>Ga0180433_10000197_pt1 | contig 104078 bp, 90 predicted proteins | sample SS_ome_8_FD_132980 | JGI IMG/M metagenome (GOLD analysis project Ga0180433, IMG submission 132980) | Hypersaline lake sediment archaeal communities from the Salton Sea, California, USA - SS_1_D_1 metaG | ecosystem: Environmental > Aquatic > Non-marine Saline and Alkaline > Hypersaline >... | reverse complement strand
TTGACAGCCCACAATACATGGACGGACAAGCTGTTCCTCGACCTGACCTGCCAGGTGGCCTGGGACAAGATAATTTCAATAAGTCATTACATCAAGAGGGAGCTCATGGCCGTCGGAGTGCCCAGGGACAGAATAGAGGTCATTCACCACGGTATCGATTCAGATATCTTTCGCCCCGGCAGGCCTTCCAAAGCCCTTTTTGAAGCCCATCCGAAGCTTAAGGGAAAGAAGAGGATAATATTCAATCCGGCCCGGATGGGTCTTGCCAAGGGATGCGACATTACAATATCGGCCTTCCGGCAGGTCAAGGACAGATTTCCGGACGCCTTCCTGCTTATGTCCGGAAGCGGCAACATAATTGACTGGAGCCTGACCCAGAACAAGGATATTGCTTATTTCATGAGCCTGATAAAGCAGCTTGATATTGAGGACAGCATTTACATCAATACCTTCTCCCTTGAGAAGGAAATGCCCGATCTTTACAGGCTTGCCGAGGTAATAGTATATCCCTCATCAACGGAAGAGCCTTTCGGCCTGGCCATGCTTGAGGCTATGGCCTCCGCCAAGCCGATAATCGTCACCGAATCCGGCGGAATGCCCGAAATAATCAAGGACGACATCAACGGCTACGTTATCCCAAAGAGAAATCACGAGGCCCTGGCGGAGAGAATTATCAATGTCTTCACCGATGATGATCTCAGGAACAGTCTCGGGGAGACCGGCCGCAAGCAGACGGAGGAGATGTATACGAAGGAGATATACGCGCAAAGGGTATATAAGGTGTATGAGGATGCTTTGAGCAAATATGTCCCCAAGAAAGCCAAGCTCAAGGCATACGGCCTTATAGCCCAGAGCAAGGAGAGATCCAAGGGTCTCGGGAGCCGCTGAAGTGAGCGAAGCGATAAAAGGAGCGATATTCGACCTGGACGGCGTGATAGTCAACACCGTGCCTCTTCATTTTAAGGCGTGGAAAAGGATGTTCGAGGAGCGCGGCCACAAGTTCACGATGGATGATTATCTCAGGAAAGTCGACGGCCGGCCCCGCCTCGAGGGAGCGGCCGCCATCCTGACCGAGCTTGGACCCGAAGAAATTAAAACGGCCGGAGAGGCGAAGCAGAAGTATTACCTGGAACTGCTCGAAAAGGAACCCATAGAGATATTCAACAGCTCCGTGAAGCTGATCAGGTCGCTCAAAGGAAAAAAGATTAAGCTGGCAGCTGCGTCATCAAGCAAGAACGCCACGAGAATTTTGAAAAAGATCGGATTGTATGATATTTTTGACGTCAATGTTTCGGGATCCGACTTCAGCAAGGGCAAGCCGGATCCCGAGATATTTTTGACGGCCGCGTCAAAACTCAGCTTGCTGCCGAAGGACTGCGTTGTGTTTGAGGATGCCTCCTCCGGCGTGGAGGCCGCGGTCAGGGGGAAGTTCCGGTGCGTGGGAATTGACAGGCACGGAGATCCCGCCTCCCTCTCGAAGGCCGACAGGGTCGTGAGGGACTTGAGCGAAATGAGCATGGATGAGATACTCGCCATTTGACGGAGAAAATTATGTCTAAGAAGTTTGAACTGAGCGATAAGGACTGGCTGATTGAGGAAAAGCAGTTTCATCCTCATAAGCAGGGGATGTACGAGTCAATCTTCACCCTGGGGAACGGCTACCTTGGTGTGAGGGGATCGCTTGAGGAAAACCCGTCCGGCAGCTATCGCGGGGTGTACATAGCCGGCATTTTCGACCAGTCGGAAGGCGCGGTCACGGAGCTGGTCAAGGCTCCTGGATGGCTGGATTTCTCAGTATGGGCTGGGGATCAGAAATTCTCTCCGGACCGTTGCCACGTTCTTTCCCATAAAAGGGTTCTCGACATGAAAAAGGGAATACTGCACAGAGCGACCCGCCTCAGAGACTCGGACGGCAGGGTGCTGAAAATTGAGAGCAGGAGGGTCGTCTTCGCGCACCAGGTCAGGGGAGCCGTCCTTGACGTTACGATAACTCCCGAGAATTTTTCGGGCGACATCAAGGTTATAAGCGGGTTGAACGGCGACGTCACCAACATCGGGTACTATCCCAATGAGCGCGTGAAGCACCTGAGCCTTGTGAAGATGGAGCGCGGACACGATCACGTTTACCTGGAGGTCGAGACCAGGGACAGGAAACTGAAGATCGCGATGGCCTCGAGCACCGTTTTCAACAATCATGCCGCCGGGCACAGAAAGGTCAACAGGATATACGGCGAAAAGATATCTGAGGAAATTCTCTTCAGCGCCAGAAAGAAGCAGCCTTACAGTTTTACCAAGTGGGTGACCGTCTTCACGGGGCGCGAGGGATACGAGAGGCAGCTGAAGCCTTCAACCATTGATCTTGTTCACGACATGCTGCATGACGGCATCGATTACCATCTCGGCAAGCATGCTGCCTGGAGAAAAAAGGAGTGGGATGACTGTGATATCGCCATCAAGGGCGACCGCAAGGCGCAGAAGGGGATACGCTTCAACATCTATCACATGATAATCTCCAAGCCTCACCACGATCCCACCGTCAGCATCGGAGCCAAGTTCCTGACCGGCGAAGGCTACAGGGGGCACGCTTTCTGGGACACCGAAATATTCATTCTTCCGTTCTTTGTTTTCGCGTTTCCGGGCGAGGCCAGAAACCTGCTTATGTACCGCTACTACACCATGGGAGGGGCGCGCGAGAACGCCGACGCTATGGGTTACCGCGGAGCCAAGTTCGCCTGGGAGAGCGCCGACACGGGAATTGAAACGACGCCGAGCTTCGGATACAGGTCGGACGGATCCAGGGACAAGATATTCACCGGTGAAGAGGAGCATCATATAGTAACGGACGTGGTTTACGGCATTTACAGGTACGTGGAGGCGTCCGGGGACTATGATTTCCTCTACAAGTACGGCGCTGAGATAGTATTCGACACCGCCAGATTCTGGCTCTCGAGAGTGGAGAAACGCCGCGGACGCTACGAGATCAGAAAAACAATAGGCCCGGATGAGTTCCACGAGCATGTGGACAATAACGCCTTCACCAACTATCTGGTGATATGGCATCTCGGATACGCCGTTCAGCTGTATAAGAAAATGAAGAAGGAAAATCCTAACGCCCTGTCCGTTCTCGCCAAGAAGATCAAGCTTAAATCGGACGAGATCGAGAGAATGAACGTTGTCTCAAAAAGCCTGTATTTTCCTTACGACCAGCGCACCGAGCTCATCGAGCAGTTCGAGGGATATTTCTCCCTGGACGATCACGTGATCAGGAAGTTAAATAAGCACGGCCTGCCGGAATATCCCAGGGGCGTCGACGGCGAAAACGTCAAGAGGACGCAGCTCCTGAAGCAGGCGGATGTCGTCCTTTTGCTGTACATGTTCCTTGACAAGTTCGCTCCCGAGCTCAAAAGGAAAAACTATGAATACTACGAGCCCCGGACCATGCACAAGTCGTCGCTGTCCCCCTGCATACACGCCATAATGGGGCTGGAGGTCGGGGACCACAAGAAGGCGTACAGCTACTTCCTCAAGACATCGTACATAGATCTCGTGGATGCCAACAAGAACACCAATGAGGGCATTCACGCCGCCGCCACAGGCGGAGCCTGGATGACAGTTGTGCACGGGTTCGCGGGGATGAGGTTGAGGAGGGGAGAGCTCTGTTTTGATCCCTGGCTTCCAAAAAAGTGGAGGGAAATCAGCTATAATTTTTACTTCGGGGGAAACCTGCTGAACGCGAGAGTCAACCACGAAAGCGTTTCGATTCGCCTGCTGGGCGGGCCCGACAGGGTCGTGAATTTAAAAGTCTGCGGCCGCGACGTTAAGGTCAGGGCCGGCAGGCCGACCCGGGCGAAGCTGAAGAAAAAAGAGCGTCAATAAAGGCCTCTGTGATCACCCCATGTTCTTGCCGGGAGAAATTTAGGGAAATCATATGAGAACTTATCTGGACTGTATCCCGTGCTTTTTCAGGCAGGCCCTTGACGCGGCGAGAATGGCCGGAGTTAATGAGGCGGGCCAGAAAAGAATATTGGACGAGCTCTCAAAGCTGATCAAAAAAATACCTTTGACCGCGAGCCCTCCGGAAATCGGACGGAGCGTTTATAAGCTCGTCGCAAAAGTAAGCGGAAAGAGCGATCCGTTCAAGAAAATCAAGCGCACCAGCAACAGATCAGCGTTAAAGCTCTACCCCAGGCTGCGCAAAACCGTCAACAGCTCCCGCGACAGATTGTTAACGGCCATAGAATTGGCGATTGCGGGAAATGTGATAGATTACGGCGTAAAAAGCTCATTGGACATCAACAGGGAAATGAAAAAGATATATGAAGAAGATCTTGAGTTTATAAAAAGGGAAAGCAGGGCGGTTTTCGATTATCGCCAGTTCAGAAACACCCTGAAAAGGACGGACGCGATTCTGTATCTGGCGGATAATGCCGGTGAGGTTGTTTTCGACAGGATTTTAATTGAGGAGCTGGTCCGCGAAGAAGGAAAACGGGTTGTGTACGTTGTTAAGGGGGCTCCCGTTATCAACGATGCTTTAACTGAAGACGCGTTCGCCTGCGGCATCGGAGACTATGCTCAGATAGTATCCAGCGGTTCTGACGCCCCCGGAACAGTGCTGAGGTTTTGCTCTCGTGAATTTCTCGCGCTTTACGAAAGCTCGAAAATGATCATCAGTAAGGGGCAGGGCAATTTTGAAGCCCTTTCGGAGGAAAACAGGCCGATTTTCTTCCTGTTCAAGGTGAAATGCCCCGTAGTCGCCGGGGATATCGGAGCTAATCTGGGGGATGTGGTGCTACAAAGCGGTTTTAAATGTTCCGCTCAGCGTGTAGAATGAGGCAATGCCCAGAGCGCGCTTAACGGAAGGGAAAGTAGGAATAACTCTTTTCAGACTGACAGTCCCGATGGTCTTCGGGACCTTCAGCATAGTCGTGTTCAACCTGGCCGATACGTATTTCGTCGGCCGGCTCGGCACCGGACCTCTCGCGGCACTCAGCTTCACATTCCCCGTCGTTCTCGTGGTGGGAAGCCTGGCAATGGGGCTGGGAATCGGCGCCTCAGCGCTCATTTCCCGGGCCGTGGGAGAGGGCAACCATCACAGGGTCGAAAGGCTCACCACCGACAGCCTTCTGCTGGCGCTGTTCGTGGTCGCGGTGTTCGCCGCTGTAGGATATTTCACCGTTGATCCTCTCTTTCGCGCCCTCGGGGCCGGCCGGGAGCTTATACCGCTCATCAGGGAATACATGAAAATATGGTATCTCGGAATGATATTTATAGTCGTTCCCATGGTGGGCAATAACGCGATCAGGGCGGTGGGGGATTCCCTGACCCCCGGCGTCATCATGACGGTGGCCGCGGCCGTGAACGTCATAGCCGACCCGATATTCATATTCGGAATGGGGCCTTTCCCCAGAATGGGCATCTCCGGCGCCGCCGTCGCTACCGTGATAGCCAGGGCGACCACGTTCGCTGTCGCGCTTATCGTGCTTCTGTTCAGGGAAAAAATGATAACCTTCAAGCCTGTCTCCGCTTCCGCCCTGTCGCGCTCCTGGTCCAGGATACTTTATCTGGGGCTTCCAATGGCGGGAGCTCGGATTGTAATGCCCATAGGGCTTGGCGTCATAACGAGAATGGTCGCCTCCTTTGGTCACGAGGCCGTCGCGGCCTTCGGAGTCTCGTGGAGAATAGAATTCTTCGCCATGGCCGTTATCATGGCCCTCTCGTCGATCCTCTCCCCGTTCGTGGGGCAGAACTGGGGCGCCGCCATGTTCGAGAGGGTTAAGCTCGCGGTAAAATACAGCGACAGGTTCTCGCTGCTGTGGGGCTTCGCGATGGCCGTCGTCCTGGCGTTTCTGGGCGGACCGATCGCCTCGCTGTTCAGCCAGGATCCTCATGTGATCGCGGCGACCAGAACTTACATGAGCATTGTTCCGGTGGGGTACGGCCTGGGAGGAGTGCTTGTGCTTTCGGCGGCTGCCATGAACGTGCTGCACAGGCCCATTCAGGCCTCGGCGCTCATGATTTCCCAGATGTTCCTCCTGGCCATTCCGCTTGCCTTTATCCTTTCAAGGTACATGGGGCTCTCCGGCATTTTTCTTTCCCTGATGCTTTCCTACGTAATATCAGGCGCCGCGTCTTATTATGTTTTGAAATCCATTTGTCTTTGATTTATCTTTGATATATTATTTCTCCGGAGGCGCCCATGAAAAAAATTGTGCCGGCGATCCTGACGAACGATCCGGCTGATCTGGAGATAAAGATAAGGCAGTCCGAGCAGTTCACCGAGATAGCTCAGATAGACATAATGGACGGGAAGTTCGTTCCCTCGATGAGCGTCGGAAGCGAAGACCTGAAAAAGGTCAAGACCAAGCTGTACCTTGAAGTTCATATAATGGCGGTTGATCCCGAAAGGTATTTTGAGCCTTTCAGGAGCGCGGGCGCCAAGAGGATAATCTTTCATTTTGAGTCGACCGACAGGCCGGCCGAGCTTGTCAGGATGCTCAGGGAAATGAACGTTCTCCCCGGGATCGCGATAAATCCGGGCACCCCGCTCGATGCAGTCAGGCCGCTCTTCGGAGATATCGACATGCTTCTTCTTATGGCCGTTAATCCCGGCTTTTACGGAAGCCCCTTCATCCCGGAGGTCCTTAACAAGGCGCGCGAGCTGAGCAAGGAGGAAAGGAAATTCATTCTCGCGCTCGACGGAGGCGTCAAGCAGGACAACTTCATGGAGATCGTGAACTCGGGAGTGGAGCAGATAGACATCGGCAGCGGCATATTCAAGGGAAATCCGGCGGAGAATTACAGGAAATTCCTCGAGCAGCTCAAGTAGGATTTACCCGCGGTACTTTCTGTCCAGCTTCCTGATCTTGTTGACCCGTCTCTTGTGCCTGCCGCCGCCGAAGCCGGTCTTTAGCCAGACGTTCAGGATCCTCTTAACCCTATTTCTGTTGAAAGGCCTTCCTCCGACAACCAGGATGTTCGCGTCGTTGTGCTCTCTTGCCATTCTCGCCTCGAAGGGGGTACTCACAAGGGCTGCCCGCGCTCCAGGAACCTTGTTGGCCGACATCGACATGCCTATTCCCGTGCCGCAGCTCAAAAAGCCCATCCTGCCTGCGCCCGCGGCGACCTTGAGGGCCACCTTTTCGCCGTAGTCGGGATAGTCCACTCTCTTCCCGCTCTCGGGGCCCAGATCGACTACCTCGAGCTTTTTCCTCAGAAGGAGCTTTTTGACGTATTCCTTGAGCTTGAACCCGGCGTGATCGCTTGCCAGAAAATATTTCATCTCTTCACCCGCGGCAACATCATATCAGAAAGACAACGCCTTATCTACTGTGATAGAATATCCGCGTATGACGCACAGGAAAATGTCTTTAACTCAAATAAGGTCCGGCCAGACGGGAACCGTAATAGACATTGCCGGGGGCAGCGGCGCCCACAGGAGGCTGGAGTCAATGGGGCTCAGGGTGGGCAAGAAGGTGAAAAAGGTGAGCGGTATGCCCCTTCGGGGTCCTGTTACGGTTTCCCTGGGCAGCACTCATGTCAGCATGGGCCACGGGATGGCCTCAAAGGTGATTGTTGAGGTGCAGGAGTGAGAAAGATCCTGCTCATGGGGAATCCCAACGTCGGGAAAAGCGTCTTCTTCTCCCGGCTGACCGGCGCGCACGTTGTCTCCTCAAATTATCCGGGCACCACGGTATCATTCACCACGGGTCACCTTCTTCTTCCCGGCGGCGAGAAAGCTCAGGTAATTGATGTTCCGGGCACCTACACTCTCCGTCCGACATGCAAGGCGGAAGACGTTGCCTGCGACATGCTTAACGCTTCGATAAAAGAAGGCCTTAAAAGGGGAGACCTGGTGATCAACGTTGTTGACGCCACCAATCTGGAGAGAAACCTGTCTCTCACCCTGGAGCTGATGGAGCAGGGGATCCCCGTAATAGTGGCGCTGAACCTCTGGGATGACACAAAGCACAGGGGAATAGACATAAACCTGGAAAAGCTGGAGAAATGGCTGGGTGTTCCGGTTGTTCCGACGGTCGCGGTGACGGGCGAAGGGTTCAGAAGGCTCATACTGAGGATCTCTGAGGCCAAGACCCCCAGGGTAAGAAAGCACACGGTTCTTGAGAGATGGGAAGATATCGGCAAGGTGATCTCGGAGGTCCAGACCATATCGCACCGCCATCACACTCTTCTTGAGCATGTTCAGGACCTGACCATCAAACCCTATACCGGCCTTCCCGCCGCCCTTTTTATTGCCTACCTTTCGTACAAGGCCATCAGGTTCATAGGCGAGGGGCTCATAGGAAGAGTCTTTGAGCCGTTCTTCGAGAGGATCTGCGCTCCTGCGCTGATGAAATTGAGCGCGCTGCTCGGAGGGGGAGGGCTGCTTCATGATATTCTTGTGGGCAGGCTTTTTGACGGGAGAATAGACTTCGTCCAGTCGTTCGGCCTGCTGACCACGGGATTGTTCGTTCCGCTCGCGATGGTTCTCCCCTATGTTTTCGCGTTTTACCTGGTCCTTGGCATTCTGGAAGACTCCGGGTATCTTCCCAGGCTCTCTGTTCTCCTGGACAACCTGATGCACAGGGTGGGCCTTCACGGTTTCGCCATTGTGCCGACGCTTCTGGGGTTCGGGTGCAATGTTCCGGGTGTTCTGGCGACGCGGATTTTGGAGAGCAGAAGGGAGCGTTTCATTGCCTCGACCCTGATATCGATTGCCGTTCCATGCGCCGCTCTGCAGGCGATGATAATCGGCGTTCTAGGAGATTACGGAGGACGTTACGTTCTCATCGTATACGGCTCGCTCGCTCTCAGCTGGGTGGTGCTGGGCATTGTCATGAACCGCTTCGTCTCCGGGTTCAGCCCGGAGCTTCTTCTTGAGATACCTCCTTACAGGTATCCGCCGGTCAGGATATTGATCAGGAAATTATGGTGGAGAGTGAAGGGTTTCGTGAAAGAGGCCCTTCCGGTGGTGCTTGCCGGAGTTTTCATAGTAAACCTGCTTTACTCGCTGAACGTTTTTGATTTTATCTCCAACATAACAGCGCCGGTCGTGACCGGCCTTCTCGGCCTCCCCAAAGAGGCGGTTTCCGCGATAGTCATCGGATTTCTCAGAAAAGACGTCGCCGTGGGCATGTTCGCGCCGCTTGACCTGACCTTGAAGCAGCTTGTGGTGGGCTGCGTTGTGCTTTCCATGTTCTTTCCTTGCGTGGCCACCTTTACGGTGCTTCTTAAGGAGCTGGGATGGAAGGACATGATGAAGTCCACGGCGATAATGATCGCCGCTTCCCTAAGCGCCGGAGCCCTGCTCAACTTCATCTTGAGAATCTGACCGGGATGTTATATTATTCCGGGCGAGGAGGATGATTTCAATGTCAGTGACAGGTATAGCAAGAGAATTGAAAAGAGAGGTATTGCTGTCCCGAATAGAGATGGACGTGTTCGGAGCGCTCATCCTCATAATCGCCACTGCCGCAGGGGCGTTTGTGAGAATTTACCTTCCTTTCACTCCGGTTCCCATAACGCTTCAGACGTTCTTTGTTCTGATAGGAGGCGCTGTCCTGGGGAGAAGGCTCGGAGCCTTGAGCCTCAGCGCTTATATTCTTCTCGGCGCCGTGGGCCTTCCCGTTTTCTCGGGAGCCGCTTTCGGATTGGCGCATTTGCTGGGCCCCACGGGGGGATACCTGGTGGGGTTCATCGCGTCGGCGTTCGCGGTGGGGTGGATGATCAGGATTAAAAGCGGATTGTTGTGGTCGGTTCTCTCCATGGCGGTAGGAACAGCAGTCATTTACGCTTTCGGTGCGGCGTGGCTGGCCGTTAGCCTGCGCATCGGTATATTTCAATCCCTCTCGATGGGCGTCATGCCTTTTCTCGGAGGGGATGCCGTGAAGCTATTGGCAGCAGCCACGCTTTTCAACTCTTATGAGGGCAGGATCAGAGAGATATATCCCTCTACTCGACGTTGATTGCTGAAACGGGGCAGCCCTCGGCGGCCTCGCGAATCTGAGCCTCGTGGCCGTTCAGGTCAGCTCCCTCTTTCACGGTAGCTGTTTCTCCGACATCGAAGACATCCGGGCATACCTGCGCGCATATCCCGCACGCGGTGCATCCGTCGGTTATCGTTACCTTTTTAACTGCCATGATTCAATCCTCCTTTCTTAAATCTCTATTATGCTTTCTCCGGGCTTGTCCAGAGCGATCAGCATCAGAATGTAGTTCCTGACGATTCGGGTTATCAAAAACTTCTCCCTGATGAGCTCCTTTCCCCAGGTGCCCAGCTTTGTTGCGAAATCGGGATTGCTCAGGAGATATCGTATCTGATATGCGCAGCCTTCGATGGAATAGACCAGGGCGCCGGTCAGGTTGTGCTTGATCTGCAGAGGTATTCCCCCGACGGCGCTGCCAATGACGGGCTTGCCTTTCCAGAGGCCTTCGGAGACCGTGAGCCCGAAGCCTTCCCTTATTGATTTCTGGATGATCACGTCCGAGGCCCTCTGAAGCGCGTTTATCTCAAGGTCCGAGAACGGAGGCAGGGTAAGTATGTGGACGTCAGGATCATCGCCGGCTCTCTCCTTGACCCTGGCCAGGACGTCTCCCGCCTCGGGATCGTCGGTCGCTCCGCCGCCGGCCAGTATGAGCCGGCAGTCAACGTGTCGCTTGGCAATTTTGTAGGCCTCAATTACTCCCGTCGGGTCTTTCAGGCGGTCGAAGCGGGATATCTGGGTAATTATCGGCTTGTTCCCGGGAATGTTGTATTTTTTAAGCACCCTGTCAACTGTATAAGAAGGCAGCTCCCTGTTCTTGTCGCTCAAAGGGTCTATTGCCGGATATATGAGGAACTGAGGTATCGGCAGGGTCTTCGCGAAACTCGGGGATGAAAATATTGAACCGTCGTATTTCTCGATATACTGCTTCAGGAAATCCCACACGCGCATGTCCGGATGGGATACGTCGATGTGGCATCTCCAGACCCACTTACCCTTTCCCTCGGCCTTCTTTTCTATCAGTCCCGCCGGCTGGGGATCGTGGATAACGATCAGGTCCTCGTCAAAGGTCATCTCCCTGGCGTTCATTTCGTTGAACTCCCTGAAGATGTCGAACATTTCGTTCTTTATGTCCACCTTCATTCCGTGCAGGGCGTTATGAAAGCTCTTGGTGACCGAAAAGAAGCTGTCTGCCCCCTTGATCACGTCCCACTTGGTCTCGATGCCCAGCTCGTTGAATATCGGGACTGTCTTCGCGAGCATCTCGGCCACGCCTCCGCCGACGGCGGTTGAGTTCACCATCTTCATTCTGCGGCCGCGGACCTTTCTTGCGAGGAGCTCGATCTCCTCGATGACGCCGGGCCCCACTATCCTGGCGTAATCGGAAAGCCTTACCGTCATTTATCTTCCTTTTTTTTCCTGAATATCTTGCTCAGAATGTCCCTCGCGGCCTTCATCTTTGATATAACGCCGAGTGTACGATCTTTAAGCATCTCATCTATTGATTCTGACCTCAGCTCCTCATCTATGAGCTCCATCATCCTCTCCCTGATGCCGTCAAGCGTGAAAAGGTAGGGATCCAGCTTCTCAATCTTCCCGGCAAGATCGGGCTTGCCGAGGGAACTCTCTATCCAGTTGGAGAAATCGTTCGTTGATCTTTCCAGCCTGAGCCTGGCGTCGAAGAAGTGGTAAAAGAGAGAGCGGTCTCCGACCTTTTTGAGCGCGTCTCTGAACTCGGACAGCGTCCACACCTCGTGAGATGTTCGGGATGCTATGCTTATGGATTTGCAGAAGTGGAATTCCTTGCCCCTGGGGGCTATCCTTATTTCGTTCTTCTCCCCAAGGTAGTCCTCTATGATCTCAATCAGCCTTTCTCTCAGGCTTCTGATGTCCACGAAATCCCTGATATCAACGCTCGCGAGGCGCTCGGCGAGGTCCTCTTCCTGTATCGCCTCGGCGGCCCAGTACGCGAAATCGTTCGTGAAAATGCCCTTCGCGAAGTGAAACTCCCTGAATGCCTGATGCGTGTGGCAGAATATGGAGGCCCCGTCTATAATCTTGAGGATCTCAACGAACTCCTTCAGGTGCCTGGCCTTCTGGCCCGTGAGCTCCATTAGGTTGGATGATGTGTAGAATGTGAACGAACTTGAAGCCACATCCGGCATTTTGTCAGCCCCTTATTATGCTGTTCAAAAGCTTGTAGAACTCTCTGACGCTTTTCACGGCATACTGAGCGGAGGTTCTTTTCTTTCCCACAGCTATCGTGATTCCTTTCCTTCTCAGGACACTGAAAGCGCTCTCGTCGGTCACGTCGTCTCCGGCGTATATCGGAACAAAGCTCCTGCCGCCTATTTTCCTAATCAGGAACCTGACGGCGCTGCCCTTGTCCCAGGCAACCGGAGGCCTGACTTCCCAGACCTTCTTGCCCGCGGTTACCTTGGCCCTGACACCCCTGGTCGCCGCCGAAATGCCTTTTGTTACGCGTCCGAGATCAGAACCCCTGACCATGCGGTAGTGAACGCTGAGAGTTGAACCCTTGTCCTCGACCATTATACCTTTAATGCCGCCCAATTCCAGAAGCAGTTTTCTTTTGATTTTCTCAAGGGCGGGCCTGAACTTCCTGGCGGCCGCATGAATGAGCCTGATTTTCGGCCCCTCGATCTCAAATCCGTGGTTCCCGCAGTAAATGATTCCGCTGATGCCAACCATTTTCTTGACGTTTTTGAGGGCCCTTCCGCTTACGATCCCCATCGTGACGAGTTTTTTACCGGAGATCCTTTTCAGCAGCCGCCTTCTCGGGGCGCTTAGCACGGCCAGGCCGGGTTTTGGGACTATGGGAGTGAGTGTGCCGTCATAATCCAGAAGCAGAAGGATCTTTTTGCCCTCGATCTTGCCGGATATGCTTCTGACAATTTTCTGGAGGTTCATTTATTTTTGAAGCTTGGCCAGATCCGATATGAATGAGAGGGCCCATGAATAGATGTCGTTCTCTTTGACCTGCTCGGCCAGCCTGGCCATTTTTGCCTCGCGCTCTTCGCGGGACAGCTCCAGGCCCTGCTTGATCGAATCGGCGAAGCTTTCCACGTCGTAGGGGTTGATCATGATCGCCTCGGGTAGCTCCCTTGCGGCTCCGGCAAACTGGCTCAGGATGAGCATGCCTTTCCTGGAGAGAGTCTGGCAGGTAATGTACTCTTTTGCCACCAGGTTCATTCCGTCGTGAAGGGATGAGACTATGCAGAGGTTGGCCTCCTTGTAGTGGGCCAGTATCTCATCGTAGCTGACGTGCTCGTGCCTGGTGATTATCGGCTGCCAGCCGTTGGTCCTGTGCTTCCAGTTTATTTCGTCGGCCAGGCTCTCTATCTCGTCTATTATGTCCCTGTAGGTCTTGATGTGGACCCTGGTCGGAGCGCCCATACTTACATATACGAACCTGTTTTTGTATTCAGGATATTTTTCCAGGAAGCGGTCTATAGCCTTGAGCCTCTCGGGAATGCCCTTCGTGTAGTCGAGCCTGTCGAGGCCCAGAGCCATGAACTCGTACGGCTTCCTGATCTTCTTTTTGATCTCTTTTTCCTTTGAGGTGACCTGCGGAGAGGAGGCTCGCCTGACCAGCGCCTCAAAGTCAACGCTGGCCGGATAGGGCTTGACGCTCGTTATGTGCTTCTTGATCTCAATGGTTGAGGCCTCCCTGTCTATCCTGCTTTCCAGGTTGCTGTCCACCGTGTCCAGAAAGTTGTCGCAGTGGTACTTGATATGGAAGCCGAGAATGTCGTTGGAAAGAAGCCCCTCGAGTATCTCCCGTTTCCACGGGCATATCCTGAAAGCTTCGGGATTGGGCCATGGAATGTGCCAGAAATGCCCGGTAATGAGGTCAGGGTTTTTCTGCTTAATGTACTTTGGAGCGAGGGCAAAGTGGTAGTCCTGTATCCAGATGATGGCCTTGGAGCGTCCGACCTCATCCACCAGAGCCCTGGCGAACTTCTCGTTCACCTTGACATATTCCTTCCAGTTCTCGGCGTTGAAGGTGGGCCTTACATATACAATGTGGCTGAGAGGCCATAATGTGGAGTTTGAGAACCCGTAATAGTAGCCGTCCTCCTGCTTCTTTGAGAGCCACACCCTTCTAAGGTGGTAAGACGGGTCGTCAGGGGGGACCTTTATCCTGTCATGGCTGTCAACGACATCCTTGTCGGCGTCTCCCGAGCCGTGGGCTATCCACACTCCCTCCGAGGCTTGCATTACCGGGTCCAGAGCGGCGACAAGACCGGACGCGGGGCGTATTACCTCAACGGAATCGTCCACGTATCTGTGTATGTAGGGCTCCCTGTTTGACACAACGAAGAGCTTGTAGCCCTTGAGCTTGCCCTTGAAAAGATCTATGAGTTCGTCTTTTTTGCTCATGAACGTGCAATTTTACCATCATTGACTTTATACTTCAATAATATTATACTAAAAAGCTCGTCTGAAGCTTAATATATATGACAGGAGAGCTGAAATCATGAAGTTTTTCGAGATAATCAGCCAGGAGCAGAGGATGAAGATAGCCGAGGAGCTTGCCAAGGCGATACAGCCCGGCCTGTCTTTTTACCTCATGACCGCCATGTCTTCGCTGATCGTGACATACGGACTCCTTTCGGACAGCATCGCTCTTATTTTCATCGGGATAGTGCTCTCGCCGCTTTTTGCCGCGATATTCGCGTTCTCGCTTTCACTGATAAAAGGGGACATCCACCTGATGAGAAGGGCCGTTCACTCGGCTTCAACATCCATTCTTCTCGCTCTGGCCGTGGCGATCCTTCTGACCCTGGTTTCCCCCGTGTCGGGCGTTACGCCCTCGATGATCGAGAGGATGAGGCCCAACATATTCGATCTGATGATCGCGCTTGTCGTGGGCGTCGGCACGGGATACATGCTAACCAGAGAGGGCATCGGTCCTTATCTTCCGGGGCTTGCCATAGCCATACTGCTGGCTCCTCAGGTGAGCGTTGCCGGCATAGGATTGACCATCAGGCGTTATGATATTGTGGGCGGCGCCTCCCTCCTTCTTCTGACCAACCTTGTCGCCATAATACTCGGGAACTCCGCCATCTTCTGGGTCAGGGGCTTCATACCTTACTGGTCTTCGGAGGCCCATGAGGAGATCAAGAAAAAGCTTCTCGTTACCTTTGTGATACTGCTTATTCTGGCCGCACCCCTCGGATACATAATGTTCTCCGTCATCAATCAGACGGCCCTTTCCAACAGAATCTCCAGCGTACTGAAGCAGCAGCTGGGGATGGTAAAGAACGTCCAGATAATAAATTACGATTTTGACGAGGACAACGAGCGCTTCGTGGTGAACGTGACGCTGAGATCTCCGAAGCAGATGGACGCCAAAATGGCCAGGAACATCAAGAACGTTCTCGAAAGGCACCTCAACAAGGAGGTTTCACTGAACCTGAACGTGGTACAGTTCCAGGAACTCAACAGCATGTAGGGGATCATATTTCCCTGAGCGAGCCCGGCTTTCTCATTATCATCTTGCTGCCCATGTTGAATCCGATTACGCTCAGCGGAAGGTCCGATGCCTCGTGCTTCACGTTTATGTCTTTAAGAACGCCTATCTCTCCACAGGCGTAATTCTCGGCAGCCACACTTCCGGATATTTTTGCGTTCTTGCCCATTGTAACCGATGGGGCGTAAACGAGGCCCGCGGCGCACGAACCTTTTCCCATTTCGATTACTGTGGGCGACAGCACTACCGCCCCGCCCGTGAGAGACGAGTTGTCGCTCAGGCTCAGCTGCTGCTTGGAGTAGAAGAACGACTGGCCCGATATCTCATGATGGCCGGAAATGGACATCTTTCCGTTGCATATGAAGAACGTGCCGTTCCCCAGCCCGCCTTTTCCCGTTATAGTCATGTTCCTGGTGCTGACGATCGCTCCGTACCCGCTGACCTTTCCTTTTATTGTGACATTGCCGTTTACGTAGATTGTGTTCCCGGCAAGCTTCAGGTTTTCATATTCCCGGTCTCCCTGTATCACGCCGGGCTCTCCAGACTTGGCGTGCGATATCTTGTTATAATAATATGTCGTGTCGAGAACGGGGAACACGGGAAGAGGCCTGCTTGCCTTTCCCGCCAGGAACAGGGCCCTGCCTTTCTTGGTGATGTTATAGCCCGGAGTGGTTGTTGCCGTGCCGTCCTTGATGACGGCGTCATCGCTCAGGCTCAGGTTGTCATTCACGTAGACATCGCCCGAGATGCTGGATTTGCCTCCGATGGAGAGCTCCCCTCCGCTCCACAGGGCGTAGTTGAACACCCTGGGGATGCTCCTTCCGTAAACGACCGTGGCCTGAAGCATCAGTGAGATGTCCCCGGCTTCGCCGACGGATGTGATCACTATTTCGCCGGGCGCTTTGCCGTTCTCAATTGAGATTGTGTATGATCCTATGGAGAAGTATTTCTTGAGGTTGCTGACCCTCCATTCGGGGCCGTACCCGCCCATTCCCGGAGGGGTTGAAAGGTACCATATCGCCTGGTTTATCCCGGCGTTTGTCACGTAGAAGGCTTCCATCTTCTTCTGCTCGTACGTGAACTTCTTGTAGGTTCCGTACGTCACATAGATGAAGGTGAGGGCGAGAACGATGGATACGACCAGAAGGAAATTGGTGAAATTGAATATCTTCCCGTTTTTCATTTAGCTTCCCCCCTATTTCGATCAGAAAGGTATGAATACATATGTCGTCCCCGCGGCCCATCCGCCCCAGGACATGGTCCCGGATTCCAGATCGTCGAAATTCGGATCGATGTATGTCGCTTCGATCGCGGCGTTCAGGCCTCCCACCGAGAACCTCATTCCCGCGACAGCCTGCCCGCCGGTCCTGCCGTATTCGTTGCCGTCTTCGGTCTTGCTGTAGTACCCGACGCCTCCTCCGAGGTACGGATCAATGAAGTTGCCCGGCATCAAATGATATATAAGGTTGAAAGTAATTGGCATCAGGGTGTAGCGCACGCCCTTTGCTGAATAGGATGTGTAGGAGGCGCCGGCCCTGGCATGCAGATGAGCGTTTATGTCGTAATCCAGCACGAATCCGTACATGAGGGTGGGGCTGGCCCCTTCCTCGGGGGGATTGTATATGGACGCCTTGGCTCCGAGTGTCAGCACTCCCGCCCGGGCGGAGGATGACGCGAATATCAGGAGAGTCATGATGAGACAGGCCCGTTTAAAATATTTCATCTGCATTCCAGATTATATTACAGCGCCACCCTCGTTGCAACGCCGGCTCCGCTGAAGTATAATTCGGCGTCATGACGGCATCATTGAAGTACGGAAGCTCACAGCTTGGTCTTTCTCTCTCCGACTTCGAGGTCCTTGAGCCGGGGCTGATGCGGAAGATCGCTTATCCGAGGGCCGCGGTGCTTGACGCCCTCAAGTCGCCGGAATCCTGCCGTCCTTTGTGCGAAACAGCCTCGGTCAGGAAGAACGCGGCGATAGTGGTCTCTGACAGGACCAGGACCACCAAGGCGGACGTGGTGCTTCCGGTTATAATCGGCGAGCTTAACAAGAGCGGCATAGAGGACAGGGACATTTCAATTGTATTCGCGACAGGCACTCATCCCTCGCACACTGAAGCGGACATGAAAAAGATAGTCGGTCCTTTCGTGTGGGGAAGAAAGCTGCGATTCCTGGATCATGACTGCAGGGATGACTCGAACCTGGTTGAGCTGGGGAGGACCGCAAGAGGAAACAGAGTGCGCGTAAGCAGGTTCGTCGCCGAGGCGGACATGAAGATCCTCACCGGAGGCATAACATATCATTATTTCGCGGGTTTCGGGGGAGGGAGAAAATCCGTGCTTCCCGGAATATCCGCGTTTGACACTATTCAGTACAATCACAAGCTGGTTATGAGCGACAAATTAAAATGCCGCACCGGGAATCTTGAAGGGAATCCGGTGCACCTTGACATGCTTGAGGCGGCGGGGATGGTCGCTCCGGATTTTATTGTAAACACGGTGCTCAACGGGGAGCGCGAGCTCTCGGGCGTGTTTGCCGGGGACCTTGAGGCTGCGCACAAAAAAGGCTGCGGGTTCATTGATCGGCACGCGAGGGCCCAGATTGAAAGCAAGGCAGACCTGGTGATCGCGTCGGCCGGAGGCGGAACAAAGGACCTGAACTTCGTGCAGTCGCACAAGGCCATGGAGAACGCTTCCTACGCCCTCAGGGACGGCGGAACAATGATCCTTGTCGCGAGCGCCGCGGAAGGATTCCCTTCGGGCGCCTACATGAAGTACGTTGAGCTTGGATCCTCAAAAAGGATTGAGGAAGAGCTGATGAGGGATTTCAGCATACCCGGCCACACTATTTACTCGGCCATGCGGAAGGCGGAGAGATTCAGGATAATCTGGGTGACGGAGCTTGATCACGGGGTGGTCAGGAAATTCGGGATCACTCCGGTTTCGTCGCTTGATGAGGCCCTTAAGCTTTCAGAGGCGGGCAGAACGTATGTGATGCCGGAGGCCTATCTCACCCTTCCGGTTGTTCATCAGGAACAAGATTGAGCTCAATCATGACTGTTGTTCCCTGTCCCTCTTCGCTTTTGATCCTCAGGCTTCCTCCGGTGGACTCAATGATTTCCCTGGCGAACGAAAGCCCGAGCCCGAAGTTGTGGATGTAGTGCTTGCCGCTGCTCATGAAGAAGGGATCAAATATCCTGCCGATCTCTTCACTTGGTATTCCGATGCCATTGTCGGAGACCTCGATTGTGACCGTATTGCCGGATATCCGGGTTGCTACTGATATTTTTCCCTCATGACCGTCGGTTCCGGGGCCCTTCATCGTGACCGCCTCTATGGCGTTCTTGAGGATATTGTACAGAGTAAACTCAAGCTGCTGCGTGGTATTGACCCTCACGTTTTCCTCCAGCGGAGAATATTCTATCTCAAAGCCGTTCTGGGCCGCCAGGATCCTCGCCCTCTCTATAGAGTTCTCGAGTATGTTGCCCAGTTTGAACGTTCCCTGCGTCCTGTCGAGATTGTAGTAGGGCTCCAGCAGCCTCATTATCGTGTTGAGGCGCCCGGATGACTCCGCCATGTCCGAATATTTCATCTGAAAGACATCAATGACCTTCTTCAGCCAGCCCTCGATGAAGGGCTTAATGTCATCCTCGGTGAAGTCGCCTTCTTTCTTAAGCCTTTCCAGCTCATCGCTGACCTCTCTCATTACCTTGTTGAACTGAAGGCCGATGGTCTGAAGGGTTCCGGAGATCGCGGCCTGGTTGTTCGAGAGATGGTGCCCGACGAGCCTCGCCATGTCGGCGAGCCTTGAGTAGTTAAGGGCCTCGACCAGCTTGACTTCCGCCCTCTGAAGCTCGCTGAAAAGAACGGCATTCCTGATGGCGGCTCCGGACAGGTACGCGAACGTCATGAGCGAATCCTCTATTATCTCTTGGCTAACCCCGGGATCGAACAGCGGCTTGGACTCGTTGTTGTCGACCTTAAGCATCCCGACCACCTCGCCCTCGACCACCAGCGGAATTATGATTTCAGGAGGGCGGTTGCTGATCCTGCGCTCGATCATGACTATCTGTTTTGTCTCAATTGCCCTGATCTTATGCTCGTCTTCCACCGTTTTCGGATCGGCGGGTTCGATGTATCTTGAGTCATGCGCGTGCCCGATATCTATTGCGCTTTTTAGGTGGAGAAGACCTGATTTGCTTTCATAGGTGTACAGAAAGCCCCTTTCGTATCCAAGACCCCTGACCCCCTCAAGGACGGCCGAGAACACCTTGTTGAGGTCAGGCTCCAGTACCAGCAGCTGAGAGACCGATATTATCGCGGTCCTGAGCTTCATTAATGTCCTTATCTCCTTCTGGGTCGGCGGGATCTCTCCCGTGGACATAGCCTTCCTGTAATTCCTTTTCGCGCGCTGAATGTCATGCCCCAGATTAATGGCCGCGTGCCTGGATATCGAGAGACGCTCGTGAAGCTTTTCGAATTTCGCAGGAACTATATCCCTCGCGGTGTCTATGGCGTCCAGCCTTATCCTCTGAGCCGGGCCAATGCTCCCCGTCCTGGAAAGCGCTCCCGCCGGTCTGAAAATCCGCGATACTGCCGATCTCGTCGATATTGAACTCATTAAACATTCCTCCTAAAAAATAAATATCAATGGTATATCGGCGTAATCGGGGCCCGATTTCGGGGTATTTCTTAATTTTACATAAATTTTTCATTTGTGATATAATTACCCAATCAAATTCGGAGGTGTTTTTACATGAGAAAATTGTTTGTTGTCGCGGTCATTCTGGCGTTCGCTTCGTCTCCGGCTTTCGCTCTCGGAATAGGGGCCCGCGCGATGGGAATGGGCGGAGCTCATACTGCGCTTGCCAGGGACATAACCGCGGCGTACTGGAACCCGGCAGGACTCATTCACGCCAACCTTCTTGTAGGGGACGGCTTGGTCTCGGCGGGTTATGACGGGAACATAGACTACAACAAGCTCTTCGAGAGCCTGGGGAACATAGAAGAATTCGTCATGGATAACTGGGAGGATGATATAGACTTCGTTTCCGACGCGAGCGGCATAGCAGGCGGATCAGCGCGGGGCATCGGCATAAGTTACATACCCGCGGCCGCGGCCATAGCCGTCAAGCCTCCCGCGCCGACGGGCAGCACGCCTCCGGTGCTCTTCAACGGAGCTTACAAGAACGCGATCGCGGTTACTTTCGGGGGTAAGATGGACGCCCTGCCTTTCCCCATGCCTCTCGTTTCACCTATTTCCATCGGAGCTAATCTCAAATACCTGAACGGTGAGTACTGGGGGCTCACCCACGCGGGAGGCGGAATCACGGTCCCGGTCGAGCTGAGCCACGCTACCGGAAACGGCGTCGGAGTGGACCTCGGCGCCCAGATCGACGTGCTTCCAAATGTTACGGTAGGCCTGGCGCTCAGGGACGTTATTGCCGACTTCCAGTGGACGGGCAGCGTTGACACTTATGACGGGATCAGCCTTGACGGCGAGCTCGGGAACCTCACGGGTTCGGAGGACTTTGAGATGTCGGAAAGGGTTCCCACCCACGTTGTCCTGGGAGGAGCCGTGACCCTTCCCATGGTCGCGGTCCTTGCGGCGGACATCGACCACTACACGGTTGAGGACGACGGCAGCAAGACCAATGTTCACCTGGGAGTTGAGAGCGGGTTTCCTCTCGGCATTTTCGTCCCGAGGGTTGGGTACTATACCGAGGACGGCGGCGACAGCTCCAAGACCACCGCAGGCCTCTCAGTTGGATTGGGGCCGGCGCATCTTGATTCGGCCTTCGGCTGGGATTCCTCGGATCCGCAGGATAAGTTCTGGATGTTCGCGGCTTCGTTCGCCCTGTAATGAACCGTATCGTCCGGAAGGAATCTCTTGCAGAGAAAATAAAACTCATTGAGGTCGAGGCTCCGCGGATAGCTGAAAAAGCCCTTGCCGGACAGTTCGTCGTTCTCAGGATCGACGACCGCGGCGAGCGTATACCGCTCACCATATCCGACAAAGACCCTGAAAAAGGCACAATTACCATTGTCTTTCAGGAGGCAGGGGCCACCACCATGAGACTGGGCTCCCTAAAAGAGGGGCATTCCATTCTTAACCTTCTGGGACCGCTGGGCCACCCCACGCATGTTGAAAAGTTCGGCAAGGTTGTCGTCATAGGCGGCGGCGTCGGGATAGCCGAAATACACCCCATAATCAGGGCGATGAAGAAAGCGGGAAACAAGGTCGTGACGATAATCGGGTCGAGGTGCAAGGACCTTCTCATACTCGACAAGGTGATAGCCGAGGCCAGCGACGAGCTGCATATTACCACCGATGACGGGACCTGCGGGAGAAAGGGCTTCGTGACCGACGTGCTTAAGGAGATGATCGAGAGCGACGAGAAAATAGACCTGGTCTTCGCCGTAGGGCCCGTTCCCATGATGGACGCCGTCTCAAGGGTGACTAAACCGCAGAACATCAAGACCATCGTCAGTCTTAATCCCATCATGCTCGATGCCACGGGTATGTGCGGCGTGTGCCGCGTCGTTGTCGGAGGCAGGACGAAATTCGCCTGTGTCGACGGCCCGGAGTTCGACGCGCACCTCGTTGATTTTGCCGATCTCCGGGGAAGGCTTGCCATATACAAGGACAAGGAGAAGATCTCTCTGGACCATGAGTGCAGGCTGGAGAAGAAGCTGAGAGATGAACAAAGATAAGCAGAAGATGAACGAGCAGCTCCCGAAAGAGCGCGTCAGGAACTTTGACGAGGTTGCGCTGGGCTTGACCGGGGAGCAGGCGGTAGCCGAGGCAAAGCGCTGCATCCAGTGCAAGAATCCGCTTTGCGTCAAGGGCTGCCCGGTGATGATAGACATACCGGCCTTTATAAAGCTCGTGGCCATTGGAGAGTTCGACAAGGCCGCTCAAAAGATCAGGGAGAAGAACGCCTTGCCGGCCGTCTGCGGAAGGGTGTGCCCGCAGGAGGATCAGTGCGAGAAAATGTGTGTGCTGGGGAAGAAGGGAAATCCGATAGGGATAGGATATCTTGAAAGGTTCGTGGCGGATTGGGAGATGAAGAATAAATCCGAAACCCGAAATTCGAAATCCGAAACAAATCCGAAACCCGAAATTCGAAATAAGAAAAACAAAGTAGCCGTTGTAGGCTCAGGGCCTGCCGGCTTGACTGCGGCGGCGGATCTGGCCAGGCGGGGGTATGCGGTCACGCTCTTTGAATCTTTGAGCGACGCGGGAGGCGTCCTGGTCTACGGCATCCCGGAGTTCAGGCTTCCGAAGAAGATCGTCAGAACGGAAGTTGATTACGTTAAGAGCCTAGGAGTGGACCTCCAGACCGACGTGCTTGTCGGGAAAACACTGACGATCGAGGACCTTTTTAAAGACGGATACAGGGCCGCCTTCATCGGCTCGGGCGCCGGGCTTCCGCGCTTCATGGGGGTCCCCGGCGAGAACTTTGGAGGGGTGTATTCCGCCAACGAATTCCTGACAAGGGTCAACCTCATGAAGGCTTATAAGTTCCCCGAGTACTCAACTCCCGTAAAGATCGGGAAGAAGGTGGCGGTCATAGGGGCCGGCAACGTCGCCATGGACTCCGCGCGTGTGGCGCTCCGCCTCGGGGCAAAAGAAGTGACGATAGTTTACAGGAGATCGAGAACTGAAATGCCGGCCAGGGAAGAGGAGATAGTCCGGGCCGAAGAGGAAGGCGTTAAATTCATCCTTCTTACCGCTCCAACCGAGGTGTTCGCCGATGACAAGGGCTGGGTCAAGGAAATGGAGTGCCTCAATATGAAGCTGGGCGAGCCGGACTCGTCGGGCAGGCGCAGGCCGGTCCCTGTCGAAGGTTCGGAGTACAGATTGAAATGCGACACGGTCGTGGTGGCGATAGGGCAGAGCCCGAACCCGCTTATTGCCAGGTCTGATTCGCGGCTCAGGACCGAGAAATGGGGCGGCGTCATAATAAACGAAAAGGGCATGACCTCGATCCCCGGCGTTTTCGCCGGAGGGGACATAGTTTCGGGAGCCGCGACCGTTATTTCAGCGATGGGGGCGGGGAAGCTGGCGGCCGCTTCGATCCACGAATACCTGACTTCAATCTGATCAAAATCCCAAAACCCAATGAACCGTTCAAATTCCAATCAAACAATCATGTTATTGGATGATTGTTGATTCACTGGTCATCGGGTTTTGGGATTTGGCCATTGACATTCCAGGGGTATTCGATCGGTCCGAAGATGGTGATTCTGAAGATGTCGAAGTAGGCTTTCAGCTTTTCCGCGTATTCGCGGAAGCGCCTGAAAGGGGCGGTTATTGTCAGCCCGATGATCCCCAGCGGGAACAAAAGGACAAGGATAAGGCGGTAGGCTTGAAAGGCCAGAGGTCCGTAGTGCTTCCTGCAGAAATAAAGGCCGCCCCTGAACCCTTCGACAAACATCCTCCTGTTGAACGACCTCCTGGTGCTGTATCCCCCGAAGTGGGTGACCTCGGCCCCGGGAAGGAAATAGACTTTATACCCGGCCGACCTGATCCTCCTGCACCAGTCCATGTCTTCGTTGTAGAAGAAGAGGTTCTCGTCCAGGGTCCCGACTTTATCTATGGCTTCTCTCCTTACCATCAGGCATGCCCCCATGACAAAGCCCGCTTCTTTCGGCTTGTCCGAGCGCCAGAAAGGCAGGCTGAGCAGCCCGGACTGCCTCTGAGGGGTGCCGTCGGTGTTCAAAAGCTTGGGTCCGCAGGCGCCGGCTGAGGGATTGGAGTCCATGAACTCAACCATGCGCTCGAGAGCCCCCGCGTGGATCCTGGTATCGTCGTTCAGCAGCATGACGTAGCGGCCTCTGCTCTCCGCTATGCCTCTGTTATTGGCCCTGGCGAAGCCGAGGTTTCCCTCATTCCTTATCAGCCTGACTTCGGGGAACTGCATCTTGACCATCTGCTCCGTGTCATCGTGGGATCCGTTATCCGTTACTATCGTCTCAAGGGCAAGGCCGCCTCTGGACGATGCGACGGACTGGATGCAGTCCTTGAGCAGCTTTGAATTGTTGTAAGTTATGATGATTATTGAGAGATCCGGCCCTTTCATTGTCTCGTTCCGCCCTTCAGGAATTCTCCGATCTCCTGCGCTATGACCTTGCTCCCGCCCAGAGGGCCCATTATCTCGCGGCCCCTCCTGCTCATCTCGGACATTCTTCCGGGATCGTCCAGCAGGGAGACGACTTCCGACGAGATTCTATCATGTTCGGGAGGAAGAAGTACCGCGTTCTTCTTTAGTATCCTGTGAGCGTGCTTTCTCACCATCGGCTCGCTCATTGAAAATCCTTTGCCCCAGAAGGTCACGACGGGTTTCCCCAGGGCCATGGCCTGCTCGTTCCCGGTCCTGGCGAGCCCTATGACCAGGTCGGATGAGTTCAGCACGTCGCCGAATTTGTCGGTCACGATGAAATCGTCGGACCAGCCGCGGGTGCGCGAAGCGCTGCTCATGAACTTCTTCCTGTCTATCTTCGGGCTGAGAGCGATAAGGAATTGCACTTTTTTCTTTCGCTTGATCCCGTCCATTACGGCGATCAGCGTTTCAAGATTGTCGAAGACGTTCTTTCTGCTTCCGGGAAGCACTCCTACGGTCGGGACGCTTTTATCAAGTCCGAAGCTCTCTCCCGTGATATCGAACGTGTCGAGGAGGGGATTTCCGACCGATTTAACCTGGACCCCGCTTTCGTCGAGGACCGACTTGCCCTCCGTCCTCTGGTAAACCGCGACGCCGTGCTTCCTGAGGTATTCCCTGACAAACGCCGGATAGTGCCTTGCCGGGCAGACCCATACGTGAACGAGCGGCGCGCTCAATCCGGCAAGCGCCGCGGCCGCTATGCCCACATAATCGCCGACCGTCACCGTGAGGTCAAAGTGCCTGCGCCTCACCCTGAGAGAAAAGAACTGGAGAAGCGCGAGAACAGGGAGTCCGCACAGAATATCCAGTATGTGAAGGATCCAGTTGCCGTAGTTCAGCCCCTCGCTCGGGAGCTTCCAGTGAGGTCCTATCACCTTCAGGTTCCGGTCTTTGAAGTGCCCGGCGTTGCCGACTATCGGAAGGCAGGTGATCTCCGAATCCGGCATTCTATTTTTCAGCTCGCCCGCAAGTTTAAGGACGACCATGTCCTCGGCGAACCCGTTTGAGATAAAAAGAACTCTCTTCATTTCAGTCGGTAAACCGGTATTTCACCAGGCTCCAGAGAGCGGCTATGCCGTCTCTCCAGGTTATTTTTTTGCCCTCGCTCCACTCCCTCCCCTTGTAGGCAATGGGGATCTCCTTTATTCTCACCTTTTTCTTGAGAAGCTTCGAAGTGATCTCAGGCTCGAAATCGAACCTGTTGGCCCTGAGCTTCAGGCTCTTCATAATCGGGGCCTTAACCATCTTGTAGCAGGTTTCCATGTCGGTGAGGGCCGTGCCGTAAAGCACGTTGGTTAACACCGTGAGAAGCTTGTTCCCGAAGTAATGGAGCCTGGACATCGATTCGCTTTTCCCGGAGAACCTGCTTCCGTATACCACGTCGGCTTCTCCCGAAAGTATCGGCTTAAGCAGACGCGGATAGTCCGAAGGATCATATTCCAGGTCCGCGTCCTGTATGACTATGAAGTCTCCCCCGACTTTGCCGATCCCGGTCCTGATCGCCGCGCCCTTTCCCTGGTTCTTCCCGTGGAAGAGGACCGAGATGTTTTTGTCGGTGATGTTCTTTAATATTTCGGTTGTTCCGTCTGTTGAGCAGTCGTCCACGACGACTATCTCCTTTTCAATGCCTTCCCCGGGCGACACGCATTGCACCTTTTCAAGGATCTCCTTGATCGAGTCCTTCTCGTTATAGACCGGAACTATTACCGATAACTTCATCGTATATCCTCTCTATTTCAGCAGTATGCCTTTCGATCGTGAATTTTTCCAGAACCTTCTTTCTTCCCGATCTCCCCATGTCTTTCCTTAGGCTCTCATCGTCAATAAGTCTGATAATGGCTCCGGCCAGGGCGGCCGGGTCGCCAGGCGGCACTGTCAGCCCCGTCCTGCCGCTGTCGATTATCTCGGGAATTCCGCCGACGTCGGTGCCGATGACCGGCTTGCCCATTGCCATTCCCTCAATCAGGGTCCTGCCGAAAGGCTCCGACCTGGAGCTGAGCACCACCACATCCATTCCGGCCATATAGCCTTCGATTCCGCTTCTCTGTCCGGCAAGGATCATTTTATTTCCAAGATCGAGCTCTTTCAAGAGATTGTTCAGCTTTCCTTCGTAGTTCTCTCCCGGGGTGCATTCTCCGATCATAAGGAATCTCGCGTTGTTCTTCTTTTTCAGGACCTGCTTCGCGGCCCTGAGGAATACATCGGTCCCCTTTCTCTCCGACATGGCTCCAATGTTGCCGATCACAAGCTCGCCTCTTCCTATGCCGAACTCCTTTCTCGACATTTCACCCGCGACCGCAGGGGAGAAGGTTTTTTCGTCCACCCCGTTGTGGACCACGGCGACCGGTGTTTTCCCGAGCCTGAAGGCCGACCTGACCCACTCTGATATGGCTATGATTTTGTCGACGTCCTTCAGGTATTTTTCGGCCGATACTGATTTCAGGTATTCCGGGTCCTCCCTCAGGTGCCATATTACGCGCGCCCCCGTGCCCCTTGAGCCCCTTATGGCCCAGGTCGCCGCGAGCGTGTTGACATGTACAAGGTCGACCTGCTCCTTCGATGCGATCTGCCGGACACGGCGGCATAGAGGCCACTTTAATATTCTTGTATCCAGCCCCCATTTTTCGGCCAGGTCCTTCAGCGGGCCGCCTCCCGGCATCGCGAATATGACATCGTATTTGCCTTTGTTCAGGCGCGCGGCAAGAAGATAAAGGCTCATCGGCGCCCCTTCAAGCCTCGAATTGTGAGAAACAAGGAGAACCTTCTTTTTCTTCAATCTGCTGTTGAGCCTTCTGAACTTGCTGTCCCGGTATTTTCCGAGCCCTTCCTCAATTCCCTTCAGGAAGCTGTAGAACAGGTTCGTTTCTTTGGGGTTGAACATTGAATAAACGCGGAACAGCAGCCTGGTCAGCCAGTAGACGCTGAGAGTCAGCTTTACCCCGAGAGCCGGGTGCTTTTTGCAGAACAGGACGGATGAGCGGCCGACCTGGCGCCTGCGCGAGGCGCGATTCTCCTGTGTCAGGCCCACCCCAAATATGTATCCGACTGCGTTCGGGTTTACCGTGAACCGGCAGCCCGCCTCGCGCAGGCGCCAGCCGAGCTCCGAGTCCTGAAGGCCGTATTCCCTGAAGTCCTCGTCAAAGCCTCCGGCTTTCAAAAGAGCTTCACGCCTGACGGAGATGTTGTTGGTTATGAAATGCCTGAACGGGTCCAGCCTTGACGTTCGGGATTTTCCGCTGATGTACTCCGTTTTTTCCGGAACGTCCTTGAGGGTGTCGCAGAACTCAACCCTGCCGCGAACCACGGCCGCGTTTATTTCAGAATGCGACCTTGCGTGCTCCTCGACAAGCCTTTTGTCCGCGATAATGTGATCGTCAATAAAAAGGATCACATCTCCGCTTGAGTTCTGTATGCCCATGTTTCGGGCCGCGGACCTGCCGGAATTTTTCTGCCTGACATGCTTCAGGCTGTAGGGGACCTTAAGCCTGAGGACCATCTCTCCCGTGTCGTCGTCAGATCCGTCATCGGCGACAACGACCTCAAAGTCCCTGATCGTCTGCTCTCCCAGGGAAAGGAGGGTGGGCTTGAGAGTTTCCTTCCTGTTGAAAGTGGGGATGACCACGCTTATTGTTGCAGACATTTCAGCTCCCTCAAGATGGCTTCGGCCATTTTTCTGGCCGCTCCGGGGCCGCCGAGAATTTTTCTTCCCGCCTCTCCCATTTCGCGAAGGCGCCCCGGATCTTTTATTAGGGACATGATGCCACCGGCGACCTTTTTGTCGTCTCCTCCGAACGAGACAACGGCTCCCTCGAGAAGCTTCTCGTACTGCCGTATTCTTTTTCTTGATGCCGCCGGCCCGTGCTCGATAAGGACGACCGGCTTGCCCAGCCCCGCGGCCTGCTCGTTCCCGGTTCCCGTCATGCCTACTATCAGGTTTGCCCTTCTGATCACGTCTCCCATGAGGCCCTTTGTCGCGATGACATGCTCGACGTTCATGTCCCTGCCGATATGAGACATGACCTTCAGCATCTTCTCGGTGTTCGAGCGGGCGTCGGGCCTGCTGCTCGGGAGAAGCCCGATGACGAACTTGTCCGCGGGAATTTTAAGGTCCTCTCCGGTCTCGGCCAGCCCCGGATCGTCCATCATAAGGTTGCCGACGCATTCCGCGCCGACCCCCTTCGATCTCAGGAACGAGGCCGTCTCTTCGTCCCTTGAGAAGACCTTCCTGCAGCGCTTTCTGAAGAGGGCTATCTCAGCGAAGTTGTATTTTCTGATCCTCACCGATATCGCGGTCGCGACGTGAATAATGGGTTTTCCCGTGAAGAGCCCGGCCAGAAGAACCGGGTAGATATCGCCTACGCATATAATCAGGTCCGCTCCGGAGGAAAGCTTTTTGAGGGCGCGGACGTGGTTGAGAGTTACTCTTCCAAGGCCCGCCCTGATATCCTTCAAGAGGGATGAGATCCTTGTTCCCCCGAAGCCGTGGCTCGGCAGATCCTGATCGACGTCCGTGGTCTCGATGCCGGCATCTGCGTACGCCCTTCCGTCACCGACCAGGGGCAGGGCTTTGATCTTCACGGGCGCGTCCATGGCCTTGAGCAAAGTGACAGCCAGGGAATCCTCTCCCTTTCCGTTGCTCAGAACAAGAATTTCCATAGCGTGATCCCGCCTTTGATGAGGCCGTAGATGACGGCCGCGACGATGATGATCTGAAGCAGGTCCAGAGCTTTTACGGCAAGTGCGCTCAGGCGTCCGTGGTGTTTTGTGAAATAATAATTTCTGCTCCATCTCCAGATGCTGGCGGCGTTCAACGATTTGCGAAGGCCCTTCCACTGGGAAAAGCCCTTGTTCTTATAATGATAGATAAGCGAGCCCGGGTCGAAGAATATTTTCCATCCGGCGTCCTTTATTCTTCTGCACCAGTCCACTTCGTCGAACCAGAACGTGATGTTCTCGTCCAGCATTCCGACGCGTTCGATCACTTCCTTCCTCACCAGAAGCGCCGCGCCCATGGGCTGATCGACCTCTCTCATGTCTCCGTGGTCCCACCAGCTCATGTTATACTTTCCGAAAACTCTGCTTTTAGGGAATATCTGGTCCAGAAACAGGGCCCTGTAGATCTCCGTTTCAAGGGTCGGGAAGCTTTTGCACGAGGGCTGGGGGCTTTTGTCAGGATACTCAAGTTTCGGACCCACCGCTCCCGCCTCAGGATGCCCGTCCATGAAGGCGACGAGCTTTTCGAGCGATCCGGGCGTCACAACGGTATCCGAGTTCAGCAGTATAACGTACCTGCCGGAAGCTTTTTCAATAACCCTGTTGTTCGCTTTCGTGAAGCCTACGTTGGCGCCGTTCTCTATGAGGCCCACCCGGGGGAACTCATTCTTGAGCATCTCAATTGAGCCGTCGGTAGAGCCGTTGTCGCTTACAAACACCTCAAATTTGATGCCGCTGGTGTTGTCGAATACGGACTTGAGACACTGCCTGAGAAGCTCCCTGACGTTCCAGGTCACTATTGCGACTGTTAGGTCCATTTTTTCCTCAATTCCTGCGTTTTTCCGAAGAGAAACAAAGGCAGATTATATCACGAAATGCCTGATGTGACAACGAAAACCGGAAGCACCCGATTGAATTCCCGTTGTTTTAGTGATAAAATCGATTGTTTCTTTATTTATACTAAGGGAGAACTCTCATGAAAAAAGCTCTTGTTACCGGAGGCACCGGATTTCTCGGATCTTACCTTTGCGAGGAGCTTCTTAAAAGGGGGCAGGAGGTCTACGCGCTAGACATAGCCAGCCCGTCAAAGGTCGAGCACCTCACTGGAAACAAGAAATTCCATTATGTTCAGGGATCCGTTTTGGACAGGGACATAATCGATTCCCTGATCAATCGATGCGACATTGTCTACCACTTCGGCGCGATGGTCGGAGTGCACCTCTACGTGATGGACCCCCTGAGCGTCCTGGAGGTGAACATTCAGGGGACAAGGCTTATAGCCGAGCGCGCGTTCAAGTACGGAAAAAAGCTCTGTTTTGCCTCAACCAGCGAGGTTTACGGAAAGAGCGCCGACATTCCCTACAGGGAGGACGGCGACAGGGTTCTGGGATCCACCAAGATTGACCGCTGGTGCTACTCCACCAGCAAGGCTGCGGGGGAGCATTACGTTTTTGCCTATCACAAGCTGGGGCTTCCTGTTGTTGTGTACAGGTTCTTCAACGTATACGGTCCGAGGCTCGACAAGCTCGGCGCGGGCAGGGTCATAACCATCTTCCTTGAGCAGTTCCTGACCGGAAAGCCGGTGACGGTCGCGGACGACGGCAGGCAGACAAGGTGCTTCACCTACGTGGATGACGCCGTTAATGCCGTCATAAGCGCCGCCGATTCAAAAAAAGCCGAGGGCGAAATACTCAACATCGGAAGCAACAAGGAGATTACGATTCTTGAGCTTGCTGAAACCATGAAAAAGGTGGGAGGATTCTCTTCCCCGATAGACCTGATACCGTACAAGAAGGTGTATGGCAAGTCGTACGAGGACGTAAGAAGAAGGGTGCCTGACGTGAGCAAAGCCAGGAAGCTATTGGGATGGGAAGCAACCACCCCGCTGGATGAAGGGCTCAAGAGAACCATGGAGCATTTCAGAAAATGAAAAAAGACCTGCCGGCCGCTGAGGGCGGCAAGAGAACCAGGAAGGACTTCCTCCTTTTTGCCCCGCCCCTTATCGGGAAAGGCGAAATAAACGAAGTTGTCGATACTTTGAAGTCGGGCTGGCTCACCAGCGGGCCGAAGGCGGAGAAGCTGGAAAGCCTTTTTAAGAAGTACGTCAAGAGCGGTTTTGCCGTGGCTGTCAACTCCGGCACAAACGCGCTGTCGCTTGCCGTGAACTCGGCCGGTATCGCTCCCGGCGACGAGGTCATAACCACACCGATGACCTTTTCGGCCACCGCCAACGCCATCATTCATCACGGCGGCAAGCCGGTGTTCGTGGACATAGACGTTGATTCCAGGAACATCAGGGCTGATCTTATAGAGAGGAAGATCACCGAAAGGACAAAGGCCGTCCTTCCCGTGCACTTTGCCGGCATCCCGTGCGACATGGATCCGATAATCGAGACGGCGAAGAAGCACGGACTGACGGTCATAGAGGACGCGGCACACGCCATAGAGTCGAAGTACAGGGGAAGAAAGATCGGGAGCATAGGGGACATCACCTGCTTCAGTTTTTACGCCACGAAAAACGTGACCACCGGAGAGGGCGGCATGGTGACCACGAACGATCCGGAAATGGCCGAGACCCTGAGGATCCGCTCTATCCACGGCATAAGCAAAAGCGCCTGGAAAAGGTATTCAGCCGAAGGCTTCAAGCCGTACGACACACTGTATCCGGGCTTCAAGTTCAACATGACGGACATAGTCGCCTCGGTAGGCATACACCAGCTGAAGAGCGTTGAAAAGAACCTCAAGAAGAGGGAAAAGTTATGGAAGAGATACAACAGCAACCTTAAGGGCATCGATTCCGTCATTTTGCCGGTGGAAAAACTCGCGTATCCGTTCAGGCACGGAAGGCACCTGTATACAATTTTGATCAAGCCCGAAATGCTGAAGATTGACCGAAACCGCTTTGTTAACTGTCTTAAGGATGAGGGGATAGGGGTGGGGATACAATATACTGCCTTGAACACGCATTCTGTCTATCAGAAAATGTTCGGTTACAGGACGGGCGACTTTCCAGGCGCGGAGTTCGTCTCGGAGAGAACCATTTCCCTTCCTCTCACGCCAAAGCTGACCGTCGGGGATGTTGATGACGTCTGCGAGGCGGTGGCAAAGCTGGCCGCCTACTACAGAAGGTAAACAATGGAAAGAAAGACAATCGCGAGGTTTCTCCTTTCCTTTCTCCCTTTTTCGGAAACTTTCATTTACTCTTACATTAAGAACATCAGGCAGTTCGATCAGATAATCATGGCTTCCAGGCGCGAGAATGCCGATCAGTTCAGCTACGATCCGGACAACGTCTACACGTGGGATAATCCTGATCCGGACGTTTCAGGCCTGAAGATCCCTCTGCCTCACAGGCTTCTTCTCACAGGGAAGAACCGCTATTTTTACAATGTTTTGAAAAACAGGAAGGTCTCGCTGGTCCACGCGCACTTCGGCTACACTGCCGTCGCCGTCATGGCGGTGGTGAAAAGGCTCGGCATCCCTCTTGTGACGACCTTCCACGGGCTGGACATGTCCAAGCTCGGAAGGGACCTTTACTACCGCTTCAAGTACAGGGAGCTGTTTTCGCTGGGCAGGGCATTCATAATTGAGGGCTCGTTCATGAGAAAGAAGCTGATAGAGCTCGGCTGCCCTCCCGACAAGGCAAGGATAATCCACCTTGGCGTGGACCTTGCGAAGTTCGATTTTAATCCGAGGTCGGTCAGGCCGGGGGAGCGGATCAAATTTTTCATGTGCTCGAGGTTCGTCGAGAAAAAAGGCATACCGTACGGCATCGAGGCCTTCGCGAACGCTCTCAAAAGCTTCGGCAACATGGAGCTTAACATCGTGGGAGGGGAGAGCAGGGAATATCAGGCCCTGATAGACAGCTTCGGGGCGGGCGGCAGCATCAGGATACTGGGCAGAAAGCCGCATTCCGAAGTGGCCAGGCTCATGAGGGAATCTCACGTGTTTCTCGCGCCCAGCGTCACAGCTCGTGACGGCGACTCCGAGGGAGGGACCCCGACAACCATACTTGAGGCGCAGGCAGCCGGGATGCCCGTGGTGTCCACTACACACGCGGACATACCTGAGGCGGTTGTCGACGGGACAACAGGACTTCTGGCTCCGGAGCGCGACGCCGCGACGCTGTCAGGGAATATCCTGAAAGTGGTAAATCAGCCAGACCTGATCGCGAAAATGGGGCGTGAGGGCAGAAAACACATCGAAAAGAATTACGACTGCGTCAAGGAGACGGACAGGCTCGAGCGGCTTTACCAGACCCTGCTATAACCTGACTATCCTGTCTCTTCCTCTTGTCACGTGTTTTGTCGCGTTCCTTGTGTCCACGACAACTTTTGAGCCCTCGACAATATCCTGATAGTCGTATGCCGAATGGTTTGTCACAATGACCGAACAGTCCGAGCGCCTGAGCATGGATTTCGTCAGCTTAACGGATTTATATGTCTTGCCCTTTATTTTGATCCCGGGAATGAACGGGTCGTTGTAATAGACCTGCGCGCCCTTCTCTTTAAGCGTCTCAATTATCTTGACCGCCGGGGATTCCCTCATGTCGTCTATGTCCTTCTTGTAGGCCACGCCGAGAATGAATATTTTTGAGCCGCTCAGGCTCTTCCCCTTTTCGTTCAGGGCGTCTCCGATCACGTTCACCACGTGGTAGGGCATAGCCGTGTTTATCTCTCCAGCGAGCTCTATGAACCTGGTGTGGAGGTCGTGCTCTTTGGCTTTCCACGAAAGATAGAAAGGATCAAGAGGTATGCAGTGTCCGCCCAGGCCGGGACCGGGGTAGAATGCCATGAAGCCGTACGGCTTGGTGGAGGCCGCGGCGATCACCTCCCACACGTCAATTTTCATCCGGCGGCAGAGTATCGCCATCTCGTTGGCCAATGCTATGTTAACGCTCCTGAAGATGTTCTCGAAAAGCTTCTCCATCTCGGCCACGCGTGGAGATGAAACCGTGACGATATTCGTCGAGATGCTGGCGTACAGGGCTTCCGAGAGCTTTGTGGCCGCGGCGTTCAGCCCGCCCACCACCTTTGGAGTGTTGGAGAGGTTGAACTTCTTGTTCCCCGGATCTATCCTTTCCGGAGAAAAGGCCAGATGAAAGTCCCGGTTGGCCTTAAGCCCCGATTTTTCAAGTATCGGAAGAACAATCTCTTCGGTCGTCCCGGGATATGTCGTGCTCTCAAGCACCACAAGCTGCCCCTCCCTCATGTTCACAGCTATGTCTTTGCTCGCGTCAATAACGCATGAGAGGTCCGGGGCCTTGTTCTTGTTCAGCGGGGTCGGCACGCAGATAAGTATTACATCGGCCTGCCTGAGGACCTTCGGGTCGGAAGACGTTTTGTGCATCTTTGACCTGAGCTTTTTCGCCTTCCCGGGATCGCTGTCTATGCCTATCACGCGGAATCCGGCGCCGGTGAATGCCAGGGCGGTCGGCAGCCCCACGTAGCCCAGGCCCATAACCGCGATTACGGCCTTCTTCTGCATGATTTTCTTGATGAGATCTGGCATCTCGAAACCTCCTCAGGAGAACCTGGATTTGTTTATTAACAGGGAATCAATTCTATCATCATTGTAGAGAGAAAGGAATAGGCTCGAGTGCTTGTGAAGTTTCTGCCTGAACGACGCCATGTCGCTCTGGCAGCCGTTGAAGCGGTGGGTGTTCATGGGGTCTGCAAGGGCGAAATTGGCCCCGCCCCTCATCCCGACCCCGCCCCTGTATCCGGCTTCGCGGGCCAGTTTTTTCAGGTTCTTGTCAACGCTTCCCCACGGCCAGCAGATGAATTCGCACTTCTTTTCGAGCTTTTCCTCTATCAGCCTCTTTGAGCGGGCGAGCTCGTCCGTTATTCTGGCGTCTTGCTCCTCATCGGATTCGAATCTCCCTTCCAGCTTTCCCATCACCCTGATGTAGTTTTCAGCCTCCCGCCTGAGCTTTGATTCCCAGTCGCCCGACCTGAAGAAAAGCTCTTTGCCGTTCTCTTCGACGAACCCGGCCAGGCGGTCCCTCAGGCCTCTGTCGTCAGAGTACCTTCTGGCGACGAGGGACGGCGCTATTTTGTATTTCGGTATGCCGAGCCTCAGGTCGCCTCCCGTTGCCCAGCCCAGCTTGAGCGATGTCCCGTCGTTGAAGCCCGTTATCCTGCTGTCCTCGAAGCACGCCGAATGAGTGTGGGAGTGGGACTGAATGTCTATCAGGCCGCTTTTCTCCATCTCCCTCATTTCCGGCCAGGTCGCGTAGTCGGGAAGCGGGCCCTTGGGGCATATGCTCGCCCTCTTGGTGCTTTCGTGATCCGGGATGACGGCGCTTGATCTGGGACCGGAGTTGCCTATGAGGGACGTGACCGCGAATATCGTCGCTTTGAAGCCGTGCTTTCCCAGTATCGGAAAGGCGTGTATCCAGTTGTCAACGTATCCGTCGTCGAAGGTTATGACGACCGGCTTTTCCGGCAGGGGAGCCTTTCCCCAGACGCAGTCGTACATCTCATTGAGAAAGAGGGGGGTGTATCCGGATTCCTTCATGTATCTTATCTGTTCGTCGAAACGCTTTGGGGATATGGTAATTGAGTCCTCCGCGTGGTCGTTGACGTGATGGTACATTATGGAAGGGATAGACCTGAAAAACATCATAGCTTGTCGTACAGCTCCTCTATCTCTCCGGCGACCCTGTCCCATGAGAAGCGCTCCTCCATCCTCTTTCTGCCGGCCCTTCCGAACCGCTCGCGCTTCGCGGGGTCGTCGAGAAGATCGATGATCGCGCCGGCAAGCTCCTCAGTGTTCTCGGGATGCTCGACAAGCAGCCCCGTTTCCCTGTCGGCGACTATCTCGGGAATCCCGCCGCGCTTCGAGGCTACCACGGGAAGCCCGGAGGCCTGGGCCTCGGCGAACACCAGTCCGAACGGCTCGTCCCAGGTCGAAGGGCCCGCGAATATGTCCGCGAGAAGGTAAACACTCGGGATTTCTTTTGATGATACGAAGTCCAGAAAGGTCGCTTTTGCCTTTTCCCTTGCCGATCTCGCGAAGACGCTCGTCGCGGTAACGTTCCTGGATGAGCCGCCCGCAACAACAAGCCTGGCGTCCGGGTGCTTTTTCGCGACCTTATCCATGGCGTCGACAAGAAGGTGTATCCCTTTTCTTTCCCTTATCGCCCCGACAAAAAGCACTACCTTCGATCCCTGGAGGCCGTGCATCTTTCTAAGCTTCTCCGATTTTTCCCTCATCTCCCAGACGGGCCTGAATTTGTCCAGATTGACCCCGTTGAGGATGCTGTGAGCCTTTTTGGCGAATTGCGGGTACCTTCCCGTTATCTCATAATCCGTCGTGAACCTGCTGACCCCAACATAGGCGTCTAGAGTCTCGAGCACTCTGACGGCCTCTTTGTTTGACATGGTGTCAGCGATGTTCTGATTGTGCTCGTGAAGGACAAGCTTGGCGTCCCCGCCAAGAAGCCGCCTCAGAGGCACAATGTATCGGGGCCTGTTCCTCACGTGGACAATCCTGATCCCGCGCTTTTTTATTTCCCTTGAGACCTTAAGCAGGTAAAAGAAATCCCTGAAGACGGGGCAGGGCCTTATCCTTATTATGTGGACTCCGTCCAAGGTCTCCTCGAAAGGCTTGTTCGAATAAGCGGCGGAGAAGAGATAGGGCTCATACTTCCTGTATCGCCTGGTCGCCTCGAAGGCGTTTATCTGCGTGGCCCCCTGCCTCTCGTGTCCTATCCTTGCCGTGCTTGAGCACACGACTGCCGCCTTAACCATTGATTATCTCCCCGTACTTCTTCTCCAGCCTGGACATCTGCTTTTTAACGTCGAACTTCTCTTCGACTGCCGCTCTTCCCTCGTCGGCGAACCTGCCCCAGAGTTCCGGGCCTTCGATGAGACAGATCAATTTCTCGGCCATTTGAGACGCGTTCTCCGGATCCACAAGAAAGCCGTTCACTCCGTCCTCGATGAGCTCGGGAATTCCTCCGACGTTCGTCGATATGACCGGAAGCCCCGAGGCAAGAGCTTCCTTGATGACGTTCGGCAGGCCCTCCTCGACGCTCGGCACGAGCATGATGTCGGCCTCGTCCATCTCGAGCGGGATTGAGTCCGGCGGAAGCTTTCCGGCCATTTTAATCTTCCCGCCAAGCCCCATTTTGCCGATCATCTTTTTTAGGCGTCCTCTCATTTCTCCGTCGCCCAGTATTCTCATCTCCAGATTCGGATGTTTTGAAAGCGCCATGGAGAAAGCTTTTATTCCGTCGTCGAAGCCCTTTTTCCAGAAAAGCCTTCCGCACATCAGCACCCTCATTTTCCCTTTTTTGGGCGATCTCTTCCTGAAGCTGAAATTACCGAGCTCTATTCCCGCGTAATTGACGAAAATCTTATTTTCGTCGCATCCCCTCCTGATGAGGTCGCGCCGCATGGTCTCGGATACTGTGGCCGACGCGGCAGTGTCTTTAACAAGCTTCCTTACGTCTTTGCACGCGTCCAGGTCGGAGCCGTGGAAGAAATTGACCTGCGGAATTTTCAGCCTCTTTGTGACGGGGAGTATCTCTTTGGCCCTGGTCGTGAAATGCGCCTGGACCAGCTTGACGCCGTTCGATTTGAGAACGCTCTCGAAGAAAGGAGAAAATCCAAAATTGACCAGCATGAACCTCTTGAAGTCCTCGACGAGGGGCCTGTCGCTGTGGAACGAATAAACGGGCTCGAAGGGAAAGACGTCCAGGTTTTCGGTGCCGTAGGACAGGACTATCGGCTTGAAGGCCCTGAAGTTCACGAGCCTCCGGTAGATGAATGTCTCGCTCGAGTTCAGGTAATTGCTTAAAAATACGGCTATCTTATCCATTTTGCTCCATTTCCTTAAGCTTTCGGCGGATAAATCTCATGCTGAATGCCGCGTAGAGCCTGTCGTCGATCAGGAGCGATGAAAGGAGAAAGGAATTCCTGACTATTTCCTCCCTGAACTTTTCTGGATCGCCTGAGGGAGTGAACCGCTTGATCCTGAATTTTGACGTCATGAAATGATTGCTTCCGTATATTGTGGTCATGCATAATTTGAACCCCAGCCGCCTGGCGGCCTTCAGCGCCGCCCCGTTGAACAGCCCCCACGGCCAGGCCAGGCACTCGCACAGCTTGTTCAACTTTTTCTCGATAATCTTTTTCGATGCGCCTATTTCTCCATCAATTCTCTGCAGGTAGTCTTTTTGGGTCTCGTAGCGAAGGGTGTTCGGGTCATAGGCCCTGGTCACGATGCTGGCGCCGGACTCAAGGACCTCGGCGCCTTTCTTTGCCGGCGGATCGAAGCAGGAAAGCGTCTTGAAATCCAGCTTTTCCGGATCTATCACCTTGGAGACCACCACCGGCCCCTTGAACCTGTGCCTGTGGAAGTGCGTGTGCGGCTGAAAGTCTACCAGCCCGCTGTCCCGCATCTCCTTAATCTGTTTCCAGCTCAAGAATTCAGAGAAGTCCCCTTTGAGAATGGCATCCTTAAAGCTCTCGCGCTTCACCTTTCCCCCGATATTATCCTTAATGAGGGATGTTGTGAGGAATATCGTCGCCTTGAAGCCGTGCTTCTTGAGCAGGGGGAAGGCAAATTTGTAATTGTCGAAGAACCCGTCGTCGAAGGTAAGGACCACGGAGCGCCGGGGCGCCTTTTTCTGAAGAAACGCCTCCTCGGGCGATACGCTCCTGTAACCGAGCTTTTTCAGGAGAGACAGCTGCTTCTCGAACAGCTCGGGCGATATCGTGATGGCATCCGGAGTGTTTTGATTGACGTGATGGTACTTGAGAACGGGAGTGGCCGGCATTCTCTGCAGGACTATGATCATGGCGGCGAAAGCCGCCAATATCAGCGGAATTACTATGAGCATATCTCTTTCAGGACCTCAATGCACCTTTCGGTGCTCTTTCCCCTGTAGTCGAAAAGCATATTGCTGTACTTTTTTCTGAGCCCCGATTTCCCGCCGGGGTTCGCCAGCGAATGCTCCGCCGCCGCCTTGAGCTCCCCGAAATTTCCTGCCTCGATCCCGGCGTCGCGGAACACAAAATCGAACTGGTCGTCGAACTTCTGCACCGCCTGCGGGTTTTTCACCACTACGAACGGCTTGTCGAGCGCCATGAACTCAAGCCACGCGCTCGAGTAGTCGCTTATCATCAGGTCCGAAACGCTCATGTAAGGGGCGATGTCCGGCTCATCTTTTGGCAGAACCGCCACGTTCCTCACTTTTTCCCTGAAAAGCGCCGCGTCCTTCGGCTTTACCTTGCAGTGGAACTTTACGATGACCGCGGTGTCTTCATCCGCGAGGCGCGTCACGGAGTTCCCGAGCACCTCGATGGCGGACATGTCGGAGTTGTAAGTGGGAGCGAACAGTATCAGGCGGGACCCCGTCAGGCCAAGCCTCTTCATTATCTTATCCCGGGAATATTCCCCCCTGAACATCCTGTCGAGCTTGGGCATGCCGGTCACAATGACCTTCGGCTTTGTCAGGAACTTCCTGAGCCTTGAGGCAAGGTGTTCGCTGGGTGCGAATATGTAGTCAACGCTGTTCTCCCTGGGCGTGAACTCGGGATCGTCGAAGAAGCTCGTGCCCTTGCTCCCGACGTCGTGGTTGACGTTGATTATTATCCCGCCCTTTCCCTCGGGCGGCTGGTGGGTGCAGTGCGCAACAAAGGTGGCGTCGGGGCGGAAGAAGACGTCTTCCCTTAATCCCAGCCTGGCTCCCAGAAAATGAAGAATATGCGTCGCGAAATTATTGTAATCGGTCGATCTCATCATTGAGGCCCTGAAATCCTTATGCTTCCTGAGGGCCTGGTATATCGGGTCCAGATGAGGAATGTGCGAGTCGTATCCTATGTAGAAGAGGATCTTCTTCCGCTTCATTTTCTCCCGTACCATCCAAAGGTCCTTCTCAGGCCTTCCTTGAACCTGACCTTAGGTTTGTATCCGATGAGCTTCCCGGCCAGGTTTATGTCGGCAAGCGAGTGCTTTACGTCGCCCAGCCGAGCCTTGTCGTATTTGGGCTTTATGTTGGTTCCCGCTATCTCATTCAGCATCTTTATGATGTCGTTCAAAGAGAACGCCTCTCCGCAGGCGATGTTCATTGTCCTTCCTATCGCTTCTTTGCTCTTTGCCTTTGACGCCAGAATGTTGGCTGACACCACGTTCTCCACAAAGGTGAAGTCCCGGGACTGCCTGCCGTCGCCGTAGATCGTGGGGGCCTCATTCCTAAGGAATGCCGTGATGAACCTGGGAATAACGGCCGAATACTGCGATGTCGGGTCCTGATTGGGCCCGAAGACGTTGAAGTATCTGAGGCATATGGTCTCAAGGCCGAATATCCTTGAGAAGACCCTGCAGTAGAGCTCTCCGGTGAGCTTTGACACCGCGTACGGGGACAGAGGCATTTCTTTCATGTTCTCGATCTTCGGGAGAGTGGGGGTGTCGCCGTACGCCGATGACGACGCGGCGTAAACGACCCTCTTTACGCCGGAATCCCTTGAAGCTATGAGAATGTTCATCGTTCCCTGAACGTTCGCCTCGTTCGATGAGGACGGGTCCTTGACGGAGCGCTGGACCGAGGGGAGGGCGCCCTGATGCAGAACGAATTCGATCCCCTTCACGGCTTTACTGACGGTGTTTATGTCCCGGATGTCTCCCTCGATGAACCTGACCTTTTTCATTATTGCGGACAGGTTTTCCTTCTTTCCGGTGGCCAGGTTATCGAGTATCGTTACCTCGTGCCCGTCTTCTACGAGAGCTTTTGATATGTTCGAGCCGATGAAGCCGGCTCCTCCCGTCACAAGATATTTTGACATGCGTCATTCCTCCTTAATTCAGCCAAGGACCTTATTATACATCTCCTCGGTCCTCCTGGCAGCCCTTTCCCACGTGAAGCCCTCGAGCATCCTCTTCCTGCCCCTCTCCCCGAACGCCTTCATTTGACCGGGATTCTCCAGCAGGCATTTGAGCTTTTCCTTCAGCTCTTTGCTGTCTTCAGGGTCGTCGACCAGAAGGGCCGTTTTTCCGTCTTCAACAATCTCCGGTATTCCGCCCCTTTTCGTGCTCACGATCGGGCATTCCATTGCCTGAGCCTCATAGCACACGTTCGGAGAGGCGTCCTGGACGAGGGAGGGAAGGGCGACAATGTCGGTGAGCGCGTATACGTTTTGAATGTCGCTCCTCGGCACGAATCCCGTGAAGATAACGCTTCCTTTCATCTCCTCGGCGGAACTCTTCAGCTCTCTCATGAAAGGAGAGATCGTTTCGTCCCCTCCGAAGAAGTGGCCGCCCACGAGAAGAAGCTTGACTTCCGGCATCCTGAGCGATTTCACCGCGTTAAGAAGAACATCCACTCCCTTTGACTTTCTCAGGCGCCCGAGATACGCGATCACGCGGTCGCCCTTCTTTATGCCGTATTTTTTCCTCAGCTCAGCGACCCGCGCCGGATCCGTGCCCTTCGGCCCGAACTTTTCCGGATTCACTCCGTTGTAGATGACGAAGCAGCGCTCTTTTTCCTCCGGGAACCTGCTCAACACTTCCGCGTCCACGGTGAAGCGGCTTACCCCGGCGAAGGCATCCATCAGCGACAGGTACTTTTTTACCTGCCTTTCGCCCATCTCCATAAAGTAATTGTTGTGGTTGTGAAGTATCATCTTCACGTCATTTCCGAGGTCTCTTCTGAGCAGCGGCAGGAACCAGGGCCTGCTTCTCACGTGTATGATGTCGGGATTGATCTCCTTAAGCTGCCCGGATATCTCCCTCACGTATGGGAAATAGGACCTGGTGCTCAGATGGGTCAGCCTTATCATGAAGTCCCTGAAGCGCGGGATGCGTATTCTTCTGTGCTCAGCGTTGCCGTCGGATTCCCTGAGAGGCAGGTCGTCTACCCCGGCCTCGCATATCGAGAAAACGTAGGGCTTGTATTCCCGGTAGTGGTGAATTATCTCCGCGATGCCGTTCTGTATGCCGCCTCCCCTTATCGGAGGGACGGGGAGAGAGTTCGGCGCGATTATTGCCGCTTTTTTCACGCGGACCTCCTTATCAGCGAGTCCGTGAAACTGTTGACCGCGTCTGAGAACGCGCTTTTTGAGCTGAGCACGGCCCTTCCGCTCATTCTTCCAACGGTTGAAGGGTCGGAGAGCTTCAGGATCTTCCCGGCCAGGTCGTTCACATCGACCGACGCCGCTTTTATCATCAGCTCCCTGTCGTTCATCTTCTGCCACCTGCCCACTTTGGCGCAGCAGCCGTTACGGCCGTCCATCACCCACTCGTTCATCGGGGGCGCGTCGACCGTTATCACGGGAAGGCCCATTGAAAGAGACTCAATAAAGGGGAGCCCAATTCCTTCCCACTTGCTGGGCAAAAGCGACACATGGCTCAAGCGGTAGATCTTTAAAAGTTCTTCGAGCTCAACATCCCTGTCGTCTATCGTTACCTGAGGGTTGGTCCCGGCAATTTTCTTGACGATGTCAGGGTATTCTCCTATCGGTTTCTGGGACTTGAGTATAAGCCTGATGTCGCCTCTTTTTTTGGTCGCGAGGTCAAAAGCCTTTATCACGGCCTCGGTGTTCTTTCTCCACCCGGCCCCGCCCAGCCCGGCGTTGTGAAGAAAGATCACGGGCGAAGCGAATTTCCTGTCCGACGGAAAGTAGGTATTGGCGTCAACCGACCACCTTATAAGTTTCAGGTTGTTCAGGCCGTGTTTTTTCAGGAGATCGTAGGTGCACTTCACGGGGCAAAGGAGGGAAGTGATCTTCCTGTATCGGCTGAAATGTTTTCTCTTTACCGTCTCGTAGTTGATTATCATGACCGTCGCGATGCCGTTATCGGAGCACCAGTTGATGACAGATTCATCTTCCAGCCTGTCCGGGAAAAACACCGCCCTGGGCTTTTCTTTTCTTATCCAGCCGATCACCTTTTTCGGGCTCAGTACTTTGCGGAAGGTTACGGCACTCACCCCTTCCGGATTTTCCGCTCCCTCGAACTTCTTGTAGGCCAGCAGCCGGACGTCGAATTTTTCGCTCAGGCACTTCGCCAGGAATCTGGACTGGTAAGATACGCCTCTCTTGTACCATGTCGAGACGATCCCGACCCTTTCTCTCCTGCTAAGCCTGCCGAGGTCTGGCTCCTCCGATGAGATAATGCCGAATATCTCCCTGTCGGAGAATTTTCTCTCCAGCTCTTCTTCTGGTCTTTCCCGAAGCGCCTCGGGAAGCCTGGTCAGGGCCTCAAGGAACGCTCTTATATATGTCCTGTCGTACAGAAGCGAGTGGAGCAGCTTCAGGGGATGAAGGATTATGTGCCTGAAGATCATGCCCCTGTCCGATATGTTCTTCCAGAAGAAAAGAATTGAGTTCCTTCTGGTTATCAGTCTCCTGCTTCTGATGCTTCCCTTGTTCATCCTTGATTCCCTGTCGAGTATATGGCTTTCGTCGTGGTATATGACGCTCTTCGGCTCCCATATTGAGGCCCATCCGCGCTTCCAGGCCCTGTAGCAGATGTCGGCGTCCTCCCAGGTGAACGGGCGGAAGAGGCGGTCCAGCCCGCCTAGCCTGATGAACTTTTTCCTGTCAAAGGCGCCGTTGAAGCCGTAAAGCGTGAACCTGGGCCGGTTCTTTTCTTTTCCCCTTTCCCATATCCTGCCCACGTTGAACGCGCCGAGCTCCATCCATGCCCTGTGCGGACCCCTCACGCAGCGTTTTCCGTCAAAAGACATCTGCTTCGGAAACACGGCGAAAACCCTTTCGTCCGCGAAGTAGGGGAGAAGAGACCTGAGAAAGTTCTTCCTGACCCTGACGTCGTTGTTCAACAGAACGACAATATCGCTTTTCAGCGTCTCTATGAGCTCGTTGTACGAAAAGAGGAAGTCGTTTATCCTCGCTCTTTTAAGCTTTACCGCGCCGTACCGCTTTTTGATAAGCGCGTCCCCGCCGTCCGTGCTGCCGTTGTCGAGCACTATCACTTCGCACGGCGCGGGAGAGCTTTGTGCCGCCGCCTCTATGGACGGCAGGCACTTCGGGATCATGTGCGCCCCGTTGTAATTCAATATGACTATGCTTATCTTTTTCATTGATTTGCCCTTGACCTGAAGAACGCGTCCCATTCAATCGCGATCTTCGACCATTCGAAATCGCCGTACATTCTTTTCTTTCCGGCCTCGCTCAGCGATCCCCATCTTTTTTCATCTTCAAAGAGCCTGATGACCTCGCGCGCGAACCTCCACCTGTATATCAGGGATCCCGCCCTTCCGGGGACCAGGATCCCGGTTTTTCCGTGCTCTATCGTTTCGGGAAGCGCGGCCAGCCTGGTCGCCACCGGCGGGGTCCCCGCCGCCTGAGCTTCAATTGCCGCCATGCAGGATGTTTCCCTGAAATGGGTGGGATAGGGCATAATATACGCCTTTTCAAGCTCCTCAGCCAGCCTGTCCCTCCTGATGTTCCCGTGGTGGGTGATGCCCTCCCGATCGATTTTCCCGGCGATTTCCGGATGTTCATGCTTCCAGCTGCCCTTCGCTTCGCCGTAAAACTCGTAGTCGCTGAAGACGTGAAGCTCGGCTGACTTGAAGCGCTTTCTTATCCCGGGGAACACGTCAAGCAGTATGTCCAGGCCGCGGCCCGGCGAGCTCAGGTAAATCATCCGATATTTGACCTTTTTTGCCCCGCCTTTGAACAGCGAGGGATCGAAGCCGTTCCTGGTCATGAAGACCCTGTCTTTCGGAATGCCGAACTTTTTCTGGAAATTCTCCGCCTGCCATCGGCTTATGAAGAAGAAGCAGTCTATCTGCTTCTGAAGCTCCCTGTCGGAGAGCGCCTGCAGGGCCCTCACGTCATGGTTCCCTCCGGTCCAGAAGACTTTGAGCCCGGCGTTCATTTCCAGGCTGAAGGCGTCGGAGCTGGTCTGGGCGATGAATACCTGAACGTGATGCTCCTTAAGAAAGTGCCTGGCCTTCCCGATGTTGAGGTAGCGGACCCCAGAAAAAAACCCTTCCTTTTCGCATCTGCAGAAGACCGTCGCCTCATATCCGAGCTTGTGAAGCTCTCTCATCATCATGATCATTGCCGATTCGCTGCCGCCCAGGGGCCTCGTTTCGGCGGAGTCGCCCTCAAAGGGCGTTCCGCCGTGGTACAGCACTATGTTCTTCCTGCTTCCGACCATCAGTCGTTCCTGACCCTCCTGTAATATTGATATCTGATCCATGTCAGGAGCCTGTCGAGCGGACCGCCGAACTCATATCCCGGCTCAACGTAGCCCTTTTTAAACTCTTCTATCAAGTCCCTGTCCCTGAGAGGATGGTCCCTCATGGCCTCTGGATGCTCTCCCCTGAACTCCGTGATGAAGGCGTTTTCCTCCTCGGTATGTATGCCGTAAGTGCCCGTTATCTCCCTGTTCTTTTCGTAAATTTCCTTTGCGTTTTCCGGAGTGAACTTTTTGAAGACCTCCTCGTACCATCTTACCCTTCCTTTTCCGTAGTATTCGATCTTTTTTCTCACATTGCATATGTAGGCGTAGTGGAACATGAGAATGTTCTTCCTGTCCAGGCGCTTGAAGTTCATCTCATAATATCTTCTGCCGTCAGATGCCGCCAGCTGGTCCTTTCTTATGAACCGGCAGCTCTTCCTGATCCTGTATATCCTGGCGGACGAATAGGTCCCGTCTATTCCCATTCGGAAATTGTAGTAGAACTCGAACCAGGGGATCTCGAAGACGTCCGTTTCATTATCCGTTTCGAGGACATGTCTCAGATACTCGAGGTCCTTTTTTTTGTAGAACTCGTCCGTGTGCACGGTGAAGAACCAGTCTCCGGGTTCGCAGTATTTAAGGACCTCGTTCCGGTGTTCGTGCTCCTTGCCGTTCTTGTGGATGAGGACGATCTTCTTTTCGGGATCGGGGAAGTTCTTCACTATTTCGACCGTCCTGTCGGCCGACCTCTTCCCGAACGCCCTCTGGAGGCCGTAAGCTCCTTCGACAACGACTATCCTGTCGGCGAAGCCGTAAATGCCCTTAAGGCAGTACCCTATGAACATCTCGCTGTTGTAGGCGAGGATGGATACCACGATCTTTGACAATTTATTTCCCTCTCAGTTCATCGAGAACCGTCTGACGGCGGTCTCGATAACTTTCACCGGTCCGGCCGGCCACCGGAGCGACCGGGCGTATCTAGTCTGCTTGTCGAGCGCTTTGCTCATCTTTTCCGCGTACGATCTTTCAAGCGCCTTGAGTTTGTCGGACTCTCCCGCCTCCGTATAAAATCTTGCGAGGTTCCGCTTGATCTTCCTAGCCTTCGGGAAAAGTATGTCGAAATTCTCCGGGAAGACGGCGCTGTACTCGAGCAGGACGTTCAGCTGGTCGAGACGCGGCGTTACGAAGTCGTACCTCGACTCGCTCTCGTGCGAGTGGTATATCGAGAGCGGGTCGTCGATGAAATCGAACCTGTGTTTGCTGGCTAGGCGGAGCCAAAGCTCGTAATCCTCGTGGGTCAGCAGGTCCTCTCTGAAGCGGTCTTTCTTGAGCGCCGCGGCTTTGATCATGATGTTTATTATCGGTATTATGTTCCCCATGCAAAGTCTTCTCACTATCTCCTTCTGCGTGTGGTTCTTCATCCCTTCCTCGGCGAGACTCTTCCTGAAAAGTCTCTTGCCTTTCCCGTCGATCGTCAGGTGGCAGTTCGTGAACAGGCAGTCGACTTCGGGATGAGCTTTGAAACAGCTGACCTGCCTGGCGAATTTCTCCGGACAGAACTCGTCGTCGTCGTCCAGGAAACATATGTATTCCCCGGTAGAGGCCTCTATTCCCCTGTTCCGCGCAACGACCCTTTCCAACTGCCGTTGTTTTATGTACTTGAGCTCCACGCCCTTCCGGCCCTTGAATTTCTCCACCACCTCGTCCGTATCGTCGGTGCTGCCGTCGTTCACCACGATGATCTCTATGGGCCTGTAGGTCTGGGCCAGGACGCTCTTGAGGGCCCGCTCAAGCGTTTTTGCCCTGTTATAAGTCGGAATTATGACCGATACTTTGGCATTCACGGTCTTGCCCCCATCAGAAGCCCAGCGGCGCGACGGATATCTCCTCTTTTCAGCGCGCTCAGCGCGCAGCTGATCAGGTCGCGCCTTTCGCCCCTCCTGACGCTTTTGATGATGTCCGTATCGAGCTTTTCGGTAAGGGCAGAGGATGCCAGGAATTTGCTGGCAAGCTTGTAAAACTCGTCAAGCTCCACTCCTCTTTTTACGACTTTTTTTGTGTCCTGCTCCTGGTAAATCCTGTAGCTCATCAATTTCTCCTCAAGGATTTTAACCGGATATTTCTCCAGAACCCTGAAATACAGGTCGTAATCGAAGGCAAACCTGAAACCTTTGCCGTCGTATCCGCCTATCCTGTCATATACCCTTTTGGGAATCATGGCCGTTGGACATACGAAGCTTCCCTTGCCCTCCTGAAGATATTTCTTGAATGTGAGGTTAAAGTCTATTTCGTTTCTGCCTGTCAGATCTTTGTCCATGTACATTGTGCCGGTCCTGGCTCCGCCGGAATCGATGATGGAGGCTCCCGTGAAGACAGCGCCGAGGCGGGGGTTTTTCTCGAACTCCCTGACTTCCTTTTCAACGATCGTCGTTTCGTAAACATCATCGGAGTGATACAGCGCGATTAATTCTCCTCCGGCATGTTCCAGGCACCTGTTCCAGTTTGCCGCGGAGGGGCGCACCGTTGTGTCGTTGCGAAACAATCGTATTCTGGAGTCATTGAACCCGGCGGCGATATCAAAACTCGAATCGGTTGAGGCATTGTCGGTTATCACGAGCTCGAAGTCGGCATAAGTCTGATTAAGTATGGATCGGATCGCCTCTTCAAGGTATTTTTCGCTGTTATAAACGGGAAGACAAATGCTTGCTTTTGGCTTCATTTCTTTGTTTTAACCTTTGAAAAAACGTCCCTGAACCTTTTTTCGTACGTGTGATCGCGAAGCGTTCGTCTGTATCCGGCCTCGGCGATCCTCATTCTTTCGTCCTCATTAGACAGATAATATTTGATCTTGTCTATCATGTCTTCCTCGGAGTCGTAGCAGACGATTTCTTTTCCGACGTCGAAGTAATCCTCAAGGTGGGGCACTCTTCCCGTAAGCAGGAAACCGCCGCATGAGGGAACCTCGAAGTTCCTCGCCTTCATCTGGTCGGCTGCGTTCTCATCCGAGCTTGCCGATAAATTGAGGTTGATCCTGCTCCGGTTGAAGACCGCGATCATCTCATCGTGCGATATCTTCCCTTTGTTGAGCTGAAGGAAGGGCAGGTTCTTGAATTTCCTGTTCCATCTCTTTCTCCATCCGGTCTCCTTCCAGCCGTAACCGAAAGCCGCAACGCTTATTCCGGCGTCCTTGATTTTCTTTATGGTTTCTCTGCGGTTCCCGTGCGGCTGTCCCACGAACGAGACATCGTAGCCGGGAGGCAGGTCCAGCTTGGGGTATCTCGGCGGGTAGGTGGCCCACTGGGAGAGTATGACGTTCTTGTATCCGATATTGTGGTATTTTTTTACGGAATCCTTGTCGACCGTGATCGAGTAGTCGAAATGCCGGCACATATCCTTTGTGAAGCTGTCGAACCTCCACCAGTCGTCGCAGAACCAGTTTATTGTCGTCGTTCTGGTTTTCTCCTTGATATGTTTAAGGGTCTCCTTTGAGAGCTGGTCCGTGAACGCGATATGAAACATTATGTCGGGGTTTTCTTCTTCTATAACTTTTATCAGCTCTTCATTGTTCTTCTTCTTGAGCTCGGGATCTCCGAAGTCGCTCAGGTCGAAGAGAGCGGTCGTGACGCCCTCCATGTTTTGCAGGGCTGGATACATGGTGTAGTAATCAAGCCCCATGCCTCTTGATTTATCGTTGTAATCGTACATTACCGATGCGTAGAGCAGTTTCACTTTTCCAGGACTCCTTCAATTATGGTTTTGACGAAATGCTCCGTGGTAAAAGGCTTGAATTTATCGGAGGAGAGAAAATCCTTGATGTTTTTCTGGTATTCCAGATATTCGCCTTCTTTCATGCCGGTCAGGAAGCTCGCGAGCTTGTCGTAGCTTGAGAACTTTCTTCTGTCAATGAAGCAGTTTTCAGGGATATATTCGGTCACGTTCTCCGCTCCCCAGTAGACCGGCACGCATCCTGCCTTAAAGCTGTCGAAAATCTTCTCAGTGATGTATCCGCGCAGACCTTTTATGTTTTCGTAGCAGATGCTAAACTTATATTGAGCCATGGTCTGGACCTTGTCCTTTACCGTTCCGCCGTAGCACCTGAAAAAACTCGGAGAAAACAGCTCCTTTATGATTTCCGTAACTGATCTTTTGCGCTTCCAGCCCATTCCATAGAAGGCAAAATCCTTGTTATGCCGCCGTGCGAAATATTTGATTGCGGATAATCTTTCGTCATAAAGCTCGTCCGGATGCTTTGAGCTCTTGTTTGATGTGATGGACGTGATCAGCTTTTTGCTTTTAAACGGGGACTCCTTGATTGGCGTAGAATGGGGAGGTTGCGGGATAAAAAACTTAAAGTATCTGTTGTTGTCGACAAGGTCATCGTTCCATGTAAATATCTTTTTGAAATGCTCGTGATAGGATGGGTTATAGCTTTCGGGCGCCACGCTCGGCGGTTCCCAAAGGAACAGGGCCATTTTATTCCTCAGATTTTTCCTCAGGCATAGGCGAAAGAAATCTTTTGTGTTGACCAGATCCAGGAACAGTATCAGTTCGGCTTTTTGCGCGCTTCCCATGTCCATGGTTTTTGCGTCGTAGCCGAGCTCGGCGAGCCTGGCCTTGAGTTTATAACAGGGCTCAAGGCAGTTGTCTCTGTTGAGCCTGGGATCGGAGACGTCGAACAGCTTGTTGTTTTGAAATTCTTTTGGGATTACCAGTAAAACTTCTTTCATCTCAGGCTCTATTTTCTGCATTCTATGTTGAGACTTATGAGGATGCCCTTTTCCTTGTCCATGTGCGGGATATAGGCTTGAGAGAAATCGTCGTAGTCTTTGTGGATCGTCTTTTTCCAATCATACCTGCGTATATCCTTGAAGCCCGCGCTTTCCAGATGTTCCTTAAGGCAGGCATAATCGAAGATGTTATAGTGAGTGTTTTCCGGATAGTCCTGCCTTCCCACGAGCGGCCCCAAAATGAGCTTCAGATCTCCGGTTTTTTTATAGACTTTTATTAAGCTTTCGAAGTCGGGCACGGCAAGGCGCAATGTCCCCCCTGATTTTAATACCCTGTTCCACTCCATGAGCACCTTGATTGTCTCTGTTCTTTTAAAGTGTTCAAGCACGTGGCAGGCGTAGATCAGGTCAACGGAGTTGTCATCGAACATGCCCAATTTGTCCGCTGAACAGACGTGATCAACATGTGGAAGCTTTCTCGCATCCACGTGAATAAAGCCCGGGAGATATCTTTTACCGCAACCTATGTGGAGTTTTTTTTCGCTTTCAGGCACTGTGTTTTTTTCTCTTTTCCCTGTACCAGTCGATGGTTTTCTTTAATCCATTCTCAAACCCCGTCTTGGCCTTGAAACCGAATTCTTTTTCCGCGCGCGACGTGTCGAGTCGTCTTCTTGGCTGTCCGTCAGGCTTGGTTTTATCCCAAATGATCTCTCCCTTGAAGCCAGTCAACTTAACAATTAGCGATATCAGGTCCTTTATGGTTATCTCATAGCCGGTTCCGATGTTTATGGGATCCGGCTTGTTGTACTTTTCAGCGGCGAGGATTATTGCATCGGCGGCGTCCTCGACGTAAAGGAATTCCCTAGATGCCTTGCCTGTGCCCCACACCACGATCTCATTTTCGCCGTTTTCCATGGCGTCAAAGCATTTTTTTATTAATGCCGGTATGACATGGGATGCCCTGGGGTCGAAGTTGTCTCCCGGGCCGTATAAGTTAACGGGCATCAGGAAGATCGAATTGAAGCCGTATTCCTGTTTGTATGACTGTGATTGAACGAGGAGCATCTTTTTGGCTAGTCCGTAGGGAGCGTTCGTTTCCTCCGGGTATCCGTTCCACAGGTCTTCTTCCTTGAAGGGGACGGGGGTGAACTTCGGATAGCAGCATATTGTTCCCAGAGCGACGAATTTTTCCACGCCGAACAGTCTCGCCTGCTCCATAAGCTGTATTCCCATTATCGCGTTATCGTAAAAGAACCTGCCCGGGTGTTCTTTATTGGCGCCGATGCCGCCCACGACCGCTGCAAGGTGGAGTACTATCTCGGCTTTTGAGTCTTCCAGGGCACTGATCACGTTTTTTTCTTTGGTCAGGTCATACTTTTCTATCGCCGGAACGAAAATGTTTCTGCAGCCCATTTTTTTCAGTTTCTCCACGATGAATGATCCGAGGAAGCCGGCGCCCCCCGTTATCATTATCCTCTTGTTTTTAAGATTAATGCCTGAGCTGCTTTTCATTTGTATCCCTCCACAAATATTTAAGATTCTTTTATCGCCTTCTCGATTGTCGAGACAACGTAGTCTAGATCCTCTTTTTTAAGATATTGATGGCAGCCTATGTAAAGGCCGTTTGCTCCGATGAAGTCCGCGTTCGGCAGTCTCTTCCTGTACGTTTCCCTGTATTCGCTGTACGCCGGCTGCTGCGTTGGAATGCAGCCGAAAAGGGGCCTTGTCTCTATGCCGTGCTTTTCAAGTCTCGAACTGAAAGCCTTTCTTGATATCCTGCCGGGCTGCTTTATTACCATCGGATAGCCGAGATAACTGACGTCGGGTGAAAAGACGGGCAGCTGAAGCAAATCGCTGAATTTCTCAAGACTGTCGTTCAGGTATTTTACGTTGTCCGATCGTGATTTGAATATCCTGTCAGCTCTCTTCATTTGCGCGGACGCGAGCGCCGTTTGAAATTCCGTGGTCTTGAAGTTGTATCCGATTAAGTCGTGCGTGAACCGCGGATCCCTTTCGAACATTTCGTCGCCCTTGCCGTACTTGCACCGTCCCTTATACCTCAGGCATTCGACGCAGTCGCAGAGACGGCCGTTGGCCTTTATCTTCTTTATCAGCTTGTAAATCTTCTCGTCATCCGTGTTCACGACCCCCATTTCTCCCGCCTGTATGTTATGGGCGATGTAAAAGGAGAAATCGGAGAGCAGAGAGAGGCTTCCCGTCTTTTTGCCCCTATAGAGCGTGCCGTGCGCCTGGGCGGAGTCCTCGAAGATGACGAGATCGTATTTATGAGCTATCTTCTTCAGGCGGTCCATGTCGTTCGGGTAGCCCATCAGGTGAACCGGAAGTATTGCCGCGTACTCTTTGGCGTTCTCCTTTTCGAGCAGGTCCTCGATCTCGTCGCATTTCAGGGTAAAGTCATGCTTGTTGATGTCGACGTAAACGGGTTCCATGCCGGCGAGCTTGATGGCGTTGCTGGTCGCTATGTAAGTTACGGGAGAGGTGATGACCTTGGCACCGGGCCTGACCTTTTTGAACCTGCCGTCGTGGATCAGCGCGAGAAGACCCGCTATCAGGGCGGAGGTGCCGGAGTTGACGGCGACGGCGTACTTTGTGCCTATGTACCTCGCCCATCTCTTTTCGAACTCCTTGGTGGCCTTGCCCTCCGATATCCTGCCGGAGTCGAGCACTGCCCGGACGGCGGCTTTCTCCTCCGGGCCTATTGGGAAATCTCCAACCTGGATCCTCTGTTTCGTCATATCTTACACTTTGTTCCGTGCAGTTTTGTGTATTCCTCTTTGTAATCGGCTTCATACATCATTTTTACAAGTTCATCAAACTTTACCTTCGGTTTCCACCCGAGCGCCTTTTTCGCCTTTGACGCGTCGCCCACAAGCCGGTCGACCTCGGTCGGCCTAAGGTACTTCGGGTCCATCTCGACGACCGCTTTTCCGGTCTTTGCGTCAACGTATTTTTCCTCGAGACCTTTCTTTCCGTTCGACTTTATCTTGATGCCCGCTAGCTCGAAGGTCTTTTCCAGGAATTCCCTCACGGAGTGCTCCTCGCCGGTCGCTACCACATAATCGTCCGCCTTGTCGTGCTGGAGCATCAGCCACATGGCTTCAACAAAGTCTCCCGCGTATCCCCAGTCCCTTCTCGCCTCGAGGTTTCCCAGGTAGAGCTTATCCTGCGTCCCCAGCTTTATGGCGGCAGCGGCGCGGCTTATCTTTCTGGTCACAAAAGTCTCTCCTCGCCTGGGGGATTCGTGGTTGAAGAGTATTCCGTTGCATATGAACATATCATATGCCTCGCGGTAGTTTTTGGCGGTCCAGAATGAATAGACCTTTGAGCAGCCGTAGGGACTCCTTGGGTAGAACGGTGTTTCCTCGGTCTGGGGCACCTCGCGGACCTTTCCGAACATCTCGGAGCTCGAGGCCTGATAGAACTTGACCTTGTTCTCCATCTTGCTTTCCCTTATTGCCTCAAGAAGCCTGATGGTCCCGAGCGCCGTTATCTCGCCCGTGTATTCCGGCACGTCGAAGCTTACCCTTACATGGCTCTGCGCGCCGAGGTTGTAGACCTCGTCCGGTTTCACGTCCCTGATGATTTTATTCAGGGAGCTTGCGTCGTTCAGGTCGCCGTATATCAATCTGAGGCGCACCCCCTTTTGGTGGATGTCCTGAAATATGTGGTCGATCCTTTTTGTATTGAAGGTGCTTGCCCTGCGGATGATGCCGTAAACCTCATATCCCTTGTCCAGCAGAAGCTCCGCGAGATAAGATCCATCCTGCCCGGTAATTCCCGTGATCAAAGCTTTCTTAGCCATGATTTTCCTCCATAAAATTCTTAATGGTTTTCACCACAAAGGATGATTTCTCTTTTGTTATGCCGGGATAGACGCCAATCCAGAACAGGTTGTTCATTACCAGGTCAGTATTCTTCAGGTTTCCGATCACCCTGCTCTTGATGTTCAGATACGCGGGCTGTTTGGTGAGGTTCCCGCCGAAAAGCATCCTTGTAGCGATCTTGTTCTTCTCAAGGCAGCGCACCATGTCCGCCCTATTGAAGGGCGCGCTCTCCTTTACCAGAATCGGGAAGCCGAACCAGCTCGGCTCGGATTTTTCAAGGGATTCAGGAAGGAGCAGGTGCTCTTCGTATTTTTTCAGGGCCGCGTAAAGGTCGCTGAAGTTCTTTTGTCTTGCCTTTATGAATCCGGGAAGTTTCCTGAGCTGGGCTACGCCGATCGAGGCCTGCATGTCGGTGACCTTCAGATTGTAGCCGATGTGCGAATACACGTATTTGTGATCGTAGCCGAAGGGAAGTTTTCCGAACTGCTGCGAGAACCTCTTCTTGCAGGTGTTGTCGCGTCCGGGCTCGCACCAGCAGTCGCGCCCCCAGTCCCTGAACGAGAGAACAATCTTTTTCAGGAGGGGGTCATTTGTCACGACAGCTCCTCCTTCGCCCATGGTTATGTGGTGGGGCGGGTAAAAGCTGCAGGTTGCAAGATGCCCGAAGGTGCCGGTGTATTTTCCGTTGAACTTTGATCCCAGGGAGTCGCAGTTGTCCTCGATGAGCCACAGATCATGCTTCTTCGCGATGCCCGCCGCTTTTTCGGCATCGAACGGATTCCCCAGAGTGTGGGGAATGAATATCGCCCCGGTCTTGTCCGACACGGCATTTTCAAGTTCAGACGCGTTAATGTTCCATGTCCCGGGCTCAACGTCAACGAATACCGGCACGAGATTGTTCTGAATTATAGGGTTTAGTGTCGTCGGGAAGCCGCAGGCGGTTGTTATTACCTCGTCTCCCGGTTTCAGCCGGGTTTCGCCAAGCTCTTCCGATGTCAGCGCCGACAGGGCGAGCAGATTGGCGGACGAGCCGGAGTTGACCAGCATGCAGTGCTTGGCACCTAGGAATTTTGCGAGTTTGCTCTCGAATTCCCTGGCATACCTTCCGGCCGTCAGCCAGAAATCGAGAGATGAGTCAACCAGGTTTATCATTTCTGCTTCGTCATAAACCCTGCCGGCGTAATTGACTGGCGATTCTCCGGGGACGAATTTTTCCTCACTTTTTCTCAGAGCGATAATTTCCACGACCTTCTTGAATATTTCGCTCCTGATCTTCTTTTCAGAAGGCTTATTTGTCATGTGTCAGCAGTCTCCTGTCAATTTTATCCTTATTTTTTTCGTACCAGCGGTAGAGGGCCTCAATGCTTTCTTCGATGTCCGTAAAATCGAAGCTGCCCATCTCATTAAGCAGCCTCGCGTTGTCTCCGCTATATTCGTTCTTGAGCCCGTCCTCGGCTATGAGTATCTTAAGGTCTTTTCCGGAAACCTTCAGCACCTTCTGGGCCAGCGATTTCAAATCTCTGGGCTGATTGCCGCAGATATTGTAGGCCTTTTCTCTTTGTGTGTTTTTTATGAACCATTTAAATATTCTGACGAGATCGTCGATGTGCACGTAATCGAAAAAGCAGTTCTGCTTTATCGTAATCGGAAGGTCGTATACGGCTTTGCAGCAGGCGTTTGATATGAAGCGAATTTCCCAGTCTTCGTATTTTCCGAAGACGGCGAAGAGGCGGGCGTTGTAAATATTGTCAGCCCTCTCGATGTATTTCGCAATGATGTATTTTGAGAAGCCGTAATCGTCTGCCGGCACGCGCGCGTCAAAGAAATCCTCCTTCACCTTTGACAGCGGAATTCTTTTATCGTATTCGGCGCCGGAGCCCAGGTTGATCATTTTCCCGAAATGATTACCCTGTTTGGCCAGATTGAAGAACATCCTTAGATTGTGATCAAGGGTTTTTGCCAGATCTTTCTTCGAGTTTCTGGTGGCGTTCCAGGTTGCGGTGTGAAAAACCACGTCAAAGCTCTTCCCTTTAAGGTAGTCTTTCACGTACTTTTCATTTAGCAGGTCCAGCTCTGCGACCCTGGGTGCGTGCACTTCGAACTCCTCAGCCAGTTGCTCTTTCAGGTTTCTGCCGATAAATCCTTCCCCGCCCGTAACGAGTATTTTCATTATACGGAAACCTCCATTCCGTCCCTGGCCGCCGCTGAGTCCGGAAAGATCTTTTTTGCTTTTCCTTCCGCCTCGTCCCTCTGCTCCAGCCTTTGATATACCTCCGCGTCAAAATGCGTCATCACCAGCTTTTTGGCTCCCGAGTCCTTCGCGAGCTTCGCCGCCAGCTCGGGGTTCATGTGGGGCCACTCGGGGTTCTCCTGGCCCGAGGCGAAAGCGCACTCTGAGATCAGAATGTCCGCTTCTTTTGCAAGCTCAAGCGAAGCCCGGCAGGGGCCGGTGTCGGTGCAGTAGCTTATGACCTTGCCGTCGATGTGCATCCTCAGCCCGAAGCAGGAAGAAGCGTGCTTGAGCTTGAGCGTCTGCAGCTTGAAGGGCTTCTCATGCCATCCCGGAGCCAGCTCGACCACATCCGCGGGGTAGGGCAGCTTCTTGAGAGGGACCGAGAATTTGTCGCCGAGAAAATATTCCAGGGTCTCCCTTGTTCCCGGCTGTCCGATGATCGTAAGGCTTTCAAAGCCGAACTTGACCAGTATGTGAAGCCCGCAGATGTGATCGATATGGAAATGGCTCAAAAAGAGAACTACCGGCTTTTTCTCCTTCATGTACCTGTCGGCCTTGTAGATGCCGTTCCCGGCGTCGAGTATGATATAGCGCTCCCCGCAGTCGATCAATGTGGAGATCGCGTTCCCCGTGTCAGTATCGTACCAGCCGTTAGTTCCCAGAAATACTATCTTCATCCCAGCGCTTCCCTGTACCAGTCAACCGTGTTCCTGAGGCCCTGCTTCAGCGTGTGGTTCGGCCTCCAGCCGAGAACCTTCCTCGCCTTCTTCGATGAAAGGTACTGGTCCTTTATCTCGTATCTTGCCCTGTTGAGGACCCTGAACCTGGGCTTCCTTCCGGCCGCCGAGGCTATTTTTTTGACTAGCTCAAGCACGGTGATCGGGTTCTCGTCGCTGAAGTTGAACGCTTCTCCTCCCAGTCCGAGCTTTTTAAGCTTCCGGGCCAGGATCATATATCCGTCTATGACGTCCTCGACGAAAATGTAATCCCTGGTGAATTTGCCGTCGCTTCTTATCATGAGCGTTTCGCCCTTTACCGCGCACCTGACGGCTTCCGGGGTTATCCTTGAAAAGTTAAGGTCGCCCGGGCCGTATATGTTGCCGCACCTCGTCACGGCCACTGGAAGGCCGTAGCTCCTGAAGTAGGTGCGGGCTATGAGATCGGTGCAGCTCTTGGAGACGTCGTACGGGTGGTCGCCCTTCAGAGGGGCTTCCTCCATGTATGGAAGCTTCTTGTGGCTGCCGTAGGCCTTGTCGCTTGAGGCGATCACAACGGCCTCTACGAAGCCCTCTCCCCGGGCGGCCTCAAGAAGGCTCCAGGTCCCGGCGATGTTCGACGAGAAGGTCTTAAGCGGCTTCCTGAAGCAGTTGTCGACCAGCGCCTCAGCTGCGAGGTGGAAAATTATCCGCGGCCTGTGCTTTTTGATCAGCCGCGTCACCAGCCTGTGATCGGCGACATCGCCCCTTACCGAAATTATCTTCTTCCTGTCGGCTTTGGAGAGGACCGAGCCTTTTCTGCCGGATACTATGTCCAGACCTATAACTTTCGCCCCGCAGGAGATGAGCCTTCTCACAAGGTTTGATCCGAGAAAACCCTCGTGTCCTGTGACGAGGACTTTCTTGCCCTTGAAATATTCGGCGCTGACCTTCACTTCCACACCTTCCATGGGGCTTTTCCCTCTTCCCAGAGCTTGTTCAGGAATATGACGTCGCGCATAGTGTCCATGCACTGCCAGAATCCCTCATGCTTGTAGATCATGAGCCTGCCGTCGGAGGCGAGCTTGTTGAGGGGTTTCCCCTCGAAAATGCAGTTGTCGCCGCGGTCAAGGTACCGGAACATCTCCTTTTTGAAGACAAAGAACCCTCCGCTTATGTAGCCGGTCTTGAGCTGCGGCTTTTCCGAGAAGTTCGTCACCCTGTCTTTTTCTATTATGAGCTCTCCGAACTTGGATTCGGGGTGCACGCCGGTGACGGTGCCGGTGCTTCCGTGCTTAAGGTGGAAATCGTACAGCTTTTTCACGTCGACGTCGGCGACGCCGTCGCCGTATGTCAGCATGAAGTGGTCCGTGTCGATGTACTTTTCGATCTGCTTTACCCTGGACCCCGTCATGGAGTTCTGCCCGGTGTCGACGAGCGTAACGCTGAAGTTGTTGTTGTCAGAAGCCCTGTGGGTCCTGATCTCGCACTCCTTCCCGACCTCCAGCGTGAAATCGTTGTTGTACGCTTCGTAGTTCAAAAAATAATCCTTTATCATTTCCCCCTTGTAGCCGATGCAGACGATAAAGTCGTTGAAGCCGTGGTGCATGTACGTCTTCATTATGTGCCAGAGGATGGGGTGGGGGCCGACGGCCACCATGGGCTTCGGCTTGTATTCGGTCTCCTCCCTCAGTCTCATCCCCAGGCCTCCCGCTAGGATTACGATCTTCGGCTTTTTCATTTTGCCCCTCCTTCTTTGGCGGGTCCGTTCCTGAACTGCATCTGGTAAAGCTTTTTGTAAAGCCCGCCCTTGTTGAGAAGCTCGTCATGCGTGCCGGTCTCGATGATCGCGCCGTCCTTGAATACAAGTATCCTGTTCGCGACCCTGACCGTCGACAGCCTGTGGGCTATGACAAAGGTCGTCCTTCCCTTCATCAGCTTCTCAAGGGCGTCCTGAACGAGCCGCTCGGACTCGGTGTCCAGAGATGAAGTTGCCTCGTCTAGGATCAGGATCCTGGGGTCTCTGAGGAGCGCTCTTGCTATCGCTATTCTCTGCCGCTGCCCGCCCGAGAGCCTGAGGCCTCTCTCGCCCACCAGCGTGTCGTATCCCTGGGGAAGCTTGGTGATGAAATCGTGGGCGTTGGCCATCCTGGCCGCTTCAATTATCCTGTCCTCTCCCGCCTTCATGTCGCCGTAGGCGATGTTCTCCTTAATCGAACTGCTGAAGAGAAGCGTCTCCTGCGGGACTATTCCCATCTGTTTCCTGAGGGAGAAGATCTGGCAGTCTTTCAGGTCGGTCCCGTCGACAGAAATGCTTCCTTTTACCGGATCGTAGAACCTGGGGATCAGGTTGACGAAAGTGGTCTTTCCCGCTCCGCTCGGCCCGACAAGGGCGATTATTTCACCGGGGGAGACGGAAACGCTCACGTTCTTCAGAACTTCGCCCTCCTTGGTCTCGTACCTGAAAGTCACGTCCCTGAACTCGACCGATCCATCCAGCTTGCCCAGTTTTACGGCGTTCTTTTTCTCCATGACGGTCGGCTTGAGGTCCATGACTTCAAAGACCCTTTCCGCAGCGGCGATCGATTTCTGAATGGTTACGTTCAGCTTGGAGAGCTTTGAAATCGGGTCGGCTAGAAGAGCAATCCCCGTGAAAAACGCGATGAGGTTGCTCGGAGAAAGGTGTCCGCTGACCACCTGAAAGCTTCCGTACCAGACTATCGAGAGTATCGCCACTGCCTGGATCAGGGTGAGGAGCGGGGTCTGGGTGGCGTGAAGCGCGGCCTCGCGCATGGCTATCCAGAAGCTTTTCTCGTTCTCGCCGGCGAACCTCTTTGCCTCGTGATCTTCCATGGTGAATGACTTCACGACGCGGATCCCGGATATCGTTTCGTGAAGCACCGTGAGTATGTCCGCGGTCTTCCTCTGCGCCTTCCTTGATATGCGCCTCATCTCCTCGCCGAACTTCATCGCCGTAAAGATTATGACTGGCAGAACGACGACCGAAAGCACGGTCAGCTTCCAGTTCAGGTACAGAAGGTATCCAATGACGCTGAAAAGGGTAAGCATGTTCGGTATTATTTCGGTGGCGCTTGACACGGTAGCGCTTTGCATGACCGAAGTGTCATTTATGGTCCTGGAAATAATGTCTCCCGTGCGCCACTTTGAGAAGAAATCGAGCGAAAAGTCCTGCAGCTTGCGGTAGAAGTCGTCCTTCAGGTCCCTTACAAGCCCCTGAGCCACGAAGGCCGAAAGATAGACCTGTCCGTACATGAAGATCCCCTTGCCGAAGTATATTCCGAGAGTGGCGAGTATCACCATGTTAATGATCCCCATCTCTTTGGCGCCGATGGCCTCGGAGAGTCTGGCGACAAGAGGGATCACCGCGACGTTGCTGAGCGACACTATGACCATGCAGACTATCACGCCGATGAGGTACAGCCAGTACTTCCTGAGATATTTTAAAAATCTTAAATAGTAATTCACTCCGCGTTCTCCACCGAAGCCATTATCTCGCCCGAAATCTTCCTTGCAGCGCCCCTCCCGCCCATGGCCGCCTTAAGGTTCCTCGATGTCTCCCTGAGCCATTCGGGGTCCTTCAGGCACTTTATCGCGTGCGCGGCGACTTCCTTCGGGTCGACGTTGCCCCTGATCTCCGGCACTATCTCGCGCCCCGCCTTCATGTTCGGAAGCGCGAAATATTTGGTCCTCAGGCTGATGATCCTAGTCGTGATCCTCTTCAGGAGGGTTCCCAGGAGAGGGATCCTGCAGATTATGTCTATTATTCCCTCAAGAGGTATGTTGTCCGGCCTCTGTATCGGGAAGACGACGATCATCGGGACCCCGAGCGCCCCTATCTCGGCCGTGTTGGTTCCGGGTATCGTTATAACAAGATCGGAGATCGAGATCGCGTCGTATCTTTCGTCCCTCAGGATCTGCGCCCTGACCCCGCTTTCGGCCTGTATGTATCTTAAGTCCCCCTGAGAGTAGATTATCCCTTCGTTTCCGAGCGACTCCTTTATCATGTCATCCGTCACGTAAGGGGACAGCACCACAATGAACTGAACGTCGGGCATTATCTTGTTTATCATCTTTGCCGAGCGCAGAAAGAAGGGAAGCATGAAGTTGGTCTGCCATGGCCTGCTCCCGGGCAGGAAAGAGATGACGGGGTGGTTTTTGTTGATCTTCCACCTGGAGGCCGCGGCCTTCACGTTGATCTTTTCCGGAACGGCGTCGACCATCAGGTCTCCTATGATCTTGATTTTTTCCTCATCGATCCCCTTTTTCAGGAACTTGTTGAAGGTAAGATCGTCCGGCACGAGGAAGCTGTTGAAGTCGCTCTGCCAGAGCGCGTGCTTCTGAGAGTAGGCTATGGCCGGGAAGTGAAGCTTTCTTGACAGAAGCACGGCATGGAGAAGGTCTCCGCCCATGTAAACTATTATGCCCCTGTCGTTGAACTTGATGCCCTGCGGGGCTTTCTTCTTGAACACCCACTTCTTGTATTCCTCGGGGATGATTATTTCGGATATTCCGGGCAGCTTTCGGGCTTCTTCGAGCTCCCTTCCCGTGGCGTATTGGCACGGGGTGAAGGTAAGGATGACCCTCGCTTCCGGAGCGCTCTTCGACAGCTCCTCCACGGTCGGCCGCACGAACGTTGAAAGCTCGCCGGCGCTGTTGGTAACGATTATCGCGTCAAAGGGTTTCATCAGTAACCGAGCCTTTTGGCTATCTCCTCGATTTTGCAGGGTACGTTTTCGGGCTTTTTGCCCGACTTCACGGCGTTGTCCGGATCCTTGAGCCCGTGTCCGGTGAGAACGCAGACCACGGTGGAGCCTTTGGGAATGGCGCCCTTTTTTGAGAGCTTCAGCATTCCAGCCACAGACGCGCCCGAGGCGGGCTCGCAGAAGACCCCTTCTTTGCCTGCCACAAGTCTGTAGGCGGCAAGTATCTCGTCGTCCGTTACGATGCTGATGGAGCCTCCGGACTCGTCAGCCGCCTCAACCGCGGTCTTCCAGCTTGCCGGGTTTCCGATTCGTATGGCTGTCGCGACCGTCTCGGGCTTTTCTACGATGTGCCCCCTTACTATCGGGGCGGCGCCTTCGGCCTGGAACCCCGTCATTTTGGGAAGCTTGTCTATTTTTCCGGCTTTTTTGTATTCCTTGAAGCCTTTCCAGTAGGCCGTGATGTTGCCGGCGTTCCCTACGGGTATCGAGAGGTAATCCGGAACCCTGCCGAGCTGATTGCTCACCTCGAAGGCGGCGGTCTTCTGCCCCTCTATCCTGAAGGGATTTATCGAATTAACTATCTCAACGGGATATTTTTCTCCCATCTCCCTAACAAGGTTGAGCGCCTGGTCGAAGTTGCCGTTGACCTCAAAGACCCTGGCTCCGTGCATCATCGCCTGCGACAGCTTGCCGAGCGCGATTTTTCCCTTTGGGATGACAACAATGCAGTCAATGCCTGCCCTGGCGGCGAAGGCGGCGGCGGATGCCGAAGTGTTTCCGGTGGAGGCGCAGATAACCGCTTTGCACTTCTTTTCGAGCGCTTTGCTGATGGCCATGCACATTCCGCGGTCCTTGAACGAGCCGCTGGGGTTAGCCCCCTCGTATTTCAGGTGAACCTCGCATCCCGTCAAAGCGCTCAAGTGGCCTGCCTTTATCAGAGGCGTATTGCCCTCATAGAACGTTACGACCGGAGTTTTTTCGGAAACCGGCAGATAATCGCGGTACTCTTCAATTACACCCTTCCATCGCATAAGCAAAACTCCTCTTTTTTGACAGAATAACCTGAAAATTATACCAGAGCGCCCATCTGCGCGCAAGGAGGTTTTGCCGGGCGGAATTGTATAATGGGGCGGGCTGTGATATTATGTTTAGCCTGTCGGCAGACAGGTTCGCTGTTTTTTGAGGGGTGTAAAGTTGAAAAGAGCATTTGTCCTGATAATGATGGTTTTCTTCTGCGCGGCGGCGTTCGCCGAGGTTGATATTTCGGCCCTGAAGGCGGCCAATTACACGTCCCGAGACCTTAACTCCCTTTTCGTCAAGGGCATGTCCAGGGAGAGTATAAGAAGCTACGATGACGCGCTTTACGCTTACAATGTCATCCTCTCCAGGGTCCAGGCGATGGTGAACTCCAAGAAGGCCAGCAACACGACCTTGAGCTACGCGATGCCCTACGCGATCGCTGCCGCATACAGAAAGGGAATAGTCACCCACAGGGCCATAGAAGGCTCCGTCGTCAAGCTCTACAACCAGCTCAAGATGTACGAGGACGTCGAAAAATGGATCAACGAGGTTCTCACAGAAATTTCCGACATAAACATCGAGCGCGGCCTTGAGATACCGGAGGAGCAGTACGGAATGCTCTATTTTGCCAGGGGCTACAACAGGATGGGGTGGGCCTACGCTCTATTCAACGGCAACTACTGGAAGAGGTATCTCATTTATACTCCCGCCGACACGATCCTGATGGTGGACCGCTCAATGGACGATCTTGAAAAGATGTACTCTATCTACGAGAACTCGTACAAGGACGGCTCTCTTCTTTCTTCTATAGGCAGGCCCGCCGAGGCCAAGGGGCCGAGAGTGGAGGTGGACGACAGGTCAAAGTACGAGCTGATAACCTATTCGCTGTGCTACAACACGGATGACGTATCCAGGATCCAGGTTCTTATGGGCAGGCAGATCGAAAACTCCGTCAAGGCATCAATTGACCTCTACGGCTCAAAAGGGATATCTTCGGACCTCGACAAGGGAAGAAGGATATTCGCCTTCGAGGACATGATGGACCCCAAGTCGCGGGACGTTGTCGTCGCGATGGGGAGGATCCTCAGGGAAATGGGCACCAATTAGGGCCCCCAGGGCATCATGTGAATGTCCGCGTTTATGACGTTCCCGCCCGATATGGTTGCCTCAGCTGTTCCGACATAATCCCCCGCCTCGGGAGAGTATCCCGTATTTATCGGAGGTATGTCCTGCCATGCGGCTATGTAATATGTGTCCGAGGCCAGCGGCAGCCCGGTGAAGTGATACGCTACCGTCGGAGGCTGGACCATGTAGTCTCCGTGAATGACCGAATCCCCTCCGGAGAAGAAACCCTCGCTCGTGCTCATCACTACGTGAACGTAGTAGCTTTCCGATGTCGCGGTCGTCACCTCGCCGCTTATGCCGTATGAGTTGAACGCGCCTGCCAGGCCGGTGTAGTACGTCACAGGGAAGTCAATGTTGGTCCGGCTTGAGCCGCTCACCGTGATCGGCGACGGGCTTTGCCCCGTGTATTTATATATACCTACAAGATTGCCGTAGCCTTCAGCCGCCACATAGTAAGTGCCGTCATTCAAACCCCCAAAACTGTAGTTCGCGCTGCCGTTCTCGAGCGTCGCCCAAACCGTTGTCGCAAAATTAAACGCCTCGTCGGTGGCCAGGTATATGGCGATCATCTCGTTCGTTCCGCCGGTTATCGTGCCGGAGACAGTATGAGCTGCGAGCTCGTAATACCAGAGTAAAGCTCCGTCTGGCAGATGGTCGGCATTCGCGTCAATTATTCTCGATTCGCTCGTGGTCCGTATGTCAACCTGGTTGCCGGTCCCTCCGGTCCATCCTTCCATGGTTATCGTAAGGGTCCTGAGATCGTCCGAAATTATGGGTTCGTTTCCGTCGGGCGCTCCGGCCTCATGAGAAGGGCCGAATGTAATAGAATGTTCTGAGAGCGTCCAGTACCTGATCGCGTTGTTGAAGGTGACCCTAAGGTTGACCGCCTTAGGTATTCCTCCTGCCCCTATCGCCGGATAGACCGACTCAACCGCGAGAGGATCGGCCGTCAGGTCAATGTTCCTCCCCTCTGCGCTTCCGCTGCTTATGTCTATCGGTCCGTTCTGTCCGCTCGGGTATCCGTGATACCACTGCATGGGTGTGCCAAAGACGTTCCTGTACGCGTTCACATAGTATCCCGTTCCGTTGCCGAGGTCCGAGATCGTGTAGGCGCCGGGCGACTCCATGGTGACAAAGCCCACCGCTCCGGCATCATTGTAGCCTGTCGGGGTGTGGTCATATGCGAGAACGTAAATGATGCCCTCTGTAGTACCGAAGGATTGGGTTATGGTTCCTGATATCGAATAGGATTCCAGAGTGTTGTAGTCGTAGGTGAACCTCCACAGCTCTGTGCCGGCGGGCATGTAGTCTCCGCTCGCTGCCCTGAAGCCGTCGGTGTCGGCGACAAGCTGAACGACGTTGCCGGACTCAACGCTTAAGGGGCCGACGACGTAGATGTTGAACGTCCTGTCGCTGCTCCAGTACGCCTCGTATGTAACGGCCTCGCCAGCCGTATGGGACGCGCCCGTGTCGAAAGCCGCCTCGAGAGTGTTCATGTCCCGGTTGAAGGTTATCGACATGTTCACGTTCTTGGCGGTAACGGAGCCTCCCAGGGCCGGATATCTGCCTGATATCCAGCCGGCAGATCCGCCTCCGTTGCCGTCATCAACGACAGCACCGGTTCCGCACCCTATAAGATGAATTGAAACGATAACCATTAAGATTGAGATCGCGGCAAAAGCAGTCAGTTTCATAATGTTGTTTTTCACGGTCTGCCTCCTGTTCTGCTGAAGCATTATTAGGCATTTTCGATGTCAAGTCAAGACCGCGGAATTTCTGAAATCTGCGCCGAAAATCGACGATAATTTAATAGAAGAATCAGGTGACAAAATGCCCGGTGAAAACAGCGTAAATACCGTATCCACGCCAAGGTGGAGCGAGCCCAAATGGGTCACTAAAATAAAGCAGAAGCGCGCCGAGAAGCGGGCCGCGGTTTCGGCAGGGGCCGCCGCGGGAGCCGCGACAGGAGCCGGCCTTTTGCTCCCCTTCGAGATCAAGATGGAAAAACCCGGAATCGTTCCCAAGATCCGCGAAGCCCACAGGAAGAACGTCGCCGCCTTCAAGAAGTTTGTCAGGCTCGGCAGGAAGCAGGATGCTCCCGCGCTTTGCGAAGCCCCCATCGTCGGAGATGTTGTCTCAACTTATGAAGGAAAGACCTCTGAAGACGAGGCCATGAACCTTGCCAGGGAAGCCCTTGATCTGGCGCGCACGGGAAAGAAGCGCAAGGTCGAGAGAGCCAGGGAGCTCTTTGAGGAGGCCGGTGAGATAGGCGGGCCCGATCCCAGGGTGGAGATACTTGAAGCGGGATTTCATGTCATGCTCGGAGAGTACGGCGACGCGCTTGACATATACTCGCGCGAGATAAAGAGGGCGAAGAAGCAATCTGACGCGTGCACGCTTGAGGCGCTCTCTTATGATCTCGTCAACCTTGACCTTCTCCTCAGCATGGAAATGAGCAGCATTGCCCAGGAAAAGAAAAAGGAGTCCTTTGAGGCTCTCGTCAAGGTCGCCAACTTCGCGATGAACCCCTTAAGCATTGTCGGCAACGTCGTCAACGAGATAGCCTCTGACATCATTCTTTACGAGAGGCCCGAATACAAGCCGGAGGAGCTCGTTGATCTCAGGACAAGATCGGACCGGGTAACCGCGAGCGCCGTCAAGGCTCTCGAAAAGATGGGCGCTGTCGATTCCCTGTCGTTTTTATCCGATACTCTGATGGCCGAGTTCAACTTCAGGACCGGCAGGCTTGAATCTCTTGAGAAGATGTCCGTTCTGGAGAGAACGCGCAAAGGCATTTACGTGAGCGATGCCGACATTGACAGGGCTCACGCCGTGAGCCAGGAGCTTCTCGTCTATTACTGGCCGATGGTATCCGAGAGCGTTATTGACGCTTCAATAAGGAACGAAAATTTCGAGGAGCTCAAGGGAGTGGGGGACGAGGCCCGATACATCGCCGGGACCATTTCCGACATGAGCTCATTCAGCACCGCCCTCAAGGAGCAGTTCTCTGACCTTGCCGTGCGCGCGCTTTCCGAGTCCGCCGGGATGACCGATGACAGGGAGACATTGCTTGAGATCGCAAGGCAGCTTGTCGTGCTCGGAAGGTTCAAGGAAGCCGCGGCGGTTTACGGGAAAATTTCGGTCCTGGATCCGGAAAGCTCCCGTCTGTTGAACTGCGCGCTTCTCTCGAGCGGCGAAGATGCCGCTGCAGACGAGAATTTTGACGACATAGTGATAATCGGGCTGAACAACGATGAGATCGACGAGACCGGGCTGAAGGCCGCGGTAAGGCTGGTTGATTTTAACGCTCAGGCCGTGGCGCTCGCGGTCTCCGGCTTTTACAGGTCGAGAGGATACAGGGCGGTCGTCACCGATGTGAAAAGGGGTGGCGGGGGAGAGCTAAAGATCCATGTCAGGGAAGTCGTTATATCCAGGATTGAGGCTGATGTTCGCGAGCGCGGGCTGAACCTCAGGAGGGGCAGGAAGCTTGACGAAGCTTTTTCCTCATGGCTTGACTACATGAGCTTCGGGAAAATATCCGGAGGGCAGCACTTCAGCGAAAACGAGCTTAACTCGGCCCTTAAAAGGACGAACCAGAAGATCGGCACTTACTCTCCTATAGAGTCGGACTGGGACTGGCAGATCGACGGCGATGTCCTGACGGTAAGCGTTCCGGAGTCAAGACAATGGAACTTCGAGATCGGCGGCGGGACAACCACCTCTGGGCGCGAGGATCTTATCGGAATGATGAGCTTCATGTGGAAGACCAGGGACGGCAGGGACGTCGGCTTCAACGTGACGTCCGGCAGGATCGGCGACGAGAACGGGGAAGTGAACGGCTCCGCAATGTACCGTGATCCCGACCTCTTCCGGTTCAACGGCAGAAGGTACTCCGGCGACTTCTCCGCGTTCAAGCAGAGCAACATATACGACATCACAATGACGGGCGCCAGCGCCAAGATCGGTGAGGACCTGACGGAGTACGTCCAGACCTGGACGGCTTTCAAGGGATACGAGCTGGAGCAGCCGGATGGAACGGGAAACGGGGAGGTATATTCAGTCACATCCGGGATGAACTACCGCGACGACGACACGTTCTTCACGGTTTGGGCCGGGCCCGGAATAGGCCCCGGCGGCTGGTTCCTGAACACGGGAGGAAAGGCCACAAGAGAAATTGAGATCAGCGACGACTGGAGCATCGCGATAACCGGCTACGGGAAGCTCGGCAACAACCTTCCCGCGAGCGAGAAGGCGTATTTCGGAAAGGATCAGACCCAGTTCAAGGGATACCTGTCAAAGCCCCAGATCGGCAGCGCCCTCATCGGAGCGGGGATAGAGCTGAGGCACAAGATGTACGAGATAGGAGAAAGTGTTGTCGCCCAGCCCTACACGTATATCGACGTCGGGAGCGCGTTCGACATCGGGGACGGCGACATCAACCTTATCCCGGTCGCCGGTTTCGGCGTGAGGGTGTATGCTCCCTATATCGGATGGATGAACTTCTTCCTGGGGTGGAGACTGGACGGCTCCGGGGCTCCCCAGCCGGGCTTCACCTTCGGATACGACGGGGTTTGATCATATCTTCAGGTTGGCCACGGGAGCAAGGTTCAGGTCGCTTTTAATTCCCCTTTTGAGCTGATGATAAGCGGCGCAGCCTATCATTGCCGCGTTGTCCGTGCAAAGCTTCATCGGCGGAACGTGGACCTTCAGGCCTTTCTTCTTTCCTTCTTCGGAGAGCCGCTTCCTGAGCTCGCTGTTGGCGGAGACGCCTCCGGCCAGGGCGATCTCCCGGACACCCTTATCTTTCGCGGCTTTCATCGTCTTGATAACCAGCATGTCTACAACGGCATCCTGGAACGAGGCGGCGACGTCGAATAATTTTGGCCCGGGACTGAACGTCTCGGTCCCCAGTTTTTTTACATGATAAACGACGGCAGTTTTAATCCCGCTAAAGCTAAAATCATATCCGTATTCTTTGCCCATCATTGCGCGGGGGAATTCGATCGCCTTCGGGTTTCCCTTCTTCGCGAGCTTGTCGATCACCGGCCCTCCGGGGAAGCCCAGCCCCAGGAACCTCGCGACCTTGTCGTACGCCTCGCCCGCGGCGTCGTCCCTGGTTCGCCCGAGTGTTTCGTAGGTGCCGTGGTCTTTCATGAGGACAAGTTGGGTGTGGCCGCCGGATACGATGAGGTTGAGAAGCGGGAAACTCACCCCCCGTCCCCCTCTCTTATTAAGAGAGGGGGAGAAAGGGGGTGAGTTCAGGAAGTTCGCGTAGAGATGGCCCTCGAGATGGTTTACTCCGATAAAAGGAACATCAAGCGAGTAGGCGACTGCCTTCGCGTAGCACAGCCCGACTAGGAGAGAGCCGACGAGCCCCGGGCCGTAGGTGACGGCGACGGCGCCGATGTCTTTAAAGCCGGTCTTCGCTTCCTCAAGCGCGTCATCAACGACCGCGCTTATTACCTCGATGTGCTTTCTTGACGCGACCTCGGGGACGATTCCGCCGTATTTTTTGTGGAATTCGATCTGCGAGGAGATTATGTTCGAAAGGATCTCCTTGCCGTCCTCAATGACGGCGGCGGACGTCTCGTCGCATGATGTTTCGACGGCGAGGATTTTCAACTATGATCAGGTCCAGCTTGCTCCATCGTCGAGGCTTCTCAGCATGAATATTCCGTCACCGGTCCTGTAAATTATGATTATGGTGTTTCCGGAAGCCTGTATCTCAGGATATTTATCGGAAACGGTATCAGTGCTTACCAGGGTTTGTACTGTCCAGTTGATCCCGTCAGTGCTTCTGGCCAGGCGCACGTCCTTCTGGTTTTCCCCTATGAAGACGCAGTTCGCGTAAGTTGTCGAGAATGCCATGCTTGTCATGTCGTTGTCGGCGGCCGCGATCAGCTTGGGCGTTGACCATGTGTCTCCGGAGTCATCCGAGAACATCGTGTATAGGTTCTGCCCCTTATAGAAGCATATCCCCGCCCAGTTCTCGGCGGATTCTATGTCAATATTCCTGACCACCTCGTTTGTCGCGACAAGCACCTTTCTTATCCAGCTGCATGTCGGGACATCGTGAGCCACATGGAAGACAAGCTCCGTTGAAGGCGTGACGGAAGGATAGTAATTGACGTGCGCCACTTCAAGTGTTGCCGCGCCGGGCCACTGACCCGAGAGGCCCCCTTCATTCAGCCCCCCGGTATCTCCGGTAAAGATGCCGCTGAACCCCGCGTTAGTAACAAAGCGCACCTCACCGTCCGCCGTGTACGGCAGAAAGAACGAGGGTCCGCTGGTGGCTATATCAAGGCAGCCCACGACGCGCGGAATTGAGAAGACTAGGCCGTTATCGAACGAGGTCGCCGAGGCCGCTTCTATCGATGACATTCCGAAATAGTGAGTGCCGTCGTAATACCTGTGCGGAATGTAAAGAATGCTGTTGTCGTTGATCGCGGCCCTTATCCTTCCGTTGGTCCCGTTGGCTTCGCATGTGACGCTGTAAAAACTGTCTCCTTCATTTGTGCTTTTCAGCAGGCACAGCCTCTTGCTGTTGGTCTCGAACGCCACAAACACGTTAGTGCCCTGGATGACCAGGCCCATAAGAGTGGACGACGCGTCGGAAGACGAATAGATGGTGTGCACCGCGGGAGGCGTCGGGGATGATCCGTTGCCTCCGCTTGATGAGACAGAGCCGCAGCCGAGCGAAATAAGGAAAAGAGATAACAGGATCAGGGAGAGTGAGGCGACCAATGCGATGTTCCTTTTCATTTTACTGCCCCTTTCTTAAACGGACTTGATTATAAAACCGATTGAATTATTTTTCAACGCTTTTTTGCGCTCCTTCCGTATCTTGCGAACACCTTCAATTACCATTATAATGACAGCTCAATCTTCTGATTAAGGAGAAGTGCGGCATGAAAAAAAGCGATGTTGTCCTCAATGTTGAGCTTCCCGGGGTCAAGCTTTTCAAGAAAGGAAAGGTCAGGGACGTATTCGACCTCGGCGACAGGCTTCTGATAGTCGCCACCGACAGGATATCGGCCTTCGACTGCGTTCTTCCAAACGGCATACCGGATAAGGGGAAAGTCCTTACCATGATCTCGGCCTTCTGGTTCTCCTTCATATCCGAGATAGCGCAAAACCACATTGTAAGCACCGACGTCGATACTTTCCCTCAGGAGCTGAAAAAGCACTCCGCGCTGCTCAAGAACCGCTCGATGCTCGTCAGGAAGACAGAGGCCATCGAGATCGAATCAGTTGTCCGGGGCTACCTTTCCGGTTCTGCGTGGAAGGAGTACAAGGAGACCGGAGAGGTCTCCGGCATCAAGCTTCCCAAGGGCTTAAAGGAGTCGTCTAAGCTTCCCGAGCTTATCTTCACTCCGGCCATCAAGGCCAAGACCGGGCACGACGAGAACATCTCGGAGAAAAAAATGATGGGGCTTGTGGGCGAGAAGACCGGAAATTTCCTCAAGGAGAAGAGCATTGAAATATACAAGCAGGCCAGCGACTACGCCGACTCCAAGGGCATAATAATCGCCGACACGAAATTCGAGTTCGGCAAGATCGGGAACGATATCATCCTTATCGACGAGGTCCTGACGCCCGATTCATCAAGGTTCTGGCCGAAGAACGGATATTCTCCCGGCAGGGCCCAGCCCAGCTTCGACAAGCAGTTCGTCCGCGATTATCTTCTGACGCTCGACTGGGACAAGACGCCGCCTGCTCCCAAGCTTCCGAAGGACGTGATCAAGAAAACGTCAGAGAAGTACATGGAAGCTTACAGCATGATAACGGGCAGGGATAGTTTTTGAACCTCAAGAAGAAAAAAATAGCCGTCCTGATGGGCGGACGCTCCGGAGAGCGCGAGGTATCTCTCCGCTCTGGCTCAAGAGTGCTTGAGTCGCTCAGGAAGCAGGGATACGACGCCGCGCCTTTTGACACCGACCCCGACCTGCTGGACAAGCTGAAGAAAAAAAAGATTGATGTTGTTTTCATCATGCTACACGGCAGGTACGGCGAGGACGGGGTCATTCAGGGCCTTCTCGAGATGAACGGCTACCCCTATACGGGATCAAAGGTGCTGGCCTCGGCGCTGGGCATGAACAAGATAGCGAGCAAGAGGATATGGCAGGCCCTCAGCATACCGACGCCCAAGTATTTTAAGATAGACGCAACCGACAACATCCCTAAGCAGGTCGACCTCATTTCCAGGCGTTTTCCCGTACCCGTTGTGGTCAAGCCGGTGTCGGAAGGCTCAAGTCTCGGCGTTAATATTGTGAGGGACGTGAACCTGCTCGAAAGCGTCGTCAGGGGAACGATAAAGGATTTCAGTGACGTGTTCGTTGAGGAATTCGTTCCCGGGCGGGAAGTGACGGTCGGGATACTGGGCAGGAACTCCGATCTCCAGGCGCTTCCGGTGCTGGAGCTTGTTTCAAAGACCGACTTCTACGATTATCAGGCCAAGTACACCGCCGGGATGACCGATTTCATCCTGCCCGCCAGGCTCCCTAAGCCGGTCTATGAGAACGTGCAGAAAACGGCCCTTGACGCGCACCGTTCGATAGGAGCCTATGGTTTTTCAAGAGTGGATATAATAGTGTCAAAAGATCACGTGCCCTACGTACACGACATAAACACCATTCCGGGGATGACCGAGAGGTCCGACCTTCCGGCCGAAGCCGCTCACGCCGGGATATCGTTTGACGACCTTGTGGTCAGGATACTGGAGAGCGCCTTCTGATGAGGAACAGGCGCCGCAGACCCTTAAGCTGGTACATCATCTGGTTCGTGATCCTCTTCTTTCTCATTGCAGTCGTTTTATCGGTAATAATCTCGCTGCCCGCATGGAGGATAAAGAACATATCGATCTCAGGCGCGAATATCATTGCGCTGAAGCATGTCGAAAAGATGGCTGCGCCGCTCATCGGGGAGAATATTTTTCTTGCCGACTACTCCGTCCTTCAGGGCAAGCTGCATGGGGTGCGCCAGCTCAAGGACTTCGGCATCTTCAGGAAGCTTCCATCGACCGTGGTCGTTAAGCTGATCGAGCGAAAGCCTTTCGCCGTCGTCATAATATCCGGCTCCTCGATAATTATTGACGATGAAGGCCGCTTTCTCGACGTCAAGGGAGGCAGGCTTGAGAGCGGGGACTATTCGTTCGTTTCAACAGGGAACATATCCGATCTGCCGGTTATCAGGGGGTTCGTTTTTTCGGACGTTGAGAATGGCGCTCTCAGGGAGGACTCTTCCTCGGCGATAAGGATAACGGTAAGCGAGCTGACCAGGTTCCTTCCCCAGTCAAAACTTCAGCTTGAGATGAACAGGGGCGGGGACATGAACCTGCTGGTCGAGGATGTCCTTAAGGTCCGCTTCGGCAGGACGTCTGATGTGGAGGCAAAGCTCGCGGTGCTTGAGGCGATGCTTCCGGTTGTAAGGGACAGGTGGGGGGATATTGAGTACATCGACATAAGAGTGTCGACGAACCCCGTCATAAAATATAAAAATACTTGATTTATCATTTGGCTGCTGATAGAATCTATTGACTATGTCCCGGTGATAAGCAAAGGCCAATAGAGCCTTGCTTCTTTCAGGGAGATGATTTTGTGTACGAGGAAAACAAGACCTTTGCTTCGATAAAAGTCCTTGGGGTCGGCGGCGGCGGAACGAACGCGGTCAACAGGATGATCGGGGCCGGGTTAAAAGGCGTGGAATTCTGGGGAGTCAATACTGACCTCCAAGCCCTCTCGGTGTCTCTTGCGGATCACAAACTCCAGCTTGGCTCAAAGCTCACAAGAGGACTGGGCGCCGGCTCGAACCCCGAGATGGGGCAGAAGGCGGCCGAGGAGAGCATTGAGGACATCAGGCTCGCTCTTCAGGGCGCGGATATGGTTTTCGTAACGGCCGGAATGGGCGGCGGAACCGGAACTGGCGCGTGCCCCGTCATAGCGCAGGTCTCAAAGGAAATGGGAGCCTTGACCGTAGGCGTTGTGACAAAGCCCTTCAGGTTCGAGGGTCCCATCAGGATAACCCAGGCAGAGAACGGCGTTGCGATGCTCAAGGAGAAGGTTGACGCCCTCATTATCATCCCCAACGACAAATTGCTTCAGGTTGTCGAGAAGCGCACGTCCATAATCGAAGCCTTCAAGATGGCTGACGACGTCCTCAGGCAGGGCGTTAAGGGAATATCGGACCTTATCACGGTGCCCGGCCTGATCAATCTTGACTTTGCCGACGTGAGGACGATAATGTTCGACGCGGGCTCCGCGATGATGGGCATCGGAATAGGTTCAGGCGAGAACAGGGCGATCGAAGCCGCCGAGCAGGCGATATCGAGCCCGCTTCTTGAAGAGACCATCACCGGAGCGAAGGGAGTCATTTTCAACGTTACCGGCGGCTCTGATCTTACATTATATGAGGTCAACGACGCGGCCGAGGTCATCTACAACGCCGCTGATCCGGACGCCAATATCATTTTCGGCGCGGTCATAGACGAAAAGCTGCAGGGCGATGTCATGATCACGGTCATCGCCACCGGCTTCAAGCCGCAGGAGAGGGTGGGGATATCGGACACCGAGGACATCATAAGGCGCAAGATAAGGCCGGAGATAATCACCCGCGACACCGGAGGCAAGGACCAGGGAGTGGAGCTTCCTCCGTTCATCAGGAACATCTAGAAACCCCGCAAAAACCCAGAGACTTTTTTCATGAATAGTGAAATCTGCGTTTATTTGACCCGATAACTCAATAGAGTTTCATAATGGAAAACCGCCTTGTGCGGTTTTTTTATTTTTAAGGAGGTCAAAGTAATGGCGGGAATACAGATTGCATCGGGTCAGAGGCGTTATGTTTATCGTTTTGGCGGCGGGGTGGCCGACGGAATGAGGTTTGGACCTGTGAACAGGAGAAATTTACTGGGAGGAAAGGGGTTAAGTCTCTGCGAAATGGCCTATTTATCGAGGAAGGCGATGGAGCAGGGCATTCCTCTGCGTGTCCCGCCCGGATTCACGATATCAACCGAGGCCGCCGTATATTATATGGAGCATAAAAAACTGCCGCCGGGGCTTAACGATCAGGTTGAGCAGGGGATGAAATTCATCCAAAGCGTAACGGGGAGAGTTTTCGGCTCGACGACCAATCCACAGGTCGTTGCTGTGCGTTCCGGCGCCCGTCAGTCAATGCCCGGAATGATGGATACATATCTGTCTATCGGCCTTAATTCTGAAATCATGCCCGGGCTCAGCGGAAATATCGGGCCGTGGACAGCCGCGGATTGTCTGGCCTTGAACGTTAAAAGCTTCGGAACAATTTTATTTGAAATCGGCGAGGCTCCGTTCAGGGCGGCTATAAATGCGGTAAAGAAAAAAGAAGGCCTGTCGCTTGATCCGATCACGGACAAGGATATCAGCGTTGACGGAATTGTTAACGGGATAATTCCCGCATTTAAAAAGATCATTGAGGATTCCGGTAATGCCTGGCCGAGCGTTCCGGCAGAGCAGCTTTGGACTGCAATCCAGTCGGTTTTTGATTCCTGGAGCGCTCCAACCGCGACAACATACAGAAAGCTTAACAATATCCCTCATCATTGGGGAACAGCTGTCAATGTCCAGGCAATGGTCTTCGGCAATATCCCTAAGATGGGGAATGCTGTTTCCGGCACCGGCGTTATGATTACCAGGGATAATACTCACGGGAAGAACGTTGAAGAAATCTCCTTCCTGCCGAATTTCCCCGGAGAAGCTGTTGTTTCCGGCCTTTTTTCTGTATTTGGAAGGTCTGATTTTGTCGGAATGGTCAGCAGGCGGACTTCCAGGGATGTTTTCCGCGCCGGAAAATTTATCGAAGATTTTATTGGAGATGTCGGCGATGTTGAATTTACCATTCAGGCGGAAAGAAATCAGAGGGGGGCTTTTGTAGAGGTTCCTTGGTTCCTTCAGAACAGGCCCGCAAAGAGAACGCCTGCGGCAGATGTCGCTTTCAAGGTTGCGTACGCAAAAGAAGGAAGAATGAGCAGAATGGAAGCCGTAGAGGCGATATCGCCTGAGACAATAGCGATGCTTCTGGTGAAGCAGGTTGATAAGGATGCGCAGGCAACCGTTATTGCGGAGGCTGATGCCGCTACTATGGGCGCGGAATACGGAAGGGTCGTTTTCACCCCGGAAGATTCCGTTGAAATGGCAAGGAGAGCGCATGAGGAAGCTGCAAGAACGGGAGAGCCTGTTGAGGAAATCGGGCTCCCTGCCCTTATGCGTAAAAACACTACCACAGAAGACTATTTCGGCATGCAGCCCGCAATTGCAATCGGAACAGAAGAAGGCTCAGCCGGCTGCCATGCCGCGATTGTTTGTAAGGGTGAAAATAAAGTAGGTCTGTTCTCAATGAATGTCAAGATTGACCATGAGAAAAAACAGATGACATTGTCTGATGGCAGTGTTGTTAAAGAAGGCGAGTGGATAACTGTTGATGCGAATGAAAGCAGAATCCTGAAAGGCAAGGTGCCTCTTGTTCTTCCTCAAGGGCTGACTCCGGCGGCGGATACACTGCTTAAATGGGCCGATTCTTTCGCGACGATGGGAGTAAGGGCTAACGCTGACACACCTGAGCAGATGGCGGTCGCCAGGAATTACGGGGCGAAAGGCGTCGGGCTGCTTCGTATCGAGCACTGGATACAGTCCGGAAGTGAAGAAGCCAAGGCATTATTCCAGCAGTGGGTCATGGAAGCAGATAAGAGCAAGAAGCTTGAAATACTTGCCGGGCTAAAGGCGCTGTTAAAGCCGTCACTTAAGGAATCATTACGAGTTATGGCTCCTTATCCGGTCACAGTAAGACTTCTTGATCCGCCGCTTCATGAGTTCCTGCCGGTGACAAGGGAGATAATCGAAAAACTCGCGGTTTTAAAGTCAAAGAAGGTACAGGATAATGCAGAAATTAACAGGCTGGAGGCCGAGTTGAGCGCAATTGAATCTCACCATGAGGCCAATCCGATGCTCGGCGACAGGGGGGTAAGGCTAGGAATAGCATATCCTGAATTAACCGAGATGCAGGCGGAAGCAATTTATGAGGCGCAGGCCGAATTAATCGGCGAAGGAGTAAATGCAAAGGCCGAGGTAATGGTGCCTGTTGTTTCCCTTGTTTTGGAACTTGAGCATCAAAAGAAGATACTAAGAAATACCCATAGACAAGTGATTGGGAATTACGGGTTATCGATATACAAGATGCCGGAAGTTACAGGAACCATGATCGAACTGCCGGCTGCCGCACTTGCTTCCGCAGAGCTCGCAAGGCACGCGAAATTCTTCTCGTTCGGAACAAACGACAAGACCCAAACAACCTATGGCTTCAGCAGGGACGACCTTGCTCCAAGGCTGACCCAGTACCAGGAAGCTGGGATCTTAGACAGAGATCCGTTCTCAGTTCTCATGCCGGGAGTTGAAGAGCTGATGCAGATCAGCATTGAGAGGGGACGAAGCGTTAAGCCAAACCTGAAGATTGGTATCTGCGGTGAGCATGGGAGAGATCCTGAGTCCATAAGGATAGCCCATAGACTGGGGTTAAGCTATGTGAGCCCGTCGGGCATCGGTATTCCGATAGCTAGGCTCGTTGCCGCTCAAGCTGCAATAGCGGATATCAAGGCGAAGGAAGAGACCGAAAAGTAATCAGGATTAAAAGCTGTACTTAAACTGCAGATAGGCCTGGTCCCTCATCATGCCGAACCTTGTCCAGTCGTCGCCGTCGGACGCCGGAAGCCCTTGTCATATAATTTCATCCTCTGAATATTGACATTTGTCATTGCTTGCTCATGGATATATAATTCTGGCGATGGCGGAAATAAATTACCTTGTTTTATTTGGTGTCTTTTTCTACATGGCTCTCATGCTGGGCATAGGCTGGTGGTCCAGCAGGCAGATCAAGAACCTCGCTGACTTCCTCGTTGCCGGCAGAAGGCTTCCGTTCTATCTGGCCACGGCGACATTATTCGCCACCTGGTTCGGGGCGGGGTCTCTCATGGGAGCGGCCGGGACCGCCTACACAGACGGCATCCTCGGAGTGATATCCGATCCCTTTGCGGCGGGGCTTTCCCTGATACTGGCCGGACTCTTCTATGTTGCATTCCTGAGGCGCCTTAAGCTTTTAACCGTTACCGACATCTTCGGCAGGTATTACGGCAAAGGAGCGGAAATCTTTGCTTCTGTCCTGATGGTCCCCGTCTACATAGGCTGGCTCGGGGCCCAGATGGTCGCGATGGGATACATAATGCACATGCTTACGGGGATCGACGCGAACCTGGGAATCTTTCTCGGCGCCCTGATAGTCCTGATCTACACTTTCGCGGGCGGCATGTGGGCGGTGACCCTTACCGATTTCGTCCAGATAATCATCCTGATAGCCGGATTGCTCGTAATTCTCCCGTCGACACTTGGAAGCGTCGGCGGGCTCGGGGCCCTTCTTGAGGCGACGCCGAAGGAATTCCTGAGATTCGTCCCCGATAATCCCGGGTATTACGGATGGATGACGTATTTCGGACAGTGGGCCCTGATGGGGCTCGGCTGCATAGTCGGGCAGGACCTGATCCAGCGATCTCTGGCAGCTAAAAATGAGAAGGTTGCAAAATACAGCGCCATTACTGCCGGAGTGATGTACGTAATTATCGGCTTCATCCCCATTACGCTGGGTTTTGCCGGAAGAATGCTTTTCCCGGCGATCGCGGATCCAGAGCTTGTCGTTCCGACACTGGCGATCAAGTTCCTTTCCCTTCCGATGCTCATGCTCTTCCTGGGGGCGCTGATCTCGGCGATAATGAGCTCGGCGGACAGCTCGCTTCTGGCCGGGACGTCCCTCCTCGCCCATAATATCGTCTACAACATCTGGCCGCATAAAAGAGACGAGGATTTCCTGCTTCAGACAAGGCTCATCACGATAATACTCGCCGCCGTGTCACTTGTCGTAGCCCTGTACGTCAAACAGATCTATAGCCTCATGGTGAATTCCTGGGCCACGCTTTTCGTCGGCATACTCGTTCCCGTGACCGCGGCGCTTTACTGGAAGAAGGCGAACAGGGAGGCGGCGTGGGCTTCCATGATCCTCGGCACCGGAACCTGGATCGCCTACATCCTGGTCATGACGGGCAATTTCACCGAAGTCGCCGATCCCGTATTCTACACGGCGGCGGCTTACGGCGGGATCGCAAGCCTCATCGGTTACGTCGTCGCGACCATCGTCAGGTACGGCAGGATCCGGCCCGTAAAACTCGCCTCAGAGGAGCCGGAAGAGCGGACCTGAATTTACTTGACAACCAATCCGGCGTAGCCCATAATACGCGGCCAGAACTTAATATGAAGGAGGCTGAGAGACGAGAGATGTCCACATCTCAGGCCGCTAAGCCGGCCGGCAAGACAGAGGCGGAGGAGGAGCCCCCAAGCCTGATCCACGGAGTTCCGGTAGCAAATCAATATCGATATTTGAACGACATCATAAGCGAGAAGGATTTTCACGAGGTCACCGCTCATTATCCCTTTGTTTCCACCACGTATTACATGTCTCTTGCCGGGAGGGACCCGCATGATCCCATAATGCGCCAGCTTTGCCCCTCTATTGAGGAGCTGACCGAGGGTGTTTCCTGCTCGGAAGACCCGCTGGCCGAGGAGAGCAATTCTCCCGTCCCAGGGCTTGTTCACAGATATCCCGACAGAGTATTGATGATAGTGACGAACCTGTGCTTCATGAACTGCAGGCACTGCACGAGAAAACGACTGTGGAAGCTGGGGAGAAGGCCGTGTTCCCTTGAAGAGATCCGCAGGATGATCGGGTACATAAGGCAGCATCCGGAAGTGAGGGACGTTGTGGTCTCAGGCGGAGACCCCCTGACTTTTTCCGACTCATTCCTTGACACGATACTGTCCGAAATAAGATCGATACCCCACGTTGAAATTATCCGGGTGGGCACCAGAGCCCCGGTAGTGAATCCGGACAGGATCACTCTGCGGCTTGTAGAGGTGCTGGAAAAACACCGGCCCGTATGGCTCAACACCCATTTTAATCATGTGCGGGAGATCACTTCGCGAAGCAGCTCGGCTGTAGGAATGCTCCTGAAGGCCGGGATCCCCGTCAACAACCAGTCCGTCCTGCTCAAAGGCGTGAACGACAGCCATGAAGCCATGAGGGACCTCTGTCACGGACTGCTCCGCATAGGGGTGCGCCCGTATTACCTTTATCACTGCGATCCTGTTCTGGGCACGGCCCACTTCAGGACCTCGATCTCGGAAGGCATTGAGATAATTGGTAAAATGCAGGGATTCACCTCGGGCCTGGCGGTCCCGACCTTTGTGGTCGATTCCATTGAGGGCGGGGGGAAGATACCTCTTCAGCCCAGCTACCTGGTATCGGCGGATGAAGGCAAGATGATCCTCAGGAATTACCTGGGGCAGTATTTCGTTTATGAAGATCCAAAGAAGAAGGTTTCAGTCTGATGAAGATCGGAATAACCTACAACCTGCGTGAAGAGGTGAACACGTCACGATACGTCGAAGGATCGTCCGATGACGCTTACGAGGAATTCGACAGCTCTTCGACCGTTGAGGCCATTGGGAAGGTGCTTTCCGGTCACGGCCACCAGGTAGTTGATATCGGATTCGGAAGAGAGGCCCTTGAGAGGCTTCTCAGTGAGAAGATAGATTTTGTGTTCAATATTGCCGAGGGGTATTTCGGGCGCTCAAGGGAAGCTCACATCCCCGCGATCCTGGAAATGCTCGGCATTCCCTACAGCGGCCCCGATCCCCTGACCGCATCCATGACGCTTGATAAGGTGACCGCCAAGAGGGTCGCGGCGCAGGCCGGCGTCATGACGCCTTCCCACATGATCTTCTGGCCGTGGCAGGAAGTGGATTACAGGAAAATGAAGTTCCCTTTGATCCTTAAGCCGGCATGGGAGGGATCCAGCAAGGGGATCAGGCATTCTTCCAGGATACAAAACCCCGATGAAATGGAATCCGAGCTCAAGCGCATGAGAACTGACTACAGGAGGGAGCCGATAATTGCCGAGCAGTTTATTTCCGGAAGAGAGCTCACGGTGGGCGTCATCGGCAATGAGGATGCCCGGGTTCTGGGCATAATGGAAATTAAGCCGAAGATGTCCAGGAAGGAGGATTTCGTTTATTCTCTTGAAGTCAAGAGAAACTATCTCAAGACGGTGGAATATTCATGCCCCGCCGAGCTTGGTCCGCAGATCAGGATGCGCGTCGAAAAGATAGCGCTTCAGCTTTTTAAGGCGTTCGGGTGCCGGGACATAAGCAGGATGGATTTCAGGCTTGACGGGGCCGGCACGCCGTACTTTTTGGAGGTCAACGTCCTGCCGGGGCTGAATCCCGTTTCGGGAGACATAGTGATAATGGCGGGACTCCTCGGCGTCGGCTATAATGAGCTTGTCACGAGAATATTCGAGAACGCCCTCATGAGGTACGAAGGGAGCCGCAGATAAGATGTCGTTATACGACCTGGGATTCGTGTTCGTAGGGGACAAGAAGGAGAACGTGATTAAGTGGCTGCGCGAAGAATGCCGCGCGAGGGACCTCAGCTTCCTTTGGGTCAACGATAAGAACGCGCAGGAGGTCCTGGACAAGCTTCAGTCTAACAAGCTCAGGATTAGATTTCTCGTCGACAACGAGTCCAATTATTTCAACCCCGAAGACGTGTTCATGAGGATATGTTATTCGGTGAAGGACCAGGGGGGCAGGGTGGTAGATGACCCGGACAGGGCCCGCTCTTCCGCCGACAAGTCCGTAACGCATTTTGACTTCGTTGAGGCCGGCCTGCCGGTGCCGTATACGGTGGTCGTGCGCGACTGGCAGCCGGACGATTTTATGCTGAGCAGGGAGCAGGTCAGGAAGCTCGGCAGGCCTTTCGTCATCAAGCCCGCGAAGGGATTCGGCCAGCACGGAGTGGTCAAGGATGCCTCGGGCGACATAAGGCAGATAGCCGAAGCCAGGCACTTCAGCAGGGGCGACAACTTCCTGCTTCAGGAAAAGATCATTCCGGTGACCCTCGGCGACCAGATGGGATGGTTCCGCGTGTATTATCTTTTCGGCGAGATAATCCCGTGTTTCTGGAACACCGACACCGGGCAGTACCGCCACGTTAGCCTGCGCGAGATGTACAAGCACCGTCTTCTCCCCCTGGCAAGGTATTCGTCCGAGATAGCCCGCATAGTCGGCATGAAATTCTTCTCAACCGAGATAGCGGTGACCGGGCGCGGCAAGGACAGGCGGTTCGTGATAATCGATTACGTTAACGACCAGGTGGAGATGTGCGTGAGGCCGACAAAGATGGCAGGACCGGTCCCCGAAGTGGTGCGGCACATCGCCTATGTCCTCGCGGAATACGCCTGGATGAACAAGTTGAACAGGAAGCCGGTCACGCATCGCTCGATATGGCTTGCGAGGGCCAAGCAAGAGGATGAGACAATTTAATCGGACAGGTGCCGCTGCTGCATGAGAATATCCGAGCTGTTAATAACCAGGCCGGGCCGGATCGCGAGAGGCGATACCGTTGGAGTTGTGGCACCCGCATGGTCTTTTGACCCCGTCAAATTCAAGGCCGGAGTAAAACTTCTCAAGGGCCTCGGCTTCAAGGTCAAGTATGATCGCGCTATATTCAGCAAGTACTGGTCAATGGCGGGGCATGACGAGCAGAGGGCCGGTCAGATTAACAGGATGTTCGCGGACAAGGCTGTAAAGGCGATATTCTGCGCTAAGGCGGGCTACGGCTCAATTAGAACAATCCCTTACCTGAACAGAAAGGTTATCGCCGGGAATCCCAAGATATTCGTCGGCTACAGCGACATTACCATACTGCTTGCCTATCTTCAAAGGATAGCCAATATAGTTGTCTTTCACGGCCCGGTCGTCTCCTCCGAAATGCACAGGGACATGAGCAATCTGACCCTGGAATATCTCGTCCGTTCGCTTATGGAGCCTTTTCCCCTGGGAGCCGTCTCGTTCCCCGGCATGAAGACCATACGATCGGGAAGGGCGACAGGGCGCCTGGTCGGGGGTAACCTTTCAATGCTTATGAGCGCGATCGGGACTCCTTATGACATTGACACCGATTTCAAGATACTCTTCATTGAGGACGTGGGGGAAGACATGGAGACGATAGACAACTTCCTGCTTCACCTGAAGCTTGCCGGCAAGTTCAGGAGGATAAGAGGGATAGTTTTCGGCCGGATGGTGGACTGCCGCGACGATTCCGGGAGAAAGTATAAGATCCGCGATATCGTCAACGACACGCTGGGAGACCTTTCCATTCCCGTGGTTTACGGTTTCCCATCAGGGCATGCGCGCGGGCGGGGAGCCAACGTCACCGTGCCGCTTGGCGTTTCGGTCACGCTTGACACCGGAAAGCCGTCGTTGATTTTCAACGAGGCGGGAGTAAAATAGTATCGTGGCCACGCCTAAGAAGATCCGGGAGCGGAAGCTTAAGTCCAGCTTAAGGCACTCATTCTGGGACGGATTTTTCGCGTCCATTCAGTTCGGAATAATCGACCAGTTTTCTACGCCTCTGGCACTCTTTCTTGGTGCGAACAACATAGCCATCGGATGGCTCAACTTCATCAGGAACACTTTTGTTTCCCTGGTCCAGATATTTTCCGCCGACATCACCCACAGATTGAAGTCGCGAAAAAAACTTTTGACCTCCTGCGTTCTCATCGCCGCGCTTCTCTGGCTTCCAACTTTCTTTTTTCCTTTTCTGTTCGGCGGGGCGCGCGTCTGGATTTTCATAGTGCTTTTCGGGATCACTTCGTCCTTTAACATGTTCGCCACACCGGCATGGGCGTCTTTGATGTCCGAGTACATACCTTACGGGAAAAGGGGCCGGTATTTCGGGTGGAGGGGGGCGGCCCTCGGGCTTGTCTATGGTGCGAGCGTCCTTGCTGCCGGTCTGATACTGCATTTTGCCTATGACTTCAGTCTGTTCTGGGGGTTCGCGGTCCTTATCGCGATTGCCACCGCTTCAAGGCTAATTTCCTGGCTCTTCCTGTTAAGGCTGTACGAGCCGGCATGGCTTGCAAAGTCTACCGATTATTTTTCCTTTGCGGATTTCCTCGGCCGCTTCCCCAGGGGCAACTTTATCCGTTTTACGGTCTTCACCTCTTTTCTGCTCCTGGGGGTATCGCTTGCCTCGCCGTTTTTGGCCGTCTACGTCCTCAATGAGCTCCATGCGGGGTACTTGACCTATACCTTCATTTTCGGCGCGGCAGTTTTCACGACGTTCGTCACCCAGCGGTACTGGGGCGGGTTCGCGGACAGGTACGGCAACGCGCGGGTTTTTAAGACGGCATCCGCCATGATAGTCGTGATCCCCCTACTGTGGATGCTTTCCAGCAGCTTTGTCTATCTCTTTGCCATTCAACTTTTGGGAGGTTTTCTATGGGCGGGCTTCAATCTTTCCACCTCAAACTTCATTTATGATGCCGCCGTCTCTGCCAAAAGGGAGCGCTGTATCGCGTATTTCAACTTCCTCTCAGGCGTCGCGGTCGGCGTGGGCGCTCTGTTGGGAGGGTTCGCTTACGGGCACGTCCCTCCGCTTTTCGGTTCGAGATTCATGTCGCTTTTCGCTTTGTCGGGCGTCGTCAGGTTATTCGCCGCGAGCCTTATGATTGCGCTGGTCAGGGAGGTCAGGCAGATCGAGGAAGTGCGTCCGCGCGTTCTGCTTGTGGACCTTTCGGGGATCAGGTCGCTCGGCCTTCTCGGCAGGGAGCTGCTTTTCAAAAAGAAGCCCTAAAGCCGTATCAGGAAACGCCCAGCAATTCCTCCGCGTTTTTGTGGAGGATCCTCTTCAGGACGGATCGTTTTCCGGCGAAGACTTTGCTTACAAGCTCAAGCGAAGTTCTCTGAAGCGCGTATGGCCAGTCGGTCCCGAACAGTATGCGGTTTTCTCCAAGACGGCTAACGGCCTTCCTGATTATACCCTCGGGCTGCCAGCTTATGTCGACGTAGACGTTTCCGTGATCCTCCAGCGCGTCCAGGAACGAGCGCGGCTCGTAGAACCCGACGTGGGCAAAAATGAACCTGACCTTCGGAAAGCTTCTCAAAATCTTTCCGTAGTGGTCGACGAATCCGAAGCTTCCCTTTCCTATTGACCCCCATCCCGTGTGAAGAAGCATCGGCACCTGATACGGCGCCGCCTCTTCTATCAGCTCAAGCGTCGCGGTGTCGTCCGGAGCCACCTCCTGAATTACCGGGTGCAGTTTTATCCCCTTGCAGCCGCTCTTCATGTACCTGGCCAGCTTCTTTTTCCTTTCTCTGTCCTTCGGATGGACGGAGCAGAATGGTATGAGCTCCGGGCGCTTTTTGCACGCCTCAAGTATGCTGTCAGTGCCGACGAACGGCTCGATGGGGAGTATGACCGAGCTGTGAATTGACGATCTCTTCATTGAATCCAGAAGGTTCGGCACGTTCGAGAACCTGGCTGTCGCCCTGGCGGAGCCCGCCACAAGCGGCTTGAAAAAGTAGTTCAGCCTGCCGAAATAAATGTTCCTGAAGCGCATCAGCTCGTAGGCGTTCGGCTTGTCCGGATGCGTGGTCTCAGGAGTTCTCTCCTCAAGCGGGACCCGCCAATCGGCATCGAAGATATTGCCGAGGTGGACGTGAGTGTCGATTATCTTCATATCTTTTTGAAGACCTCGAGGGCTTTCTCGATCTGCTCCTCGTTATGGGTGGCCATTACCGTGCACCGGAGCCTCGCTTTTCCCTCCGGGACCGCCGGCCAGCGCACGCAGGGAATGAATACGCCTTCCTCGAACAGTCTTTCGGAGAACCTTATCGCTTTTTTCTCGTCCCCGATGAGCACCGGAATGATCTGCGTCTCGCTCTCCAGCGTGTCGAATCCCAGCTTCTTCAGCCCCTCCTTGAATAGCTCCACGTTCTTCCACAGCCTTTCTCTCAGCTCCGGACGCTTTCTGATCTGTTCTATCGCCTCGATTATCCCGGCGGACGTTCCTGGAGGAAGGGCAGAGGAGAATATGTACTGTCTCGCCCTTACCCTTAAAAATCTTATCAAATCCTTCGATCCGGCCACAAAGCCGCCGACCCCGCCGAATGCTTTCGAGCAGGTCCCCAGGGTTATGTCAATCTTTCCTTCCACCCCGCAGTGCTCAATTGTGCCCCTCCCGTTCTTTCCCAGGACGCCGGTCGCGTGGGCGTCGTCGACCATTACCATGGCGTTGTGTTTTGACGCGAGCCCGGCGATCTCTTTGAGCGGCGCTATGTCACCGTCCATACTGAAAACCCCGTCGGTCACGATAAGCTTTCTTTTTTTCCCGTTCTTCTTCAGGGCCCTTTCCAGGTCGTTCATGTCCCTGTGTTTGAAGACGCGCCTCTCCGCCTTTGCCAGCCTGCAGGCGTCGACTATGCTCGCGTGGTTGAGCTCGTCGCTTAAGATCAAATTCTTGTCCTGGGAAATTATCGGCAGGTTGAACAGCTTCGGCATGTTCATCATGGCGGGGATCGTGCCGGTGTTTGCCATGAACCCCGTCATGAAGAGGATCGACGCTTCCTCGCCCTTGAATTCGGCGATCTTCCTTTCAAGCTCCTCCTGAAGGACGAGGTTGCCCGATATCATGCGGGAGCCGCCGCAGCTTGTGCCGTATTTTCTGGTGGCTTCTACGGAAGCGGATATGACCTTTTCGTTCGTTGCCAGCCCCAGGTAATTGTTGGAGCAGAACGAAATGACCCTTTTTCCGTCGACCTCTACCTCCGGGTCGGCCTTGGAGCTTACGCTCCTGATCGTCGGATACAGCCCCAGCCTGTCGGCCGCGTCCAGAAGCTTTTTAATTTCCCGCATGGTGTTTTCTCACGATCCCGCTGTACTTGAGGCTGCCCTTGCCGTAAAAATGCGAGAGCGGCACCTTGTTTATCTCGGCAGGGTGCACATCCGAGCATCTCCTGAAGATCTCGATTATCTTGAGCTTGGCGCATCCGGCAAAGCCGCGCCTGGCGGCGTACTTGACGCTGAGCCTGTCCCCGAATAGGCCGTGCTCCACCGTTATCTGCGCCTCCTTTACGCCGTTCAGGTGAAGGAGCTGTTCTCTGAGCGCGGTGAGGTTCACAACGGCGCCCTGGACTTTCTCTTCATCCAAGCCCATTATCCTCATCTCGGTCTCGATGTCCGCCACCCTGTTGATATTGTATACTCTCTGGACGCTCATTCCGCAGTTCGGGCAGCGGTCAGTCGCCATCTTCTCGTAGTGGTCGCCCAGAAGATAGCCAAGAAGTATGGTTCCTGCTCCGTCGATGTTCCATATCGCGGCGTATCCGCCTTCCCCGTCGTTTGTGAACTCCCAGTCGTATATAAGGTCTGATGACGGGTCGGCCTTGTTGATCTTTACCGTTCTTATGATCGATGACAGGGGCGCCACGTGATGAAGGCCGGAACCCTCCTCGCATTCCGCCAGGGTCGCCTCCTTTAGCTCGGAGGCGCCGTAGCCGTCGAGGGCTATCACTTCCTGAACGCCGAGCTGGCGAAAGAGGGTTTTCAGCTCCCTCCTCTGGATCTCCAGCATCTTAGTCGCTCCGTTCAGGAAGACCACTTTCTTTCCGAGCGCGACCCTCTCGTCTATGGCTCTGGGGAGAAATATGTTTATCATGTAGTCGACCATCCCTGAGAAAACGTTCGGCCTGGCCGATCTGGCTATCTGAAGCAGTTTTTCCGTTCCGAGGAAGCCTCCGGCTGCGGTCGAGAGGTTCAGGTCGGTCCTGAGCTCCGCGGCCATGTTTATTATCTGCCAGGCGATGTGCGGGGCGTACGGGAAAAGGTTCATGCCGGTCGTCGTCTCATCATCGTCGAAGTGCCTTGTTATTATGAGGTAGGCGGAGATGTCCGCGGTGTTCATCATGCTCTTCAGCTTCTGGTTGGCGGTGAGCAGCACCGGAGTGGGCTTTCCCGTCTCGGAGCCGCCCGCGAAGGCCGGCATCTTGGGCCGGAAGAACGACTTTACCTCGGTCTTCAGGCTTCTGTTGACACCGCTCAAAATTTTAGAAAGAGGCGCCTTCAAAAGGAGCTTTGCCGATTCGCTCCTGCTCAGGCGGGACGCGTATCTCACATAGCTCATGAATATCTGTTCGTTGCTTCCTTCGGGCCGCACTATGAAAGCCCTCGGATCGTCTATGTAGGATTTCTTCTTGATGAGGGGAAGTCCGAGCCTCTTCCAGTCCTCCGGGGACCTGACCTGTCCCGGATTTACCCCATGATCCTCAAAGAGCTTTTTGTAGAACGGGATGTGGGGAGCAAGGGTGCGGGAGGTCGCGGCCAAACGCTTGTTCTGGAGAGCTGTTATTCTCTCCCAGTTAAGCTTCTTGAGCTCGTCAAGCGACAGGAATTCTTTCAGCAAGGCAAGCTCCTCCTCGAAAAACCTGTCCAAATTATAGCATATCAGGCTGAAATTTCCGTTCAGTTTTATCGAGAAACAGTTGAATATTTTGGGAGAGTGTTTTATGGGCGTTTCCGGTCTGCCGCTTCTGGGCAGGTATTACTCGGGCCACAAGAATATCCTCGCCATCAAGAGGCAGGTCAGGTTTCTTGCCGAAAGGGGGCTGACAGTCAGCCTGTTCGGGAAGCCTTTTCCGATGTCAAGTTTCAGATCCGCGCGTCTTGCCATGTACAGGGCCGGGATGATAGACAACACCGGAAGCGTCAGGAAAATGCTGAGGTTCGTTGTCGATTCCCGGCCGGATGAGATCCCGCGAGGCGTCGTGGACCTGAAGGACATGCATGAGGCTTACACTCAGCCCATCGAGGATCTGGGAGAGGACATCAAATTTGATGTTGAAGACGTGAAGAGTGGAGGGGCCAAGCAGGCGCTCAACTACGCCCTTGATTCCCCGGAACACGTCAGGATCACCGAAAATTACAACCTGATATTAAACTCCATTATCGGCGACGCCGGGAAACATACGCTGGTGGGGCTTGGAATGGTCATAGTCAGGGCCGCGAGAAAGTTCTGGGGGGGGGCGAATCCGACCATAGTTCTTGTGGAGCGCGATGAGAGGGGGGTTAAGAAGAACATATATCCCACCGCGGTTGATCTCCCGGACCTTGTCGTTAGCGGAGGCGAGGCGGCGCTGGGGAATCTGGGGGCTACCGCCGTATCCTGCGCGCAAAACCCGGATAATTTTTACGTGAAAGCGGTGGACTTGTCCGAAATGAAAGTGGAGAAGATGACCGTTGAACAGGCAAGGAAAGTGTCCGGAGATTTCGTTAACGTTCCCTTCACCACGGAAGGCCCGCTGGGCTGGATGTTCAAGTTCGTCATAATTCCGCGCGATCCCTACCTGCTGACCGCCCCCCTGAAGAGGACCAACCCCGAGACGGGGAAGCTTGAGACCATGGGAGTCCTGTGCATATTGAAGCAGGGGGACTTCTCCAATCATCAGAGAAGGGAGATCTCTCACTTCGCGTCCGTAGCCGAATACGCCATAACCAGAAAGCAGATCGAGCGGGACCTGGAAAACAAGATCGCCGAGCTCGCGGAATCAAAGACGCTCGCCGCCCTGGGATTTGTCGCTCCGGTAATTTCTCACCGCCTCAAGAACCTGCTTTGGGGGGCCATGGGAGGCGTCGAGGACCATCTTGACAGCCTGATAAGGCTCAAGGCCATTGTGGATGTGTTCAGGGCCAACAACGTGGTCTACTCACTCGATGTCAACAGCAGGGAAATAGCCATGATGTCGGGGCTTCTGGAAGGCATAATGGGAGACCTGGCATCTCTCAGGAAGCTGATAAATGAGGCCGCGACTGACGTAGGCGGCATTTTGAGGCTTGCCAAGATAGGCGAAGGGGAGAGGGAGGTCATTCCCGTAAGAGATTTTTTCCTGGAACTCAGGGACAAGTATCACGCCAGGGCGGAGGAGAAAGGCGCGATACTTGAGGTTGAATTCAGGGGAGGGGCTGATGAGCAGGCGATGAACATTGTCAGGGACAGCCTGAAGGACCTCGTTGAGAATCCGCTTACCAACGCCATAAAGGCGTTCGATTCTTCCAGGGCGGGGGACAGGTCTGTCAGGATAACTGTCAGGCTCAGGGACAGAGCTCTCTCCTTTGCGATCCAGGACAATGCAGGAGGGATGACAAAAGAGGTCAAGGAGAGGCTCTTTGACCTGTTCAGCACGCACTCGGCCGGAGGGACCGGTTTCGGCATGTTCGCTTTCAATGAAACGGCCAAGTCGCTCGGCGCCAGGGTAAACGTCAGCACGCGGCTCGGCACGGGGACAAAGGTCTCCGTTCATCTTCCCGAGGACGTGACCGCGGAACTCGAAGGGGCCGGGAGCGCTGTTAAGATGCCAGAACCTCAGGAGGTTAGGCTCAACGCGGACGTTGCAAAGACAATGAACGTCATGCTTATTGATGATTTCGAGCCGGCGCGCAGGACCACAAGGCTCATGCTTTCCAAGATGGGAATTGTGAGGGTCAGGGAGTACAGCGATACCGACACGGCGCTGATAGATCTTTCGACAGGAGAGGCCCCCCCTCAGATAATAATCTGCGATCAGGCCATGCCCGGCGACAGGTCCGGGCATGAGTTCTTTGGCGATGCTGAAAGGCTGTTCGCCGAGGCCGGGGCCAAGCCGCCGGCTTTCGTAATACTCAGCGGCGACCGCATGCCTGCGAAGGGAGATGTTGCCGAGGTCATAGAAAAACTGAACATAACCTGGCTTGAAAAAATGAAGCATGCTGATTTCGAGAGGTCCGTAACGGCCATAGTCATGGGAGCTCCGCTTAGCAGGGAGGCTTTTGATCAGAGCACGCATGACGACCGCCCCATTGTCACTTTTGCCAGGCTTCTCTCTCACAAGGTCAACGGGACCGTGGGGCAGACGTTCCTGTACGTGTTCGAGGCGGCCACCCCCGAAGCCGCTGGCAGGTATGCCGCGTCGGCGCTCGAGGGCGGCAGCGAGACGGTTGCAAAATTCAGGAAGTTTGTCCTGTCTTCCGATCCGGAGAAACTGCCCGGCGAGATCAAAAATGACCGCAGGTTCATCGAGCTCTGGGAAGGGTCGGATGAGACCGGGAGAAAGAAACTGGCGGCGTTCTGCATGCTCTATCTGGAGAGCGGGTTTGAGAAGATGATGGAGCGCCTCAGGGAGATATTCTCCAGAAGCCCGTTAAGGGAAAGCGACCTGAAGGAGGCCGAGAAGGCGTCAAGCTGGATAATTGACGCCAACGGCGCCGTATTCCAGGACCCCATGGCCCCCAACCATATGAGGAAGCTTTTTTCCGCCTATTTTGACATGTTAAGCTCCGGATGATTTTGTGCTAGAATAATCCTGCATGCCCCGCAAAAAGAAAAGGCTTAAAGTCGGACTGGCTCTGGGGACGGGCGCCGCCCGCGGCCTGTCCCAGATCGGTGTCATCAAGGCCCTTGACAGGGCCGGGGTCAGGATACACTGCATAGCGGGAACAAGCGTCGGCGCGATGATAGGCTGCGGATACTCGGTGCTCGGAAACATCCGAAAGGTAGAATCCATAGCCCTGAAAACCGACTGGAAAAAGCTGTTCTCGCTCGTTGATCTTCGCTTTCCCACGCGCGGATTGCTGGACGGCCGCCGGGTGGAGGACTTCATCAGATATTCAATTGGGAGGGCCGATTTCTCGGAGGCGCGCATTCCGCTTGCCGTTGTCGCGACCGACGTGTCGACCGCCGAGAGGGTAGTAATAAGGCACGGCGACATAGCGAAGGCAGTGCGGGCGAGCATTTCCATTCCGGTTATGTTCAGGCCGTTCAATCATGAGAACCGGTGCCTCATCGACGGCGGCCTTGTTGATCCGGTGCCGGTCCGCCTCGCGCGGGAGATGGGCGCTGATTACGTTATCGCGGTCAACACCTTTTACGATCTCAAGAGATTCTTTTCCTGGAACGGAGATGAGGCTCTGGGGCAGGGCGGTGAAATCCTCTCCTGCGAGTTTGAGGAAGAAAAGGTTGATGAGAACATATTCGGAAGGCTTAACCGCGTCATCAGAACTCCCACAATAATCAAGGCCACCATAAGGGCCATCTCAATTATGGAAAGGCATCTGGCCATACCCCAGCTTCATGAGGCTGACGCGGTGATCACTCCGGACGTGAAGCACATAGGATCGACCGAATACACGCGCGCCGCGGACTGCATCGAAAGGGGTGAGAGGGCGGTGGAGGAGGCGCTGCCGTCAATTCTTCAGAGGATCAGCAAATGAAAGAGAGGAAGTGTTGGTCATGAAAAAGAGCATCATGGTTCTTCTGTCCGAGTCCCTTTCAGTGATTCTTTCCAGGCCCCTGGTCGTTATCCCTGTATTCCTTTTTCAGGCTGTTGTGCTGACGGTCGCGGTCGCTCAGCTGAATCTGCCTGAGCTCAAGGATATCCTGAACCTTCTTCAGAGCTTATTGTCTATCCTTTTCGCGTTCGTGATCTTCTACACCCTGATATTGTGCGATCAGGCTCTCAGGGGGCCTGGAGCGGACTTCAAGGCCGCCTGCGACAGGCTCGTGTCCAGGTTCTGGGCCCTGGCCGCCCTGTTCCTGGTCGTGGCCGCCGCGGTCATTGCCTGGCTCCTCGGGATAATGGCCTTCACTTTTGTTCTTTCTATTTTGTTGAACTCGCTTCTGAAGAACAATGAGGCGCTATTCCGACTTATAATTCTCGTCCCCGCGATGACCGTCTTCGTTCTCGGGCTGTATTACTGCTTTGTCTTTCCTTCTCTTGTCATTATATTCGAGGATAAGGGGGTCCGCGAAGCGATCGGGAGGAATCTTGACATTGTGAAGGCGAACCACGGCCTGGTCCTGCCTTTCGTCGCGGCCTGCTTCATCCTTTACGGAGCTGTAGTCGCGGTCGAATGGGGGCTGAGCCTAGCCCTTGACAGCGCGGTGCTTATTCTTATAGTATCTACACTGCTCACGGCCGTATATTTCGCCTACACTACGGTTCTCTCATTCCTGGTGTACCGCGAGGCCGCGAAATAAGGAGGATATCATGACAAAACGTCAAGCTGCTTCAGTTTCCCTGATTTTTCTTTCCTCCCTTCTTCTTCTTTTCGCGTACGGTTGCGGCACCGTATCAAGCTCGTCATCCGGCTCATCGGCCGCCACTGTGGCCATAATATACCAGCATTGCTTCGGCGATTACTCGGGCCCCAATTCGTCCTGCGAGGTCATGACTATGCGGTCGGACGGATCCGGAAGCTTCAAGCTGACCGATCTTCCGAGCGTAAGCGCCTACTCGTATTATCCGGCCATGTCTCCGGACGGGACAAAAGTTGCATACGTTGTGTATGTGGGAGGTTTCACTACCAGTCTTGAGGTTGTTGGCATTGACGGTTCCGGCAGAAAAACCGTTGCGTCCAATAAAGATTATTTCTGCTGGTCTCCTGACAGCAAGAAGATCGCTTTTTCCTCTAATAGCGGCGCTATTGAGGTAAGAGATGTCGAGGCCATGACGGCTCCCGTGTCAGTGACCCATGAGGCCGCCGGCAACAGGCGCTTCTCATGGTCCTCCGACGGCTCAATGTTCGCTTACGTGGTGCAGAACTCCCTGTGGGTGGCATACATGAACGGCACATCCGTTACGTCAATTGAAGAAGTAATCGGAACTTCGATGAGCCCGAGATACCCTCTCTTCTCGCCTGTCGACCGCGACAAGCTAGCCCTGCTTTATGCCTTTGACCTTGCGGTCTTTGACATGGCCCTGAGGGAGAGAACAACTCTTGAGACTGATCCTCTCAACACTTGGGACAAGGCCTGGTCAAATGACGGCCAGTGGATATATTATCCGAAATACGGAACCGGCGGCGATTTTGATCTTTGGCGCGCCAGTATTACGGGCACTGTTGCGGAATCTCTCACAGATGACATTCTATCCACTGCGGGGATAACTCAGACCAAGCCGGACGAGCAAAGGCCCAGGGTCTTCCCCGGCTCACGCGCCGTGTTTTTCAGCGTCACCCCGAAGGATAAAAATTACTCTTCGTCAGAGGTTTATTCCATGTCGCCTGACGGCACAAACAAGGTCCGTTTGACAAACGACATGCACTTCGACGGGACTGACGTCACCATATCCTTCTAACTGTCCCTGTCGGGAATATCGCTGCTTAGCGAGGTCACGGGTTTCAGGTTTCGCTGAAATCCATGCGTCATCCGCACGATAAACAGTAGGTCGTGAAACTTCCTACTGTAAATACCTCAATAGTGTCGTTAAGGATGACGCCGCTCTCCGGCGGACAATACAAGAGGGTGTACAGGGAGATCCCGCCGTCGTTCAGGGTGGGGCGGGGATTCAACATCTCGGGCGACAAAATACTTCTTATAGATGAAGCTTTCGATAATCGCGCGGCCGACGTAATAAGGGGCGCGGTTACCGAGAACATGCTCAGGGTCGCCGTGCTGAAAGGCAGGTACGTGTGCGTTCTTTCATCGGTGTCAACCACCGCCAAGGCTCTTCAAACCCTGAAGAAAAAAGGCATGGTCATATGCGCGGACCACAGGGAGTCTCTTGATAATATCAGGGCCAGAGTGTATTTTGATTTCCTGTCCCAGCCAGAGAGCGATGAGGCCTCAGACTCGATTCTTCTCAAAATATCCTCTTCAGAACCCGACAGGATCCACGCCAACAGGAACAGGCTCAGGTCCGTCATATCAAGGGCACTTGAACCTGAAAACTTTTTTGTGAGAAGTATAGCCGGCATACTCGGACCGGACTACAGTGAAGGCGAGATCGCTAAGGTCGTAAGAGGGCTCCCTCCGCACATCCTTAAAATGTCCACCCCCGAGTCCCTTGGCAGAATGGTTGGAATGTGCATTGACCATTCGAGAGGCGGGAAGGACCGTGTATTTGTCACGCGCCAGAAGCAGTTGAGCGGCGCGGCCTCCAATATAATAGTGGAGATCAACATCGTGAAAGGTGATTACTTCGGCCTGTCTCACGACATTGCCTCCATTCTTTCGGTTCTGGACCTGACACCGCTTGATATGAGATTCTACTATCTCAAGGGCGAAACAAAAAAAATCCTGTGCAGGTGCGTGGCCGCGTTCAACAGGAGGATCATGGGCAATTCCGCCCTGTCCCAGGAGATAATGAGGCTGCTGCGCGACGACGAGGTGAAAAGGTCGGCCCTCTCCACTCCCGGCGAGAGGCTGTGGTTTTCATTCGTTGGGGTTTTCAATTCAATAGCCAGGATGCTCCGCACCATAGACCGCGACCTCTATCCCGTTGAGGATACTGTTGAGGTGATGAAGACGCACCACAGGATCACCAGGGAAATACTGGAGCTTTTCAGGATGAATCATGATCCGGTCTACGTGGACGAGAGACTTACGCGCCGGCAGGAAAAGGCGTTCGTTAAAAGCATAAAGGACCGGATCCAGAGACTTAAGGCGTCGGGCAGGACCAGGGAATCCTTTATATTGTCGTTCGCGCTGAACTTTGTCCGCTCCGTCGAGAAGACCGATTATTTTGACTTCAACCGGCTCAAGGAGCTCTTCACCATGGTTCTCAATTTCGGCGGCATTAAGCCTTTCATAGGAGGCGGGTCGTTCTCCAATCCGGAGCAGCTTGTTTATATATACCGCAGGAACAAGCCCGTGGAGATACTCCCGATATATCCTCTTGAAAAAAGAGTTGACGCGAACAGGTACTCTGAAACAACCCATATAATGGAAATTCCCGATCCGTCGCTGCCGGGCGTCCTTGCGGTGAGAGGGACTTTGCACGGCTTTGAAATGAGGAAGATCGCCGAAGAAGTCCTTCATGAGCCGTCGGCGCTGAGCTCCAGGGACTTCAAGCTTTTCGAAGGGATCAAGTACTTTGACGAGTTCGACCGCCCCCACGGCATCCAGGACATCAGGGGCTGGAGCTACTTTCCGCTGGTCACCTCGGCCCTCTTCAGGCCCGTTGATGACGACGGGCTTCAGCACACGGAGGACCTGTATGTTTACGACATCTCCCGCAGGCTCGGCCTTCCTCCTGATGAGATCCAGAGCGTCGAGGTCAGGTTTCTCGGAGAGGGGGGATTGAAGAACGTTTCCACCGTCAAGCTGTTCGGGCCTTCCATCACACGCACCTTCCTGGTCGGCATTAACAGGCGTGAAGTACAATACAGGAGCGCCGGGCACTGTCTCTCTGAATTCAATGCGCTCCTGGAGAACAGCGATAAGACCCCTCTTATACCAAAACCCTATGGATTCTCGGTCATCGGGGAGGGGGACGACGCTTTCGGCGTGCTGTACAAGGAATATCTTCTCGGGGAGGACGCTCAGAGGCATCTTTTGGGGCTTTCAAATCCCAGAAGAATAACCGATCTCTTTTTCCAGGTCGGTTTTTCAATGGGACGCATGTTCTCCGATCTTAAGCTGGGGTCCGGCGACTCCAAGCTTGCCAACATGATCTTCTATCATGACACCATAAGGTTCTGCGACATATGCCCGCTCACGGACGACATGGGGGAGGTGATGCTGGGGTTCAAGCAGCTGTTCCCCGAGGTGCCCACCGAGGTCATCTTCACGCTGTTGAGCGGCATAATGAGCGGCGGCGGGGAATCGGCCGCTGAATTCCTGGGAAGGATCAGGGTGAACCTTGAAGCTGATTCGGAGGACGCCTGGAACAACAGCGTCATCATAAAAAAACTTGATGACTTCGCGCTGGAGCTGGGGATCTCTCCGGAGGACCTCTACTCTTACGAGCTCAAATGAATCCCCACGGGGCAATGGTCCGAGCCCGTGACTTCCGGCAGAATGAAAGAGGACCTCACGCTGCGCTTAAGGTTCTCGCTGACGAAGAAATAATCTATCCTCCATCCGACGTTCCTCTTTCTCGCGCCGGACTTCAGGTCCCACCACGTGTATTTGCCGGGGCTCCGGTCGAACATCCTGAACGTGTCGATATATCCGTGCGCGACAAGCTTGTCCATCCACGCCCTTTCCTCCGGCAGGAAGCCGGAGACCTTTGAATTTTCTTTAGGCCTGGCAAGGTCTATCTCCCTGTGCGCGGTGTTCACGTCTCCGCACATTACGATCTTTTTCCCCTTAGCCTTAAGTTTGTCGGCGTAATCAAGGAAGACGTCATAGAACCTCATCTTGTATTTCAGCCTCTCCGGCGAGGCCTTTCCGTTGGGAAAGTAGATGTTGAACAGGATAAAACTGCCGTAATCCGCGATAATGATCCTGCCTTCGTCGTCCAGCCTGAACGGCCTGAAGTCATGCAGCACGCTTGCCGGCTTTTGTCTTGTGTAAAGGGCGACTCCGCTGTACCCTTTTTTTTCGGCCGATGAAAAGAACGAAAGATAACCGTCGATCTTTTTTATTTCATCGGGCAGCTGTTCCTCCGATGCCTTTGTCTCCTGAAGGCAGAGTATGTCGGGGTTCTCTTTCAGGAGCCATTCCACAAGGCCCTTCTTGTGGGCGGACCTTATTCCGTTGACGTTCCATGACAGGATGCTGGTTTTCATGATGGCATTTTAGCATATTTATACTGAACCTATCAGGTGGTAGAATACCGTATGGCAATGATAAAAGAGAGAGTTGCTGAGATATTGAAAGAGCTTCCTCCCGGCGCGACTTTGGTCGCGGCCGCCAAGACAAGGTCTCCCGAAGAGATACGGGAGGCCGTCGACGCCGGAGTGGGCGTTATCGGAGAAAATTACGTTCAGGAGGCGGAGGAGGCTTTCAAGACTGTCGGGAACAGGGTGAAGTGGCACTTCATAGGCCACCTGCAGAAGAACAAGGTCAAAAAGGCGGTCGGGCTGTTTGATCTTATAGAGACCGTGGATTCCTTCGAGCTGGCCCGGGAGATCGACAAAAGATGCTCGCAGGCGAAAAAGGTCATGCCTGTCCTGATCGAGATCAACAGCGGAAGGGAAGAACAGAAGTTCGGGGTTCTTCCCGAGGACGCGGAGAGCCTGATCAGGCAGATCGCATCATTAAACAACCTTAAGGTCTCGGGTCTCATGACGATGGGGCCTCAATCCGGCGATCCCGAAGGTTCAAGGCCGTTCTTCGTTGAGACCAGGAAGGTCTTTGACAGGATGAAATCCCTCGAAATTGCCGGGGTTGAAATGCGATACCTGTCTATGGGAATGACCAACTCATACAGGATAGCGATTGAAGAGGGCGCGAACATCGTCCGCGTTGGCACCGGGATATTCGGCCCCAGGTGATATCAGATGCCCGCCCGCTTAATCAAAAGATAACGACGAAATCAGGCTTCGGCCCTGAAGAACCTGGGTTCGCCCCAGAACCCCGGTATTGTCATGAGAGGATGCTCCATTACCGGTCCGGAAACCCATTTTGACAGAACCAGCTGCTCCCCGGCTTCGGTTATGATCCCCATATGCTGAGGGGCATTGTCCACAAAGTAGACTGCCAGGTCCCAGGTTTTTGGGCTCTCAACTTCTCTGTACCCGTTTTCGGCCCCGTTCCAGTACGGCTCATCGCCTTTTTGCCCCCATGGAATGTCATGCCTCGTTCCGAACACGAATCCGACGGAATCATAATCGACCTTGAGATCTGAAGGAAAATCTCTCCAGTCAAGGACATTGGTTCCCGGGATGCTGGCAATATCCCTGAGATCGCTTTCCTCCGAGAGCAGCAGGTTGTCGATGAATTCCCTTAAATTGCCGTCAATCTTCAATTTCCTGATTTTCGGGATTGGCAGCGGTCTTGCCGGCCTGGAATCGGGTTCGTGTTTCGGCGCGACCATTCTTTGGGCTTCGGATAAAAAGCCGAGGAGCGGGAATTTATCATCGAGGGCTTTTACGAATGCCATCCTCAATTCCCCCTTCTTTTACCAAACCTTTATCGGCCGGAAGATTGTGGAATTTCATTTTTTCTTTTGCCGACGGTGGTGTGATATAATCGGCGCATTTTTGGCGTCCTTTCGCGAAATTTATAAAATTTTCGTCGTCGTCGGCGATTTTTTGAAAAGGATCATAAAGGGAGGGGGAAATTTGACCTGTCCGCCGAAGCTTTAGCGTAGGCGGAGCCCCGCCCCCAATAAAAATTTTTTTGAAAATGAGTCCCAGAATTTCTTTTTTCGGTTTATTCAGATAGCGCTTTGTCTAAATACACTGGCTGAATTTTATAAGGTAGGGCCTGCGCGCCGCTCGCTCTGTAGCGAAGGATTTTTGAAGTGCGAAGGGCTCGCGGCACTGCAGGCCTGCATCCGAAAATTATATTTGACAATTAATGTAAAGAGGTGTAAAGTTTGGGCGCTATGAAAATGAAATATAATCTCACTGAAGCAGCCAAGGAATTGGGATTATCTCGCCAGGGCCTTTATTATTGGATAAGGAAAGGGTGGGTAAAACCGAAAAAGGACTATCGTAATTATCCCGTATTTGAGAAAGAAGATATTAAAAAGATAAAAGAATGGCGTAATAGACTGAATTGCGCTTGATAGATAGGCGATGGGGTTCGCCATTAACCGCCTCAAGATGGGCTGATAACTCCTACTTTAAACAAAAGGAGGTCAGTCTATGCTTAGGATTTTCTGTGTCGCAATAGGAGGGGCGATAGGCTCGGTTTTTCGTTATTGGATCTCGGGTCTGGCGCATAAGATATTTAACGGTGGTTTTCCGTGGGGGACATTAGGCGTTAATCTTATCGGCTCACTAATTATAGGGTTATTGTGGGGATTGTCTGAAAAGTTCATAATTTCCAGCAGCATGCGTGTTTTCTTGTTTTTGGGTATCTTGGGGTCGTTTACTACCTTTTCAACATTTGCGCTTGAAAATTTCAACCTGATGCGTGACGGCGAATATTGGTTGGCTTCTTTGAATATTCTTTTGAGCTTAGTTTTTGGCATTGCCTTGGTTTTTATCGGATACTTTTCGGCCCGTGCGTATATTGATATTTTTAAATAGGAGGTATGAAAATGAGATTGCCTGAAGAAGGAATGTTGCTTCGTATTTTTATCGGCGAAAACGACAAACATAAAGGTAGGCCGTTATATGAGCAGATTGTTTTAAAAGCAAAAGAGCTTAAATTGGCCGGATCTACGGTTGTCCGGGGGATTATGGGATTCGGGGCGGATAGCCGCTTGCATACGGCCAAGGTATTGAGACTTTCAGAAGACTTGCCCATAGTAATTGAAATAGTTGATGCGGAAGAAAAGCTTAATAAGATTCTTCCTTTTCTTGATGAGACCGTAACCGAGGGACTAATTACTATGGAAAAAGTAAGGGTTATTAAATATCGCCATAGTTGATTGTTGATTTAGGAATACCATTTATCAAACCGTTATGAAAACATCAATTTATATCCGAGTTTCAACCGAAGACCAGGTCCGCGAGGGGTATTCTCTCGAGGTTCAGCGTGAATATCTTACTAACTTTGCAAAACAGCAGGGTTATGAAGTTTTTGAGGTTTACGCGGACGAGGGGATAAGTGCGGGTTCTACTGAACGGCCTGCTTTGCAGAAACTCCTAGCCGATGCCAAACAAAAGAAGTTCGATTTGGTACTTGTCTACAAAATAGACCGTTTCAGCCGCAGGTTAAAGGACCTCTTAAACCTTGTCGAGAAATTAGAGTCTCATGGGGTAGGGTTCAAGTCCGCGACTGAGCCTTTTGATACCACTAATTCGGCAGGGAAATTGATGTTTCAGCAACTTGGCAGTTTTGCCGAATTTGAGAGGAATCGGCACGCCGAAAGGGTTTTCCCCGGCATGGTAAAAAGCATCCAGAAGGGCAACTGGCACGGCTCAAAGCACAGCCCCTTCGGATATCATTATAATAAGGAAAAGAAACTGCTTGAAGTAAACAAGCGCGAAGCGAAGATCGTTCAGCTGATCTTCAAAATGCGCCTTGCAGGCAAAAGCATTCAGCGGATAACGGATTATCTCAACCGCTCAAAACATAAGACCAGAGGCGCCAGGTACTTCTATAACAAGTTTATAAGGGATATTCTCCGCAACCGCTTGTATGCGGGCAAGGTCGTCTGGAATAAATACCACTACATTAAGAATCCGGAGAAAAAGTGCGGGGTGAAGTGGATAAAGAATGATCCTTCAAAGGTTATTGTTGCACAGGGGAAGCATAAACCGCTTATATCAGAGCAGGATTTTGAAAAAGTCCAGAAGATTTTGGACGAGAAAAGAACAGGGCCGATAAGGTCGAGATATAATTCTTACCCTTTAACAGGAGTACTTTACTGCTCTGAATGCAATCACAGGTATTTTGGAGTATCGAATATCGCGAATCACAGAACAGGCAGGCGGGATAAGTGGTATGCCTGCTCAGGCAGAAGGTTTCATTATGTAAGGTGCAGTGGCAAAACTGTAAAAGCGGATCTAGTTGAGAAGATGGTCCTGTCAGCCATTGAAAATATGCTCGAAAGTGATAAGCTCAAAGACAACCGTTGGTTATCAATGACTCGAAATAAAAAATCGTCTGATTTTCTCTTTTTTAATGCTGACCCTGCCAGCATTAAAAAAGAACTTACGGATAACCGTAAGAAACAGCTGAAGCTCACGGATCTTCATCTAAAAAATCTTTTGTCGGAAGACACTTTCAAGGAGAAAAACGAGGCCTTAAGAAAGGAGGAGGAAGAACTAAAATCAAAATTTGCGGGTCTCGAATTATTGCTGTTGGAAAAGGAAAATTCAGCCGCGTATTTAGACAAAGTGAGATCGTTTCTCGAATCTTACGATAACAATAAAACAGAGCTTGATATAAACGGGAAAAAAGAAATTCTGGGACTCATTTTCAAAAAAATTTCTTTCCGGGGCGGGGCGCAAAATGAAAAAATTTCCCCCTCCCTTTATGATCCTTTTCAAAAATTATTTTCCGACGACAAAATTTCCAAAATTTCGCGAAAGGAGGCGAAAATTGCGCCGTTATTTCATCAAAACTTACGGATGCCAGATGAATGAGAATGATTCTGAAGTCCTTGCAGGGATTTTGGAGAAAAATGGTTTTTCAGAAACTGATAAGCCTGAAAAAGCTTCAATAGCTCTTGTAAATACTTGTACTGTCAGGCAAAGTGCGGAAGATAAGGCTTTTGGATTTATCTATGAGCTTAAAAAACTTAAAAAAGATAATCCTGATTTTAAAATCGGGGTATGCGGATGCCTTTCCCAACAGGAAAAAGAAAAACTTGTAAAAAGACTTCCTTTTGTTGATTTTGTCCTGGGACCGGGGAGTATTCATGAACTGGAATCGTTAATCGTTAATCGAAAACCGAAAATCGGGGAATTTATTGAAAACTGCAATCCGGAACTTCGAAATTTACCTCAAGCAAGAAAACCTTCCACTACTGCATATGTATCTATAATGTATGGATGCGACAATTATTGTTCATACTGCATAGTTCCGTATGTTAGAGGCAGAGAAGTAAGTCGTCCTGTTGAAGATATTATTAATGAAGTAAAAGAGCTTGATAAAAGTATTTTTAAAGAAGTTGTTCTTTTGGGGCAAAATGTGAATTCTTACAGAGATCAGAGATCAGAGGTCGGAGATCGGACTGGAAGAAATCTGATCTCTGATCTCCGATCTCCGGGCTCTACATTTGGTCTGGCAGAATTATTAAAAGAAGTTCATGAGATTGATGGAATTGAGAGGATTCGATTTATGACATCTCATCCAAAAGACATGACTCTGGATATTGTTAAAGCTGTTAAGGAATTACCAAAAGTTTGTGAGCATTTTCATCTTCCTTTGCAATCCGGAGATGATGAGATTCTAAAGCAGATGAATAGGGGATATGACATACATTATTATAGTAATGTTATTAAAATGATCAAAAAAGAGATTCCCGGAGCAGTAATAACCTCAGATGTGATTGTTGGATTTCCGGGTGAATCCGATGAGCAATTTCAAAACTCAGTTAAAGCTATAAAAGAATTTGATTTTGATGTTACTAATACGCTTACATATTCAGACCGGCAGGGAACTGCAGCTTCAAAAATTGCAGATAAAATTTCTGAAGATATCAAAAAAAACAGATTACAAAATATTATGAAAGTTGTCGGAGAGATAGCGTTGCGGAAAAATCAAAAGCTTGTCGGCAAAACTCTTGAAATTCTTGTTTACAATTCAACTTCCGGCAGAACAAGAACTAATAAGATTGTTAAGATTTCCAAAGACCCGTCTTTAATAGGTAAACTGATTAACGTAAAAATTAAAGAGGCTCAATCCTGGGTGCTTAAAGGAGCGTAAATAATAAGGGGTTAAAGAATTGATCTTTACCCCTTTATTTTTGTAGTAGTTCAAATCAATGAAACCGATATTTGGATTCTTCCGGCACAATATCTGACCCTCTAAATGATTCACACCTTGAAAGGCTGGAATTTTCTTTGAGATCAACCGCAAAAATGTAAGTAATGATATTTTTTCCCTGGTTGTACCAAGTCCCTGCGGAGTGAGAACTAAAAGGAGAACAGCTAGTTTCTTTCCCCTTGAGCGGGCCGCTCGTAAATTCAAAACGTTGGTTATGATATTGGAAAATGAGAGAGGATCTATTTTCAACTCCAACGTGTTTCGCATAATCCTCATAAACAACTAGAACGGGTTCACCATCGAAACCATAAGCCCTATTAGCTGTGTAAATATCACGCATAGAAACCTGGCGGTCGTTGACTAATCCTTCTTTTTGCATGTTTCGCAAATCGTTGTAACCACCATTGAACACAATTTCATACAGGAAAGGGTCTGAGCTCCCTTCACCAGTTTTTCCTATCGCGCTTTTGAATTCTTCTTTTGAAATATGTTTTTTGTCGTCATCCAGGTGGTTTTCTGGTTTTTCAAAATATTTTACGAGAGCGCTCATTCCGATGCGATTTATTACCAAATTCATTTTTTTATCCTCCTTTTACCCATGAATACGTCTTATATATTTATCGAAAAAAAACCGTTAAGATTTCACAAAATTTGTTTATGGGATTGCAAGGTTGAACCTCCTGAGGACTTAGTGATATAATCCAAGTGTTTCATCATGATTGCTAGAAAGGCGGTATTTCCATGACCCCGAACAGCGAACTTAGGGTCTTCTCGGGCTCCTCGCACGAAAGCCTGACCGAGGAAATAATCAAGTACCTGAAGATTAAGCCCGGGGAGATCAAAAAATCCAAATTCAGCGGCGGTGAGACCTACGCCAGGATACTCGAAAACGTGAGAGGACAGTCCACCGTTGTCGTTCAGACATGCACCGAGAACGTTAACGACGACCTGATGGAGCTGTATATAATAGTAGATGCCCT
>Ga0180433_10000196_pt1 | contig 104079 bp, 89 predicted proteins | sample SS_ome_8_FD_132980 | JGI IMG/M metagenome (GOLD analysis project Ga0180433, IMG submission 132980) | Hypersaline lake sediment archaeal communities from the Salton Sea, California, USA - SS_1_D_1 metaG | ecosystem: Environmental > Aquatic > Non-marine Saline and Alkaline > Hypersaline >... | reverse complement strand
TAAATTTTAGATATAAAACAAAAATAATGAGATAAACTTTGTTCTCTAACGTTATATGTAAAGGCATCCGATCATGGGTTAATGAATGGATAGGCAGGCTGATTTTATGAATGATCAAGGAAAAATCACCTTTACAGATGAGATAAAATACCTTAAAATCACCCGCAACATAACCTTGAAGGAGGATTGACGATACCTAAAAAAAAAGCAAATATATACATAAAAATGTATAAATATTTGTATAATTCTAACCTTATCAGGGGAAGATATGCGAAAATTTGTCAATATTTATGTTTGACAAACCCCTGTTATTTTGGTAATAAGAAGGCAGGTCAGGGAAGGTGAACATAAATTCACATGAGAAGAAAGCAGTTTACCCAGGCTCCTTTGACCCTATTACAAACGGTCATGTTGATATTATAGAAAGGGGATTAAATATTTTCGACCAAATAAATGTAGCGGTTTTAAAGAATCCCAAAAAAGAACCCTTGTTTCCGACTAAAGAAAGGGTAGAAATGATTAAAGATCTATTTCCTGACCAAAAGAGGATCAGAGTCATATCTTTTTATGGGCTTCTGGTAGACTTTGCAAAAAAAATAAAAGCTCCTATTGTAATCAGAGGTCTCAGGGCTGTTTCAGATTTTGAATATGAATTCCAGATGTCTTTAATGAACCGCAAACTAGCTCCAGATATAGAAACACTTTACATGATGCCTGCGGTAGAATATTCTTTTTTAAGCTCCCAATTAGTCAAAGAAGTCTGTCTGTTGGGGGGCTGCCTGGAAGGGTTGGTGCCTCCTTTAATAGAGGAAAAATTAAAAAGCAAACTTAAGAAAAACCAGAATATAACTTTATAACAAGGAAATAAAAAATGTTCGGAATCGGACAGTCAAAACAAACAACAGGGTTAGACATTGGGTCTCACTCCATAAAAGCTGTTGAGCTTAAAGCCAAGAAAGGAAAAGAAAAAGGTTATGTATTGAAAAATATAGGATATGAACTTCTTCCCCCAGATGCCATTGTGGAAGGAACCATTATTGACTCGGCAGCTGTTGTAGAGACCATCAAAATGATTTTTGATGAAAACAAAATATCCAACAAAAATGTTGCCATTTCAATTTCCGGAAACTCTGTCATCATCAAGAAAATATCTCTCCCTTCCATGGAAAGCGAAGAACTTGCTGAATCAATCATATGGGAAGCAAAACACAATATCCCCTATCCTTACGAGGAAACAAATGTGGACTATGCTGTGTTAACACCGCCTGGTCATTCGGGAGAGGGCAACCTGGACATATTGCTGGTCGCTGCAAAAAAAGATAAGATTGCCAACTACAGCAATGTTATCAGTCAAGCTCGTAAAAATCTGGATGCCATAGAAGTGGATGTGTTTTCCCTTCAAAACGCCTTAGAGCTCAACTACGCAGAGGTTTTCAATGATAAAACCATATCTATCATAAATCTGGGTGCCAATATCACAAATGTGATCATAATAGAAAAAGGAATTCCCCAATTGTTCAGAGACCTTTCCATCGGAGGCTCCTTTTTTACTGAAAATCTCAGTAAAGACCTGAGTATTAGTTTTGATGAAGCAGAAAAACTCATCAAAGGTCTTCCGGTTCAGAATATTCAAGCAGACCAATACAAAACCGTATTAAACATGAATATCCAAAACCTTCTTGATGAAATTGAAAAGACCTTTTCATTTTATGAGGCAGGAGAAAAAACAGGGAAGAAAATCGACTTTGTATTTTTGAGTGGAGGGCTTTCAAAATTAAAAGACCTTCATAATAGTTTTGAAAAGAAGTTTAATATCAAGACTAATGTACTCAATCCATTCAAAAGCATAGAATACGACGAGAAAAAATTCGACTCTATTTACTTCGATGAGCTGTATCCGCTCTTCGGAGTGGCCACTGGTTTGGCATTAAGAGAAATGGAAAAATAAACCATGATAAGGATTAATTTATTAAAGCCCGGGAAAAAAGAGGTGTCAGAGGCACCCGCTGCCCCTGAGCCTGAATTAAGAGAAAAGAAAACACAGCTCCCTTATATGCTTATCTGGCTTCTTGTGATCGTCCTCATAGGAGCTCTTTTCCTTATCCAAAAAAGAGAAATAGACAATGAAAAAGCTATGTTGGAAGATGCTAAAGCTCAGAAACAAAGCCTTCAGTATGTGCTGGCAAAGCTCGAGGACCTGGAAAACCAGAAACAAATACTGACCAGAAAAATCAATTTGATAACCCGTCTCAAATCAAGACAGGGAGTGGGTGTCATTATTATGGATGAACTGAGCAGAAATCTCCCAGATTGGGTGTGGCTGACTGAAGTCAACTTTAAAAATTTCAATATCCGCATCGAAGGCAAGTCTCTATCTAATAACCTGATTGCAGACTATATCTCAAATCTTGAAGAAAGCCAATATTTTACTAATGTAGGTCTCATATCGTCCACCTTAAGAGAAACCAGAAACAACAAGTATCTTGAATTTTCACTTAATACCCAATTTGTCTTTCCTTATATTCCCCCTATAACAGAAGCAAGCGTAAAGGAGAATACCCAATGAAAGATTGGCCTTGGTATGGTTATGTGGTAGTGGCTCTGATAATTTTTGGCCTTTTCTATTTTATTCATTACAAACCAAAAAACGATGAACTCAAAAGCATAAGAGAAGAAAGGATTCAAATAGAAAATGAAGTAAAGATGCTGAAGCAAAAAAAAGAAGAAATGGATCAAATCGAGGAAGAATTAAAGTTATTGAATGCCCAATTGGAAAAGCTTGAAGAAATAATCCCGCATAGGGAAGAAATCGATGTCATACTAAGAAGGATCCAACAGCTTGCCTTTGATTCCAGGATAGATATCATTAAGTTCACACCAAGAGCTCCTATTGATAAGGAGTTCTTTTCTGAAAAGCCTATATCCATGGAACTGACCGGTAACTATCATAACATTGCTATATTTTTCAGCAAAATCAGCAACTTCTCAAGATTGTTTACCATGGAAAATTTCTCCATAAGAGCCTTAAGGAATCAAACCAATGCTCTCACGGTAAGAACCAATTCCACAGCAAAAACATATATATTCCATGAAGAAGAAGCGACTCAAGAAGAAAGTACAGAGGAGGGAAAATAATGAAAAAAACAACACTATTTGTATTATGTGTTTTTCTGCTCACCTCTACTCTACTTTGCTTCCCCTACCAAGAAAACAAGGAACAAAAAAAGTCAGAAAAGCCTCCTCAAGAACAGATCCAAAGAAAAACTTATTCCTATAATCCCGCTGGAAGACGGGACCCTTTTAGAGACCTCTTAGCTGGAAGTGAAGCTGAGGAGGAAACAGGCATGAGGGCTGTCTCAGAAATGTCTATAGATGACATCATTCTTATAGGCATCTTAAAAATAAAAAATAATCTTATTGGAATTATTAGAGGACCTCAGGGATTTCCTTTTAGGATTAATGAAGGCAATAAATTCAAGGATGGTTTTGTTCTGTCTATCCAAGAAACCAAGATCACTTTTCGAAAAACAAAAAACAGAGGAATCCCTTTGTCAAGACCCATTAATGTAACCAAAGAAATAAATCCAGAGGAGCGATAATATGAAAGGGAAAAAATATTTACAGGTTGTCGCCTTTCTATGCATCATAACTCTTGCCAGCGGATATTCGATTTCCAACAAAACCCAAGTTCTGTCAAACAATCTCTCTCTGAAACACGAACCTACCCGTATTAAAATCATACTCGCCTCTGAAACTCCTTTTAATGTCATGAATTCTTTTTATTCCACCGAATCTGAATCCAGGATCGTTCTGGAGTTCGACAAAATTCCACCTGACTTTGATCTTCAAGCAGATTTCAGTAAAAACACATTAATCCAAGATATCAAAGCAGCGAATGAAGGAAACAGTCAGCCCTGTGTTTTTATAGATTTAAAACAAAGGATGCCCTATACTGTTTTTAACAACGGCGACTCAGCGGTCATTGAAATCAATAACGCCCAAAATCACTTGGATAAATATCCTCTCACTGAAGAAAACAGAGCCAAAATACAAAAATCAACAGATGCATCTATCTACCTGAAAGACATCAAATTATCCGAAGATAAACATAAAATTAATGTAACAGCTGAATTAACAGGCAGCCCTATTCCGAATGTATTTGTCCTTGATAATCCCCTTCGACTCGTGGTGGATCTCCTTCAAACACTTTCTTCCCAAAAATCATTTGATCATCCTATCAATAAATACGGAATAATCAAATTAAGAACAGGGCAATTTCAGATTTCTAATCCTTATACCATAACCAGAATGGTCTTTGACCTTAAAGAACCGGTTTTTTATAAAATCCATCAGGAAAAAGGCTCTTTCAATATCTCATTTCATAATAACCAAAAAGCACAATACGTTGAACCAGAACCAGAAGAAGTCCCCATTCCAGAAGAAGATCATCCCCCTTCCACAAAAGCTCCGGTTCAGGAGAACTCTTCTCAAATCAAGGAAAACAACTCAAAGAAATTGAATGGTGATGCTGTCCCCCCAGATGCTCAATCTAAGGAGATCCAATATGAACCCAAGATCCTTTCTTCTGAAGAATCCAAATATTCCGGGCAGCTCATAAGCCCTAAATTCAAAGACGCTGAACTCAGGGATGTGGTGCTGGTGATTTCTGAAATTGCAGGTCTTAATGTTATTTTTGATCCAGGAGTGAGCGGGACTGTTACCTGTGACTTTACAGACATTCCCTGGGATCAATTCCTTGACCTTATTCTCAAAACAAACAACATGGGAAAAGCCATAGAAGGAAATGTCCTTCGAGTCGCACCCATTTCCGTGCTGACCAGAGAACAGGAGCAGCAGCAGAAACTGGCTGAAAGCCAGGAACTGGCTGGTCCTATCTCTGTAAAGACATATACCCTTTCCTATTCAAAGGCAGAAGAAGTGCAAAGTCTTTTGAGTACCAAGATTTCTAGTAGAGGAGAGATCATCGTAGACAGCCGAACAAATACACTTATCATCTCTGATGTCAGGGAAAAGATGAATCTTATGGAAAAACTTATAGAAGTGTTTGATACACCAACTCCTCAGGTCTCAATAGAAGCTCGAATAGTGGAAGCCACCTCAAGATTCATAAGGAACTTAGGTATACAATGGGGATGGAAAGGAATTGCAGATCCTTTCTATGGAAATCAAACCACACTTCAATTTCCGAATAAAATGCTGATCGATGGAGCTCAGATCCCTCAGGGCATCACCACCAAAGGAATCGGAGGACCGTTGGGAGGCTATGGAATCAATTTGCCGGCTCCGGAATTTTCTGGTGTTGCCGGATTTTCCCTTGCAAATATTACCGATACATTTAGGTTGGACATAGCCCTCAGTGCCCTGGAAAGGTCAGGAACGGGCCGAATAATCTCTGCGCCCAAAATAACCACCCAAAATAACCAAGAAGCTGAAATCATACAAGGCAGACAGATTCCTGTGCAGACAGTGGCTAATTTTACTGTCACCACCCGGTACGTTAATGCAGCCTTGGAACTCAGAGCTACGCCTCAAATAACCGCAGAAGGAACCATCATCATGAATATTGAGATCCAAAACAACGCCGCAGACTTTTCAAATCTGGTCAATGGAATTCCTCCCATCATCAGACAAAGCGCTGAGACCACGGTTATGGTGCCTGATGGAGGGACAACAGTGATCGGGGGAATATACAGAACAGAAGATTCGGTGACAAGAGAGAGAATACCGTTTCTGCATCAAATTCCTTTACTGGGGAATCTGTTTAAATCTTTTGCCCGTACAAAAGAAAACAGAGAACTACTTATCTTTTTAACACCAAGAATAATTAGATAAAAAGGTGCAAGATGATGAAAAAAACAACTCATATCATTAAATTAACCATCATTATTTTAGTGATCTTTCTCCTTTATTCCTGTAACCCTATTGAAAATGAATCTCGCTCCGCAAGCATCCTGTATGTGGATTCAATAACCGGTTTGGATATTGAAGGCAATGAAGTCAATTTCATTCAATCTGACGTAGCTGTACAGAGCGGAGACAGCGAAGAAGTTAGTGTTGAAGCAGACCTGGCTACCGTGACTTTGGGAGTAAGAATGATCGATCCTGAGCCGATTATGGGAAGCTCTCAGTACAACAATGTCATTGTAACACGTTATGTGGTCACCTATACCCGGGCAGATGGTAAAAACTCAGAGGGTGTGGATGTTCCTTATTCCTTTGAAGGATCTGTTTCAAGTGAAATTCCTGTCGGCTCTACTCAATCATTATCCATTGTGGTGGTGAGGGAGGCAGCCAAGCTGGAACCACCTCTGATTGACCTTAGAGATGGAACCGGAGATGTGGTGCTTACCGTCAATGCCAAAATAGATTTCTATGGTCACGACTTAGCAAACAGGAATGTGAAAGCAACGGGGTATATATCCATAAACTTTGCGAATTATGTCAATGATTAAGGATAAAAAAATGAAATTGAAAAAAAATATAATTGCGGTACCATTATTGTTCTTTTTAGTACTGATATTGGGTTCCTGTACCCGGTCACAATTAGAAGAACCCTCTCCTGTAGGACCTTCCACTATATCTGTTGTTTTTAAAGTATCAGCCAAACCCAATCTTCTCGCAGCAGGAGCCTCCCGTCAGTCATCAATCATAACCGCCAGTTTGAAAAAATTCGACGGAACCCCTTTCCCTGGAAGGACTGTGTTTTTTGAAATTAGAGATAGTTCAGGAATGAAAACCACCCATGCTTATGACGGCTTCTTTCCAAATGACAAGCACGCTATAACCAGAACCACCGATTCCCAAGGCATTGCTGAGGTCAAATATTACGGTCCCAATGCAAGAGAGCTTTTAGAATACTCAACCTCCAGAGAAATATATATCTATGGATTTGTGGCTTGGGAAGGAATGGAATTCTTAGTGGAAAGAACCCCTGTTAAAATCATGTTGGTAGACTAAAAAGAACAAACAAGATAGGGCCTTATTCATAAACAAAGACTGATTTTCTTGTTTTTATATCCTTAAAAATCTTTTCCAGAATCTCATCCAAAGAAGATCTCTCCTTAGATTTGATAATCACCTGCACCCGGTTTTTCCCTCGTAACTTTTTTACAGGAGCAAAAGAAGGTCCCAGTATTTCGATTTGATCTTTTTTGTCTTTCACAACATCCAAAAGCTTCCTGGACTTTCTTGCCACTGACCTCAGATCTTTCCCGGTGAACAGCAGTTCAGCAAGATATGAAAAAGGAGGGTATCCCATAAGTCTTCGATTTCTCAGCTCATGCTCATAAAAAGAAACAGAATCATCATACACCGCATTTTGTATGGGATAGGTGTGGGGAAGATAAGTCTGTACCATAAATTCAGAATTCGGGGCATCTTTGACAAATTTCATGGTCTCTTTTATATACCTGAATGTCTTATAACCGGCCCTAAAATCAGAGAGTCTTAAAATGCTTTCTGGATAAAAAACCCCCACAAAATAAGAAAGAGGTAATTTTGACTGGTGGGCCATCATTTGGGTCCCTAATAATATATCGATCTTTCCTGCTCGATAGTCCTTAATGATTTCTTCTTCCTGGTTCTTTTTTTTCACTGCTAATTTATGGAGGCTTCTGATACAGCTATCAGGAAAATTCCTTTTCAGCTCTTCTTCCAAAACTTCTATCCCAAAACCGCCACCCGGAACCATCCTGGATCCGCACTCCGGGCATTTCATAAATAAATCTGTGGAATAATGACAGTATCGGCATATCAGTTTTTCTTCTTTTTTGTAATAGGTCAGCAAAACTTCACAGTTTTGGCACTTGGGAGTGAAGTCACATTGAGAACAAACCAAAGAGGAGGCATAGCCATGCCGATTGAAAAACAGGGTGACAGGTTCTTTTTGTTCCACCCTTTTCATTATCCCTGTTTTCATGGCTCGGGATATGACTCCTGTTTGTTTTCGACTGTCAATAATATCCCTTTTGAATTGGGTCTTCTGAACTTTATCCAAATCAATCAAACTCCCCTTGTTTCTTGATCTGTACAACAGCTCGACCGAAGGGTATTCAGATCCATAAATCAGCACTGCTTTTTCTTCTTCGGCCCTCAATCTGGCTCCAATCCTGGCATCATAAGCAGGGCTCTCTTTTTGATAATAAGAATCTTCATGTTCCTGGTCTAAAATAATCAATCCCAATTTTTCAAACGGAGTAAGAAGAACAGATCTGGGGCCTGCAACTACCTCAGCTTCCCCTCTTCTTATTCTTTCCCAGGTAAGCTCTTTCTGTTTCTCACTCATCCGGCTGTGCAAAACAGCTGCATTTTCTCCCAGCTTTTTTTTGAACTCTTTTAGAATCCTATCCGACAATTCGATTTCTGGAAACAGAAAAAGAGTCTTGAGACCAGAGGCCGTGGTTTCTCTTATCAAATCAAAATAAACCGCTTCTCTTTTTTTTTTGGAAGAAGAAATCAAAAAGCAAGAAAAGGCATCTTCTCCTCTCTTGCTTTTTATTTCATCAGCTTTCTTTCTCAAATCGCTGTCAAGAGAATCATCAATCTCAATCTGGGTGGGGGCCTTCTGTGTATTATTCCATTCTCTTTTGGGTGACCGTCTTATCTCTTTTTTGATGCTGATCAAGCCTTTTTCTTCCATGTTTGAAATGATGGAAGAGAAAGAGCTCTTCTTAAATTTCCTGCGGAGATATAACTCTGTATAATGCTTTCTGGTTAAAAACTTTAGTATTTCCCTCTCTGAGTCTGAACAGGAATCCTGGTTCAAATACGCTTTTCCTTTTTTGCAGATATATATGACCGTTCTTGTTTTTACAGCAAAAGAAGGAGGAAGAGAAGCATGCAGTATCTCTCCCCAGGACGAATAATAGTAATCACTCAATCTCTTGGTAAAAGAAAGGAAGGAAAGAGAAAACACGGGTTCTTCATCCAGAAGCTCTCTGATCTTTTTAAACTTAATATTTTTTAAAGGAGCTTCGCTGAAGAGTTCTGTTATAAATCCCGTTAATAAATTTTTCCTAAAAGGAACCAGTACTCTAATTCCTTTTCTGACCTTTTTTTGGTATTCTTCAGGGACTCTGTACACAAAACTTTTTCTTAAAGGAACAGGAAGAACCACTTGGGCAAACAGGATCATTTTTTGCCTAAAACAGCCATAACCTTCTGCATGTCTTTCCATACCATGATTTTTAAATCTTTAGCCCCTTCATTTCTCACCAAATACGAAGGATGGAAAGTCGGCATGACTTTGATATGGTTATAAGAATAAAATATTCCTCTGAGAGAGGTGATTCCTTTTTTTTGATTGAGAAAAAATTTGGTAGGAACATTGCCGAGTGTTACGATGACCTTAGGTGAAATCAATTCAATCTGTTTGAGGAGGAATCTCTTGCATTGCTCAATCTCGCTGTTCTTCGGATTGCGGTTTTCCGGAGGCCGGCATTTTATCACATTAGTTATGTATACTTCTTCCCGCTCAAACTTCATGGCCTTTATAATCTGAGTCAGCAGTTTTCCCGCTTTTCCTACAAATGGTTTTCCCTGGAAATCCTCATCTTTACCCGGACCCTCACCCACAAACATGAGGTCAGCATTGATATTGCCTTCGCCTGGAACAGCATTCTTTCTGGTGCTGCCCAAAGGACATTCCTGGCAATGCTTTATCTCGTCTTCAAGAGAGGAAAAAATTGTTTCTTTAGAAATCTTCTCTGAAGATTTACATTGTTCACAGAGAAAATTATCAATACCCAATTCTTGATAATAATCCAGACTTTTCTCAATTTCCTCACAAAGCCTACTGACTTTTTCTTTCAATGATCTCCTCAATCTCATCTATAATATTTTTACTTATTTCTAGCTTGCTTTTTTTTCCGGTATTGACGATTTTTCCATCCCTATGAAATATGGTTACATCATTCATGTCAGATTCAAATCCTATTTCCTTTTGTGAAATATCATTGGCCACAATCATATCAAGATTTTTTTGGATGAGTTTGCGTTTGGCGTTTTCTTCCATATTTTCTGACTCTGCGGCAAAACCTACTAAAATCTTTTTGTTCTTGTCTTTCCCTATTTCTGTAATGATGTCTCGGGTTCGGTTGAGCCGGACATCCAAAGGCATGGAGTCCTTTTTTATCTTCCCAGAAGTCCTGTGTGAAAATTTGAAATCGCATACAGCTGCTGCCATGATGATAATGTCAGAGCTTTCTAAATATTTTCCCACCTGCTCTTCCATTTCTTTGGCTGTCTCTACTTCTATAAATTCTATCTCAGGATGGGGGATAAGATGGCTGGGACCAGAAATAAAGATCGTCTTTGCTCCCCTTCGTTCCGCTTCTCCTGCCAGCTCATATCCCATTTTGCCGGAAGATTTATTGGTTAAAAACCTCACAGAATCAAGATATTCTCTGGTGGGTCCTCCTGTGACCAGAACAGTCATGCCTTTTAAACTCTGTCTCTTTTTTACAAGATGCACTCCTTCTTCCACTATCTTCTGGACTGACGCCAATCTCCCATACCCCTCTTCTCCACAAGCAAGGTATCCTTGTTCAGGCTCAATAAAACGGACACCGTTTGCCTTCAGCTTCTTGATGTTGTTTTGAGTTCTGGTGTTCAGATACATTTTTTCATTCATGGCCGGAGCCATGAGTACAGGGCATGTGGCTGTTGTGTAAAAAGTGGTTACAAAGTCATCAGATATACCTGAAGCCAATTTTCCAATAACATTGGCAGTGGCTGGAGCCAAAACAAATAGCAGAGCCTGTTTGGCAAGTGCTACATGGGTGATATTACTTGATGGCTCCTCTTTAAAAAGGTCCACCAGAACAGGATTTCCTGTCAATGATTTTAAAAGAACAGGGGATATTAATTTTGTGGCATTCTTTGTCATCACTACCTGGACTTCATATCCTTTTTCCTGGAACAAGCGGATGATCTCACATGACTTATAAACACTGATGGAAGAGCTGACACCGAGTATTATCTTATTCATAATAATCTCTCTTAATTTTATCAAATGTCCGGATGATGGGTCCGACCTCTCTCTGTCTGATATCTATGCGACACTGCACACTCACTATGATAGACACCAATTCTTGAACCCCTTTCTCAATTTTATCATTAATCACAATATAGTCGAAATCAGAATAAGCTCTGATTTCTTTTTTGGCTGTTTTAAGCCTCTTATTGATGGACCTCAAAGACTCATTCCCTCTTTGCTTGAGCCTTTTTTTCAGCTCTTGGTAACTGGGAGGAAGGACAAAAATAAAGATAGCTTTTCTAAATTTATCCTGCAACTGCTGGGCTCCCTGAACATCAATATCCAGAAGAAGATCTCCGCGCGATGACTTTTTTTCGACCTCACTGCGGGAGGTTCCGTACATGTTCCCGTGAACCATGGCCCACTCCACCATTTTTTCAGATTCAATCATTTCTCTAAACTCTTGCTTTGAAACAAAATAATAATCTTTTCCATCTTTTTCTGAAGGCCTCTTACGCCTAGTGGTATGGGATACAGAAAACTGCAGATCTTTGATTCTTTTCCTTACTCGATGAACCAATGTGGACTTTCCACATCCTGAAGGCCCTGAGATTATAAACAGCATGATAACTTTCCCTTCAGATTCAATATTAACAAATAATACAATTCATTTCATCAGATTATCGCTCCGCTCCTCATGATGAGTTGAAGGAAGCACCAGCCGCATTCTTTTTTCATTAACTTATTCCAAATTCCTGACCTGTTGACGAATGCTTTCCAGCTCACTTTTTACTGACAGACATTTGTTGATTATCTTTATTTCCTGAGTCTTGGAGTTTATGGTGTTTGTTTCCCTAAGTATCTCTTGAGAAGTGAAATCAATCTTTTTCCCCACTGGTTTTTTACCTTTATCAGAAAGAAGGCCCTCACAAAAATGCAGATGGGACTTCAGCCTCTCTATTTCTTCATTTATGTCATATTTCTGAGCATAAAGCGCGGTTTCCTCAGCTATTCTTTCTTCTGAAATCTCAGCATCATGACTCAATCGTTTCATCCTGTCCATAAATTTTTTTCTTATCACAGCAGGCTGGTCTTTTGCCATTTCCCCTATTTGAACAACAGCGTTGTTTATATTATTTAAGTGTTTTTTTATCCCTTTAAGCAAACGCTTTCCTTCTTTTTTCCTCTCGTTTAAAAGCTGATTCAAGGTAGTCCTGAATGTATCTTCCAAGAAACCGATTTCATCTCTGGAAAATTCTCGAGAGCTCAATTCAATCAAATGAGGAACATCGAATAAATTTTCCAGATGAATGTTTATCTTTTTCTGAAACTCTTTCTCTACTTCCTGTAAAGAACTATAGATTTTTTTGAGAAGGGCTCTATTGAGATAGAGATCAAAGCTAGAATCGTCAGAAAAACGGATATCCAAAAACACATCCACTCTTCCTCTGTATATTTGGTCTTTGCATATCTTTCTGAAGCGTTCTTCAATGTCCCCGATCCTATCTCCATGATAATTCCAATCAAAAAACCGGTGATTCAGGGTTTTTATCACAACCCGTACAGAAAAGTTTTTGTGATCAGTTCTTTTTTCAGCATATCCTGTCATACTGCTTATCATTGTATTTTCCCCTGAGCTTCAGGAAACTGCAGTTCATAAAGCTTTTTGTATATTCCATTCTGGCGGCATAATTGATCATGTGTTCCTTTTTCTGCGATTCTCCCCCTATCCAAAACTAATATCTTATCCGCATTTCTTATAGTCGATAATCTGTGGGCGATGATAAAAGTAGTGCGGTCCTCCATGACATTTGACAAAGCTCTCTGCACGAGACGCTCAGATTTTGAATCCAAAGCAGAGGTAGCCTCATCAAGAATTAAAATCGGCGGGTCTTTTAACAAGGCTCTTGCGATGGCAATCCGCTGTTTTTGACCGCTGGAAAGCAGCCCTCCTTTTTCCCCTATAAAAGTCTCATAACCCTTATTCAGTTTCATAATAAAGCCATGCGCTTCTGCTGATTTTGCGGCTGATATAATCTGTTTTAAAGGAATATGATCCATTCCATAGGCAATATTACTTCTGACCGTGTCATTAAAGAGTATCAACTCCTGAGTGACAAGGCCTATCTGGGAGCGAAGAGAAGAAAGAGTCACTTCTCTAATGTCTATTCCATCCACCAGTACTCTGCCAGAAATAGGGTCATAAAAACGGGAAATCAGATTAACTATGGTGGTTTTTCCTGCGCCGCTGAATCCCACAAGAGCTACTTTCTCAGATGGATTTATATTAAAGTTGATATTCTCAAGCACAGGTCCCGACTCATTGTAACCAAAAGAGACTTTATCAAATTGTATTTTTCCTTTAACCGGAGGAAGGGGATAAGATTTTTTGTTGTCCCTAATGGAAGGTTTTTTATCTAAAACTTCCTGAACTCTTTCATGACAAGCCACTCCTCGCTGGATGATATTATTTGCCCGGCTCAATCTCTTTATAGGGGTATACATCATAAAGATCGCCATAACAAAAGCACCAAAATCACCCGCACTGATCTGCCCATTCGCTATTCTATCTGAGCCGACCAGCAGTATAAATGCTCCCACTACCCCTCCTATAAATTCCATAAATGGAGAGGACATGCTGCTTATCCAGGCAAACCTTAGTCCAGCCTCAAGATATTCCATAGTGCTCCTTAAGAACTTCTTGAATTCAAAATTCTCCATGGTGAAGGCTTTAACAATCTTGTTTCCTGTAATGGACTCATGCAGAAGACGAAATATATCTGCCATTTTGACTTGATTCAATCTTCCGATTTTTTTGAGCTTTCGGCTGAAAATAATAAGCGGAACAAGGGCGATGGGAGTGATAATAAAAGAAGCTAATGCCAACCGCCAGTCAATGATAAACACCCCTACCAAAAGAGCACACAGGATAAACAACTCCTGGATCACGTCCTTAGCGCTTCCAGTCAGGGCCTCTTGAATCCTGTCCACATCATTTGTCAGTCTGGACAGCAGTTCCCCGGTTGCTTTTTGATCAAAATAATCAGAAGATTGATACAGCAGATGATGAAACAGGTCGTTCCTCATATCCCTGGTTACTTTTAATCCAATGGACTTCATAAAAAAAGTAGAAAGAAAAGTAAACAATCCTTTGCCAAGAATAACAATGATCAAAATGAGAGGAAGATAGGTGACCAGCTGATCAATAGAGATCCCGAATATGCTGCGCAAAAAGTCGATAAATCTGGTTTTTTCAGGTATGCCCCCTGGTGACATCTTGAACATATAATCCATAATAGGCTGAACCAAATTTACAAATGCATAGGTAAAGAAAGCCACCAATGAAGTAAAAACAAAGGTGAGAACAAGCCTTTTCTTTTCAGGAAAAATAAGCCTTAAGAGCTGATAAATTTGCTTCATGTGTTTCTTTTTTCGTCTGATATCATATGTAAAGCTATTTCATAGGCGTTTAAAGCAGAACCGACCGTCAAGTTGTCGGCCACAGCCCAAATCCAAAAACTGTTGGGAAATATATCATCCTTTTTTAGCTGCCCTATGTAAATCTCCTCTTTTCCAGCTGTTAACGCCGGGGATATGGGGCACTGCAGGGAAGGGGAATAGCATTTGAATAGACTTGATTTTCTGTATATCTCTTCAAGGGATTTGATATCTGCCTTTTTTTCCAATTCCACGTAAATCATTATAGAATAGCCATGAAAAACAGGAGCCTGAACAAGAGAAATACTCAATTCCTTGTTTCTTAAAATCCTTTTTAACTCAGAGAGAATCCGTCTTTCGATACTGGAAAAACCGGACTTATCAACAGATTCAGACTGTGATAAAAGATTAAAGGCTATTTGAGCCTGAAAAACTTTTCGATTTCCAGCCCCTTTGTTCAATATATCAGCACTCTGGCCTGCTAACTCCTCTACCCCTGACTTTCCAAAAGCAGATACAGGCTGCAGGATAAATGCGACTGTCTTCAGAACTCCGAATTCTTTTTTTACTTCTTTCACTATACGAGACATCATAATGGATACAGGATGAGGATTCGCCACCAAATAGGGTTCGCTTTTCAAAATTTCTTCATTGACTCCGTTTACTATAACAGGAACTCCTTCTTGTTCCCAAAAAGCTCCGCTCAAATCCACAGCAAAAACTTTTTTTTCTTTTGCTTTTGTTCCGATTCTTTGGCTAATCTTTTTATTGGCGGCCATAAAAACCAAATCCATCCGGTTAAAAGAAAAGTCATCGATTGAATGAATGACCCTGGGTTCACCATTGAATTGAGTCAGCTTGCTGTATTCTTCTTTTATATCAGGATCATAAAAATCAGCTTTTTGAATAGGAAATTTTTTTCTCATCAGGACATCCATGATCTCTTTTCCTGCCATAGACTCTGTTCCTATAAGAGCGATCCTGGGTTTGTATTGTATGGTTGTATTCATGAGCTAAAAAGATTTTTCGTATTCTGAAATCATTTGATACATCTTGTCTTTTAAGGACAGCTTTTTCTTTTTTAATTCTTTCTCCCTGATGGCTTGCTCATTGGAAAGGCATGATTTTTTCATTAGTTTTTCCAACTCTTTCTCGTATTTCTTGTGGAGTTCAAAAGCTTTTTTGAATTCCTCGTTTTTTTTTAACAGTATTTCTTTTATTTTTTTCTCTCTCATCACACTTTTTTCTCCAAAAAAAGAATATCACAATGGGTATATGATTTCAATCAAAGGAAAGCGAGAAAAATAGATTAGGATTGACTTTCAATTCCAATAAAATTATACTTACTTAACCGTAAAGGCGAGGTAGCTCAGACGGTAGAGCGAGTGACTGAAAATCACTGCGTCGGCGGTTCAATTCCGTCCCTCGCCATTTTTTATCTTGCCTGAACAGCTTAGTTCACTCAAAAAAAAGAACAAATGACCATAAACTGGATGAACAAACCATTCAATGGTCCCTTCTCACTCAACTACTGGGAACCCCCTAACAAACCTGCCATATTTGCCATCATGATGAAACCTGAACCCCAAAAATCCCCCACTTCTTTTAGGATACTGTATTTTGGGAAATCATTCCGTCTGTCAGATATGAGGTTCTACTTGAAGCAAAAAAAATTGAAATGCTGGACAAATTATTCCCAGACTACAGATAATCTTTATATCGCTTTTTTTGAGATGCCCAAGTCTTCTATGGATGAAAGGGAAAATCTTCTTACCAAGCTCATAAACCAGTATAAGCCAGTCTGTAATTTTTGAAAAGGCAAAGAAACAGGACTATCTGTTTTTTGTGTGATCCTGAACAATCTTCTTGAATTCAGACCTTTTCAGAGCCAATTCAATGGTCGCTCGAATAAATCCCGCTTTATCCCCAGCATCATACCGGATGCCTTCAAACAGATATCCGTATACGGATTCCTTTTTCAGAAGAATCTTAATGGCATCGGTGATCTGTATTTCGCCTCTATGGTCCGGCTCTGTTTGTCTAATGGCATCAAAAATATCTGGATTGAAAACATAACGTCCGATGATACCCAGGTCAGAAAATGCTTTTTCAGGCCCTGGTTTTTCGATCATATCCTTTAATTCAAACAGCCTGGGTTTGACTTTTTCTGGCTTAATAACTCCGTACTTTTTGGTTTCTTCTTGGTTGATGCGCTTCAGAATAATCACTGAGGAGCCATATTCCTCATAGACATTTATCAGCTGCTTTATGGCAGGAACCTGACAGTCAAATATATCATCAGGCAAGAGAACCACAAAAGGCTCATTCCCTACAAACTCTTCTGCCATTAATATGGCATGACCGAGTCCTAAAGCCTGGGGCTGTCTGATATAACAGAATTCTGCCATATTGGATATGCTTTGAACCTGATCAAGAAACTCAGTTTTTTTCTTTTCTTTCAAAAAGGATTCCAGCTCTGGACTTTTATCAAAATGATCTTCAATGGAAGATTTTCCTCTGCTGATAATGACACAAATATTTTCTATGCCTGAATTCACTGCCTCTTCTACGCTGTACTGAATCAAAGGTTTATCTAGGACCGAAAGCATTTCCTTTGGCTGTGCTTTGGTGGCAGGCAGAAAACGGGTGCCGAATCCTGCAGCAGGGATGACTGCTTTTCGTATTTTCATTTAGCCTCCTGTTTCATACCAGCATGAAATATTCATAAAAAAACTACATTATTTTGCGGATTATAGCAAGATTTTGATCAAAGGCAGAAGTGTCTCCAATTCTTTCTCCTCCATAGAAATCTATACTCGTGAATAATCCAGGATATACACTCAGCACATTGACAATGCACGCTTAATGAAATTTAGGTATGCATGGAGGGAGCACAAACTGCACCTAAATTTTACCAGTTATAAGAAATGGAAATTCCTGGCGCAATTATGCTCATGTTATAGATTCCAGGCTGTTGGTTGACTGCATTCACCGGTATATCTCTTTCTTTGGCCATCAAATACTCCAGCATGGCATCCACATGAAGATTATTGAGCCTGTATCCAAGCCCAAAAGTGATTCCTGTAAAATCAAAACTAGGGATAAGAACATTCATGGTCTTATCAGGTGCCGGCGCAGGATCCATATAATACCCGGCTCTAAAGGCAATGCCGCTCCACACATATTCAGCTCCAAACCTGATCTGCACACAGTCTTTCCATTCAAGCTCCATCACATCCGCGGCTGAGCCAGCCATAGCCATCTTCCATACGGAATCTGTGAATTCTGTTTCGAGTTTATCCAGCTTAGCCCAGTTGGTATACTGGGCATCCAAGGTTAAGGTAAAATTCTCTATGGGATGTAAAGCCACTCCCCCGGCTAACCACATGGGATAGGTCACATCTCTTTCAAATTCAGATTCTCCTGGAAATCCCAAAGTACTGAAATTAGAAATGGAGGCTTCCCCGGACATGCTGACCTTGGTGGGTGTTCTGAAGGTGACTCCCAAACTGACCATGTCGCATGGTTTGACCAGAGCGCCGAATGTGGCACCGATCCCCCATCCCGTGGATTCCTCTTCATACTGACCGTAGTCAATGGGAACGAGCATGGGGCCCATGGGAGTGGAGATAGACTGTATAGACCCTCCGGCCCATCGGCTGAGATTAAAAAATCCATAGTTGATGTTGAGTGAAGCTCCCACTGAAACAAACTCGTTTATCTGGTAAGCCACGGCCGGAGCAATGGTCACCACCCCTATGAAACTTTTCTGTTTGTAGGGTTGGGATTGAAGGGGGGATAACATAGGAACAAAAAAATCCGAGCCATCCCATTCGGCTCCTAGTCCGGAAGGAGTATAGACCCCTATACCAGCCACCAGATCTTCTGAAATGGGATGATAATAAGCAGCGATTCCTGAGGGATAAGCATTTGCTTTGGCCTCAGCATCAATAAAAGTCATACCTGCCATGCTCAGTTCATAAGTGGCACTCGGCATGATCAAATCGCCTGAAACTCCCAAGGTTTTGTTTTTGAAAAAAGCAATCCCTGCGGGATTCCAGAATACTGCGCTGTAGTCATCAGCAAGTCCTACAAAAGCACCTCCCATTGAAATGGCTCTGGCCCCGAGTCCATTCAGGTTCAAGCCATTCGCCATCAACGACGGTGCGGCAAATAAAAGTAGAATAATAGGAATAAAAACAATGTTTTTTTTCATTTTAACCTCCTTTTGTTTCCTCTCTGTTTACTCCTTTTATTTCCATTTGTCAATCATTTCACCTTTCACCTTTCACCTTTCACCTTTAACCTTTCACCTTCCACCTTTATTGTGATTTTTTAAACTGCAAATTTCCCTGGGTATCTACTTCCACAGTGATGGTATCCCCGCTCTTGTATTCTCCTTCCAAGATTTTTAATGCGAGGGGATCTTGGATGTCTTTCTGAAGAGTCCTTTTCAGAGGCCGTGCCCCGTAAACCGGGTCAAATCCTCTTTCAGCAATGAGTTTCTTGGCCTTCTCACTCACCTTTATATTGATTTTCTTCTCTTTCAGCCTCTGTTTCAATTCATTGATCTGAATATCCAGTATTTTTACGATCACATCCTGGGATAAAGCCTTGAAAATAATCACTTCATCCAACCGGTTCAGAAATTCCGGTCTGAAATGTTGCTCCAAAATTTCCCTTATCCTTTTTTCCATTTTTTGGTGATCAGAACTCAATTCTTTTATCACCTGACTTCCTAAGTTTGACGTCATGATGATGATGGTGTTTCTAAAATCAATGGTCCGTCCTTTCCCGTCTGTGAGTCTTCCATCATCCAAAATCTGCAGCAAGATATTAAAAACATCATTATGCGCTTTTTCGATCTCATCCAAAAGGATGATGGAGTAAGGTCTTCTTTTGATGGCTTCAGTGAGCTGTCCTCCTTCTTCATGACCTACGTATCCGGGGGGAGCCCCGATGAGTCGGGAAACCGTGTGTCTTTCCATGTACTCAGACATATCCATCCGCACCATAGCCTTTTCATCATCAAAAAGAAATTCGGCAAGGGCTCGAGCCAGTTCTGTTTTTCCCACTCCGGTAGGACCGAGGAAAATAAAAGAACCCAGGGGTCTTGTTTGGTCCTGGATTCCGGCTCGGGCTCTTCTTATGGTATTGGAAACAGTGCTCAGGGCCTGGTCCTGTCCCACCACTCTTTTTCTCAGCTTATCTTCCATATGAACCAATTTTTCCACTTCTCCCTGCAGCATTTTAGATACAGGTATCCCTGTCCACTTCGATACAATCTGCGCCACATCTTCTTCATCCACTTCTTCTTTGAGCATCTTTTCCTTTTTTTGTATCTCTGCCAGCTGTTTGTTCTTTTCTTCGATTTCTTTTTGAACTTGATTCAGCTTTCCGTATCTGATTTCAGCAACTCGGCCCAAATCCCCTCTTCTCTCTGCATTCTGTTCCTCAATTTTCAGAGAATCCATCTGCTCTTTTAATTTATTGATTGACTCTATGAGTTCTTTCTCTTTCTGCCACCTCAGTTTGACAGCCCTGCTTTTTTCTCTGAGATCAGAAAGCTCCTTTTCCAGTTTTTTCAGCTTTTCTTTAGCGCTTTTTTCTCTTTCCTTTTTGAGTGCCTCCTTCTCGATTTCAAGCTGAATAATTCTCCGATCCAGTTCATCGATTTCCTCTGGTTTGCTGTCGATTTCAATCCTGATTCGGGAAGCAGCCTCATCAATAAGGTCTATGGCTTTATCCGGGAGATAACGGTCAGTGATATAACGTTCGGAAAGAGTAGCGGCTGCGACCAGGGCTGAATCCTTTATCTCCACCCCGTGATGGACCTCATATTTTTCCTTCAATCCTCTCAATATAGAAACGGTTTCCTCAACCGAGGGTTCTTTCACATAGGTCTGCTGGAATCTCCTCTCCAGAGCCGCATCTTTTTCAATGTACTTCTTGTATTCATTCAAAGTGGTGGCGCCCACACATCGAAGTTCCCCCCGTGCCAGGGGTGGCTTCAGCATATTTGAGGCATCCACCGCTCCTTCAGCAGCCCCGGCCCCTATGATAGTGTGGAGCTCATCAATAAAAAGGATGATATTTCCCTCTGATTCTTTTATTTCTTTGAGCACAGCTTTGAGACGGTCCTCAAATTCACCCCGGTATTTGGCCCCTGCTATCAGAGCCCCCATGTCCAGGGCAATAAGCCTTTTGTTCTTGAGGGACTGAGGCACATCTTTGTTAGCAATTCTCTGAGCCAATCCTTCCACAATAGCGGTCTTTCCCACACCAGCCTCTCCGATAAGCACAGGGTTATTCTTGGTTCTTCTGGACAGAATTTGAATGACTCTCCTTATTTCATCTTCCCGGCCAATAACAGGGTCAATCTTCCCTTCATTAGCCAATTCTGTAATATCCCGAGTATAGTGTTCCAGGGCTTGATATTTTCCTTCTGGTTGGGGATCCGTGACTCTCTGGGACCCTCGAATGGATCTCAAGGCTTTTAATAAAGAACTTTCCCTAACTCCGTATTTCTCCAAGATTTGATGTGCATCCCCGCTCTCTTCTTTGATCATCCCCAGAAACATATGCTCTGTTGAAATGTATTCATCCTTAAGCGAAGAAGCTTGCTTTTTGGCCTCTTTTATGATGTTTCTCACTCTGGATGAAAGATAGACTTCTGCCGCTCCTTTAACCTTGGGTATTTTTTCAAAGATGTTTTCCAGATCCGACTTTATCTGCCCTGTATTAACACCTATTTTACCCAGCAAAGAATTAACAATATTATCTTTTTGATTGAGAAAAGCCCACAGGAGATGTGCTGGAAGAATTTCCTGATGCTCAAGTTCTTCCGCCTTTGAATGAGCTTTCTGCAGGGCTTCCTGAGACATAACCGTAAATTGATTCATATCCATATTCACACCTCACCACATCGGTTTATTCATAATAAGCTTCAGAAAACTTTTAAAATAAAACAAATCAATATTAGTCTGACCTATTCATAAAAAAATGGCGATGTTCTCATTATTCATTTTGCTTCAGCGATATACAAGATATTTTTTAGAACCATTATCTGACTATTTTTGTTATTTTGATTTTTAATATTAATCGCCATTTTTTTACCTTTCAGGCGAACCGATCTGAAATTCAGCCATACCTGAATTTCTTTAAGCTCTCTATAACCTCGACTTGTGAATAATCCAGGTTAGAGATATGCTTCAAATCATGAATTCCTCATAAATATTATACCGTGTTTTACCTTAACCGTGAACAGAGATTGAATGAAAAGCTTTTTCCACCGCAGCTTGCATTTTTTCAGGTTCTTCTCCCATCAACTCAACCAAGGAAGGTCGGCCGCCTCCTTTTATTTTCATCACAGATGATATATCAGGAATAAGGCTCCTCATGTCAAAATCAACATCTTCAGAACGAGCCAGCACCATATGGCATATATCTTTTTCAAAGGAACCAAAAATGACATAAAAGCCAGGCTTTTTTATGATATGAAGAGCAAGAAAGCGAATCTGGTCCCTGTTTTTCCCCTTAAAGACTTTTTTTATCACAGAACCGCTGGCTTTTTGGACGATTTTTTCAGCTTCAAATTGATTGAGTCTGTTTGATATTTTCCGGTTTCTCTTTTTCTGTTTCTTGAGTTCAGAAAAAAGTTTCTCCACTGTCGAAGGCACATCCTCTTCATGAGAAGAGAGCTTGACCGCGGCCTCAGTGAGCAATTTATTTTTGTTGTTGTAATCGTGAAAAGCTCTATATCCGCACACAAATGTGAAGCGGAGATTTTGTCTTACCCTTTCCTGCCCGGTTATTTTTATCATTCCGATTTCCCCGGTATTTCTGGGGTGGGTGCCTCCGCAGGCCGAATAATCAAAATCTGCTACTTCTACTATTCTGATCAAACCGCTTTTTTGAGGAGGCTTTCGAAGCAGCACTTCATTTGTTTTTTCCTCTGATAAAAAAAAGGTCTTGATCTCTCGGTTCTCAAAAACAATTTTATTGGCCATCTCTTCCACTTTGATAAGATCCCGCTTTGAAATCCTTCCTATGTCAATATCCACAGTGGAAACGCTCTCCCCCAAATGAAAGGAAACTGTTTTTCCATCCATTAATTTATGGAAACACTGAGATAACACATGCTGTCCCGCATGCTGCTGCATGTGATCAAACCTCCTCTTCCAATTGATTTTCCCTGCTGCTTTTTGAGAAGAGATGATTTGGCTCAGAACATGGATGACCTCTTGGTCTTTTTCAAAAACATCTTGGACTTCAATCCCATTAATCTCTCCCTTATCCGCAGGCTGACCTCCGGATTCAGGATAAAAACAGCTCTGTGTTAGCTTTACCCAATATTTTCCATTTTTTGGGGTTACGCTTTTGACCGCAGATTCAAATTCTGTTCGATATGGATTCTCAAAATAAAGTCTTTTGGTTTTTTCATTCATTTTTATTCCCCTGTAATATCAGCTGTTCACCACGTTTAAAATGCGATGAGTTAATTTAAAGTGCCTTTTAGCCACTTTATTCAGGACTTCATCCCCATATAGTCTGACCAAATTCACGCCAACTTCCTCAGACCTGGGAGAAGACCCTTTTGGAAGATCCACCTTAAAGTCTTTTGATAAAAAATACAATCTCCTCAGAAATTCGTTTCTTGCCAGTACAGATGCAGCAGCTACAGCCATATCTTCCTCAGCTTTTGTTTTCTGTTCCAGCTCAATGTTTCTTCCTTTTTTCATCAAAGCATTGAGCACAAATCTTTGGTCCCCAAACTGGTCTGTGACCGCAAGCATGCACGGCACCTCTTCCAGGATATTCTCAATCACTCGAGAATGAGCCCAGGCGAGGATGCGGTTGAGATTTTTTAATTTTAAATAAAGCTCATTATATCGTTCCGGTCCTATCGCTACTATGGAATGAATGTATCCGTCTCTTATCTGCTGGGATAATTCTCTAGCTCGATTATCTGAGAGCCTTTTGCTGTCTTTAACTCCCAATTCTTTAAGAACTTTTTGCTGTCCTTCCGGTAAAAATATTCCTGCGGTAACTAAGGGGCCAAAATAATCGCCCTTTCCAGACTCATCGGTCCCGATGTGCCCCTGCTGAGACTCAAACAATGAAGACTGTCTCATCTATCATACCCTAAATGTTCATAAAAAATGGCGATGTTTTCATTATTAATTTATTTTCAGCAACATGTAAGATTCTTCGATAACAATAATTTGGGTGAATAGTAAAATAAGAAATGCAAAATGTAAAAATAAAATCCCACATTTCACATTTCACATTTCACATTTTCCATATTACTTCTTTCATGCAGTGATCTCAACGCATAAATTATCCGGGTCATAGGTCTTATCTTAACAAATTCCGGCTCTTAGCTTCCTTGATCAAATCGTCTCTGAATTTGGGATGGGCTATCTCAATCAATGCCCGGGTTCTTTCCTGTAAATTCTTCCCGTGCAAATAAGCCACTCCATACTCTGTAACTATATACTCCACATCAGCCCGAGTGGTCACCACACCAGCGCCTTTTTTGAGATAAGGAACGATCCGGGACATCTCTCCTTTTTTGGCTGTGGAGGGAAGAGCTATGATAGGCTTTCCCTTTTTGGAATGAGCCGCTCCCCGAATAAAATCCACCTGCCCCCCAAAACCACTATAAATATACTTGCCAATAGAATCTGAACATACCTGTCCTGAAATATCAATCTCAATAGCTGAATTGATGGCCACCATCTGATCGTTCCTGGCTATGATAAAAGGATCATTGGTGTAATCTGTGGGATGGGCCTCAAAAACAGGATTATTATTGGCAAATTCATACAGTTTTTTTGAACCCAGGATAAAGGTTAAAATAACCTTATTGGCATGATATGTCTTTTTAGCTCCTGTGATGATCCCGCTTTCTATGGCTTCCATAACTCCATCAGAAACCATCTCTGTATGGCTTCCCAGATCTCTCCGGTCTTTGAGGGCTGAAAGAACCGCATCCGGTATTCCCCCGATTCCCAACTGCAGAGTGGAACCATCTTCTATCAAACCAGCGATATGAGACCCAATTTTTCTTTCTGCTTCACTGAAAGGCTTTTTCTCCAGTTCTGGAAGAGGCACTGAAACTTCCACGATCTTATCAATCTTAGAAACATGTATAAACGAATCTCCCAATACTCTAGGCATCTGATCATTTATTTGGGCAATAACCACATCCGCTGTCTCAGCTGCGGACTTGGAGCAGAGAACCTCCACTCCATAGCTCATGAATCCATGCTCATCTGGAGGAGAGAGATGAAGAATAGCCACATCAATAGGCATCTGTTTGGAATAGAATAATTCAGGTATCTGGTGAAGAAAGATGGGAACATAGTCTGCTCTCCCTTCATTAATGGCCTTTCTGTCAGCAGGCCCTACAAATAAAGAATTATGCCTGAAATGACCTTCCATCTCTGGTTTTGAAAAAGGATCTTCACCTAACAAAAGGACATGCACCAGTTCAACGGATTCCACTTCATCTTTTCTTTCAGCCAGAGCATTCACCAACACATAAGGAGCCGCAGCATTCCCACTAATATACACTCTTTGTTTGCTTTTTATCTCTGAAACAGCTTCTTCTATACTTACCAGCTTTTTTTTATATTCATCGACCCAGCTCATTAACGTCCTCCATAATTAACCTGGACTTGTTAGTAATCCGGGCTAACAGAATCATATATGAACAAAATAGTTTTGACAAGATGTCTTATCTACCCTAAGCAGTAAGATATTTGTGCATCTCTCTTGCAGCCACTCGTGCATCCCCCATAGCTAAAATCACAGTGGCTCCACCCCGGACTATGTCTCCTCCAGCATACACCCCTTCTAAACTTGTGGCCATAGTGTCCCAATCCACTTCTACATTTCCCCATTTTCCTATTTTAAGACCTGGAGTGACTTTTCCTATCAAAGGATTGGGACTGTTTCCTATGGAGACCACCACCAGGTCCACTTCCATAATGAATTCAGAACCCTCAATAGGAATGGGCCTGCGTCTCCCTGATGAATCAGGCTCACCCAGCTCCATCTTTATACACTCCATGGCTTTGACTCGATTGTTTTTATCACTGATATAACGGACTGGATTGGTGAGAAAATGAAATTCAATTCCCTCCTCCTCAGCATGATGGACTTCTTCCACTCTTGCAGGCATCTCCTTCCGGGAACGTCGGTAAACTATGGTAGCTTCTTTCGCCCCCAGGCGCTGGGCTGTCCTCACTGAATCCATCGCCACATTTCCTCCGCCCAACACAACCGCTTTTTTGCCTAAAAATACAGGGGTATCATATTCAGGAAATTGATTAGCTCCCATTAAATTGACCCTTGTCAAATACTCGTTCGCCGAATAAATGCCTATCAAATTCTCGCCAGGTATATCCATAAATCTTGGCAGACCTGCTCCTGTGCCAATGTAAATGGCCTTGTAGCCTTCTTTTTTCAGATCCTGTATAGACTTAGTCATTCCCACCACAATATTCATCTTGAACTCGACTCCGAGTTTTTTGAGATAATCCACTTCTGCATCCAGGATGTAATTAGGCAGCCTGAATTCAGGAATTCCATAAGCCAAAACCCCCCCCGGCACATGAAGCGCTTCAAAAACAGTGACTTGGTGCCCTTTTTTAGCCAGCTCTCCGGCTACGGTAAGCCCTCCCGGCCCTGAACCGATTACAGCGACTTTATGCCCTGTGGAAACAGGTATCTTTGGAATATGAATTTTTCCCTTTCCTCTTTCATAGTCGGAAATAAATCTTTCCAGGTTTCCTATGGCCACAGGCTTGCCTGTGGCTTTTCTCAAATTACATAGCTCCTCACACTGAGTCTCTTGAGGGCACACTCTTCCACACACCGCAGGAAGACTGTTTGTTTCCTTTATCTTCTGAGCACTTTCCAGGAATTTTTCCTTCTCAATCAATTTGATAAAAGAAGGGATATCGATTCCCACAGGACATCCTCTGACACACTGAGGATTGGCGCAGTCAAGACATCTCATGGCTTCTTTGACTGCAGCTTGTTTATTCAATCCCTGGTTGACTTCTTCAAAATCCTTATTACGCTGGAACGGCTTTCTCTCCGGCATATCCTGCCGGGTCATTTTCATGCGTTCTTTTGCAGGAAGGGATTTTCGTAAATCTTTGCGCCATCCCTCGTTGAACGACTTTTTTAGCTTCTCTTTAATCTCCGGAGAAAGTTTTTTCTTGTCTTCTCCCATCTTATCTGTTTCCCTTGATCATTTTTCTCTGTTTCTTTTTCCTTTCCCAATAACACATGGATTGAATCTCATCCTCAAAGTATGATTTTCTTCGATAAAAGAGTTCGTTCCAATCAACCTGATGACCGTCAAACTCAGGACCATCAACACAGGCGAATCGAGTCTTGTCTCCTACCTTCAACCGACAGGCTCCGCACATCCCTGTTCCATCCACCATGATGGGATTCAAATTCACATAGGTATCAATGTTAAGGGACCTGGTAGCTTCAGAGCAGGTATACATGAGATAAGTGCATCCAATAGAAATTACTCTGTTGATTTTATTTTCTTTTAATACATCTTTGAGAACTTTAGGGATATAATCTTTACAGTCATAAAATCCATCTCGAGCTGAAACAAAATATTGATCACTGATTTCTTTAAACCGGTCCTCCCAGAATAGAAGGTATTTTGCCTTGGCATCTATCAGGGTCATCACTGTGTTTCCAGCTTCTTTTAACGCTCTGGCAATAGGATATATAGCCCCTATGCCGTAGCAGCCTGCTGCACAAAGAACCGTCCCGAATTTATCGATTTCAGCAGGTTTTCCCAGCGGCCCCACACAAACAGGAATCTCATCTCCGGATTTCATCCGGGCAAGTTTATGGGTAGAGGTCCCTACTGCCATAAACACACATGTAATGGACTCTTTTTTCTTATCCCAATCAGCTAATGAAAGAGGGGTCCTCTCCCCTTTTTCATCGGGCATAAGAATAACAAACTGACCCGGCTTGCATTTCTTGACAATATCCGGAGCTGATATCTCAATCATATGGATATTGGGTACCAGTCTTTTTCTATTTAAAATTTTAGGCATTACTTTCCTCTTATAATTTTTACAGGCATCAAATTCAAAGCCACCCTATCCTCATTCCTATGAGGCATATAAGTGGCGGACACCATTCCTGGGGGAATAGCTTCTGAAAAATGAATGATCCCTTGGAATCGTCCTTTTTTTGATTCCAAAACCACTGAATCCCCTTCGTTAAGATCATATTTGTCAGCATCATTCTTATTTATTTTTATCCACTCTGTATTCCGGAACATTTCAAACTCAATGATTTCTTCACTCAAAACACAATTTCTCAAATAATCAAGGCTGTATTCTAGTTTCAGACGAAGAGGAAATTTCTGGGTTGTTTTTTCCAACCCATCAACAGGCTTAAAAGGAATCAATTTTTTGTTCTGCTCAGAACCTTCTTTGAGAAAAATCTCTTTTCTTTTTGTTGAATCAATGCGAATGATATCTCTAAAATCAGAGATTTCCTTGGCTATTTCCTTTCTGATCTCCTGGGCTGTACGAAAATTGAAATCCTTGGAGCCCATTTTTTGAGCTATTTCAGCGACGATTTTCCAGTCGGGCTTGACTTTGCTGGGTGCGTTCAAAGGACTTTTCAATTCCTGAATACGGCCTTCTGTATTTACAATCGATCCATGTGTTTCTGATAAAACAGCAGCAGGAAGCACAAGATCCGCTTTAGCTGTATGATGACCTTTATGGCTGTCCTGAACCATGAAAAATTCAAGGTCCAAATCTGCAGGCAAATCAACAGGAGCGGTGGTGAAGAGAGCTTTGATCTTTCCTTTTTTAAGACCATCCCACATTTCTTGAGAACTCTTTTCATTTTCAGAAAAATGTTTATTTATGGAATTCCATCCGCGTTCATTGCCCTCGGCGCTGAGAGGGAATATTTGGGCTTTGGTGAGTAAAGCCAAATTCAAAAGAGCTCTGGTATGAGCTCTAGCCATTTCTTTTGGAGCACACTGGGGAGGAAAAACAAACCCTAGGTTGCCTTTATCCCTAATGATATCAGCTAATTGTTTTATTTCATCACAGCTGATCCCTACTTTTTGTTCCACACCATCTAAAGAAAGAGAATCAAGCGTGTTTTTAAAATCCTTAAAACCCTCCAGAGAAGAAAATTTCTTTTCCCCGCTCTTTTCAATGAGCTCCTTTGAAAGACAGGCCAAAAAAAAGGACTCCGAACCCGGTTTTATTCTCAATTTTTTGGAAGCATATCTATCCATAGATTGTTTCAGAGCCCCGACACTTATGAAATCCGCTCCTTTGTTCACTGCTTTTAGGATTCTTATCCAGATAACAGGATTGGTTTCCATAATATTTCCGCCAACCAGCAATATACCATCCAGGTCAGATATGTCGTCCAGCTTGTAATTCAAAGGCGAAGAGATTCCATGCTCACGGAACGCATCAGAAACAAGAGAAAGAGGAGAGCCGAATCCCTTTCTATTGATAGGATCTGTTTTCAGCAATTTTTTTGCAAATTTATTGATTACAAATATATCCTCACAAGACATTTGAGGAGACGTAAGCACTGCAACTTGATTGGGTTTGTATTTTTTAAGCATTTTTGAGGCATACTCAAGCGCTTCATCCCAAGTTGTTTCCTCTAAATGGCTGTTTTTCCTTATTAAAGGTTTTCGGATCCTGTTCTCACTCTGCAACACATCTCTTAGAGTAAAGCGGCCCCTCACACAAGCCTGTCCCTGATTGACAGGACATGAGCCAACCACATCCACTCCTAGCAATTTATGGTTAAAAAAATTAAATTCAATACCACAACCTATACTGCATAAAGGACAAACAGACTCTTCTTTCCTGTCTGGAGGGCTGTCATATTTAACGGCTTTTTCTGTGAGAGCCCCTGTAGGGCAAACATCCACACAAGCCCCGCAGAACTGGCATCCTGAGTCAAGCAGAGACTTTCCTAAATTTGTGGCCACAATTGTTTCAGCTCCTCTTCTTATAAAAGAAATAACTGAAAGCCCTCTCACTTCACGGCAGACTCTCACGCACCTTCCACAGAGAATGCAGAGATTGTAGTTTCTGTCGAAAAATGGATCATCCTTTGTTATCTCAAAATCCCGGTATACGGAAGGAAAGTTGATTTTTTCAAGTCCCAATTCCTCAACCACTTTCTGAAGTTCGCACCGACCGTTATTGGGACAGAGAACACAGCCCGTGATCTCATCTACTTTTCTTATGGTGGATTTATGCTCGTCACACTGATCTTTTTCCTCACATATCAGGCAGGCGTTGGGATGCTCGGTTAAAATCAACTCCAGAATATTCCTTCTGAGCTTTATAATATCCGGGGTCTTTGTTTGGACTTTCATGCCCTCCTTGGCATAGGTACTGCAGGAAGGGACATAACCCTTCATGCCGCTGACTTTGACAATACACAACCGGCAACCAGAAAACGGCTCAAGTTCTTTAAAATCACATAAAGATGGAATATAGATATTGTTTTCCCTGGCTATTTCCAGGATGGTTTTTCCTTGTTTGGTCTCTAATTCTTTGCCATCTATGTTTATTTTCATTTTTCTTTCTATTTCTTGTTGTGCTCTTCCAATATTCTCTGCTTTTCTTTCCCGGTGTGTTTGGACACAGCACTGACTTTAGGGGGACAAACATCCAAACAGGCCCCACATTTGATGCATAAATCTTGATCAATGACGTGAACTTCCTTTCTCTCTCCGCTAATGGCATTGACAGGACAGTTCTTTTTACACAACAAACAGCCCACACATTTTTCCGGATCAATATGATAGACAATCAAATCTTTGCATGACAATGCGAGACAGCTTTTTTGCTCGATGTGAGCCTTGTATTCATCCATAAAATAACGGAGTGTGGTCAAAACCGGGTTCGGTGCTGTCTGGCCCAATCCACAGAGAGAACCGTTTTTTACGGTTTCAGCTAATTCTTTGAGTCTTTTTATATCTTCCTTTTCCCCTCTGCCCTTAGTAATACGGGTTAAAATATCCACCATCTCTCTGGTACCGATACGACAGGGAACACACTTTCCGCATGATTCTTCCTGAGTGAACTTCAAGAAGTACCTGGCTACATCCACCATACAGGTGTCCTCATCCATCACAATCATCCCACCAGACCCCATGATTGAGCCTGCCCGGGTCAAGGTATCAAAATCAATGGGCTGGTCCAGCATGTCAACAGGGATACATCCGCCAGAAGGGCCTCCAGTCTGGACCGCTTTGAATTTTTTCCCGTCTTTGATCCCCCCGCCAATATCATAAATGATCTCTCTTAGGGTCATTCCCATAGGGACTTCAACCAGACCTGTGTTGTTTATCTTGCCGACAAGGGAGAAAATTTTAGTTCCTTTGCTGGTTTCAGTGCCGATCTGAGTATACCAATCAGCTCCTTTTTCAATAATCAAGGGGACATTGGCCCAGGTCTCCACATTATTGATATTGGTGGGTTTTCCCCATAATCCCTTATCCGCTGGATATGGGGGGCGCTGTCTAGGAAAAGCCCGGCGACCTTCAATAGAAGCCATGAGAGAAGTTTCTTCTCCGGAAACAAAAGCTCCTGCTCCTTTAAAAACATTTATGTCAAAATCAAAATCAGAACCAAGGATAGATTTTCCTAAAAGCCCATATTCTCTGGCTTTTTCAAGAGCCAAGGTGATATTCTTGACCGCAAGAGGATACTCCAACCGGACATAGATATATCCTTCATGGGCTCCAATAGCATAAGCTCCGATGATCATCCCTTCAATAATGCTGTGAGGATTTCCTTCCAGTAAACTTCGATCCATGTAAGCTCCAGGATCTCCCTCATCCGCATTACAGATGATGTATTTTTCAGAAGAATCAGTGTTCCGGCAGATCTCCCACTTCTTGCCTGTGAGAAAGCCTCCTCCTCCTCTTCCTCTGAGTCCGGATTTTTTGACTTCAGAAATAATTTCCTCAGGCTCTCTCTCAAACAAAGCCTGGCTGACTGCTTTATATCCATCAAGTGCTATATAATCTTGTATGTCAGTGGGATCTATAAAACCATTTCTTCCAAATATGATTCGTCTCTGCTTTTTATAAAAGGGAACTTCTTTTTCTTTTTCTATTTTTTCTTCTGTTTGAGGATCCTCATAAAGAAGCCCGGGGATGATCTCATTACCTAGTGCTGTTTTGGAAATAATCTCATTGATATTTTCTTTTTTAACCCTTTGATAAAAAATCCCCTGAGGCTGAATAACAACAATAGGACCCCGCTCACAAAAACCATGACATCCTGTGACTCTCAAATCTATGTTGTCTTCGAGCTTCTGCTTCTCTATCTCATCCTTAAAGGTTTGAGCGATCTCTTCACACCCATAAGCGTGACACCCTGTTCCCCCGCAAATTGTGATGCAGGTTTTGTTCTTATCTCTGGATTCATTGATTCGGGTTCTTAGTTCTTCTAATTTTTTTGGATCAGCTTTCTTCATTATTCTTTTTCTTTTGTTTTTCATCTTTCACTTGATCGAGTATTTTTTTCACATCATTGGTGGTGGCATGCCCATGGTAATCACCGTCTGTAATGACTATGGGGCCTAAGGCACAGGCTCCCACGCAGTTGACTGTTTCCAAAGTAAAATACTTGTCCTCAGTGGTTTGGCCTGGTGGTATGTCCAATCTGCGCGAAAACTCATCCAGGACTGCAGGGGCACCCCGGACATGGCAAGCTGTTCCCATACATATGGTAATGGTATGCTTTCCTTTAGGTTCTAAAGTGAAGGCATTGTAAAAAGTCAATACTCCATAAACTTCACCCTCAGACATGTTAAGATGCTGTGATATCTCAGAAATAGCCTCAGGAGAGATAAATCCATTTTCTGCTTGGACCTTATGAAGGATGTGAATGAGTTCTTTTCTTTCTGGACTGAATTGTTTTAAGATTTTCTCCATCTCTATTTTGTTTTTCTTTTGATCAATCGAAATCCAATGGTTTATACGGCAGATGAAATCTTTCCGCAATGTTCTTTTTAACCAGATCTTTCTTATAGATATAAACTCCGGAGCGCAGTGCCTTGTTGTTTTTCAAAGCTTCATCTATTCCGTATTCTCCAATCTGCAGAAGATAGGGAACGACTAGATTTGAAAGGACTTTAGTGGAAGTCCGGCTGACTGAAGAAGTGATATTTGGCACACAATAATGAATCACTTCTTCTTCCATAAATGTGGGATGCTCCAAGCTAGTGGGACGGCTGGTCTCTATGCAGCCCCCCTGGTCAATGGATAGGTCAATGATGATAGATCCCTTTTTCATTTTCTTGACCATTTCCTTAGTGATCATAATAGGGGCTCTTTCTCCGGGGCGCAGCACAGCTCCGATAAGAATATCTGCGATTTCAGATATTCTCTGCAGATTGTAATTGCTGGCCATCAGGGTGACCAATCTTCCTGAAGTCATCTCTTCCAATTCTTTTAGCTTATCAATGTACCGACCCAGGGCTATAGTGTGCGCTCCTGCCCCGATCATGGCTTTGATAGCACTTCTTGCCAATATTGTGCTTCCCACAATCACAGCTGTAGCTGGGGGAACACTGACGACTCCTCCTATAATCAATCCTCTTCCTCCATAACAAGATTGGAGGTAATGCCCTGAGATAACATGACACATCTGACCCGCTATCTCACTAAGGCTGCTTATAAAAGGGAGATCTTCTTCGCTGTCTTTAACAATCTCATAACCTATCATAGTGACATTTTTCTCAATGAGTCCCTCTATAATATTTTTCTTTGCTACCGCAAGGTGGTGAAATCCGAACAGAATCTGGTTTTCTCTCACCAAGTCACACTCCTCCTGGTCTAAAGGAGAAATATTAAGCACTACATCCGAACGTCCGAAAACTTCTTCTTTAGTAAATACAATCTGAGCCCCTAAAGAGATAAAATCCTCATTGGAATAACCCGCTTTGAATCCAGCTCCGGCCTGTATAAATACTTTATGTCCTTTTTCTACCAGAAAAGAAACTCCACTGGGAGAAAGCCCGGCTCTGTTTTCAATTTTGGAACTCTCGTTTATGACTCCAATATTCATGAAGTGCTCCTACATCAATAACAGAACATCTTATCAAATAAATATTTTTAGTCAATGATTTTATCAAATAAAAAATTTCAAGGTCCAAAAAAGATAAACCATATAGAAGAAAATAAGAATCACTCCTTTTATTCTATTAAACCGGCATCCTATCCTCATGGAGACCAGCATAATGGTAACGATCAAAATCATATAAGGAAACGTGAAACGAATCACTTCTATTTCCACGTTGATAGGTCTGACCACAGCAGACATCCCCACAATCCATAATATATTCAACACATCCGCCCCCAATATATTACCTACGGCAATTTCTCCTTCCCCTTTCACAGCAGCGGTCAACGCAGTACTGATTTCAGGTAGAGAGGTTCCTATGGCTATCACAGTGAGACCAATGACCGTTTCTGAAATAGAAAAGTAACGTGATATATGAACTGCAGCCCATATGATGACACGACTGGTTATGACAACCCCTATGATTCCCCCAATAAAATAATAAATATATTTTCTGATCATCCGGGTTCTGTTCTTATCAGAATAATGTTCCTCTGCTGCGACCTGTTCTTCAGAAACAGGAAGAAATCCTTTTTTCTTCTTCTGCATAAATATAATGACTAAAAAGTATAAAACCAAAAGCCCTAATAATATCATTCCTTCTACCCGGCTTATTTTGCCATTCATGACTAATAGATAAGCAAAAAAATCTATAGCCAAAAGAAATGAACCTATGATTCTCAGAACCCGACAGTTGACAACAATAGCTGTAGAAGCCAAAATGCCGGCTAAAGCCAAAGCGATTCCATCATCAGCGATAACAGAACCAATGGCGTTTCCTAAAGCTATTTCAGGATGTCCCAGAAATGCGGCCTGAACAGAAACAGCAAACTCAGGAGCCGTGGTAGCCAAACCCACAAAAACGATCCCCACAATCAGCTTAGGTATGTTGAAAATATGAGCCATCCCCACAGATCCCTCGATAAAAAAATCAGCACATTTAAAAAGCACCACAAAAGACACCACCAGTGCGCTAAAATACATGAAGGTCATTTTTTATACACAATTCTCCCATTAAAAATAGTCATTAATACCTGAGCTTTTGTGATATCAAAAGGATTTATCTCAAATAGGTTTTTACTGAGTACCACCATGTCTGCTTGTTTGCCTTTTTTTATGGATCCTTTGATATTCTCGGAAAATTCAGTAAAGGCAGCATTTATGGTATACCCCTTAATCGCTTCATGGAGATTAATTTTTTCCTCCGGCCCCCATCCATTAGGATTTTTCCCGTCCAAAGTACTTCTTGTCACAGCAGAAAAAATTCCTGAGAGTGGATCCAGGGGAGCCACCGTCCAATCCGATCCAAAAGCTAACTTCACCCTATTATCCAACAAAGACCTAAAAGGATAAGTATAACGGACCCGGGCTGATCCAATCTTTTTTTCTGCCCACTGCCCATCATCGACCACATGATAGGGTTGGACTGAAGCCACCACATCCAATTCACCCATTCTGACTATGTCATCAAAAATCAAGTGCTGGGCGTGTTCTATCCGCCACCTGCGGTCTCTCTTCTGACCTGATTTCATTACCTTTTCATATATATTGAGAATAATGTGATTGGCTCTATCACCGATGGCATGAACAGCCACTTGAAGGCCTGCCTCATCAGCCTTTTGAATTCTCTGCTCCATTTTTCCCTCAGGGAACATATCCGAAACCAGAATACCCTTATTCTCCGCATCATCCGTGTAGCTTTCAAAAAACAAAGCTGTGGATGAACCCAGAGAACCATCCACAAACCCTTTCAACCCTCCCACTTTGTAAAATTTATTTCTCTGCTTTATGTTTGTCTCAGATTCAAGCCAATGATCAATGAGAGATATGGGAGGATACACGCAGATGCGGAGAGACAATTTGTTATTCTTATAAAGCTCCTCATAGATCTCAAGATGATTCATGGGACCCATTTCATGCACAGATGTCACTCCTCTTTTGTGAGCATATTCCATTGCTTTTTCCGCTGCATTGACCTTTTTTTTATGTCCGGGTTTTGGAATTTTTTTCATTACCAAATCCACGGCTGCATCTTTTAATATGCCTGTAGGTTCTTTGGTTTGGGGGGCTTTCTCTATCTTGCCACCCTCTGGATCAGAAGTATTTTTGGTAATGCCAGCTATTTTTAAGGCCAGACTGTTTACAAAAGCCATATGCATGTCTTTACAAGTCACACAAACCGGGTTTTCTGGAGTAACTCTGTCAACCCATTCTTTTTGGGGTAACTGGTTTGAATCAAATTGATGGTGGTCCCAGTTTCCATTTGTTATCCATTCCCCTTTTTCCAGCTTCTCTGCCTCTTCCTTTATCCTTTTTACAAATTCTTGTTTGCTCCCTGCATTCCTTAAGCTAACCGAGGAAAGGCGAAGCCCTCCCTCTAAGAAATGGGTGTGGCAGTCAATAAATCCGGGGAGCACAAAAGCTCCTTCTAAATCAATAAATCGAGTGTCTTTGCCTGCGCAATGTCTGACCTTAACCCAGGAACCCTTTTCCAGAATCCTGCCTTTGTGTATGGCCACTGCTTCAGCGCTTGGGTGGGCTGGATCTAATGTCCAAAACTGTCCATTTTTAAGGATGAGTCCTGCTTTCATATCAGATGACCTTTGCATTTGATTCATTATTTCATATTTTTCTCTAACCAAGGTTTGGATATCTTTATCTTATCCAGATCTTCAGGAATTATTAGTTTGTTTTTATAATTCTTCTTGATCTCCTTTTCAATCTCATCCATAGAATAATCTAGCTCACCAAAAAAATGAATGGGAATCAAGAAATTGACTCCTGTTTGCTGGGCTATTTCTCCCAAATCAAAGGAGTTGGTGTGCATTTTTGACAGTGAGGGATACTTCTTGAAAAAACGAGAAGGAGCGCTGCAGTCATGGATCAGTATATCCGGACTTCCACAGTTTTTAAAAAGAGGCCAATACACAGGGGAATCCCCGGAATAAAGAAGTTTTATATCTTCTTCCTTAAAATCAATACAAACACCCAGTGATGAAGAAGAGTGGGGTGTTTTTATAGAAAAAATCTGTAAAGAAGAGGTAATGCTGAATCGCATGTCCGGATCTATTTTTTTGAATTGAATCCGGCACTTTACTTTTTTATCCAAAAGATTGAACAGGTCTAAAAGTTTTTCGCAAAAACGAATCGTTTCATCAGAACCATAGAGGAAAATTGACATTTCTTCTAACATCAGACTATGGATCAGGGCAGGGAGACCATAAACATGGTCTGGGTGAATATGTGTGATGAATATCGAACAAATATTTTGAGGGTCCAGACCCAATCTTTTTATCTTGCTGAAAGAATCTCCGGGACAGTCTACCAGAATCAAGTCCTTCTCAATATTTAAAAGCAAAGAAGCATTGTTTCTGTTTTTCCACGGAAGAGATCCGCCTGTTCCCATAAAACAAAGTTCCTTCATTGAACCGATCCAATAGGATTTATATGATAGACTCAAAATCAATGCTGTGCAAGAAAAGGATTTGAAAATCAGGTATGGCTTGTGCTCCCTTCAGATTTTTGGAGGGGAAGGGCAAGGGATTCGTCACCCGCTCGATTCCCCAGCGATAAATCTCTCTCCCGGTTCGGGCTTCGCTCCCCTCTAAAGAGGAACCATGCCCGCTCCGCCCTCACAGGGGATTCCTCATCCCTTGCCCTCTCCCCTTAATAAATATTATACTTCACTTGTATCACGGTTTTGGAAATGCTTCCTTTAATGTCGATCCAGCCATACCTTCAAATTCTCAAGATAAAAAAATAAATTAAATTGAAACACAAAGATCAAAACAATTTGACACGATTCTTATACTTTAGATAATAGGAAATTATAGATATGGAGAAACTAAAAGTATCGGCTCCAGGGAGATTGTGCCTGCTGGGAGAACATCAAGACTATTTTGGTCTCCCTATTATCGCAGCCGCCATAAATTTGAGGATATCCATAACCGGGGACAGAACCAATGAAAAGCGGATCAAACTGGACCTTCCTGACATTGGAGAAAAAGACGAATTTCCCTTAGGGGAGGAGCTGTCCTACAGAAGAGAAAGAGATTACTTGAAAAGTGCTGTGAATATTTTGTTACGGAAAAACATTTCCCCCAGTTCAGGCTGGAATGCCCGGGTACGAGGCACTATCCCTATCAATTCTGGAACAGCCAGTTCCTCTTCATTGGTGGTAGCCTGGATCGGATTCCTTCTGAAAGCAGCCCAAAACAAAAAAGCATCCAAACCTAAGGAAATCGCAGAGCTTGCTTTTCAGTCAGAAGTGGCTGAATTTGAGGAACCAGGAGGAAAAATGGACCACTACTCATCAGCTTTGGGACAAGTCATTTCCATCCATTTTGAAAAAAACCTAAAGATTAATCAATTTAAAAGCCCTTTAAAAAAATTTGTTCTTGCTGATTCTCTAATCAGAAAAAATACCACAGGAACCCTTGGATTTATAAAATCAAATGTCAGTAGAGCGGTCTCTCGCATAAAAAACAAAATACATGATTTTGACTTGAAGAGTTCGCTCTCTTCTTTAGGTAAAGAAGAAATCGAGAAGCTTCCTGAAATTGAAAAAAGGCTCCTAAAAGGCACTCTCATGACAAGAGATATCACGGCTCAGGGAGAAGCTCTGTTCAAAAAGAAAAAATTTGATCATAAAAAATTTGGAAGTTTGCTTATCCGACAGCAGGAAGTGATCCAAAACTATCTGCAGATCTCTTGTCCAAAAATCGATAACATGATCAAGGTTTCCCTAGATGCAGGAGCACTGGGAGCAAAAATAAATGGCTCCGGCGAGGGGGGCTGTATTTTTGCTTACACTCCTCACCATGCGGAACAAGTCACCAAAAAACTGGAAAAGTTAGGTGCGAAAACATATATTGTGCATGTGGATAAAGGGATAAGAATCCATAAGAACCAATGATTTCTTTTAAAGAACTGGAGGATCAAGACAAATGATAAATGCTACTCAAATAAGAAAAGGCATGGTCATTGAAATCAATGGTGAGCTCTACTCAGTTCTCGAAACATCTCATGTCACACCTGGAAAAGGGCAAGCTCTCATGCAGACAAAACTAAGAAAACTCAAAGATCAGACACTTCATGACCATAGATTCCGTTCCAAAGACAAAGTGGAGCAAGCTTATCTAGAAGAAATAGAAATGGAGTATCTTTATAAAGAGGGAAACCTCTATGTATTCATGAACACAGAAACTTATGAACAGATAAGGCTTTCTGAAGAGGTCCTAGGAGACACTATTAACTATCTTATCCCCAATATTGTGTTTTCTGTGGAAATGTATGAAGGAAAACCAGTGGGAGTCAAGCCCCCCATGACTGTTGATCTTAAAGTTATAAAAACAGAACCCTATCTTAAAGGAGCGACTCAGTCAGCCAGCAGTAAACCAGCTACTTTAGAAACAGGGATCACCATAAATGTACCTCAATTCATTAAAAAGGGCGATATCCTACGGATAGATACAAGAGAAGACAAGTACCTGGAGCGAGTAAAAAAATAAAATGAATGCACTTAAATTAGGGGGAGTCCATCATAAACTCCTTGAGATAGATCTGACCCATAAAAAAACACACATCCGGAACCTCAGTGATTCAATGCTTCGAGACTATATAGGAGGAAGAGCTCTAGCTACACGTATATTTTTCGATGCTGTGGATCCCTCTTGTCATCCTTTGAGCCCTGAAAATATTATAGTGATCGCTGCCTCTCCTCTCACCAGCACCACTGCACCCACAGCAGCCAGAGGACATATGGTGTTTAAATCTCCTTTAACCGGATTAATCGGAAGTTCAAACTGTGGAGGGACCTGGGCAAATTATCTGAAATCATCAGGATACGATGTTTTATTTATAAAGGGAAAGTCAAAAACACCTACACTGGTTCACATTACTCCTGAATCTGTCACATTTGAATCCGCTGATGAAATCTGGGGATGTGATGTTCCTAAAACCACAGATATTTTAAAAAAACAACACAAAAAAGCCCACATTCTCTGCATCGGACCTGCAGGAGAAAACCTGGTAAGATTCTCATCAGTGATGAACGATAAAAACCGCGCTTATGGGAGAGGAGGGCCCGGAGCTGTATTTGGAAGCAAAAAACTAAAAGCCATAACTGTGTTAGGGAACAAGAAAACAGCTTTAGAAAACAAAGAAACATTCAAAGCTGGAAAAGAACAGGCTGAATACATTATGAAAGCTACACCCATCACCAAGAGACTTTTAAAGGAGTTAGGGACATCCGGACTTTTTAAACTCATTGATGTAATGGAGATGCTTCCCCATAAAAACTTTCAAAATAATGTTCATCCAGAGCACAAAATCGATGAAATCTCAGGAGAAAAAATCAAGAAAGATTTACTGGAAAGGCCAGGGGCTTGTTTTGGATGTCCTATTGCCTGTCAGCGACACACTTCTGTCAATGGTCATAGAGGAGAAGGACCGGAATATGAAACCCTGGTTATGCTGGGACCTCAATGTGGAATCTATGATCTGAAATCAATAACCAGAGCTAATTATTTATGTAATGAGTGGGGATTGGATACCATAAGCCTGGGAGGAACCCTTGCCTGTGTGATGGAACTTTTTGAAAAAGGATTTATAAACAAAAATGATTCCAACGGTAACCATTTTTCTTTTGGTCAATCAGAAAGCCTGGAACAAGCCATCAAAATGGCAACGTTCCAAAAGGGAATCGGTGAACAAATATCAGAAGGTTCGTACAGGTTTGCTAAATATTTTGATCACCCCTTTTTCTCTATGAGTGTCAAAAAACTAGAAATCCCTGCTTATGACCCCAGAGCTTCATTCACTCAAGCATTGGGATACATGACTTCTCCTACTGGAGCCTGTCATCTCAGGGGGGGGTATGCTGTTTCCCTGGCGTTTTTTGGGGGAGCTAAGGAGATCCCTCGTTTCAGCATGCTTCAATCCCCTATTGCCATAAGAAACATGCAAAATCTGGGAATCATCCAGGACTCTTTGGGGATATGCCGATTCACAGGATTTGCTTTCTCAACAGAACCATGGTCCCGGATGTTGAGCGGGGTTACAGGATATGAATATTCTTCAGCAGAATTTGAAAAAATGGCTAATCGAGTCGCGGCCCTAGAAAGAGTATTTAATCTCAGAGCTGGTTTGAGCTATTTGGATGATAAGCTTCCTCAACGTTTTGGTTCAGAAGTCATCAATGTCCAAGGCAAAAAAATATGTCTTTCAGAAAAATCACAAACCCAAATGAGAGAAGATTATTACAAAGCACGGGATTGGGGTGTTCCTGAAGGAATTCCTTCCCAAAAAGTGCTTGAAACGATAGAATGTGAAGAGATATAAAAATGGCTGGCGGTCAATGGAAAGGAGATGAAAAATTAATCCGGCTTTTTCAATCAATCGGACGTATTCTTCTTGAAAAAGATCTGGAAGACAGCCACAGCGGGAATATTTCCTTTCTTTGGAAAGACGCACAAGGTCATGAAAAAATTGTGATCACAGCTGCAGGTTCTCAAAAGGGAGATTTGGAGCCGGATCAAATCTGCTTTCTTTCCCCTTTTGAAACAGATTATGGTTATTATAAGGCGTCTTCGGAAACAGACATTCATGCAAAAATTCTTTCTCTTCCTGGAGTCTTTTCCGTGATCCATGCTCACACCAAAGAACTCACCATCATGACTTTTGATGATGAAGAAAAGCCCAATCAACCCTCTCCCTTTATTCCTATCGATCCCTTAGGCTTTTCCCACTTCAACGGGAGCATACCCGTAGATTGGGTGGAAGTCCCTGTGGGATCCCCGGAGATGACAAAAATAATCTCAAAGAGACTAGCTCATCATAAAGTCACTGTACTTCAAGGACATGGAACATTCGCCAGGGGAAGCACGCTGAAAGAAACTCTTTTTAATGTGTGCCTTGCCAATAATTCAGGCTATATTGCTCATTTAGCGGATAAATTAGATGTTGATATCCATAAATTAAGAAAAAAGATCATCAAATCCCCCTCAGAATTTTTTTCTTATCCTCTCCAAAAATATAATCAAGAAGAGGAAAGCAAAAGAGAAATAAAGGGGGAAGAGGAGAGCATCCAAGAATTCAAGAAAACCGCAGCCCGGATATTCAAATCCAACCTGTCCCCCTTTCATACAGGATCCATATCGATCAGGGGTGTTGACAGAATGATCTATGCTCCGAAAGCCTCTGTGCCTCGAGAAATCGGGGGGACGATCATGGAACTTTCCCTCTCCTCCAAGCAAAAAGAAACAGATAAAGAACTGATGATCCACAGACAGATATATGAAAATACTGACTTTCAGACCATTATCCACTGTTTTGTTCCTGAAGCCTCAGCTATATCCTATTTTGTGCCTCCGGGAAGAAAAGAACCCATAGATCGGGTCATCCCTATTGACGCAGAGGGAAGTTTTTTCTATCTTGTTATTCCTATTCTTTCCCCTAAATTCAAATCTGATACTCTCATCCGCCTTTTGCACGATTATAAAATCGTGATCATCAGAGGAGGAGGTGTTTGGAGCGTAGGAGAGCAGTCGCTTTCTGAAGCTCTTCATCATCCTTCTTCCCTCCGGGATATCTGCCTTTATATCATGGGAGCTTATGAGAGAGGGTTGGATGTTTCCAAGCTTCAACCCGAAAAAGCCAAGCAGTGGTAAGAAACAGGAGCTCTCAGGAACTGAACCTTCGAAGCGAAAAAAAACCTTGCCTCATCATTGATTTTTGAGGTACTCGACCACTTCCTGAGGATGCGCTGAAGTCATGTCTGCTCCGATTTTTTGGGCAAATCTACGGGTTACCGGAGCTCCTCCCACTAAAACCTTTACTTCAGGATATTTTGATTTGATGGTCTTGACTGTTTCTTCCATATTGACCATGGTGGTGGTAAGTAAAGCACTCATTCCAACCGCCGCGGGTTTGTATTTTTTTATGGCTTCAACAAAATCCTGAGTAGATATATCTACCCCACAGTCAATCACTTCCCACCCGCCCCCTTCTAAAAACATAGCTACAATCCTTTTTCCAATATCATGCAAGTCCCCAGAAACCGTCCCTATAACAACTCTTCCTTCATGCTTGACATCTCCGGATACAAAATAAGGTTTTAAATGCCTCATTGCTGCAGTCATAGCTTTGGCCGCCACCAAAACATCGGGAAGATAGATTTTATTTCTTCTAAACTTTTCCCCTACTCTTTGCATGCCTGGTATAAGAGCGGAAGACAATATATCTTTTGGCTGTATTCCTTTTTCAAGAGCTATTCTTGTTAGCTCATCAGCTCCCTTTTGTCCTTTGAGTTCAGGCGGATATCTGGATTCAGCATTGACTTTGCCTCTTTCCACACACAAAGCGATCTTTTCTAGCATAGGACCGGACTCCCTTCTCAAATATTCTATCCCGAATGAATCTTAACGGGAAACAAAAACCAAATCAAAAAGAAGTTCTGGCTACGCCTACGTTTCCCTGCTCATCCACAGCTTTGACTGTGATCATATCATCGATGTTTTCAGGAAGATTAATGGAAAATTGAAACACTTCCGTAACAGAATCACATATTCCATCTTCAGGAAAAATGACTTTCCAACCTAAATCTCTGATAAAATAGCGTACTTTTTCTATTCTGGAATATTCATCTTGAACTGTAAATTGTACTTTTAATTTGTTCCCGGAGCGAACAGCCTGGAAATTTTTAATGTCAGGAACAGAATTATCAATAGTTAAGGATTTGCTGATCTTTTCATGTTCCAAACTTTTCTCTCCAGGATTTGATGGCTCATCAGAAACAGCTACTTTAAGCTTATACTCTCCATTAGGCAGTGATAATGTGTCAAAAGTAAATATTTTTTCTGTCCATTTCTCTTTCAGGGTACGCCATTTGTTCTCTTCGGGCTTTTTTATAAATATGGAATAAATCAAAGTATCGTTATTTTTATCCTCAGACTGCCAGACAATGGTCTGAAATCCTTTTCTCTGAACTTTTTTCGCACCCACAAATGACTTTTGTTTGGTTTCCTGTTCTAGAGAATCAGAAGCTAATCCCCATATCTTTTCTTCACTACTGGGAGGTTCGATATAAACGGTATTGGGAGGGAGGATGCTTATCTGCTTTATATGAGGGGCTGTATTATGCTGTTGGGAAAAAATGATCACTTTCTGAACCTCTGGAGAAATATTTCCTGAATCGGTCTTAAATAAAATCTTAAACTGAAGATAACGGGCGTCCGGATTTAAAATCTGTTCACCTTTTTTCTTCAGATAAGGAGGAGACCAGTTGCTCCATGTTGGTGAAGGTCGTTTTGAATTTCCCGTCCTTGTCTGGAGTTGAACCACTGTCCCTGAAGGAGTCTCTCCTTTCCACTCAATTTTCCCCCAGGAAGACATCAATTTGGCATCGTAAACACGGCTTATATATTCTCCATTATATCTTTGTTCGGGCTGAATGACAGTGGCTTCAGAGGGATTGTTAGAGAGTGTATATATATCTTTCTTTAACGGAAGCAAAAAATAAATCTGTTCTGAATCTTTTTGGAATAAAAGGGAGACATTCTCATCCTTATCTAAGGTATAAAGCCTCCCTCTTTTCCCTGTCCCAAAAACAATCCTCTCTTTTGAACCATCCCAGCAGAGCGAATAAATCATATCTTTATCCGATTTCCATAACTGTTTTGCCTTTCCATCTTCTTTTATCTTATAAAGAGCAGAAGGTTGGTCTCCATCTGCTTTTGCGATTTTTTTGGCTCCTGTTCCTGAAGCACTTACAGTGATAGCTACATTTGTATCTGATGTGGGAAAAGTTGAAGGCAAATTATTCTCAGATTCTTTCACTTCCCCTCCAGCTCCCACAAAAATATAACCTTCGTCATCCAAAGCAATTGTCCTTATCTCTTCGTAGGGAGATTCAAATATCACTGAAACTATCTTTTCTTTAGAAATTTTGTACAGCATTCCATCTCCGCCACTCCCTGCAATAAAACTTTCATCCGAAATCCACTTCATACAAAGGATATGATTTTCTTCAGAATCAAAAACCTTTACTCCTTCTCCATTGGGTGATATTTCATAAATTCCTCCGTCTTCTCCCACAGCAGCAAGAAGTGAACCTTCTGGAGTAAACATCAAATCCCAAATGTATTTCTCATGAGGATTAAAAAACTCATCTCCATTTCCTTTTTTTGTTATCTTATAGACCTTTCCATTAGGAGATGTCCCTGCGTACAAGCTTCCATCAGGTCCCAGAACAAGACAGGTGACATCCATTTCTGGAGATCTGAAATACAACTCTGGTTCCCCGTTCGGCTCCATACGATAAACCGCACCTTTATGGCCAGTCCCTATATAAATTGTTCTTTCTGGCGTCACTAGGAGGGACAGATAAAATTCCTCAGGAGGGGCTTTTAACACCTCTTCTACAGGAGACAGAGTCAGCTTTCCATCCGAAGAAACGGTGATTCCCTCAAATTTTCCCTTAATAAAATCGTCAAATGACTCTAAAATCCATTTTTGAGGTGTGACAGAATACACTCCCTGTCCTATGAACATCAAAACAAAAATTATTCCAAATAATGCTTTTTTCATACCTATTCTCTCTCTCAATTTTATAAAAATCATTTGATCCTTATGGGAATCATAGCTGCTCCCTGAAATACAAAAGGGACCCGGAGCTGAAAATTACTTAAGGTGGATTTGGTGATCTCTGTCGGTATAGAGGTGGCTATACGGGGGGAAGAAAACATGGTCTTCATGCTGGGGGGGAGATTTGGAAGCTCCTCTCCCTTTAAGAAAAGGCCAGGTTTGTCCGCAAGTATTTTTATATAGATCCGGTTGTTTTTTCTCTGATTACTCAAAACTCTAATCAACTGATGGAGATCACGAGGCAAAAAAGCCTGAGTTTGATAAAGGCTCCTTTCCAGCTGTCCCATGGAGGTCGTATCCCCAACAAAAAGATGAAATTTAGAACCAGAAGGAAGGTTGGGAGCCACAACAGCTCCTTCTCTTAATACGCTTTCTCCTCTAAAATTACGAGTATATATTTTAACCTGGATTCTTTCCCCAGGAGAAACATCATATTTATCAAGCCATACCTTTTCAAGATAAGATATTTTTATTTCTTCTGAAGAATCCAGCCTCAAATCAATACGATGAATTCCAAGTTCCTTAAATTGGTTGTTGGTCAAAAAATAGGTTACAGCAGCTATTAAAGTAGAAGCATTGGTTATAGAAGAGTCAAAATTTCCTGAAAAAAGATCTTCCAACCGAATGCTCATCCCGTTTTCGAGGAATATATTGCCGTTCAACTCAAGGGTAAGGTCCCCGATAGACCTTTCTTCAATAGACATTATACTCATAACAGCAAGATTCAATAAAGATGCGGTCAAAATTTTATTCTCAACCACCTCTAATCTAATATCCTTCACTTTATTACCCGAGTTGAACAGTTCAATATTTACAGGTATTAATTCCGGCGTCTTTCCCAGCTCCCCAAATACTCCAGAAGACCGGTCCTGATTAAAACTTCCTATAATCTCACCCGTAGAAGTGAGTCTCATAGACGTGTTGAGGCTGGGGACCACTGTGATGACATCAGCTTCGGTCATAGCATAATTTACAGGACCCAAATTATACATGGGGTGTCCGAATGCTAATATATTTTTTCCGTCTATGTAAGTGGTGGTTCCTGTTGCGGCTAAGCTTAAATCTCCGGATATCAGCTGAACACCAATAGGATCACCTTCCCTTAAGTCAATTTTTGTAGAAGTGGATTCGTTTTGTATTTGTTCCGTATACCCTACCTGCATGGGGCAGAAGCCGATATCCGAAAAAAAATTTTTTGATTTCTCAAAAGCTTTTTTTGAAAAGCCATTGAAGATGAGAGGGATTTTCATGGGTTGTAGGCTTTTGCCCTTATAGAATGCATTGGTGTTTATAACATTGTGCTTCTCATATATTTCAGAGAGTTCTTCTAGGGACAAATGCTTTTTTATCGGTATTGGCGAAGAATAAGTGGATTTGGTCTCTTCAGATTCTCTTATCTCCATCATCTCTCCAATAGGTGTGATTCCTGCAATCGCTTCCGTAGAAAAAGGAAAGCTGTAGGCAACAGCTCCGGCCAGTTTTCCTTGTAAATACACAGGGCTTCCACTCATGCCTTGGATCACGCCGGTTTTTTCTAAATTGATTCCAGTCAATTTGGCTAAAATGATATTTCTTTTGGGTCCAACACTGGGATCATTTTCCAATATGCCTAGTATCTCCACATCAAACTCTTCGAGGTTCTTTCCTTTCAGTACGGTTTTTCCGGTACCTTTCATTCCTTCTCTTATTTGGTCAACGGGAAAAAAAGGAGATTGGGCATTCACGCTGGAATAGATGAAACCCATGGATATGAAAAGGACCAAAATAGCTCTATATGATATTTCTCTCATTCTGTCTCCTGTAATATTTGACTTGAATGATTCATAACAAGCAGGAACCATTTATGTCAAACTGGTTTATCTCGAATATTAAACCAAATAAATATTGCTTTCGTTACAAAAATTAAAAAAGATTATATAATACCAAGCCTTTTTCCACATTCTTTGAATAATCTAAGAACTGTTTCTAGTTCCTCTTCAGTATGTGTGGCTGAATAGCTCGTTCTTATAAGGGCATTCCCCATTGGCACAGCAGGGAAAATCACAGGATTAGTGAATATTCCCTTTTCTCTTAACATCTTCCAGAGCATGAAGGCCCTTTCATCGTTTCCAATCATAACAGGTATAACCGCACTTTGAGTGGGGCCTGTTTCATATCCCATTGACTGAAAACCTTTCCTCATTTTTTCTGTGATCTCCCATAACCTTTCTCTTCTTTCCGGCTCATTCTCAATGATACCAAGGTTGGTAATCACTGTTGCCACTGATGCAGGAGTGATGCTTGCGCTAAATATAAGAGAACGGGCAAAATGTTTTATATAAGATATGACCTTTTTCTCTCCTACAACAAATCCTCCTAAAGAAGCAAAGGATTTGCTGAAAGTTCCCATAATGATGTCAACGTCTTGTTCAACACCGAAGTGTTCACAAGTTCCTCTTCCGTGCTCACCCATAACCCCGATTCCATGTGCATCATCAACCATAATCTTTGCCCTGTGTTTTTTGGCACATCTTACGATTCCGGGAAGGTCAGCCAGGTCTCCTTCCATACTAAACACTCCATCCACTATTATCAGTTTGCTTATATCTTTGTCCAAAGATGAAAGAACCCTCTCCAAATCATCCATATCATTATGCTTGAATTTATAGACTTTTCCATAGGAGAGGCGACAGGCATCTATAATACTCGCGTGAACCATTTCATCCGATAAAATTGCTTCATCTTTCTGAACCAAAGTTGAAATAATCCCCTGATTAGTCTGGAATCCCGTGCTGAAAGCGAGGGCTTCTTCCTTTTTCATAAATTTGGCCAACTTCTCTTCTAACTCCACATGAATATCAAGGGTTCCGTTTAAAAATCTTGATCCACAGGTAGCCACTCCATATTTATCAACTGCCTCTTTAGCTGCTTTCATGGCTTTGGGATGATCAATAAGACCTAAATAATTGTTAGAACCCACCATGATCACATCTTTCCCATTGATTTTCACTTTGTTGCCCTTTACTTCTTGTATGGGAGTGAAATAAGGATATAAACCCATTTGTTGGGCTTGTTCAGCCCTTGTAAAATTATAGCATTTATCGAATAAGCTCACCGTATCCTCCTGCTTAATAACCTGACCGATTCAGGATCATTAGATTTGAATCAAATACCATCTTTAAGATAAGTTGACCTGATAACTATATTTTTTTAAAATTCTTATCATGAAAATTTTTGTAACCGGTGGCACAGGTTTTATCGGAAGTCACCTTGTTGATTTCCTATTAAAATTTAAAAACGCTCAAATATATGCCCTTACCCGCAATCTCAGCAACCCCAAATGGTTAAGAAGGCGCCGTATTCATCTTATTGAAGGGACTCTTCTTTCTCTGCCTCCTCTCCCTTCAGATTTAGACTATGTCTTTCATCTTGCCGGTGTCAGTAAGGCAATCGATTCGAAAAAATATTATACAGTAAACCAGGATGGAACAGCAAGTCTTTTTCATAAGTTGTCTTCTGAAACTCCCTGTCCAAAGAAGGTTATATTCCTTAGCAGCCTGGCAGCTGTTGGCCCCTGCTGTAAAGGAAAAGCAGTCACAGAAATAAAAAGTCCTTTTTGTGTGACGCCCTACGGAAAAAGCAAAAGACTGGGGGAAAAAGAAGCTTTGAAGTATAAAGAAAAATTTACAGTGATCATTTCTAGAGTAGGACCAGTTTTTGGTCCTAGAGATAGAGATTTTCTTCCCTACTTTAGACTCATAAACAAAGGGTTATTTCCTTCATTAGATTCTAAATCTGGATTGATGAGCGTGTGTTATGTCAAAGATCTGGTCAGGGCTTTATATCTATGCATGATAAAAGATATCAAAAGCGGAGAAATATTCCATATTGCTGACCCGACCCCGTACAGTTGGGATGAGTTTGGAAAGGTTGTGGCAAAAATTCTGAGGAAAAAACCTATAAAAATAAATCCTCCTTATCTATTTCTTCGCATTTTAACATGGCTCTCTGAGTTGAATTCAAAATTCACTCAAAATCCAACTATGCTGAATCAAGACAAGCTCATAGAAATGAATCAAGAAGGTTGGATCACAGACACTTCCAAAGCCAAACAAGAATTGGGGTTTGAAACAGAATACTCTTTAGAAGAGGCGATTAAAGAAACCATCCAATGGTATAAGAAAAAATCCTGGCTCTGAGTATAAATTTGGATTATTCACTATCTGAGGCCACATCCACATAATTCATAAGACACAGATAAACGCAGATAAAAGTCAAACGTTGTTTGCTTTTCTCTTTTTACTTTTCCCATTTCACCTTCTTTTATGGTGTTCTTTTGGAAGTGTAAAAAGTAGCAGAGAATTCTTTTTTATCCTTAAGGCACCATCCTTCTTCTAAAGAGCATGCGAAATATTTGACCTTACCTCTCAGGACATGATTTCCTCTCTCTGCTTCAGGTTTTACTGTAAAGGGAACCATCACAGGGTCTGAAAGATCAAGATATTCTTTTCCATCTTTTTCTTTTACCTTCACACCTAGATCTGAAGCTGTAAAAAAATCTTTGGAAAAGGCCAGGGTGTCCGAGGGCTCGATTTCAATGATAAAGGACGGTTGAGAGCTTATGGCAATTCCTTCTTTCACTGTGAATTCAAGCACAATATTTCCTTCCTGCCCTCTAGAAAGTCTTTTTGGGCTTACATTAGAATCAATCTGAAGCAAATCATATTTTTCAGCAGATAAAAAAGAAAAGATCAAACAAACCAAAAAGACTAAAAATCTAACTTTTCTCATTTATAATATCCTCGCATTACCTGTTCATTTAAATGATAAAAAACTGAAGAACCTAAATCAAATCATAACACAAAAAAATCTTATAATTCAGAGAAAAATTTGACTTTATTTTTTTATTTTTATTTATTATAATCCACAAAAATAAGATGAATTTGATATCCAGGATTACAGGAACAGGCCACTTCATCCCTCCCCGTACAGTAACAAATTTCGACCTTGAAAAAGAAATGAATACCTCTGATGAATGGATACGCAAAAGGACAGGGATCAAAGAAAGACATTATGCTGAAGAAGGAATTGGTTCTTCAGATTTGGCTTATGAAGCAGCAAAAAAGGCCATCCAAGATGCAGGAATCAAAAAGGATGACATCGAATTCATCATTGCCGCCACTCTTTCTCCTGACCATTATTTTCCTGGGATCGGGGTTTTGATACAGTCTAAATTAAATCTCAGAAACATCGGGGCTCTGGATGTTAGAGACCAATGCAGTGGATTCATATACGCCCTATCTGTGGCTGACCAATATATAAAATCAGGAATGTATAAGAAAATACTTTTGATCGCAGCAGAAGTTCAGTCTTCAAATCTTGACTATTCGGATGAAGGAAGAAACCTCGCTGTTCTTTTCGGAGATGGAGGAGCTGCTGTCATTGTTGAGGCCAAGGAAAATAAAGACAACCGAGGCATTCTTTCCACCCATCTATTCTCTGATGGAAGACACGCTACAAAATTATGGATGGAAACGCCCAGCCCTAAAGAAAAACCTACCTTTTCATATGATATAATAGATAAAAAGAGATGCTTTCCTAAAATGGAAGGAAAACATGTATTTGTCAATGCGGTTGAAAGTATGCCCAAAGCAGTATGGGCAGCTCTTGACCATAATCATATGACCATTGACGATGTGGACCACCTCATTCCTCATCAGGCGAATGATCGGATAAGCCTCATGGTAGCCAAGAAATTAGGAATTCCTGTTCATAAAGTGATCAGAAATATCGATCGTTACGGAAACACCACAGCCGCTTCTATCCCCATAGCTTTGGATGAATCCGTTAAAAATGGCCGGATAAAAAAAGGAGATCTTATTGCATTGACTGCTTTTGGCTCTGGTTATACATGGGCTTCAGCACTAATAAGATGGTAATTAAAGAGATTGCTGAAATCATTGTCTTTATTTAGTCATGATTTTATGGTAGGATTGTTTTCTTACCAAAATACAAAGATGGAATAATGTTTGAATAGAGGAGGAACAAATGAGAAAGATTTTTACGGTACTTTTCATCCTTGCCTTTTCATTAACCAGTGCCGGAATGCTTTTATCTCAAGACAACAAAGAAGACGCTAAATTCAAAAAAGCTGTGAAAGAATACCTTGACACTCTTTGGAATTTTTACCCCACCCAGGCTACACTGGAGGGTTTTCATGAATACGACGACAAACTAGAAGATTTTTCCAGCCGAAATGTGACCAAACAATATGAGAAACTGGATGAACTGAATAAGTCTTTTATCGTTGAAATTGATAAAGAAAAATTAAGTCCTGAAGTAAAGATAGACCATGCTATGATCGTTGATGGTCTTGCCTTAGAATTACTCCAACACGAAAGTCTTGTTCCGTGGGAATATGACCCCTTATTTTACAATAAAATATTATATAATTGCGTAAGATCTCTGATGACAGGAGACTTTGGCACGCCTGAAGACAGGGCAAAAAATGCCGTTAAAAGACTCAATGAAATCCCCGGCTTTCTGAAAGGGGCTACGAAAAACTTGAAAACGCCCCCTAAGATTTCCACAGAAACAGCGTTAAAACAATTCCCGGCTATAATGGATTTCTATCAAAACGAGATGCCACAGCTTATTCAGGAAGCTCCTGATTCTCAGAAATCTGACCTTCAGAAAAAATTAGATGATGTCATTTCTGCATTGAACGAATATCAATCATATCTAAGTAACCAACTTCTTCCTGAGTCAACAGGTAATTTTCGGCTCCTTACCGCACATGTGAAAATGGCAAGAATGAGCTTCCAAAATCTAACTCCTCTTCAGCAAATAGGAGAACAAGCCAAAGTTGAGATAAACAATATCCGAAGAGAAATGGCTTTAGTATGTATCTCATTCTACAAAATCATGGATCCAAAGTTTAATGTTGAAAATCCCCCTTCAAACCTGACCGAAGAACAGGTGAGAAACGTCATCATTTCCCATGTTCTTGACAAATTAAGAACGTTTCATCCCACCAAGGAAGATTTCATTGAGACTCTAAAAGACTCAAAACAGGAAGTAAAAAAATTCATACAGGAAAAGGAACTTTTAAACACCCTCCCAGAGGTTGAACTCAATATTGAAGAGATGCCAGAAATCTACCATACTGGAAATCGATTTCGGCTGGTCAGACCAAGTTTATATGATGACTCAAACCAATACACTCTTCAGATTGCCCCTTTTGATGAGGATCTGAGTGAAGAAGTCATTCAGGCTATTCTGGAAGAATATAATAATTTTATCATTCCATTTTATACAGCAAGGAATATATACCCAGGAACTTTTGTCCCGACCTGTTTATCCCTTGAGAATCCTTCCTTAGCTCAAAAATTATATCCAAACAGAGCACTTACCCATGGATGGCCTTTATTTGTCGAAGAAATGATGGCCTTATCTGGAATAGGAAATTATGACCTCAGATATCGTCTGCTTCAATTGAAAATGAAGCTTAAGGCTGCAATTGATTTTATTCTTGACCTCCAAATCCATGAAGGAGGAATGACTAAAGAACAAGCGATTAATTATATGACAAGGATGGGATTCTTATCCGAAACTGAAGCTGAGAAAAATTGGGAAAGAATTGTATTGATGCCTTTAGAAGCGGCTTATGCTTATGTGGGATACCAAGCGCTGCTGGATATGGAAGAAGAGTATAAAAAAATCAAAGGGGATGCTTTTAGCAGGAAAGAATTTTTGGATAAAGTCCTCAGCTATGGTCCTATTCCGCTCAGACTGTTAAGAGAGAGAATTCAGTAAAAGAAGATTTTTTGTTTGATCTCCTGTATCCATAAAAAACAGTTAAGCACATGGTAGTATTTTCTTCTTTGTTCTTAAGAAACAAAAATGTTCCGTATTGCTGACTCTCATGCACATCTGAATGCCAAAGATTTTGATAAAGACAGGGAAGAAGTTATCAAAAGAGCTTTCAATGCAGGGGTAAAGGCAATTCTCTGCCCCACTGAGGTTTCTGATGATAAAAATAAATCTACCACCCTTAGCCTCCTTCAAAATCACAAACATATTTTAGCAGCTGGAGGTGTTCATCCCCATAATGCCCGCCTCTACAATCAAAATCACGAACGTATTATTAGGGATATGGCTGTACAGAAGAAAATCACTGCAGTAGGAGAAATAGGTCTTGATTTTCATTATAATTATTCCCCTCCCTCCAAACAAAAAGAAGTATTCGGCAAACAACTTGCCCTTGCTCAGGAGCTGAAGCTCCCGGTTATCATACACAGCAGACTAGCAGCTTCCCATGTGCTCGATTCTTTGAAAAAACAAAATTTTACTCAGGGAGGCGTACTGCACTGTTTCACAGAAAACATTGATTTCGCTAAAAAAATGGTCGAACAAGGATTTTATGTTTCATTTTCTGGGATCATCACCTATCCCAAAGCACATGCTCTGAGAGAAACCTCAAAAAAAATTCCTTCAAATAATCTCCTGGTAGAAACAGATGCTCCCTATTTGACTCCTATTCCTCACAGAAAAAAGATGAAAAGAAATGAACCTGTTTTTGTGATAGAAACAGCAAAAATTCTTGCAGATATCAAAAAAATGCCTTTTGAATCTTTTGCGGAAAAAATGTACCATAATTTCTGGTCCTGTTTTAACTTGAACTATCCAAATAATAATCAATGAGCATAATAAAGAACCTACGAAAAACTTGGAATCAGGAAGAACCCAAGATAGATTTGAAATATAAAATATTTGATGTTAATATACATTCCGCATATATAAAATTCATGCCCTCCAGGGATATAATATGCCAAAGTTAAACCAAAGGCCAGTCAAGCAACAAATGGAAAAAAATCCCTCTCTAGAAGAACTTTATTCTATTATAAGAAATGACCTCTGTGAAATAGAAAATAGAATACAAGGTTTTACCTACTCTCCCAACCCACTTATCAAGGAAATCAGTTCTTATCTTTTCAAAAAACCAGGAAAAAAAATTCGACCTGCACTTCTAACACTTTGTTCCAAGTTATTCAGTTATACGGGAAAAGAACATATTCTCATGGGAACTCTTGTGGAAATGATTCATACCGCAAGTCTTATTCACGATGACATTATTGATGACTCTGAAAAAAGGAGAGGAAAAGATACCATCCACACTCGATGGGGACCTAATATCACGGTGCTTCTCGGAGACTATTTGTACATAAATACCATAGGCGCCTCTTTACACACTAAACATCTTGATATAACCAAGACATTTTTACAGGCCTCTTCTAAGATGATTGAAGGGGAACTGAATGAATACTATTTAAGCGGAAACCTTGAAATTACTGAAGATGAATATCTAGATATACTCAATAAAAAAACAGCTTCCCTGTTTTCAGCTTGCTGCCAAATCGGAGGAAGGTTGGCTGATGCTTCGAAAAAACATGTAGCATTGCTGGGAGAATTTGGTACTCATTTTGGAATGTGCTTCCAACTCATTGATGACCTCTTAGATTATTCTGGAGATTCTCATTCAATGGGAAAACCTGTTCTCTCTGATTTGAGAGAAGGTCGAATCACTCTGCCCCTCATTTACACATTCAATCATGACGGGCATGAAAACCGCAAAAGAATTTCTGAACTCTTTAATCAGAAAAACTTCAGTCAGTATTCCCAAAAAAAAATAATAGATATCGTCAAATCCAACGGTGCTCTTGAATATACTTTCCAAAAAGCAAATGATTTTTCGATGTCAGCCCGCCAAATATTAAACAATTTTCCAGAATCTGCCTTTCGGGAAAGCCTCACCCAAATTTCAGACTATATACTTCACCGAGACAGATGATATGAATGGAGCCTAAACTATATCCGAATTTCATTTTTCATGAATAATATAGGTTAGAAATGCTGGAAATAGAGGTCAAAGTCAAGGTCCACAGCCTAAAAAAAACACATGAAAAACTTTTATCTTTAGGAGCAGAACTAACCAAACCAAGATATTTTGAAAAAAATGTTCTTTATGATTTTTCTGAAAAGAAACTCACAAACAGAGATCAAGCTTTAAGACTCAGATCAGTGGGAAAAAGGAATACTCTGACTTATAAAGGTGAATTACAAAAATCAAGAAAATTTAAAATAAGAAATGAATATGAAACTGAAGTAAAAAATAAAAAACAAATACAAAAAATACTGACCTCACTCGGTCTCAAACAAATTTTTGTATACCAAAAATACAGAACAGAATACAGAGCCTGCAAGCTGAAAATATGTCTGGACGAGATTCAAGTTGGAAAATTCATGGAATTGGAAGGAAAAAGAGAGGATATTGTTGGCTTTGCAAAAAAATTGGGAATCTCAAAAAAAGACTTTATAAAGGCTGACTATATATCTCTCATAAAAGAAATGGAGAGGAAAGAAAAAAATTAAGGATTTTTTTTGCCTTGGTTTTCTTTCTCCTGCTTTTCCTTTTTTTCACTCTTATGTTCATCAAGCACTTTAAAATCAATGAGCCCTTTATTCACTTCTTCTTGGGCAATCCGGATAAGATTTTTGGATTTAGATTTTATCTTTGGCTTAGCTCCCTTTAAAAGCATTCTCGCTCTTTTTGAAACTAATAAGATGAATTTGTATTTGCTATCTAAATCTTTATAGGATTCCAATGATAAAAATCTCCTGTTAAGTATATTAGCAAGTAAAATAACAAAAAATCGACTTAAATTCAACATATAATTTAATCTAGATGAATAAAATAATCCTTTTGCTTTTTACATTTCCCCTTTCACATTTTCCTTTTCACCAATAAATTTTTTTGGCTGAGTGGGTTTGACAACATATCAGAAGTTAATTAAACTAGATAAACATTTGTGACCCGTTAGCTCAATTAGGCAGAGCAGCTGACTCTTAATCAGCAGGTTGAAGGTTCAATTCCTTCACGGGTCACTATTTTTGTTTTCTCTTTTTTTCTCAACATTATTGTCAGTATGTTCATGCTGTTCTGAATATTGTGAAACTCAAATATCAAAGGAATAACAAGTGAAAATTAGCTGGTTACAGGCCCCAGTCCTGTACGGATGAGGTTGCGGCGCTCATCATACCAATCACCATAGGCTGTGCCAGGCATAAAGTCATCATGGGCTGTGGCGAGAAATTCCTTTAACCGTGCCCGCATACGCTTCAAGACAGAAGGTCTTGATGATCCTGCTGTCAAGTTGTTCATTTGAAAAGGGTCTTCTAAGTTGTCATAGAGTTCTTCTTCTCCAGTAAGCCATTTGCAAAAGGTATATTGTTTTGTTCTTACTCCACGCCACTCAGGCCACCGGGTTCCGGTCCAGAAGAAATCCCAGTGAGAGGTGTAGCTGCCGATCAGCACTTCTTCCCGGCTGTCTTTTTCCTTTCCAAGAATCACAAAACTCAGATCTGTACCGTCAATCTCCTGAGGTATTCTTATGCCCGTAAGCCCACACAGAGTGGGAAGATGATCCATGGGAGTGTGAAGTGAATGAAGTCGGGACCCCGCCTGAATATGATTTGGCCAACGGATAATAAGAGGAATTTTCATGGCTTCAGTATAGGGGACCATCTTATTGAGTCGGCCGTGACTGCCGTGCATTTCGCCGTGGTCAGATGTGAATATGAGAATGGTATCTTTTTCCAGTCCTGAAACCTTCAGATACTTCATCAACCAGCCGAGATTGTCGTCCATGTTCTTAGCCATAGCCAGATAGTTACGCATCTCCATGATCTTCCTGGGATTGTCCTCCGGCACATTGGGTGACCAATGAATATTTTCCGGAACTTTTTCCAGATAACCTTTAGGAATATATTCTGGTGCAAAGGGAGGATGAGGGGGGGTGAGGGGCGACACAGAGTAAAAAAGGTTTATCAGAATTTTTATGTTTTTCCATGTAGGCAATAGCTTGACCAACCTCTGTATCTGTCTCATATCGACCAGAAAATAGTCTTTTGGGTTCATACAGTCCTTCCTCTCTCCGCCATCCTGAGGAGAGGTGCTATTTTCCGATAAATCCTGTCTGATATCCTGCTGCACCGAATATATTGGCCATGCAGTGAGGATTGTGTTTTTGGTTGGCTTCCACAAAGTTCATAATTATTCCGGAATGGGTGGGATAACGTCCCGTCTGAACCATTCCTCGATAGGGTGTGCAGAGAGGACAGCTGGAAATCGAATGGTCAAACGTAACTCCCTGTTGGGCCAAACGGTCGATATAGGAAGTGGTAATATTCCAGCCTCCATACACACCGCACACATCAGCGCGAAGCTGATCATCAAAAACAAAGAAGATATTGGGTTTCTTACCGGCTACAGGCTGCTTACACCCCGGAACATCAGAGCTGCTGTTCCTGCAACGGCTATTTTAAGGAAAGTACGACGATCCATCCCTTTTTTATTTATAGAAAGACTCCTCAGCACCAAATTATCACACTGTTGGTCTGTTTTCAAGACTTCTTAGCTGCCTGAGGCAGCGATCACTGAAACCTGCTTGGAGGAATCACTTCTTTTTATTTGGTCCGGCTGTAAAAAACATGCCCTTAATATTTTTTATAACTTTTGTCATGCCCTTGTCCCCATCTTCAATGATCAGCCTCTCCATAGAACTTCTATAATAGGAATTATGATAAACTTTGGATTTCTGTTTTATAATATTTTGGTCATATTCTCGTCTCTTTTTGGGATTACTTAGGACCTCATAAGCTTTTTTGATCTTGTTCAATATCTGTCTTCTCTGATCCTCGTCCATGAGAGTATAGTGAGCCATTGAATTTTTCTCATAATAAATCAAGGCTTTTCGATAGGCTTTTTCAATATCCTGCTGGGAAGCGCTGTGACTCACATTCATAACATCATACAGGTTCATCTCATTATGATTTTTTGTTTTCATATCATTGACCACGTTATTTTCCAAAACTATTCAAAAAAACCACGGCTTAATATTGATTTTTTTCAGGTTTATTCCTGAAAACCATTGAGAAAACCATTTTTTAGCTCATGAACTATTTAGGTTAGGTATAAGAATGACTGTCCTTTATTTTTTTACCCTGTGTTTTGATATTGTTCTTTTCTTTTGCCGTCAGTTTAGATGCAATGGAAATAATGGCTTTCCCCACATCTGTATCTGGGTATTTATTGATAAAAGGAGTCAGATCCTTTACGCTCTGGTGAACTATTTCATTAAAAGGAATGGCTCCCAAATAATCTAAATCTATGACTAAAATCTTTTGAACCACATTGGAAATGGATTCTCCGAGCATGTAATCCTTTTCATGTCTCGCTTTATTGATGATAAGGCTGGGTCTAAACTTTTTCAGAGCCCGGTATAATAGATCAGCATAATACTTATCCTGAGAAATGGTTTCACTAAGAAAATTATAAACCGATTTTGAATTGTCATTAATCTGTTCGGTTACTTTTTTAATCAAGTCCTGAATCTGATAATGATCAATGTATAATTTTAAAAGCCTTATAATGCATGACTTTAAAAAGTAATAGGCATTTTCAATAGAGGTAGGTTCGGGATTGATCACAAGTATTCCTGGGTTTGAAAGAAGGAAAAAATCTATGGAATTATAAGTCGAACCTGTCCCGATATCCACAATGATGATATCTGAATCAAATGCTTTTATATGCCTGATTAATTTTAATTTTTTAAAATAATTCAAATTTGCAGAAAAAAGAAGGTTGTCAGATCCTTTTACTAGGCGTAGTTTATTGAAAGCTGTAGGAACAGCCACATCCTTTAGGCTGGGAACTTTTTTGGTCAAAAAATCTCCCAGATCCAAATCACTCTTCTTTAATCCCAGAAAAGTATGAAGATTGGCCCCTCCTAAATCAGCATCTATTAAGGTGACTCCTCTATTTTTTTTTGATAGATATACAGCCAGATTAGCACTCACAAAGCTTTTTCCCGTCCCCCCTTTTCCTCCTCCTACAGCCCAGATAGTCCTTTCTGAATCCTGTCTGACTGTGATAACCGGATTTTTGCTTGTTTTTTTTTGATCCATTACATTTCAAAATATAATCATGGATAAAGTATTTTAACATAGTATAAATATTTGTAAAACAAAACCTGCAAGAACTAGACAGGCTTCTATCCTGGATTATTCACAAGTTGAGGTTGCTGCAGATGCAAGGCGCAGGGCATGAAGTCGTGGTCTTTCACTACGAATGCCCTGTAACAAAGCAGGTGAGATCAACTTGCCTCAATGGGTGAAAAATGGCGATTAAAATAAAAAAAACATAAACAGAAAAAATGTGCAAAAGTCATGGTCCCAAAAAAATATTTTATATCACTGAAAATAAATTAATAAATAATGCATCGCTATTTTTTTATGAATAGGTCAGGCTAGTTGATTTTGTGTTATCATCGTCTTATGAAATTTGGGTGTTGATGGAGCGACAAGATATGGTGAAAAGAGAAAGATAAGAGCTGTTAAATGTGAAATGAGAAATGGTAAATGTAAAAATAAAGCCTTGAATTTCACAGCTTTTATGAATAACCAGGATAATTATTCTTTACTGTTGGATGATCAATACCTATAATAAATTCTAAACGCAGACCATGGACTTAACCATTCTCATCATTACAGGTTCATTCCTTACCGTGATTGTTCTTGCTGCTGTCTTTATATTAAGAAGCACATTAAAAGAAACCTCCTCCAAAATTGAAGAGATGAAGAAGGCCCAGATGGAGAATAAAGCCATGTCTTTGATGCAGCAACAAATAAACGACCTCACTCAAAACATCAACCAGCAACTTAACAATATCAGCGGCCAATTCCAAAAGACCACTGGCCATATCGGGAACACTCTAGGTGATGTCAAACAAAATTTAGGAAGAATGGAAGGAGTCACCAAACAGGTACTAGAAAAAGCCCAAAACATTTCAAATCTAGAAAATCTCTTGCGCGCCCCTAAATTTAGAGGGGGATTGGGAGAATTGTTTTTAGGTGATTTATTAGATCAGATTCTACCCCCTGCCAACTACAAACTTCAGCATAAATTCAAAACCGGGGATATGGTGGATGCTGTTATTAAAATTGGAAACAATTTGGTTCCCATTGATTCAAAGTTTCCTCTCGAAAACTTTAAAAAATATTTGAAAGAAGAAGACAAAAAAGAAAAATCAAACCTTAGAAAAAAATTTGTTTCGGATGTAAAAAAACATATTGATGTCATATCTCAGAAATATATCCTTCCTGATGAGGGGACATTTGACTTTGCCCTCATGTATATCCCTGCAGAGAACATTTACTATGAGACCATCCTTCGTGAAGAAAATATAACCAAAGACAAAAGCATCTTCTCATATGCCCTTCAAAAAAGAGTCATTCCTGTTTCTCCCAACTCCTTTTTTGCCTATCTCCAGGTCATTGTCCTAGGCCTCAAAGGTCTTCAAATAGAAAAGTCAGCCCAAATTATATTTCAGTCTCTCTCCAGACTACAAAACGACCTCTCTGTATTCAAGAACACCTTTGACCTCATAGGAACTCATTTGAATAACGCACGAACAAAATATGATGAAGCTGAAAAAAGGTTGTTGAAATTTACAGACAAGGTGAATTCCTTGGATTCTTATGAAGCAGAGATGCTTGAAGAAAAAAAGAGTGACTGAAGAGCTTATAATCGTGAAGAATATTTCAACTCCTTGAATGTGACAATAAAAGAGGTCATTTCATTGCTCTCGACTTTTAATTCTCCGTGAATCTGTTCTGTGAGCATTTTGACCAACTGGAGTCCAAAAGAGTCTGATTTGCTTAAGTCCAGCACATTTTTAATCCCAATTCCATTATCACTCACTACTAATTTAATATTATCACACTCTGTTCTTGCCAAGGAAACTCTAACTTCTCCTCTTCGACCTGTTGGAAAGCCGTGTTTGAGGGAATTGGATATTAATTCATTCACTAGAAGCCCTAAAGGAATAGCTGTATTCAGGTCCAAAAGAATTTTCTCAACATCATTTTTTAAGACAATCCTGTTAGAAACAATCCCAAAAGATTGAAATAGATATTGGGATAAGCTGTTTATATATTTTGAGAAATCAACTTTGGAAAGGTCCTCAGACCTGTATAATTTCTCATGGACCATAGCCATAGTCTTGATTCTTCTCTGGCTTTCTTTGAATATTTCAATAACCCTATCTTCTTGTATACCCCTTGATTGAAGGGACAGCAGACTGGAAATCACCTGCATATTATTCTTGACCCTATGATGAATTTCACGTAATAGAACCTCTTTCTCACGAAGGGAGTCCTCAATCCTTTGTTTATCTTTTTTGCTTTCTGTTATATCCCGAATATAAGAGCGGGTTCCGATGATTTGATCCTTTTTTTTCAACAATACGGCATCCACTTCACCAAAAATAACTGTCCCGTCTTTTTTTATCCCTTTAAACTCATAACTGCTTTTCACTTTTTTACCAGCCACTCTGCTTTTATGTAGATTTAAGACTCTCTCCCGGTCATCTGGATGAACTAATGATAGTATTGTTTTCTTCTGAAGTTCTTTCCTGCCATAACCGAATATTTCACACAGTCTGGTGTTAAAATATTTAAAATTTCCCTCTTTATCATCAATCATTATGGCTATCCTTGCTTTTTCAACCAGATTCTTATACCTTGCTTCCGACTCTTTTAGCTTTTTCTCCATGTTTTTGTGCTCGGTGATATCTCTGATATGGGCAACAGTCTGTGTTTGACCTGAGTAAGTCCTAAATATGCTAGAAATCACCTCTACCAAACGCTTTTCTCCGTCTTTCCGAACCACCTTGAATTCATAGGTAGAAGGAACATCCTCTCCTCTTTGCCTTTTTTTATATCTTTCTGTGACCAGTTTTTGTGATCCTTTGTCTAAATAATTCCTGAAATCCTTTCCCACAATATTTTCTCTTTTGTCTCCAACAATATCTGCGGCTTTATCGTTTAAATAAGTTAGCTTAAAATGATCATCTATGGTGAATAAGCCAGACGGAGAGTTATTCACCACCAAGCGAAAGAGTGCGTTCCTCTCTGAAAGTTCTTCCTCAGCCTTTTTTCGGCTTATAGCTATGGCGACTTGTTCAGAAACAAAGTTAAGAACTTCCTTGTCTTCCTCAGTGTATCTTAATCCCTTCTGATAACTCTGTACAGCCAGCACCCCAATGGTTTTGTTTTTTATTTTAAGGGGAACGCCAAGCCAATCCACAGAGGGGGGACCCACTGAAACCACTTCTCCTCTTTTTTCCAATTCTTTAAAGACATGGGGGGGTGCCAAGAGTGCTTTTCCTGTCCTTAACACATACTCTGTCAATCCTTTTCCCAAGTTCTGAGGAGAAGGCGGAGCCTCTTCCTGGTCAACAAAATAAGGAAACCTCAGTAATTCTGATTCTTCATCATATAAAGCTATATAAAAGTTCTCCTTGGCAGTCATTAATCTCGCTATGATCTCATGGATTTTTTTGTAAAGATCTCCCAGACTTTTTGCCGAATGGGCAGCTTCAGAAATCTTATATATGGAATCCTGCTTTTTCTTTAATTTTTCCAAATCCTCAACTTTACTCTTTAATTCTTCTACATCACTGAAAAGGAACTCTTTCTTCTCTTTTTTCTTTTTCATCTATCTTCTGATTCCTTCAGTCAATGACCGACCAAATTTTTTTGTCTATATTATCTCGAAATAACGCGAGGTTTGATACAACTTTAAAAAATACTTCAATGGTTTTATTCTGATTCCTCAAAAGATGATAACTGCTGTTCTAATTTTGTCACTATATCTCTTAATTGATCAATAATTTCCTCGAGGTCCTCAGGAGAGAATATATCCCAATCCTCAATATTACACTCATCTCGTCCTCTTTCCAGACTTTCGATAGCATCCTCAAGACTATCAATAAGCTGTGCGCAAGTTTCTTCTTTTGTACTCATTTAATTTCTCCTCCACAATTTGGTAACCTTCCATTTACCCTGTTTCTTTCTATATATCATATGAAGAAATTTATTGTCAAAGGGTAGTCTGAATTTTAAAATTGATAAAAATGCTGATATGTGATATATTACGTACCAGAATGCTGTATATTTTATTTTAACTTATTTTCTTAATCACAAAAAAGGGACGGAGGCATGATTAAAGGAATTATTTTTGACGTTAAAAAATACGCCATCCACGATGGGCCAGGGATACGTACGACTGTTTTTTTAAAAGGATGTCCTCTAACGTGCTGGTGGTGTCACAATCCAGAAGGGCAGTCTCCCAAAAAAGAACTATTTTATAATGCTAAAAAATGCCTAGAGGATTGTTCAGATTGTGTTAACGTATGCCCGAACCAGGCAATCACCCAAAACAATAAAGGAATATCCATAGATAAAAGCAAATGTCTATTGACAGGAGAATGTGCTCAAGCCTGTCCTACCCAGGCTTTAAAGATTATCGGACAAGAAATTAGTGTTGACGAATTAATGAAAGAAATCGAGAAGGACCAAATATTTTATAAAAATTCAAACGGAGGAGTTACCTTTTCCGGAGGAGAGCCTTTGATGCAGATCGATTTTTTAGATGCCGTACTTAAAAAATGCAACCTTCAAGACATACATACTGTTATTGACACCTGTGGTTATTCACCCTTTGAAAACTTTGAAAAAATAATGGACAAAGTCAATCTCTTTTTGTATGACCTAAAAATGATGGATAATGAAAAACATACCAAGTCCACTGGAGTCAGCAACCATTTAATACTTGAGAATTTAAAAAAACTGGCAAAATCTGGCAAAAAAATATATATAAGGATCCCGTTAATCCCTGATCTAAACGAATCTGAAGAAAACGCACAAAAAACAGCGGATTTCTTAAGAACCCTACCAGGAATAAATAAGATAAACCTCCTCCCCTTTCACAAAGCCGGGGCTCAAAAATATTCTCACCTAAAAAAACAAGTAAAAAACATTCAACCTCTTTCAGAGGATAAAATCAAAAAATTACAGAAAATATATGAAGGATATGATTTTTCTGTAAAAATAGGGGGATAAAATGAACCAAAGAATAAGAAAACTGAGAGAACAAAGTATAAACACAAAGCCATCCATCTCTACAGAAAGGGCTCACCTTCTAACAAAATTCTATAAAAGTAAGGAGGCAAAAAGAGTTTCAACTCCTTTAAAAAGAGCTCTTGCTTTTAAGTACATCATGGAAAATAAGAAAATATGTATTAATACAGGGGAGCTTATTGTCGGAGAAAGAGGGCCATCACCCAGAGCCACCCCCTCCTATCCTGAAATCAACACACACAGTCTAGAAGACCTTGATATTCTGAATTCAAGGGAAAAAACTTCCTATTCAGTCAGTCCTGAGGCAAAAGAATTGTATGAAAAGGAAATTATCCCATTTTGGAAAGGACAGTCTATAAGAGACAGGATATTTGATGAAGTCTCTGACCAATGGAAAGAGGCTTATGAAGCAGGAATATTCACTGAATTCATGGAACAGCGGGCACCCGGACATACGGTCCTGGATGACAAAATCTACAAAAAAGGCTTTATTGATTTTAAAAAAGACATCCAAAATAGTATAGATCATCTTGACTTTTTAAATGATCCTGAAGCATTACATAAGAAACAAGAACTTAAAGCCATGGCTGTAGCCGCAGATGGTATCATGATTTTGGCGAAACGCTATGGGGAAAAAGCTGCAGAGCTGGCCAAAAAGGAAAAAAATTCAAAAAGAAAAAAAGAACTTCATCAGATTGCTGAAAACTGTTCTCGAGTCCCAGCTCATGCTCCCCGCAACTTTTGGGAAGCACTCCAGCATTATTGGTTCGTCCACCTAGGAGTTATAACAGAATTAAACGGATGGGATTCTTTTAATCCGGGAAGATTAGACCAGCATCTTTTCCCCTTTTATAAAAAACAAATAAGAGAAAACAGCCTTTCTAAGGAAAATGCCAAAGAACTTTTACAAGCCTTCTGGATAAAATTCAACAATCAGCCCGCTCCTCCCAAAGTGGGCGTGACCGCTGAAGAAAGCGGAACCTATACTGACTTTGCGCTTATCAATATAGGAGGAGTTAAAAGTGACGGAACAGATGGTGTCAATGAACTCTCATACCTCATTCTTGAGGTCATCAAAGAGATGCGAATATTACAGCCCAGTTCCATGGTCCAGATAAGCAAAAAAGGGCCTGACCTTTTTCTGAAAAGAGCATTAGAAATCATAAAAACTGGTTTCGGCCAGCCTTCAATATTCAATACAGATGCCATCATCCAGGAACTCTTACGACAAGGAAAATCTGTCGAAGATGCTAGAGACGGAGGAGCCAGTGGATGTGTGGAAACAGGAGCCTTTGGAAAAGAAAACTATACTCTTACTGGCTATTTCAACATGCCCAAAGTACTTGAAATCACTTTAAACAATGGTGTAGATCCGCGAACTCATAAAAAAATCGGACTTGAAACCGGAGACCCATCTGAATTTAAAGAATTTCAGGAATTGTTAGACGCATTCAGAAAACAGCTGAACCATTTTATCGATATAAAAATAGAAGGAAACAATATCATAGAAAGGCTTTACGCCCAATACATTCCTGCCCCATTTCTATCACTCCTCATAAACGACTGCATTAAAAAAGGAAAAGATTATCATGAAGGAGGACCTCGCTACAATACTACTTACATCCAGGGCGTTGGACTAGGAACTATGGCTGACTGCTTTACTTCTATTCAGTACAATGTTTTCGATAATAAAACGATTTCTATGAAAAAACTTCTTGAAGTACTGAGAAAGAATTTCAAAGGAGAAGAAAAACTAAGGCAGAGACTTATCAACAAAACTCCTAAATACGGGAACGACGATTATTATGCTGATGACAACCTGAAAAAAGTGTTTGATATATACTACCATGCAGTAAATGGAAGACCTAATACCAAGGGAGGAAATTACCGGATAAACCTTTTACCGACTACTGTGCATATCTATTTTGGAAGAGTAACCGGAGCCACCCCAAATGGAAGAAAAGCATCTACTACTCTTTCTGAGGGTATCTCTCCTACCCAGGGAGCAGATACTCAAGGGCCTACTGCGGTCCTTAAGTCAGCCTCCAAAATAGACCATGTGAAAACAGGAGGGACTCTGCTCAATCAAAAGTTTAATCCTCAGTTATTCGATGATGATGGAATAGATAAACTAGTCCACCTTCTCCGTTCTTATTTTAGTATGGACGCCCATCATATTCAGATCAATGTGGTTTCCGCAGACACTCTACGCAAAGCTCAAAAAAATCCAGAAGATTATCAAAACTTAATCGTCCGCGTAGCAGGCTACAGTGATTATTTCTGCGACTTAAATGAAGAGCTCCAAAATGAGATTATTAGCCGAACAGAACACTTCCATTAAAATTACCCTTCACCCAAAGCTTACCATTTGATTTTTATGCTGATCCTTGCCTGCCGTGGCTGCTGCCTTCCCCATACTTCACCAAAAATAGGAACATCTTCCTTTACATAAGACACAGGTTTCTGACTATTTAATACATTTAAAACATCTATCCTAAATACAGAAGAGGCTGGAAGAGAAAAGCCTATATTTTTGAGGGGAATTTCTTTTTCTATACCCAAATCCAGGTAATAATGCGAGGGAGTCTTCCGAGATCCTCTTGTCTCCGGAAATGAATAATACCCTCCGAAATAAGGAACATAACCCATCTTCTCCCAATAATAACCAGAAATCCACTCAAAACCTGTGGATATATTTATCCCGTAAGGAGCCAAAAAAACCATAAGAAGTTTAAAATTGTGGTCTACAGAATAGGGAAGCTTCCCATACCAACCTTCATCCCCTATTCCTCTTCCTCCCAATCCCTTAAGGGCCCAGTCGTAATAGTTCTTGATTTCTGTTAATTCAGGGATATCAGGAATAAATAAGTGATTTCCAAACAGGCCCAAATAATTGGTACTTCCTTCTTCCTGAGACCAAGAACCAGTCTCAGATTGTCCTGGATTGGTTCCTTTTGCAGAGGAATGACTATAGGAAGTATTAAGAAATAGACAGGAACCTATTTTTCCATTAAGCTCAAACTCCAATCCTGAGTAATCTCTTCTTTTATGCTCAAAATTATCAAATAAGAATTTGTACTGTTCCACAGGGTCAAAAACAGCCAGAACTTCTAAGAGGTTGTCAGCTTTTGACCGGACATAACGAGCTGTGAAAGCCCAGTGACTACCGATTCTCCTGTCATATTCTATGAGGTAACGATTAAGGAAATTTGGTTTGATCCCAGAAGCGATTTCAAAAGTCTGAGACTTCTGCTCATTTTCAAAAGTCCAATTTGACGGATCATGAAGATCACTCGGTTTTGGACTGGTTCCTCCCTGCCATCGGTATGTTCTGAATTTTAATCCTGCCCCTGAATTCAACAGACCAAGGGGCATAGTAGTGATGATATCAGAAAATCTTCCCCATCCTAATTTAATGACATTTTTACTGTTCCCTGTGATATCAAAAGTCAAGGATAAACGGGGAGACAAAAAATCAACTATCCCCCATCCGAAAAGTTTATCTTTATTGTTATCCAAACACAATTGAGCCTGGCTTCTCAAACCAACCATGAACGATACTCTATTCCATGTCACTTTGTCATCGAAATAAAACCCTATCCCCCTTGAAGAATTAATAAAATCAAACACGCCGTATTCATACAAGAAAGTGGGAATTTGCTGACTTTCTCTCCATGTACTAAAATAATATTTGGTACCGGCTTCAAAATCATTACCTGGGAAAATATCTTCATCCTTTCCCGTGAAATCAACACTAAATCTTGAAGAAAAATCAAAATATTCAAATCCCATGTTAATTTCATGCTTTCCGAAATTTTCAATATCAAAATACTTTGTAAATTTAACACTGAAATCGAGCCGGCTCTGGTCATCCATAACCTCCCCATATGAATTGTTGATATTTCGCCCTAAGTCTTCAATGTAATACATGGAAGGCCCCAAGTTGTCATCAAGTGGATGGATTAGCTGATCTCTGTCTATATAACCCAGTCCTGCCTCCAGCAAAGTGGTGGAATTTAATATTCCTTTATAGTTAACCCGAAAAATATAATCAGCAAAATCTTTTCTTTCATACAGGTCAGGAATTCCAATCCCTCCTTTATGACCTAAGCTTTTTTGAAATACAGCTGTGGCTGAAAGATTATGACTGCTGCTAAAAGCATAGGTGAATTTTGTAAATAAATTATTAGCCAGAGTACTTTTCTCCCCCCCGGGGACGAACAAATAATCATAAGAGGCATCTCTTGTTTGTACAGAATCACTAAAAACATTGTCGGAAACAAAAAACCAAAGTTTATCTTTAATAATGGGGCCGCCTATATTGAAATACCCATTATAGTTCGAAAAATAATCAGGTTGGCTGATAACCGAAAGCTGATCCAGACGAGGGGACTGGAGATTTTTATCCATAAAAACCAGTGAGAATTCTCCTGACAAATCATTACCCCCGGTTTTTGTGACCATGTTGATAATCCCCCCGTATGCAGAGCCGTATTCCGGACTGAAGGGGTCAGAAATCACCTGGATTTCCTCTATTGAATCAAAATTTAGACGTATTCCTGAACTTCTCAATCGAACACCGCTTATGCAAAGGCCGTCTACGATCCAGTTGTTTCCTTCCTGCCCTTCCCCCCGAAAACTGGGCTGACCTTCGTCTGAAGTTCCTTTTCTGCTGTTCATTCTCACTCCGGTAGCTCCTGGAGTAAACTTAACAGCATCCACTAGAGTCCTGTTCTGTCCTGGCAGCATCTCAAGATTACGACTGTTAAGATAATAGCTGGTATCCGCAGATGTCTTATCGATCAAAGGAGCAGAAGCTGTTACAAAGACTTTCTCTTCAAGTTTGGACTCTTTCATTGTAAGCACTATCTCTGTGACTCTTCCTAACCGGACAATTACATTTTCCTGGACATGAGGGGCGAATCCTTTCAGATAAAAACTCAGCGTGTATTTTCCAATAGGAAGGAGTGGAAACCGAAACTCTCCTTCCTGAGAGGAAATGACCGTCCTACTGCCTTGAAGATTTTCTCCTTCAATTGAAATCTCAACTCCTGGAAGCCTATTCCCTTGGCTGTCTTGAACTTGTCCTTTTATTTCCCCGGTTTCATGTGAAAAAGAGGGGATCATCAGAAATAGGAATAAACTTAAGGATACAATGGCTGATCTTGTTTTTTTCATTTGTCTCCCCCAATTTTTTCCCTTTTTACTCCCCTTAACTTATCTATTTTTATCTAAATAAAAAACAAAAATTCCCTTTATTTTGGATTAGTTCAACTTATAGCATAGGGAATATGTATTGTCAAAATGAACCAGCCTGTTTTTTCTTTGGGGTTGACATTCGAACGTAAATTCGTTATAAAATTTGTACCTTGAGACAAGGAGGTGAATTTATTGGCATTTGTGGTCGTAGAAGAAGGTGAAAACATTGAAACAGCTTTAAAGAGATTCAAGCGAAAAGTCCAGCAGGAATCAATAATCAAGGAAATAAAAAAGCACTCAGTATACATAAAACCAGGCGAAAAAAGACGGATGAAAGAAGCCCAAGCAAGAAAAAGAATGAGAAGACGGCTGAGAAGAGAACGTCGAAACAATTACTATTAATTCCCCCATATGATCCAAGGATTCTTCTCCTAATTCCTATTAGCGAAAAAAATAAGTGGAAGCTTCAGAGAAAGCACCCAGAATAGCAAAGCCTTCATGGTTGAAGGTAAAACTTCCTACTCATAAAAATTTTTTCAAAGTTTCTGAGCTATTAAATCAAAAAGGTGTTCATACCATTTGCCAGAGTGCAAAATGTCCTAATATTTCTAAGTGCTGGTCTGAAAAAACCGCCACTTTTTTGATTTTAGGAGATATTTGTACCAGAAATTGCCGTTTCTGCGCTGTAAAATCAGGGAAACCAAAACCCCTCTCCCCCAATGAGCCCGATCAAATAACTGGAGCTGTTGAATCTATGGGGCTCAAATATGTGGTGATCACATCAGTCACCCGGGATGACCTTGATGACGGAGGAGCTTCTTTCTTTTCTCAAACCGTCAAAAAGATCAAGGATAAGTTTCCCGATGTAAAAATTGAGGTTCTCATCCCTGACTTTAAAGGATCCCAGGAAGCTCTCAAAAAAGTATTTGATAGCGGCCCATCAGTGATTAACCATAATCTTGAGGTGCCTTATGCTCTTTACTCCTCTATTAACAGAGAACCAAAAAATTACTATCGTTCCTTAAAAGTGCTTAAAAATGCAAAAAATATGGGAGCTTATGCCAAATCAGGAATTATGGTCGGGCTTGGAGAAAAATACAAACACATCATTCAGACACTTAAAGACTTAAGAAGTGTTTCTTGTGACCTGCTTACTATAGGACAATATCTCCAGGCAACAAAATCAAATTCTCCAGTAAAAAAATATTATAGCCCTGATGAATTCAATTATTTAAAAAACAAAGCTTTAAACATGGATTTTAATCAGGTAGAATCAGGTCCATTAGTCAGGAGTTCTTTTAGAGCTCATCATTTATACAACCGATTGATAAAAACACACTGAAATGCGATATCTCATATTTACCGACATTCATGGGAATTTGGAAGCACTGGATACAGTCCTTGAATTCGTAAAAGATAAGAATATTGAACATTATATTCTCTTGGGCGATTTGGTAGGCTATGGAGCTGATCCAGACAAAATAATCAATAAAATCCAAACTCTAAAACCAATTTCAATTATCAGGGGGAATCATGACAAAGCCGTGGCCAATATTAACTCTTTGGAAGGTTTCAATTCAGTAGCTGCCGCGGCTCTTGAATGGACTCGTGAAAATTTATCCGAGCAAGACATAGATTTCCTAACAAAATTAAAAAAAGGACCTCTTTCGGTTCATAAGAATATCACAATTTTCCACGGTGCCCCTTTTGATGAGGACTATTACATATTCGGAGAACTGGACGCTGTAGAAGCATTTGCTTACCTTGAAACTCACATAGCTTTTTTCGGACATACCCACCTTCCTTTTGTGTATACCTTAAAAAACAGTTTGGTCAAGGGAACCTATATGTCTGAAAAAATCAATGAAGTGGAGTTAAAACAAGACACCCGGTATCTTATCAATCCAGGCTCTGTAGGGCAGCCCAGAGATAGAAACAACATGGCCGCCTGCGCTATTTATGATTCTGATAAAAAAAATGTTGTATTCTATCGAATGAAGTATGATATCGAAAAAGCACAAAATAAAATAAGAAAGGCAGGTCTTCCCCCCTCCCTTGCAGAAAGACTCTCCTTAGGGGTATAAAAATGTCCTGGTCTTTGACTCGTATTCCTTTTGAAAAAGGCTCCCTTCTTCTCATAAAGAATCAAAAAGGTCTGCAAAGCATAAAATATGGCCAAAACCAAAGCTCTATAGATCTTATTCTGGATCAATATAATAAATCATATGTCCCTCTTGTCTGGAACGAAAAAGCTTTTGAGCTTGAATCAGAGTTATTCAAACAATATTTTCAGGGGAAACCTGTTGATTTCACTCCTCTAAAACTTGATTTTTCTTCAGCCACTATTTTTCAGAAAAATATCTGGAGCATCACACGGAAAATTCCTTACGGTCGTGTTGAAACATACAAGTCAGTGGCCCAAAAAATAAATCACAAGGGATACAGAAGTGTGGGCAGAGCTTTAGGAAGAAATTCTTATCTTATTGCGGTTCCCTGCCATAGGGTTATCCGCACCAATGGCGATCTAGGAGGATTTGGATCCGGCCTCCCTCTAAAAAAATACCTCCTCTATCTCGAAGGAATAAAACAAAGTGAAATGTGAGAGGTTAATAGTGAAAGGACCATTTTACGTTTCACTTTTCACTGCTTTTATGCATCACCCAAAGAAGGATTGGCATAGCAGTACAAGCACGCATGAGGGCAGCTCTGTTTATAACTCCCTATGTCTATAGATTCTGTACATTGACATTCTTTTCTCTGACTCATATCCTTTTTCAAAGACACAGGTTCTTTTTGAGGATGGAGCTCTTGTAAAAGAGCCCCATCAATACAGGCAGAAGGATTGACTCCTTTTGCCACTGTCAAAAAATTTTGACTGCACGAATAGAGGTTTAACCCCCATTTCAATGCAACATCACTCAGATACTGAGCTGACCTGATCTTTTCCTCTTTGGGAGGATCTATATACTGAAAATGATATTTGTGAGCCCTATTTTTTGATTTCCCATACCACTGAACAAAACTGAATCTCACATCTTTGATGCCGCGAGAACTAATTTCAGGGGCAAATTTTTCAAAAAATTGTATATTGCTGTAGCGGCTTCCCTTTTCTTTCCAAAATATCACAGGGTCAAATCTAATGGAAATCCGGTGGGGACTTCCTGTGATTCTAATCAATGCATCCAACTGTTCTATGGCATCATGCGGCAAAGGAGACTTTTTTTCAATAAAGGTTCCTCCCAGGCCGGTGATGGTGAAGTGAAGATAAATCTGCTGGTATTTCTTGATGTTTTTTAACAAAGTGTTTTTATCATTGATCAGATTTGAAAAATTTTTTGACCAGAGAACTAAAGTATGGATCCTTTCCGGGCTCAAATTAACTGTATATTTATGTCCGGATGGTCCATATACCAGGGCTGTTTCTTTTTCCAAGCACTGGCTCAACCATTGGTCAAAAAACGCAACCAGGTCACTCCTTCTCGAGGCACTGATGACTTTCTTCATTATATCTTGACACCCACTCTACGGGGTTTTAGTATTACTTTAACTGAATAATAAAATAAAAAAAATGTCAACTTTAAGAGCTGAAAAATTGAGAAAAAGCTATAACCACCGGGTTGTGGTCAAAGATATCTGTATCAAAATTAAGTCCGGTTATATTACAGGACTCTTGGGAAGAAACGGAGCTGGCAAGACCACATCCTTCCGCATGATAACAGGACTGACTCCACCGGATAAAGGATCTATCTTTCTCGACAATGAAGACATCTCCTCTCTCTCTACCACTCAAAGGTCAGACAAGGGAATCGTTTATCTTCCTCAGGAGAATTCCGTATTCATGAAGACTAATGTTGAAAACAATCTCAAAATGATTCTTGAAATAAAGGAATTTCATAAAGATGATCAAAATAAGATAACCACAAACCTGCTGTCAGAAATGGGACTTCTTTCTTTAGCCAAACAGTCAGCACACAGTTTATCAGGAGGCGAAAGAAGACGGCTCGAAATCTCTCGTTCTCTATTACTCAAACCGATATTTTTGCTTCTGGACGAACCGTTTACCGGAATAGATCCCTTGACCATTCTTGAGCTTCAAAAAATATTAAAAAATTTAAAAGATAAAGGCATTGGAATCCTCTTGTCTGATCATAATGTTAGGGATACATTAAAAATTACAGATTATGCCTATGTGATTGACAATGGAAATATTCTGGTTGAAGGGACTCCTGAGATTATTGCCTCAGATAATAAAGCCAAACAAAAATTTCTGGGTGAAAATTTCAAATTATAATCAGGACGACAATTATGAATTATTTATGAGTTAAGGTTGTGTCGTTGGTTAATGAAATTCAGATGCGGCTGAAGCGACATTGAATGGAAAATACAGTGAAAAGAAAGAAACAAAAGGCAAGAACTGAATAGTTAGAAATGCTTTGTTTTCACATTTCATATTTTACAATTCACATTTTACAGATTTTATGAATAGTTCAGGTTATTCTTCTTTGGGAAATACATAGTCTCCGATGGTTTCACCGAGAAAAAAGAAAAATAAGAAGAAGTAAACCGAAATCAATATGATAAAAAAGACAACAACAGCCAAGCCTGAATTTGAAAAAAGTTGAAAAACAGTTGCAGAAGTTAAGTAAGAAGCAATCCACATGGTAATAAACCACAATCCCCCAATAAAAAGCACATCAAACAAACGAGATTTGATCCAGGTGGATATATTAATGGACTTTTTTTCATATAGCTTTATTTTCTCTTTTTTCTTCTTAGGTTTCTTTTCCTCATAAAAAGGAAGGTCTTCTTGTTCATCTGGTTCAGAAAATTCTTTTTCTTCCTTTAGATCATCCGCGTCAGTGGATTCTTCCTCTACATCTTCTTGTTTCTCTTCCTCATCTGTCTCAAATGCCTCAAAAGAATCCTGTTCGAATCCTGATTCCTCTTTCTCAGTTTTTTCTTGCTTTTCTCCTTCTTTTAAATTATCTGCCCAAGGGGGAAGTCCACCCTCCACTTCCTCTATTTTATCTTTGATCCCCTGGCGTTCTTTTTTTAAGGAATCAAGAAAGTTCTCGATTTCTTCTTTTTCCTTTTCTGAAGAATCAAGCGCTTTCTGCAGATCTTCTGTTTTTAAAGAGGGTTCTCTGTTTTTTCCTTCCTGGGGTTGACTCTCTTCCTCTGTAAAAAGAGAGTCAACCTGTTCCTCTTCTTGTTCCTGGGTATCTTCACTCGGTTCTTCTGTTCTCTTTTCCGAAATCTGCTCTTCGATGAACTCTTCTTCAGGGAGACCTTTGGTTTCCTTTACTGACTTTTCTTGGTCTTTTTTCTCTTCTTCCAAAACTTGGTTTTCAAGCTCTTCTTCTTTAGATTCTCTGTCTTCAGACTTTTCTTGATCCTCAACCTGATCTTCTGATTCCTCTCTGTCACCTGCTGAACTCTCCTTGTCTATCAAATTCTCCTCTTCAATTTCTTCTTTACCTTCGTCCTTTAGGCTTGAATCAATCTGCTTTTCTTCTTCATCATCCACTATTTTTTCCCCAGGAATTTCCTCTTCTATTTCTTCGTCTTCAGGAAACATAAGTCTTGTTCCGCAGTTAGAGCAGTATTCGCCGTTTTCTTCAATGATTGCCTTACAATAGGGACACCTTTTAATCGCCATTATCTCCTTTATTTATAAATCGAAAAAGAAATATTGTCAATCAAAGACTTAATCAAAAGTCTCTTATTTCCCCTTTCTAAAAAACCTGAACGGGCCATAATGTCTGTTTATCCTCGCTCCTCTTCCAAAAGGAAACCCTTTTTTGCTGACCACTCTAACGTCCTCAAGAGTGTAAAAAGCTTTAGGATTGTGCTTTCTTAATATGGAGATAACTTCATCATAATCGCACCTTCGAATGACCATAAAAATAATACAGACTTCTCCTTTCTTTCCCTGTGCTATGACTTTGGTCACAGGATATCCTTTTTCTCTTAACTCCTTTATCAGTTCGCTCGCATCTATCCGGGTAATGACCCGTAAAACCGCGTTGCCAACAGCCAGCCTCTCTTCCAAACAGATTCCAATAAAAGTCCCCGCAGCAAATCCTAATCCATAAGCTAAATACCCCACCACATTACTCAAATGGGAAATGATGGTGCTGATAGCTAAGAGCCATATAATGACCTCAAAAAAACCAATAACAGGAGCCAGGTATTTCAGCCTCCGGGACACAAAAACAATTCGTAAGGTTCCCAAGGAAACATCAAATATCCGTGATAAAAATATAAGAACGGGGAGGATCACCCACTTAAACAGTCCTGAACTTATGACAGCTTCCATAGCGAAAATATTTCTCCTTTCCAAAGATATGATCAGCCTGAACTATTCATAAAAAAATGGCGATGTTTTCATTATTAATTTCATTTCAGCAATAAACAAGACTTTTTTCAAAAATAATGTCTTAAACGTTTTTCTTATTTGCAATTTTTATCTTATTCGCCATTTTTTTACCTCTAAGGCGAGCCAATCTGAAATTCAGGAATGGCTTGTGCTCGCTAAAGATTTTTAACGCCATTCTTCTTCGTTTTTCTCGGCGCCTCCGTAACTCCCCCTGTCCGTGGGTCAAACATACTCGCCGCCCGGCTTCGCCGGATACCCTTAAAAAACTCATCAGAAGGCTAAATCTTTAATGTCGCTTCAGCCATACCTGAATTTCTTTAAGCTTTGTAATACCTCAACTCGTGAATAATTCAGGTTAGTAAATATAATACACGTCCGACTTACTTAACTCCATATTATTATAAAAAATATAAGCGTTTAAAAAAACACTTTAAATTGTCCAAAACTTTTTTTATAAATAAGTTGGGGTTTATTGTTTTTGTTATATTGGACACATCAGGATTTATGTGGATAATGATAAATGATGTAAGGAGGGGCAAGTGAAAAAAATCTTCAGGTCAACAAAAAGACTAAAAAATAAAATCGGTCTTCCGCCAGGAACTCCTGTTTACATGGGTGAAAGAGAAAAAGAAAAAATAAAGATAACCGTCATTGATTATGACCAGCAAAACATCACCAAAAGAGAAGTCAGCCGTGTTGAAGAATGCTGTCCATTCAAAGAAAAGCCCACAGTTTCATGGATCAATATAGACGGGATTCACAAAGCTGAAACCATCAAAAAACTCGGAAAAGATTTTGATCTGCACCCCTTGACACTGGAAGACATTATGAACCCAAAACAGCGTCCCAAAGTCGAAAAATTTGACCATTATATCTTCATTGTTTTAAAAATGCTTTCCTATGACGAGAAAGAAGAAAAGGTTTTAGAAGAGCAGGTTTGTCTGATACTAGGCGAAAATTATGTTCTTTCTTTTCAGGAAAAAGAAGGAGATATATTCAATCCGGTAAGGGATAGAATATCCAGCGGACTCGGGCGCATCCGAAAAAAAAGATCTGATTACCTTGCCTATTCCATTGTTGATGTGGTGGTGGACCATTATTTTCTCATTCTAGAGAATTTAGGAGATAAGCTGGAACAACTTGAAGATTCCTTAACTGGAGAACCGGATGAAACTATTCTTCAGAAAATTCACGGTCTAAAAAGAGAAATGATTCTTCTCCGGAAATCTGTCTGGCCTCTCAGAGAGATGATCAATGGTTTGGAACGCACTGAATCCACTCTTATTCATAAAGAAACCCTTCGCTTCTTCCGTGATGTTTATGACCACACCATCCAGGTCATCGATACCATTGAAACATATCGAGATATGATTTTCAGCATGCACGACACTTATTTATCCGCTATCAGCAACCGCATGAATGAGGTCATGAAAGTGCTGACCATCATTGCCACCATATTTATCCCTTTAACCTTTATTGCCGGGGTTTATGGGATGAATTTTGAATTCATGCCTGAACTCAAATGGCCCTTTGGTTATTTTGCAGCTCTGGGAGTAATGGTCCTGGTTGCTTTAATCATGGTCATCTATTTCAAAAAAAAGAAATGGCTCTAAAATCTGCTTCGAGTCTTCCGCTGTTAATATCACTCATCTTTGAGTCTTGCAAAAGCTTTGTCCAGGGCTGTCTTCAGATCGTTCACGGCATTTTGAATCCCGGTTTTGAGTTCTTTGCTTGCTTTCCCTCCGGATTCTTTCATCTCTTTTAGCTTAGATTTCAAGGCGTCCCGCTTTGTTCTTAAGTCTTCCAAGCTTTTATTGTATTCGATTTTGGCATCGGCTTGAGCCTTTTGTGCCTTTGCATTAAGCTCATCGATTCTGGCATTTAATATCTTTAATTGAGCGTCCATTTTTTGTTGATAAGCTTCTTTTTTTTCCATAATATAACTCCTTTAGATTTTATTATTTTAAGGGATTAGTCCCCTAAATCTATTTTGAGAGACAGAAGTCCCATCATATCTTTCAGAGAAATCACTCCCACCAATCTGTCACCATCAACCACCATCAGCCGGCTGACATGGTTTTTCCTCATGGCAGAAAGAGCTTTCATGGCATCTTCATCCGGACTGATGGTGTTTTTTTCTGAGCATGATTGAGCCAATTCCTTTACATTGTGTTCACCCCTCTCCTCTTTAGGGATTTCTTTGACCTGGTTGATGGTGACACACCCCTGGAGCTTTCCTTCATCCACCACCGGGTACATTTTGAAGTGATGTTTATAAATATAATCCTCCACCAGGTCTTCGATAGAGAGAGAAGAAGGAACTGTGACTGGATTGGATTTCATGAATCTACTTACTTTTTCTCCTTCCAAAGATTTCCGTAAAAGCATCTGCTTATAAGCTGTTTGAGAAGCTCCTCTAATAAACATTCCAATCAGGGTCATCCAAATGCCTCCAACAAAATTCCCAGTGATAACTTCAATCACCCCCAGGATGATGAGAGCGATACCAAACGCTCCTCCGATTTTAGAAGAGAGTTGAGTAGCCCACCTGATATTTTCCTTCCACCCCCATAAAACAGAGCGAAGCACCCGCCCCCCGTCCAGAGGGAAGGCAGGAATCAGATTAAATCCAGCCAAGATCAAGTTTAGTATAGCCAAGTAGTTGATTACTCCAGTGACAGACTTGGGCCATCCCATGGAATCTCCTAAAAAAGTGATCCCTAACAATCCTAAGCCCAAAACAATACTGGAAATAGGTCCGGCCACAGCCATGAAGAATTCAGCTTTTGGGCTTGGAGGTTCTTCGTTCATTTCTGCCACTCCTCCGAAAACAAATAAAGTGATGCTCTTCATAGGCAGACCAAACTTTCTCGCAATCAAGGAATGCCAGAGCTCATGGAATACAATGGATACCAGCAACCCTAAGGCACCTGCTATGCCCATCAACCAATAAGCCGTTGTGGAAAGCCCTTCATAGTAGTGAGGAAAAAGTCCTTGAGCCAGAGTCCAGGTAATCAAAAGCCCCAGCAGGAGCCAGCTAAAATCCACTTTGACTTCAAACCCAAAGAGTTTGATTAATTTTATTCCTTTACCAAACATGGTTGACCTCCGATCATATTTCCCTATTTGTCATCTAAAAATTAATTTTCAAAAATTGAGTACTCTTCATTGTTTACCAGTCGATAGACATTTTTTACTTTTCGGTGATTGAGTTCCATAAACATTTTTCTAACAATATCCTTTTTAAGAGGATTGATGTTTTTTTTCTTTCTCCCATCCATCCTGATTTGAGCTCCAGCAAACATGTCATGACCTCCTGAAGTGCCAAAACTCGGGGTAATTTTTTTGATGATCTCAGAGGCATTCGCCTGGATATTTGAAGTACGTACAGAGATAAAGACCAGATTCTTAAAAGAACCCACACACAAAGACCAGGATATATTCCGGATTCTCAGCAAGAAATCAGCCATCTCAGCCACAAAATCAGGATAAGGAAGTTGATCCAGAACCACTCCACAGAGGTTCTTGTAGTAAAAGGTATTGAGCAAAACATCAGAAAGACGGGCTACAAATTCCTTTGATAGGGCAGGAAATTGGATTTTGGATAGCTGACTGAAGCTTATAAGAGGAAGAAGCTCCAAATAGGCTTTTTTATCTGCCTGACTTCCTTCCCTCCCCAACCCCTCGGTTTCACTAAAAATGGCATGGAAAAGCGCGGTCGCTAACTCACGGGAAATAGATAGTTCAAGGGATTTAAAATACTCGTAGACTATGGTGGAGCCTGCACCATAATCAGGACGAACATCCAAAAAAGGAAGTGCGGATGCTTTTTTCTGTTTGGGATGATGGTCGACCGCTCCCACACATTTTGCTTTTGGGGGCAGGGTCACATTTCCTGAAGAAGGCTGACAATCAACCAGGATAAACTGACGGTTATTTGGAGAAGTCATATTTTTTGTTTTGAACAGAGGAATGTTCAATTGCCTTATCATTGCCTGATTTTCAGCCCTTCCCACTAATCCATCATAGTAGATCTTTACCCTATTATAACCTTTCTTTTTCAAAATATGACGAAGTCCGAAGGCACCTGCTAGGGCATCCGGGTCTGGATTATTATGCACCACAACTGCTACTGGCTGAGACTTTTTCAGAACTTTAAATAGTTTTTCCATTAAACCCAATACCTCAAAATCCTATTTTCGTGTTTCTTTATCATAATCTTTTTCCTAATTCTTTGAAATCAGCCTCAAACTTTTCTCTTATTTTGGGAAACCTCATGGCTGCCGCAGGATGATAGGTCTCTATATATTCTCTTTTACCTACTCTAGGAATCTCCCATGCTACCTTTCCCATAAGCACAATAATCTTAGGGTCTATCTTTTTTATTTGTTCCACCAGGTAGGGCACAGAGGTTTCAATCTCTTTTTGAGTGGGCTTTCGGTTATGGGGAGTTCTGCATTTCACTACACTAGTGATATATATATCCTTCCTCTTGATCTTGTTCTTCTTAAGAACCTTTCCCAAATATTTACCAGCTCTTCCCACAAAGGGTCTGCCGGTCTTATTTTCCTCTTTTCCCGGGTTTTGTCCTATAAGCATAACCTCAGCATCCAGAGGACCTTCTCCTTCAACAAACCTGAATTTTTGACATATTTTTAGGTCATGTATATTCATTTTAATGACAGATCAATCTTGTTTATCTATTTCCAAACGAGCACGAGGCAGGCTTTTGGGGTACTTTTCTTGAAGGAATTCGATGAGCTTCTCCCTGACCTCACAGCGCAGATTCCAGGCAGTGGGAGAATCATGAGCACTCATTAAGGCTCTGATCTCAACGGATCGGTCTGTGGAGTCTGTGACTTGAAGGACATTCACTTTTTTATCCCAGTACTGACTTTGCTCTAGAATTCTGGTTAATTCCTTTCTTACTTCCTTTATGGGTACTGTGTAATCCATGTACAGGTAGACGGAACCCAAAACATCGGCTGAAACACGAGTCCAATTTTGAAAAGGCTTTTCCACAAAATAAGAAATAGGAAGAATCAATCGCCTCTTATCCCATATGCGCAGCACCACATAAGTCAGGGTGATCTCTTCAATCCAACCCCATTCCCCTTCTACCACCACCGCATCATCCAATCGGATAGGCTGAGATATGGCTATCTGAATACCAGCAATCATATTCCCCAATGTCTTTTGAGCCGCAAATCCAAGGATAATCCCAAGCACCCCTGCTGAAGCCAGAATGCTGACACCCACTTCTCGGACCATAGAAAAAGTGAGAAGCATAAAGGATACAGTCAATATCACGATAATTACTGTTATAATATGGGAGATCACCCGTATCTGGGTATGCCTTCGCCTGGCCTGTAAATTATCTTTGGCTTCAATATCATAACGGCTCAGGATCAAATCCTTGGCCACTGACATGATTTTAATAAAAAGCCATCCCACTGATGCAATAATCCATAAGGTGGCGGCATGTCCAATGATCCCTTTTGTTCCTTCAGCAAATCGGGTTAAAGGGATGGAAAATAGAATAAATAGAGCAGGAAGTAATAACGCCAGAGGGCTTTTAAAATGCTTAATATTGACCTTTGCCGCCCCTTTAATAAATTTTAAGGATCTTTTTATGATGAAAAAAATTATGACAGAGAAGATGACCCCGGCTGCGGCAGCTCCTCCTATAACCAGGATGGAAAATAGAACATCATTCATATCTATTCGTTCTCCTTATCAAAATTAATATTCCCCCTCTTTTATCCAAATTATTCCATATCAGAAAAAAACATCAGCCCTTCAATATGAAATATCTTCTAGACTTTTATGGCCACAATTTCTCAATTTCTGGAGGAAGAGTATGTTTTACCTTGTTGATCTCACCTTCAGAAATTTTCTTATTCAATAAATCAAAAACCGCGATGCTGATCCGAAGTGGATTCCACTGGGGATTGCTGAGGCCTTCATTCACACGATCAAGGAATGCTTCCTCAGAATTGTATTTAAGAGGTTTGCCTGCAGGACGCCATTGATCAAAAAAAGATCCTTTGAGTAAAAGGGGTAGTTGAGCCGCTAAATGGGCTGATTGGTCAACAGTCAATCTATCTCGAAGAGCATGAAGAACCGCGGTTAATGCATGATAGGTGTCATTTTGATCTTCGAAGTGAATCTCTTCCTGAAGTATCTTCAGCCAACCTTTAGTGACTTCCAAAGACTGATCAAAAGTCTGTAATCCTGTCATTCCCATAAATATTCTCCTTTCATTTCATGCCACCAAAATAAGATGCAAAAATTATGCCATGTTCAGAGAAGACATTGAAAAGAAAATTTATTTTTTATTCCTCTTGGAACAGAAAATATTTGGGGAACGCAAATGCTTGCTCAAAATTCTAAAAAAAGAAGAGCTGAAATCTCTTTCCATGAACTTATTGTCCTGAAAAACAGGAAATAGTCCTGTAAAAAGAAATCATTTTCCTTCTTCAAAAAAATCTGAAAGGAAAAGCTCAAGGGGCATTTCGTTCTTTTTGGCTGGCACAGATATTGCATCATTTAAAATTAAGGACAAAGAAGAATGAAATTGAAATAAATACGAAAGGAGATCGTAATGAGTACTGTCTATCATGAATCCGGTCTTTCCAAAGGAGCCCAATCCACCCACCGAGCTCTTACCAGCATGATCGAAGAGCTGGAAGCCGTGGATTGGTATAACCAGCGTGCGGACGTGGCTGAGGATGAGGAGCTTAAGAGAATTCTCCTCCACAACCGCAACGAAGAAATCGAGCACGCCTCTATGCTTCTGGAATGGCTCCGGAGACAAATCCCGGAATTCCATGAAGAACTCAAAACCTATCTGTTTACTCAAAAATCCATTGTGGATATAGAGGAAGACGAAGAGCCTCCAGGATCTTCATCAGGATCTGGTTCTGGGGATTTAGGAATCGGAGGATAAGGAGGTATAATGGATATTCTAAAAAGAACGTTAGCCCCTCTAACCCAAGAAGCCTGGGAGGAAATTGAGGACCAAGCAAAAATGACCATCAAGGGAAACCTGACCACTCGGTCAGTGGCGGATTTCAGCGGTCCCCATGGATGGGAGTTTGGCGCAGTATCCACCGGACGCATCCAATTGGCAGACAAACCCACGGAAGGAGTTCCCTGGGGATTGAGAGAAGTGCTGCCCCTGGTTGAAATACGGATTCCGTTTACTCTCGATCTTCGAGAAATGGATTCCATATCAAGGGGTTTGAAAGACCCTGACCTGAAACCTGTAGAAGAGGCGGCCCAGAAAGGATCGTTGTTTGAGGAAAAGGCGGTCTATTATGGATTCAAACAGGGAAATATTCGTGGCATTGTTCAAGCTTCTCCTCATAAACCTTTGGCTTTGAATCAAAAACCTGCCAATTATCAAGAAAGCATTGAAACCGCCATCGTCACCATTGAAGAATCTGGAATAGGCGGTCCGTTTGACCTGGTGTTAGGAAGCATTCCTTTTCAGACCATTATGTCTGGAGACAACCGGGGTTACCCCCTAAAAAAACGGATTCAAGATATGATAAAAGGCCAGCTGCGCTGGAGTCCGGCGGTCAAAGGAGGGATCTTGATTTCACGTCGAGGAGGAGATTATCTCATCACAATGGGTCAGGATTTTTCAATTGGCTTCACCAAACACAATCAAGATTCAGTGGAACTCTATCTGACTGAAACCATGACATTTCAGGTTTTGGAACCCGCGGCTGCTGTGGAGTTTGAATTAAAATCCAGTTGACTGAAGACCTGTTCATCTTTATATAACCCCTCTCTCCTATTCCCGGTTAATTTTTCTCTCTTATCTGTATTTTTTTACTGTCTCAAACATAGCCAGAAGATTTTCGATGGGGGTATTGGCAACAATATTGTGTATGGAACAAAAGACAAATCCTCCGCCTTCTCCAAATATCTCTATACGCTGTTTAACCTCATCCCGAACTTCTCCAGGAGTTCCAAAAGGCAGGGTCTTTTGGGTATCAACACCCCCACCCCAGAAGACAAACTTTTCCCCATAATTTTTCTTGAGTTGATAGGGATCCATCTCAGCTGCGGAGCACTGTACAGGATTAAGTATGTCAAACTCTGCCTCATGGATGATATCCAATAAGGGATAGATCCCCCCACAACAATGCATGAATGTTTTCCAAGAGGTGTTCTCATGTATCCATCTGTTCACCTTTTTTTGGTAAGGCAAGAATATGTTTCTGTACTGATCTGGTGAACAGATCGGACCATTCTGGGTGCCGAAGTCGGTTCCATTTGTTTGAATCACTGATATTTTGTCCCCCACAGCTCTATTGAGTTGGGCAAGATTTTTAATCGCTATTTCTGCCTGATTTGCAAACACAGTCTTGATATAATCAGGCCTCATGGCCATGGATAGGTACCATTCTTCGACATCACGAATCCCCTTCGGATTTTTCAGAAATGTCGCCGGAACAAGCGCAATATCCCCAAACGTCAAGCCTCCAAGAGTACAAAAAATGGCACGCTCCGTATTCTGATATAGCCTTGTGGCTTGATTCGAATAATGCTCCAACTCATCTTCCTCAATAAGGCCGAATTCTTCACAGTTATCCTTGGGATCAAGGTTCTCGTCGTCTATGGATTCCTGACGAATAATGGCATCAAAGAAATGTCCTCCAGAAGGCATACGGCCGCTGGCAGGAACATTTTTATCTCCCTCTGGATACTGAAGCAGGTCGCCGTTTGATTCATATTCTGTATTGAAATCCATAGGCACAAGGACAGGAGTGCCATCTTGCAGGGTCCACTCTTTGAACTCAACCGCGGGATATCCGAACATAGTGCCGGTTCCATACAAGGGGACTGTATCTATCCCGAGCATGCCACGAAGGTCATCTTTGATCTCCCCCAGCATCTGATAAACCTCCACCACTTTGACCGGTGTACCCGGATCATCCAAGCCTAATTCCTGCCTGAGTTGATAAACCATACTGACATGCACGCCTGTCTGGAATCCGCCTCCAAAATCAATAGGAAGAACATCCGGTTCTCTATGATTCAATGTCGTCTCAATACGTTCTCTTGATGTCATCTTTTATTTCTCCTTCTTTTTGTCAGATTACCAAAAAATTATGAAGAACAGGATAACTCCTGCAATCACTAGACCCCCCGCCAGTTTTACTTCTGGTTCGGTTTTAATGTTTATATCCTTGCGTTCTGGAAGTTTGCGTGGCTTAGCCAGAGGCTTGAAGAAAGTAATGAGCCCCATCACCACCAAGGTAAGCTGAAATGCAACAGCCACCTGAATAAGAAAATGAATGCCAGTGGCAAAGAACTGAAACAGTGCATAAAAAAATGGACCGGCCAGCAATCCTGCAACACCTGCTGCTCCTGGTGCGCGTTCCACAAAGATACCAAACACAAAGACAGCCACAACACCGGGCCAGATATAACCCTGAAATTGCTGAATATACTGAAATACACCGCCTAATCCGGGATTGTCCAACATTGGAGCCATGAAACAGCCAATCACTACAAAGAGGAGGGTAAGCACACGACCCAGGAAAACAAGCCGTGCTTGGGGTGCTTTTTGATCAATCAAACGTTTGTATATATCCATAGTAAAGATGGTGGAGGCAGAGTTGAGCATGGAGGCAAGCGAACTGGTTACTGCTCCAGCAATCGCTGCAAACATGAATCCACGCATGCCCACAGGAACCAGATTTTTTATGAGCAGTGGAAAAGCTTCGTCCGGCCTGACCATCTGGTTGCCGTATAACTGGGAGGACATAATCCCTGGCATGACGATAGCAAACGGCACCATCAGCCACAATGCCCCTGCGAAAATCACTCCAAGTTGACCTTGACGCAAAGACTTGGCAGCCAGGTTGCGCTGTACAATAAATTGGTTAAGACCGCAATAATAAAGCTCTACAATCCATATGCCCGCCACAATTCCTGTCCACGGAAGCTTTGGATGTGAGGCCGGAAGGACCATATGAAGGCTTTCTGCATTTTGCTTAGCAAAAAATTCCCACCCTCCGCAAGCGTTTAAGCCCATAAAAAAAATCACCATTCCTCCCAATAATAAAGCCGAACCTTGAATTAGATCCGCCCAAGCCACAGCCTTCAGCCCACCCCAAGTGGTATATATGGCTGCGATCAATCCGATCATCAGGACACCGTGGACCATGGGAATCCCGAAAATTGTCCTCAGTGTCAATCCTCCCGAGTACAGCACCGCTGTGAGTAGAACCATAATATAGATAATGACAGTAAATAAAGCCATGATAACCCGGGTAGCATAATTATAACGATATTCTAAAAATTCAGGCATGGTAAAGATGCCTGCTTTAAGAAAACGCGGAAGAAAGGTAAATGCAATGATGACAATCGCTACTGACCCCGAGAGCTGCCAGCTGCTGACAGCCAACCCCACTTTCCCCGCGCCCTGACCAGCCATTCCAACAAATTGTTCGGTTGATATATTGGCAGCCACAATGGAAAAGCCAATCAGCCACCAAGTCAGCCCCCTCCCTGCAAGAAAATAATCCTCGCTGTTTTTCTTTTTTCTGCTCTTAAAAAGGCTGATACCAACCACAACAACAAAAAACAGGACAAAAAAGATTATATCAGTCCAATTAAGTTCCATTATGAATCTCTCCATTCTCTTTCCCCATCTCCTGGGAGATTATATCAATAAACGGAGCATTATAAATGGTGGAGATAATATTCAACATAGAACCTATTTTCCTTTTTCTTCTGAAACTGTGTCAAGCTGAGTCTTTATCGGCCATGATCTTTCATAAGACATTATTATCGTTTTATCCGGGCAGAAACTTCACTCAAATCTAAAAACGAAAGCGTAAATTACCAAAAACATATTGTTTATAAAGAAAAATTTTTAATATCGAACTTTGATCTTTTTAGCCCTATCGATTTTGTTGTCTGAGGCTACCATGATATATCCTCCCCCTGATCCAGAAAACGTTGCTCCAGGATGCGAGGCGAACTTTTTGAGTTCTATTAAGGTGGACTCCAAAACTGTTTTGGGCAGAATATTCTGCCATGCTTCTAGACTGAGCCTCAGGGACTCCCCTAATCCTTTGACATCAAAATCCAAAATGCTGGCATAACAATACTTCCCAGATTCACCGAGCTGCTTGATCCACTTATATTCAAGATTCTTGATCTCTAAAGGGTCATACTCATCAGGCCTAGGTTCTAATGGAATAAAATGAAGAACCTCTTGCAGCCATTCACAGACCTCTTGATCCCTTGTTGATTCAATCTTGGCTGGCCAATACCCTCCATCATAAAACAGTTTGCTGATCCCCGGAACCAGAAGTCCGATATGATCCTGCGATCCAGAAACATAAGGAGCTCCTGGAGGATTCTCAGATCCAAAAAGAAGTTGGGCCATTCTTTCCGGGTTCCCTGAGGGAAGCCGGTCTCCCCAAAGTTCGATAGCCACTTTTCTCGAACTGGTGGCCATTCCTGAACGGTCATTAAAATCAATGGTCGGATAGATAGACGAGACTACCATAGATCCAGGGCAAATTTCAGAGACCCAAGGTTGGTCAATCCAGCCTCCGGCCAGGGCAATTCGATATGGAAACCGAACATCTTTTTTGATTTGAGAACTGGCTCGTGCTGGAAGGCCTTTATGGGGCATTCTCCTGAGAACAATATATTTCACTCCGAATCTTTGACACAATTTTTCTTTCCCTTTGGTATGACCGTCCCTGTTAACCACAAAGTAATCAGGCTTGATTCTTTTAAGATCGGGCTCAAAGTCAAGCATCCCTGATCCGGATGAGGGAAAGGCTTGCTCCACGTATTGGATGCTGTTGAGCATAAAAATCCGTTCTTCTTGGGAAAAATAAGGAGCTTGGGCTTTCAACTGTTCGATATTTTTGTCCCTGCCTACGGCAATCAACAACCGACCATAGGAAGATGCCTGTTTGAGAAACTGAATATGCCCGGAGTGGAGCAGGTCGAAACAGCCACTGACCAGAACTTTGGGTTCCTTCACAAGATCAAATTCCTTTTCTATTAAGAGCCTGGAATGGACTCTCCTGTTTGGATTTGAATTTGATTTTAAAATATAACTTACTCTGAGTCAAACACGTCATTTTCGACAGGTACCAACTCAATCGACTTAAAATACATCAGGTAATGATCGAGTTGGTTTTCAGGATAGAGGCGCATAGAGGTTTTTTCTCTATCCAAAAGATTGATCCTCCCGATTCTCTCTGTCTTGTATTCATACCACCCGCTGGTTGATTTTACCGTACTCTTAATCGTTTCGTTGTGTGACGCCACAATATAACGGCTGTTTTCCCATCCTGGAATCGCTGCGTAGGTAATAAATACATCATATGGCCCCGGGTCATTAAGTTGAATATGCCATTCAATAGCATCTTCAGGACCTTGCATTTTAGAGATATGGAAATGTCCCGATTCTCCCTTCCTGTTAAAACGCTTTACTGCTTTACCCATGGTAGATGCTGTCAGATAATCAAGAAGAATAGATTCTTTTGCTTTTTGTTGGATCACAAAAGGAGCCACATCCGGCTTTCCTGATATTTCAAGGACCGTGACCGAATTGATATCGTCAGTCGGCTCCTGCGGCAGCATGATCCGCAGCTGATTATTGTTTTTTCTTTCCACTTTAAGTGGCTCTGAACTGTATCCCAACATATAGGCTTTCCGGATAGGATTTCTCAGGCCTTTTAATTTTAAGATTCCTTTTTTAGGCCAATCAAATACATGAAGGTATATCTTATTTCCTTTTAAGGTACTAAAACCCCATGACAATTCATACGGAAACGGGGAAGGGGATGTCGCATAAATGCTTTCACTGTTTTGCTGAATCCACTGGCCTACTTTGGTGAGAATATCGACAGAGGGCTTGGGTATGATGCCTTCCCCTGTAGGGCCAACATTCAGAAGATAATTTCCTCCCTTACTGACAACAGAAACCAGTCTTCTAATAATCTCTTCAGATGATTTCCAGTTCTGGTCAAACTTACTGTACCCCCAAGTATCGTTAAGAGTCTGGGGAGTCTCCCAATATTCCTCGATTCCTCCTACAGGCATTCCATTATCAGTAAGACTCTGATAATCACCCAGCAGTTCCTTATCATAATGACCGACGCGGCCGTTTACCAGGCATTTCGGCTGGATTGTGTGAACAAGATCTGCGAATTCCTTTCCCTGCTCCTGAGTATACATTCCTCTATCAAACCATACAATACCAAGGGGTCCATAATTTGTCAGCAACTCCCTAAGCTGTGGTATGGCTTTTTTGTCCAAGTACTGCCGGAATAATCCAGGATGATCCATGGTATCCAGATTAGTCTGGGAGATATCATAATCCCAAAAATTTCCATATGCGTAGGGATGTTCCCAGTCCTCTCGATGGGAATAATAGACACAAAATTTGATCCCTGCTGCAGCACAAGCTTCAGATAGCTCTCTGAGTGGATCTCTGCCAAATGGAGTGTAATCAACAATATTATAATCGCTCACCTCTGAATCATACATTGCAAATCCATCATGATGCTTGGCAGTGATAACTATGTATTTCATGCCTGCGTTTTTAACCAACGCCACCCATTCCCGAGCATCAAATTCTGTGGGATTGAATGTAGCGGCAACTTTACGGTATTCTTCTAAAGGAATCTGGAATCTCTGCATTATCCATTCCGCTATATCTCCCTGTTTGATTCTTTTTCCGTTCCACTCTCCCCCGAGTATGGAATAAGGGCCCCAGTGGATAAACATTCCGAATTTGCCATCTTCAAACCAAGCAGGGATCGAATGTCCTCCTTCTTCATAAAAAGATTGTCCTTTATTTTTACCATTTGTGCATGACAGAGCCAATAACAACAACAGCGGTACTAACGTTTTTTTCATGTTCATTTCAAAAATTTTAGTATTCTTGTTATCCTGATGCCTACTTTATCCCCTACGGCCGCCTGCTGTCAAAAAAAATTTATTTAATCCATATTTATTATTGACACATCGCTTATCAATCTCTATAATCCTCTTCTATGTTTGTAAGAGAGATTGAAAAGCAAAAAAATTCACACAGTTTCTCTGTTCTTTTCTGGTGGGCGGGCCCTTCCGCCTAATATCAACACCACCAAACCACCCTATTTAAAAATATAATCCAAATCAATTGAATCCATTGATTCAAAATTATTTAAAGGAGATTGATTATGAAGAGATATGCATCCAGAAAAGAACGATATCTTCCCAAAACATTCTACAATATAAAAGCAGACCTTGAGGATCTGCCGAAGCCACCCTTAAATCCTCAAACAAAAGAAATCCTTAAACCAGAAGATTTGGCCCCTATTTTCCCAATGGGATTCATTCAGCAGGAAGGCTCTATGGAAAGAACCATTCCCATCCCGGAAAAAGTTCGAGAAGCCTATGCGGTGTACAGGCCGACTCCACTGGTTTATGCTTCTGAGCTCAAAAAATATCTGGATACTCCCGCTCATATTTTTTATAAGTATGAAGGAGTGGGACCCACAGGGAGCCATAAAAGTAATACAGCTATTGCCCAGGCTTATTTGGCAGCCCAAGAAGGAGTAGAGACATTGACCACAGAAACCGGAGCGGGTCAGTGGGGTTCGGCTCTCTCCCATGCGGGAACGCTTTTTGGACTGGAGGTCAACGTCTTTATGGTCCGAATCAGCTTCAGACAAAAACCAGGCCGTCGGATCATGATGGAAATGTTCGGAGGCAATGTGCAGGAAAGCCCCAGCGATCATACGGAAGCAGGGAAAAAATTTTTTGTTCAGGATAAGGATCATCCCGGAAGCCTGGGAATAGCCATTTCTGAAGCTGTGGAAACGGCGGTCAAAAACGATACCGCCAAATATTCTTTGGGCTCTGTCCTAGATAGTGTTCTGATGCACCAGAGTGTGATCGGACTGGAAGCTGATAATCAAATGCGGGAACTGGGAGTAGAGCCTGATACTGTAATCGGATGTGTGGGGGGAGGCTCCAATTACGCGGGCCTGGCTTTTCCGTTTGTCAGGAAAAGACTCATGGAAGAGAAACATATAAAATTTATCGCCGTAGAGCCCGAAGTATGCCCCACTCTCACTCAAGGAAACCTGAAATACGACCATGGGGACAGCGTGGGGATGACTCCCCTTCTCTATATGTATACTTTGGGAATGGATTTTGTCCCACCTCCTATACATGCGGGAGGACTGCGGTACCACGGCATGGCTCCTCTGGTGAGTCATCTGGCACAAAAAGGAATCATTGATCCTAGAGCCTATAAGCAGACCAAAATATTTGATTCAGCCAAAGTGTTTTTAAAGACCGAAGGGATTCTTCCCGCACCTGAATCTTCCCACGCTATAGCTGCTGCCATCGATGAAGCTGTAGAAGCCAGAGAAGAGGGCCAGGAAAGAGTTATTTTGTTTAACCTCTCAGGACACGGATTCCTGGATATCAATGCTTACGACCGATAAAAAAATATAAATAATGGGGACGGTTCTTCCAAAAAAGAACCGTCCCCATTAAAGGGATTGACAAGTAAGCTGATTTATCTAAGAATAGTATAATCTGGGCGATTAACTCAGCGGAAGAGTGCTACCTTCACACGGTAGAAGTCGCAGGTTCAAGTCCTGCATCGCCCACCACTCCCTTCTCTCCAAAGAAAGAGATTCCTTTTATATTTCTCCTCTTATGGGAATCATTCCTGTGAATTGAGACATTATTTATTTTCTTAAATAAAGCAATGATCCTTCATATGGGACAAAAACATTCATTGACAATGGCATATTTCTTGCATTATACAATGATTAAATCAAGAAGGAGGAAAATAATGAAAAAAACAATGCTTTTTATGGTTATGCTCACGCTTGTGCTGGCACCTTCCTTATTGGCTCAAATGGGACGCGGCATGATGGCCGGGGATCAAGCCAGGCTCACCTCCGAACAGATGAACAAAATCAAGCAGATGAATCTTAAGTACCAAAAAGAAATGATGCCCATCCGGATGAAGCTTCAGGAAAAAAACCTGGAACTGACCAATTTGATGGCTGATATGGCCGATAAGAAAAAGATCGAATCCAAAATCGAAGAAATGTCCGATATCTATTCAGACCTTTTGAAGAAATCCGTGGAGCACAGAAGCAATATCCTGAGCGTTCTGACCGACGAACAGAAGGAGATGTTTAACTGGAATATGGGATTCGGAATGGGAATGAATCCCGGCATGATGGGTACGATGGGACGTGGCATGGGTATGATGGGCACTGGCATGGGCATGATGGGCGGCATGGGCCACTGGAGATGTCCTTACTGCGGAATGTGGCGTTGGTGAGCCGTTGTACAAAACCGACGAGTACACTTTATAAAAAGCCCCTTTGAATAATGACTAAGCTGTGAATCAAGCTTTTTAGGGCGTCTGTCTTTTCCGGGGGGTTCCAGACACTAACATACTGAGAACAGGTAAGAGGAGGATATAATGTGGCATAACATGGGATTCGGCGGAATGATGTGGTACGGCTGGCTGTTCTGGATTATTATCATCGGACTGGTGGTGTATCTCATCGTAAGATTAGTAAATCAAAGCAGCGCCGGCTCAAACAATCAAACAAATGAAACCCCCCTGGATATATTGAAGAAAAGGTACGCACGAGGAAAGAAATCAAAAGAAGAATTTGAAAGCAAGAAAAAAGATCTAATATAGACTTTCAGTTCCGAATTATGCCTAGTGACCAGGAATCTCAAAAAATAAGACATCGATACAATCGGATTTCTGGCATATACAATTTGATTGACAAGCCGATGGAGCATATATTTGCGGAACACCGCAAAAATATGCTGAAGGCAACCCGCGGCAGAGTACTGGAAGTTGGAGCGGGCACCGGGAAAAATTTTGACTATTACCCGGATGATGTGGAGGTCACGGCTATTGACTTCAGCCCGGATATGATGAAGATCGCCCGAAAAAAAGCAGCAAAACTTCACCATATTAAAGAAGTTCTGGAAATGGATGCGGAAGACATGAGTTTTGCTGATAATACGTTTGATACGGTTGTCACCTCGTGTGTGTTCTGTTCGGTGCCCCATCCGGTAACAGGATTAAAGGAAATAAGGCGTGTCTGCAAAAGGGACGGCAAAATTTTGATGCTGGAACATGTGAAGAGCAAAAAACCGATTATAGCCCCTCTGATGGATATTATAAACCCAATCCCTCTCCATATTTACGGCGCCAATATCAACAGAAACACAGTGGAAAATCTTCATAAAGCGGGGTTTCGGAATATAAGGGTAAAAGACCTCTGGCTGGATATCCTGAAGCTTATCATCATAAAGAACGATAAATAGGGGGTAAGAAATGAAAATATCTAAGATTAAACGAAGAAACTTTCTGAAAACTGCCGCTGGAGCTGCGGCCTTTTCGGTTCTGCCCGGTTCCTTGTTTAAAAACAGCAGATCCCCAGACCAAAAGCCCGGCTTGGATTTCACTCCGGATATTGAGTTTGACTTAACCGCTCATCTGGATGAGATTCCCATCCTACCCGGAAACCGGACCAAGGTGTGGAGGTTTTCCGGAGAAGTCAAAAAGGGGAGGAAAGACGCCCTTCAGAGTTGGGACGACCATTACCTCGGTCCTATTTTCAGGGTGAAGAAAGGTGAAAAAATCCGGGTGGTATTTAAAAGCGATATCGATGAGATTACCATCGTCCATTGGCACGGTTTGCATGTGCCTCCGGAAATGGACGGTCATCCTCAACATGTCATTGAAAAAGGTGAAAAATATGTTTATGAGTTTGAAGTCCAAAATCGCGGCGGCACATATTGGTTTCATCCTCACCCCCACGAATTCACAGGCCCGCAGGTTTACAGCGGTTTAGCGGGTCTTTTTATCGTATCCGATGATGAAGAAGAGGAACTCAATCTTCCTTCAGGCGATGCTGAAATTCCCATAATCATTCAGGACAGGACTTTCAATCCGGACAACCAGTTAGTCTATCTGTTCTCTCCTATGGATAGAATGACAGGATTCCTCGGCGACGAGGTTATCGTCAACGGCAAAAAGAATTTTTCGCTCGATCTTGATTCCAAAGCCTATCGGCTGCGGCTTTTAAACGGATCCAATTCACGGATCTATAAACTGGCATGGAGCGACAGCACTCCGTTTACGGTTATAGGGACCGACGGAGGACTTTTGGAAAAGCCGGTTCAAAGAAAGTATCTGACCTTCGGGCCTGCAGAAAGATATGACATTTTGGTTGATTTTTCGGATAAAGAAAAAAATCAGAAGATTAAATTGGTAAGCCTTTCATTCCCTTCCTTATTTTCCGGAATGGGCGGAATGATGCGCAGAAGAATGATGGGGCAGGATTTCAATTCCCTCGATATGGGCGAGAGAATGGATCTTCTTACCATAAATATAAAGAATAAAGTTTCTGAAAAATTTAATGTGCCTTCCAGGCTCTCTTCCATGGAAAAATCTGAACCACAGGAAGCGGTAAATTACGCCCGTCCCCGGCAGTTTGTTTTCGGTATGGGTGGGCATATGCGCTGGACTATAAACAGAAGAACTTTTCAAATAATGGAAGTTGCAGATTGGGAAAAGGTCAAACTCAACACTGAGGAGGTTTGGGAGTTTATAAACAGCCGCGGCGGCATGGGAATGATGGGCGGTATGATGGAGATGCCGCACCCGGTACACATCCACGGCCTGCAGTTTCGAATAATCGAAAGAAAGGCGGACAGAAGTTTTGCCCGCATCTTTAATTCTTTCAAAGACGGTTTCGTGGACCAAGGCTGGAAAGACAGTTTTCTTCTTTTACCAAGAACCCGTGTAAAAGTCCTGCTTAGATTCAAAGATTACAAAGGAATGTACCTTTATCATTGTCATAATCTTGAGCATGAAGACATGGGAATGATGAGGAACTATTTGATTGAATAATGCCGGCTATCTCCTCATATTAGAATTGAAGAGGGTAAAAAGAACAGAATCCGGAGGTCATGAAATGCATACTGATCATAACAGCATGGAAGACAATACGCGAAAACCAGACAGAAATCACGGAGTCCATAAAGACAAAGATCATCATGCTCATATGGTGGCTGATTACAGACATCGTTTCTGGGTATCACTAGGCGCGACCATTCCTATTTTGATCTTATCGCCCATGATCCAAGCTTTTCTGGGCTTCAAGCAGGCTCTCGGCTTTCCCGGAGATACATATATCTTATGGGCTCTTTCTTCCTTTGTATTTATATACGGAGGGTGGCCGTTTCTTAAAGGGATCGTCAATGAAATGCAAAAGAAAAAACCTGGTATGATGACGCTCATTGCTGTCGCCATAACGACTGCTTATGCATACAGCAGTGTGGTTGTTTTTGGGTTGAGCGGAAAAATATTTTTCTGGGAGCTGGCTACACTGATCGATATTATGCTTTTAGGACACTGGATCGAGATGAAATCTGTGATGGGGGCTTCACGCGCATTGGAAGAGCTTGCCAGGCTCATGCCTTCGGACGCTCACAAAGTAATGGAGGATGGAAGCACTAAGGATGTTTCGATTGAAGAGCTCAATTCTGGGGACTTGGTACTGATAAAGCCGGGAGAGAAAGTGCCGGTGGATGGGGAGGTTACAGAAGGCGAGAGTTCGGTCAATGAGGCTATGCTGACAGGCGAGTCCAAGCCTGTGGAAAAGAGGGCCGGTTCTGAGGTTATTGGAGGTTCCATCAACAGCGAAGGGGCTCTCACTACAGAAGTCAAAAAGACCGGAAGGGATTCTTTTCTGTCCCAGATGATCGAGCTTGTCGAGCAGGCACAGAAAAGCAAATCCAGGAGCCAGGATCTTGCGAACCGGGCGGCTCTATGGCTTACCATTATAGCGCTGACCGGGGGGATAATCACGCTGGCTGTATGGCTGGGGGTTATGGGTAAAAATTTTGACTTCGCCCTGGAACGGACTGTGACTGTCATGGTGATCACTTGTCCCCACGCGCTGGGACTTGCTGTGCCTCTTGTAGTTGCAGTTTCTACGGCTCTTTCTGCTAAGAATGGACTTCTAATCCGCGACCGCGCATCCTTTGAAAGAGGACGTAACATTCAGGCGATCATCTTTGACAAGACTGGAACCCTGACCAGGGGCGAATTCGGCGTGACCGATACAGTCTCTTTCTCTAAGGGGATGGATGAGAAAGAGCTGCTTAAGTTCGCCGCTGCTATCGAAACACATTCAGAACATCCCATTGCAAAAGGGATTGCTTCCTCAGTTGAAAAACCCCCTCGAGTTCAAGATTTTAAGGCTATACCTGGAAAGGGTGCGCAGGGTAAGGTAGATGAAAAGGAAGTCAAGGTGGTAAGCCCTGGTTTCCTCAGAGAAAACAATATTTCAATGCAGGATGAGAGGGTTGACACATTCAATTCTCAGGGGAAAACAGTGGTGTTCGTAATGATTGACGGTGAACTCAAAGGCGCTATCGCTCTGGCGGATATTATCCGCGAAGAATCGAAAGAAGCCATCTCCAAACTCAAGAAGATGGGTATTCAATGCATGATGCTCACCGGAGACAATAATCTAGTGGCCAAGTGGGTCGCGGAAGAAATCGGACTTGACGAATATTTTGCAGAGGTTCTGCCTAAAGACAAAGCCGAGAAGGTCAAGGAGATCCAGTCACGCGGATTGGTCGTTGCCATGACGGGAGACGGCGTAAACGATGCCCCTGCTTTGGCGCAGGCGGATGTAGGTATAGCCATCGGCGCTGGAACAGATGTTGCGGTCCAGACCGCCGATATCATTCTGGTGCACAGCAATCCCTTGGATGCTGCTGCAATTTTGGATCTTTCAAGGGCGACCTACCGGAAGATGATCCAAAATTTAGCATGGGCCACAGGATACAATGCCTTTGCCATACCTCTTGCCGCGGGCGTCCTTTATGCCTATGGCGTATTGCTGTCTCCTGCAATGGGGGCTTTGCTTATGTCCATGAGTACGGTGATTGTGGCGATAAATGCAAGATTCTTAAAGATTGAAACATAGACTACCGGATTCATATGCTTCCTCTTTTCTACTCTTTTCTATCCCTATCCCTTTAATAAAGATCTATGCTTATCATTAAGCGCTATAAAATCACTAACAAATAAGATTTCAATTCTCTTTTTATTCGATCTCCCTGACTGTTATCAAAAATTAGTCTTTCAGCTTTTGATTTCTGACAAGAAATTCCACAATCTCATCTATTTTATCCAAAGGGACAATTTCAGGATCGTATTCATTCATCTTTTTAACAATCTCTCTCCATCCTGTTTCACTGTAACTGTGCCCATAAATTTCTTTTGCCTCATGACAGGCAAGACAATGTTTCTCGACTAAGGAGGCATCATCGGGAATCTCTACGGTCTCGGGGACGTGGGTTAAGGTCAGATAATGAAGAATCTGAATTCCCTCATTTACCCGTATTCGAGGTTCTGCCAGTGAAACCATTTCGTTTACAATGGTCTCCCAAGATTCGGCGCTCCTGGGCTGCATAATTTCATTCAGCATGTGACAAGTCGAACACTTATTTATAAAGAGCTCCTTCCCCACCTTCTCGTCTAGAATATGTTTTGGAAGAGCTGCATGCGTTAGATAAGGTGCCTGCTCAACTGTGCGGATAACATAATATCCCCCCGTAATAATAACAAGAGTAAAGGCCGTTAAATATACACCTATGCCCAGCAGAAAAAGGTTTCTCCCCAACCTGCTAAAAAACCGTGGGATCACAACCTTAATCACTAGGAGCAAAAGCAGAGCAACAGCAAGTGCTATGTGCAGGGTTATCCGGGACGAAGATTTCTCCCAATAATTTTCCACCCTTCCCAGCATAAATATGAACATTATGACGAAAAGGATGACAAAGATCCAACCGGTTATTTTATGAATTTTAATATATACTTCTGGTCTTGAAAGCTCTTTTCCTCCCATTCTCTTCATCATTGTATAGACTGCCACTCCACCGAATAAAAGAAAAATTCCGCTTATAATAGTGCTTAACAGAGGAGTCATTTCACTCCTTGTATCCTGCTGTTGAAAATTTGCTTAAATTCAACATATTGAAAGGTGAGAATTTGGTTTTTCTGTTGATTATGGTTTTTACTAAATTTCATTAAATTCCTGCCCTCTAAGCGACTTCATCGAATATAATACACACAAAAAACACCTCTGGTCAACAAGAAACCCATAGAAAATAGAGAACATCAGAAAATCATCATCAACAATAAAATAGTTTTCTTCTATGACCTCCCCAAAAAGGGCAAACTCCCCCTTTCATAGAGGTATTTAGAGAACACTTGATCAAGGACAAGGCAGAAAATTCAAGCAGGTTGTTGATATTGATTCAATCAAAACTGGAAATAAATTGAAAATGATGCTATAAATAAAATTAAGGAGTGGTAATAATCACAAAATATGAATCCTCTATTTGACACCATAATTTCAGTTGTTTTTATTTTTTTGGGGACTTTGGTTGCTTTCACCATGATGGCGATTAAGGGAAAGCAAGAACTGCCTAAACCGTACCTGTACATTAAAATTTACAGATACACGGGTTGGTTGTTTTTTTCACTTACGTTTTTATGGTGACCATCATGTTGGCCAGGCAGGATCAATATGGGGAAGAACTTTGTTAAAAACCAACCGGGAAATACTAAAAAAGAGGATCAAGAATGAGAATGATTCATACAATATTACAATCGGGTTTTTTTCGATGTGCTCTGAGTGGGAGGGATAATTGATAGAAAAATATATATCAAGGACCAGAATAAGACTGAGTAAATTTCTGATACCCATGACCTCAGTTGTTATGATCTGCGGACTGATGTTTGCTTTTCGATCCCTACCTGACCAGGAGGAATCGGCCTTGGAAACTTGTACTATCTGTCATCAGGAATGGACAGAGGAATTCCTGAAAACTCCTCATAGTGGAATACAGGACTGTACACCCTGTCATGGACATTCGGATGTTCATATAGAAAACGGGTCCCTTGGGACAATTTTTGCTTTCAAGGATACAGAATCAGCTATCAAGAAAAATCAGACGTGTCTTTCCTGTCACAGCGAGGACAGCGGGTCCTTTTTTATCAGTCCCCACGGAAAATCCTCTATGGACTGTGTTTCCTGCCATACCATTCATTACGCAGATCAAAATCCAAAACTCCTCAAACAAAAGAGAAATCAAAATTGTTCGGTCTGTCATCAGGACGTGATGGCTAAATTCACATTGAATGAAAGACACCGATTGAGAGAAGGCATTCTGGATTGTGTTACCTGTCACGATCCCCATGGCCCTTCATCGAGGGAGCGTCTGACCGGTTTCAAGCACCAGGTTTGCTTCCAGTGCCATACCGATAAATCTGGACCTTTTCTTCATGAGCACCCAGCTTCCCGCATAGAGGGCTGCATGATCTGTCACGATGTCCATGGCAGCTCCAACCGTCATATGCTGAAATTTCAAAGCGTAGGCGACTTATGTTTCAGCTGCCATTCGGTAGCTCCCTCTTTTCACAGACGGTTTGATTCCAGAACCACTAACTGTGTGATATGCCACAGCAGCATCCACGGATCAAATCTGTCACCGTACTTTTTAAGGTAGGAGGACCCAGATGAAATATAAAATTATGAATCCAGCTTTATTGTTAATAATACTGGCCTCCTTTTTCGTCCTTCCGGTCAGTGCTTTTCAAGATACCAATGATGATTTTTATGGCAAATTTCTTTTTGGTTACCGATATGTGGATACCAGGGGCACTTTAACCAAATATAAGGAAGACTTTAATTTATTTGAGGGAGCCCGTTTATTCAATTTTAACGTGCATTATCAGCCTCAGGAAAAGTCAAAACTCTTTGACCGTTTGGATATGTATGCATCCAATCTCGGAGGGGACCCGTATGAAACTCTCTCCTTCAATATTCAAAAATACGGAACCTTTCAGTTTCAATACGACCGCAGAAAATCTGCCTATTTCTACGATGACCGTCACATGGCCGGAGGCTCTCTTTATGATCTCCATTCATTTAATTTCGAACGTGTGCGGGACAGCGGAAGCTTAAAAATCGCTCTCCACAATTCGGTTGATTTGGTTTTGGGTTTCGATCGGTACTCCAAAAAGGGAGAGAGTCTCACTACATTTGACATCAACCGTATAGAATTTGAATTTGATAAACCCATTAGTGAGGATTACCAGCAGGTTTCAATCAGTGTAAACGCCCGGCTTAATAAAAAGTACTCTTTCCTTATTCAAGAACAGATCATGAGTTATGAAAATAAAAACAGCCTATTTCTTCCCGGCTATGCCGATGGAGAACCTTCTGCCTTCTACCCATCAGCCCTTAAGTATTTTCATCTCAACCAACCGTACGAGATCAATTCGAACCTGCATTCCCTCAAGTTCAATGCTCAACCGTTTGACAGCTTGATTCTGAAAGGAGCAGTTCAGGTGAGAGACCAGGACCTGAATCTGGATTATTCCGAGTCAGCTGCAGGTACCGATTATCTCAATAAACTTTTTTCTTATCACCTAACCGGGAATGGCCGTTTCCAAAGGAATCTTCAGCTCTATGACCTTGAGTTAAACTATTTGCTAATGAATAAACTGGCAGTGGTGGGTGCTTTCCGCTCCTATGATTTTGAACAGGATGGAACTTTTTTTTATGATGGTCTGTCCGAGAACTCTGTTCTGGGATACCATACCCTTGGATTAGAAGGCGGACTTCAGTATCAATTTTCACCTGCTCTTTCGATGACAGCGGGCTACCGCAGTGAAATCCGTGAATTTCAAGGTATTGAAACAGTCAATCATAAGGAGGAAAACACTCTCAACGGATTTTTCGCAAATGTGAATCTAAAAGTCAAACGACTGCTGCAGTTGACCGCAGATTATCATCACGGAATCTATGACAATCCATTCACTCTCATTTCACCTACTGATTTTTATCGCATGCGGATTACCGCACGATTTCATTATAAAGAATTCAACATACACACTTCTTATCATCACAATCAAACCACCAGCGATATCCTGGAAAAGTTATGGGAGTCCTCTACAGACCGAATCAATTTACGGGCAGGTTATAGAATCGGACCGGCGCAAATTTCAATTGGATACAATCGGATCAACACCGTTCATGAGTCTGATCGGATCATCACCTTTGCTCCACCTGCATCTGGCTCTTTTGCCTGGGATGTTTTTTTTGAGGGAAAATCGAATCTTATGGATGTTTCACTGGATTTTGATATCAGTGAACAAATAAAGATCGGGACCAATGGTAACTATTATGATAACAATGGATACTGGGAGATATCCCGTACCATATTGAACAGTTTCGTAGAGTATATGTTCCCCAATAGATTGGTCTCCCATTTAGGATACAGGTATATTGATTTCAAAGAAGAAAGTTCAGGCGCTAATGATTATTCCGCTCATATCATTGAACTCTCTTTTGGATACCGTTGGAAATAAAATCAAACTGGATAAACAAGACACTGCATTATGAAAAGATTTCTGCGGGTTTTCGAGGAGAAATTCTAAAAACAACCAGCGATAATCTCAGGAATTTATGACTGACTTAAGGTGAAAAAATGAGGTTGTACTCGGTTTTTTTATTAATTTTTGGAGTCAATTATTTGTTATCTGGGCCTAAAAATTTTCATTAAGTCCAGGATGAAAGGGAAAGAAATGCCTATAAAAATCCCAAAATCTATGCAAAACTGGGGTTCTCTGATCGGTCTGACCATTGCCGCAATTAGTTTTTTTATGATCATCGTTCTCTTCGCTCTCTCTGCTATGATCGGAGAAGGTGGAATATACCTGGGTTTGGTCACATATATTCTTCTTCCTACAGTCATGTTAGCTGGATTGATGATCGCCCTGATTGGGATAGTAGTGGCAGCCAAGAAAAGCAAAAAGAAGAAAACAAAAAAGCCTTTATGGCCCACCATCGACCTGGGCTATTCTAAACACAGGCAGGCTTTTTTTCTTTTCTTTATAGGGACATCGGTTTTTCTTTTTTTCTCGTTAATCGGCAGTTATCAAGCTTTTCACTATACTGAATCAGTTCAGTTCTGTGGACAACTCTGTCATGAAGTGATGGACCCGGAATACAATGCGTATCAGCATTCTCCTCATGCACGGGTTTCATGCGTAGAATGTCATGTGGGACCAGGAGCGGGCTGGTATGTCCGTTCCAAGCTTTCAGGACTTTATCAGGTCTATTCAACCCTGACAAACAACTATCCAAAGCCCATACCCACTCCTATTGAAAACCTTCGTCCCGCCAGAGAGGTCTGTGAGCAATGTCATTGGCCAAAGAAATTTTATGCGCATAAGCTCCAATTCCACACTTACTATTTGTCAAACAAAGAAAACACATCCTGGAATCTCCGTCTGGTCATTAAAACAGGTCCTCAACACCAAGCCATGGGTCTCAAAGAAGGCATCCACTGGCACATCAATCCAGAAGTTAAAATAGAGTATATCGCTGAAGACGAAAGGAGGAGAGAACTGCCCTGGGTACGCTTCACTAATAAAATAACTGGGCAGACAGTGGTTTATCAGGATCAGGATAATCCACTGAGTCCGAAGCAGATAAAAGAAACACAACCGCGGGTCATGGACTGCATAGATTGTCATAACCGGCCTTCCCATGATTTTAAGGGTCCAATGCGATTTATCAATGAGGCCATCACTGCTGGTGAGATCTCTCCTGATATTCCTGAGATCAAAATGATGGCCATGGATGTCTGTTCCAAAGATTATTCATCTGCCCAAGAGGCATTGGATGCTATAACAAAATTACAAATCTATTATGAGGAAAACTATCCAGAATATTACGCTAAATATCAATCCCGAATAAAAAAAGCCATCACATCCATCCAGAAAAGGTATCAAAGAAATATTTTTCCTGCGATGAATCTCACCTGGAATACCCATCTGGATCATATCGGGCATTTAAACTACATGGGATGTACCCGATGCCATAATGAAACCCATGTTAGTCAATCCGGGCATATCATCCGCCAGGACTGCAACCTATGTCATCTGATTATTGGACAGGGGAAACCAGGAATGATGTCAATCGGTTCCGTTCATAATCCCCTGGACTTCCGGCATCCTCAGGATATCGATGAAATCTGGAAAGAGGTGGCTTGTTCCGAATGTCATACTGGCGGGAGAATGTAGTTACTTTTTGTCCGGACGGTAATGTTTTACGAGCTCCCATGAGGATTTAAAATCAAAGGGGATGCCATGGGGATTTTCATGGCAGGTCAGGCATTTCTTTTTTATGTCCTCCTCTGTTTTATATTCAATCAATCCATTCTCTACTGCTTTTTCATGGTCCTTCATAATGGAAAGACTTTTGTATTCACTGCCCGGACCATGGCAAACTTCGCAGGAAACTCCCTCCTTCCTGAACTCAATAGATTCATCCCAGAGAGGAGCATGGCATTTCATACATTTCGGGCTTTCTGCAGGATTTTCCACTCCCAGTTCTCCAGCAATGGGCTGGGCAATATCCCGAGTCAATACTTCATAGGATTGTGAATGCTTCCTTTGTTCCCACTTGGGATACTGGGCTCCCCGAGCTTCACTTGTGTGACAGATTCTGCATTTATCCACTCCCACATATTCAAATTCCTGAGCGAATATAAGAGCCACCCAAACAACCGCTGTCATTGCAGCGAATCCTATGATTGTTTTTTTCATTTTTTATTTTCCTTCCTGCTAATTCCAAAAAAGATATATAAATTCTATCATTATTATAGTATTTTTTATGAATTTTTCAAAATCTTGTTTTTAATCCTTACTGAATGAAGATTCCTTCATAAAAAAACAGTGACACAATACTCATTTATCAATTATTTTTGAACCCCTCCTCAATCTCAGCTCCCTGTAGCCGCTAAGGGACAATCAGAATATACATGATACACCAATCCTCTAGTTCAGAATCAAGGATGAGCTCTATCATTTCTGAGTATTACTAGGACTGATTTTACGGTATTCCCTCTTTTATATAGGTTTCTTGTTGAACGGATGTGTCTTTTGTGAGTACTGTAATTAACCTGACCTATTCATAAAAAAATGGCGATGTTTTCATTAATAATTTATTTTCAGCTATATACAAGTTTCTTTCAAGAACAATGTCTTGAATATTTTTCTTGTTTATATTTTTTATTTTAAT
>Ga0180433_10000194_pt1 | contig 104432 bp, 101 predicted proteins | sample SS_ome_8_FD_132980 | JGI IMG/M metagenome (GOLD analysis project Ga0180433, IMG submission 132980) | Hypersaline lake sediment archaeal communities from the Salton Sea, California, USA - SS_1_D_1 metaG | ecosystem: Environmental > Aquatic > Non-marine Saline and Alkaline > Hypersaline >... | reverse complement strand
ATATCAATGAAAAAAGACGGGGAATGTGTTACAATTGAAAACCCCGTTCGCATACCAGGAGAAGGAGTCAGATATGGACAGGGTAAGAAGTATTCCCTGCACAGACATCAGTGCGGAAACGGAACAATGCCTCAAGGAGATCTCCAGATCCGGAACCGTACGTCGGGTCGTGTACCCTTACCATCCTTCGCTGGCCAGACGGATCGCCCAATTGTTTGCCTTGAATACCAGCCTGGCCGGTAACCTGATCTTTTACCATCACAATCCCTTCGAAATATTCTGTTATTTTGAAGATCTCAGCCCGGAATCGACCCGATCCCTGCGGCACATCTCCCCCAAAAAACGGGAACGGTTTTTCCTGCAGGCGATGGCCCTGTACCAGATTGAATGCCGGATGAATACGCCCCTGTTTGATTTTTCCCGAATCTCGGTAGGGAGAACTCACGAACTGCAGGTGGAATTTTACCTGAATGACCGGCCCCATCCGGATTCCGCGGGCGAGATCAGCCGGCATTTCAGGGGACCGGGAACGCTGCAGGAGCTGAAACCTGATAATCTGGGCTACCATTGGGAAGTTTTGCGGGACCGGAGCTCGGGCCATCTGGAGAAACAGTATTTTTATGACCACCGCCGCTCCCTGGTTTCTCCAGGCTTTTTCGATGAAATCCTGGATCGTCAACAGGGGGTTCATGCGGTCGGGGTCACCCGGTCCGACCCTGGTTGTCAGGCCATGATCAAACGGTTTCTGATCAAGGCATGCCATGACCGGAAGATCCGGTACCGGGAGATTTCCTTGCCCGACGAGGATTGGGAAAGAGCGGCCTTTCCAGCAAAGGACAAAAGATGGAAGTCGAGCAAAAACGATTATGACCGATCTGTCCTGGTCATCAGCGGCCATGACCGGAGGGATGTTCTCCCTTCCATCCAGCGGCATTGCCGGGCCCGGTCTGACGAAGGCGGATATATCCTGGTGGATATGGCCCGAAACAACCGGTTGAAGAATTGCGAGATTTGTATCCACCGGTTTCCGAATAACGAACTGGGGAAGGAAGGCCGGACGAGTGGCACCCCCGATAAAAAAATCACCGGCCGGGAACGGGAAACCTTGAAATTTTTCTGCAGTTTTCCCCTGGCTCTGCCCCGGAATGTCCTGCCCAAAATCCTGGCGGAGGATCAAATGAAGCAAGTGGCCAGACTGCAGAAAGACCTGGTGCTGCGCGAAACCCGGCCGGGGTGGCTCGCCCTGCATGAATCCTGGGTTGATCGGGTAAAGGTCTCGCTTCGGGAGTCCATCAATTTCCACCAAAAGTTCCTCCAACACCATGGCCACCCGGGGGTACGTTTGCATCTGTCCGTTTTGCAAGGGAATACGCGGGGAATTATACGGTTCCTGGCCAGCCCGCGGCTTCAGTATCAGGTCAATCCGCAGGATTATATCCCGATCCTGGAAATCCGTCGTTCCAGGTTCCGGGAAGATAACAGGATGATGGAACACTTCCTGGACCTGCTGGTCCGTGAAGAAAGACTTGCCCTGGCCGGCAGGCTGCTGGTCCGGGAATGGAGGACGGATGATGTTTTTCATAACACCAAGATGGCGCATATCGCCTTGATAAAGAAGGACTATCAGCTGCTGGACAGATATCTGGACCGACTGGAAGAGGCGGGAGGGAGTGATGAAATCCTTTTTTTGAAATCGGCCCGCCACCTGAAAAAATCGCAATTCGACCCGGCCCGGTTCCTTTCCCAGAAAATCGAGAATCCCTACTACCGTTCCAAAATACAGCTGATGGTGCTCCACCTGTCGATAATCAAGGGAGAACCGGTCATGGAAAAAGATATCCGCCAAATTGTGCGGTATTTCGCCCAAAATGGCTATCGGCGCGAGGAAATTGAAGCCCGTCACATTCAGGCCAAGCTCTTGAAAGACAACCGCTTTGAACAGGCCGGATTTCATCGGGAGTGTTATATCCAATCGGCGGAACGCCGCTATTCGCTTCTGTGCGCCAGTGTGGCGGTGGATCTGGGAAACCTGTATTACCATGCGGACCGCTATACAACCTCACGGGTCTGGTACCAGAGGGCACTGGAATTATTCAAAGAGGCGGGCAATGAAAACGGCGTATTTCTGGTGTATTCCAACCTCAACGAGATTAACAAAATTCTGGGGAATTGGCATCAGATCAAAGAACGGGGACTGCAGATCCTTTCCTATGACCGCCGACAGCAAAAACAGCTGGCCGTCGCCCATGACTATTACAATCTGGCCGAATTTGAATATCTCAAGCATGCCTACGAAACAGCAGTTTCATATGCAGACCGGGCCCGGGATATATTTTCCCGGGAGGATTATGCCGACGGAGAGGCGACCTGCATGCTCCTCAAGTGGATGATTTTCAAACGGATCAGATCGCGCGACGCCCTGGTTGAATCGGGGAATCTTCCCGAGGGAACGACGGATCCGGATCTGCGGCGTTCATTCTCGGTGTTGAAATGCCTGGCCGGTGACGATCCGCAGACCGCTGCCCGCTGTCACCGGATACTGGAAAAATTCGACTCCCGCCTGAAAAAATTTCACCTCAGCCTGGTGGTGACCGCGGTTTTGCGTGATCGGACGAGCCTGGCTCAACTGGAAATGATATCCAGGCAGTTGACACGGGACAATCCCAGAAACTACTTCTATTACGAGTATAAATACCTGTATTTCGATTGCTTTGTTCCAGCGGATGAACCGGCCTCCAGGTTGAACCGGGATCTCTTCGAGGAGGTGTACTGGTTCTTCAAACGAAACGGGCGGCACCTCTCCCCAAAGATGGAATTCATCAAGCGGGGCCTGGATGGAGTTGAGGGAAATTTTCAGACCCTACTGGACCTGGCGCATCTGGTGCAGGGCTTCGGGAAATGGCAGTCCAAGGAAGACATCACCCGGACCATCGATCGGCACCTTGGTCCCAGGTCCGGTGTGAGTTGTTTCTGCTTTTCGGTTTTCTGCCGGGGCCAGATCCGGTTCCGCCTATCCAATCGTCCCCAATGGCGTGACTTGTACCGCTTGATCGATGAGAAGGCGATCACCGGAAATTCTCCCTTCGATCTGTCAGCGGCCGAAGTGGATCAACTGCGTTCCCGGATTCAACTGGAGGGACCGGAAAGCCCGGATATGCAGATCCAAACCTGGCCGGGAAGCGGAAAACACCAATTTGTCTTCATTTGCGGATTGACCCCTTCCAACAGACGGGAAGATAATATTTTCAACTCCCACCGGCGGTTTTTTCATGAATTGTCCGTCCTGGTGATCAAATTCCTTCAGAATCGGGAGGGTGAGTTTACACAATTGACGGAAATCATCGGACGGTCTGAACCGATTCGGAGAATGAAACAGAGGATCATGAAGGTTGCCCGGGTTCCCTTCCCGGTGCTGATCACGGGGGAAAGCGGTACCGGAAAAGAACTGGTGGCCAGGGCCATCGCATCACTGGGCATTGGAAAGGGAGGAGATTACTTCTGCCTCAATACCGCCACCCTGCCTGAAAACCTGATGGAGGCAGAGCTGTTTGGATACCGCAAAGGGGCTTTCACCGGCGCCCAGGAAGACCGGTCAGGATTGATCGAGGCGGCTGCCGGGGGATGCCTTTTTCTGGATGAAATCGGTGAACTCCCCCTGAAGCTTCAGGCCAAACTGCTGCGGGTTCTGCAGGAAAAAGAGATCAAACGTCTGGGGGAGAACCGAACCCGCAAAGTCTCGGTCCGTTTTATTTTTGCCACCAACCGGGATTTGAAAAGGATGATAGGCGACGGACGATTCCGCGAGGACCTCTACTACCGGATACGGGATCTGGAAATAAGGGTTCCTCCCCTCAGGGAAAGAAAAGAAGATATATCCCTGCTGGTGGAATATTTCCTCAAAGAAGGGGGAATGGATGTGCCCGCGGAAGAGATGAGGCTTTTGGTTGAAGGGTGCAAACTCCAGGACTGGCGGGGTAATGTCAGGGAATTGCGTTCCTATATCAACCGTTTTATCACCTTCTATCCTGATTTTTCCCCCGAAGACCGGATCATGGATTTCCAACCCGCAGAAGGCCTGATCGGGATGCGGGATCGATTTGAAAGAGAAATCCTGGAGAACCGTCTGGTTCAAAATCGCTGGAACCGGCAAAAAACGGCCCGGGAATTAAAAATCAGTCGGAACCATCTCTATCAGCTGATAAAAAAACACGACCTCAGACCGTTTCCCCGCTGATATTAATCAGGATTGCCGGAAGATTTCTTCCGGGAAGGGAAGGCAAAGAGGAAAAACCCGGCGGCGGTCATCATGGCGATATTCTTCAGGATCGAAGGGATCAGGTTGGCCTGGCCGGAGCCGGGGGAAAAACACCCACAGTTGATATCCAGCCCCCGGGCCATATTGATCCCCATGGCCAGGGTAAAGAGACCCAGGAGTATAAGTGTCCACCAGGCCATGGTTCGTTGGTACTGCCCCATCAACAGAAAACCGCCGGCGATGACTTCGAAGAAGGGCAGAAAAAGGGCGATCGGTTTGATCAGAAACAGGGGGAAGAGCTGATAATTGTACACGGAACTGGCAAAATCCAGCGGGTGGATGATTTTTTCGATTCCGGCGTACACGAAGACCGCCCCCAACCCCAGGCGGATCAGGATGCACCCGGGCGTTCCCTGCCGGTCCGGGCAGTCAGGGCGCATGGGACCTCCGATTTTGCTGGTATTTCCGCCATCCCTCGATTCCCCCCTTGAAGATGAAGATATCGTGAAATCCTTCGGTATAAAGGCGGTTGGCCAGCATCAGGGAGTCGGAACAGTGTGGATCGCTGCAGTAGGTGATGAGGGGGCGATCGGCGGGAAGTTGATCACGGATCAGCGTAAAACCTTCTTCAAAACGATCGACCGGAAGACTCAGGGCGCCCGGGATATGGAAGAATTCGTATTGAACGGGATCGCGGGCATCGATCAATACCGCTCCCTCCAGTTCAAGCAGATCCAGTAAAAACCCGACATCAATTTCCGGGAATTCCAGCAGTTGGGATGAAACCGGCCGGTAGGCTGTGAAAAGGTTGAAGTCCGGAGTAAAAAAGGTGTTGGAAATGAATCCGGCTCCCAGGGTCAGCAGCATCGCCAGAAGGGTCTGCCGCATAAAAATTTTAGGAGTGCTTTTTCTTTCCGTCATTGCGCTGCTTGAAATCGCGGTAGGGAAGGCCGGCGATTCCGTAATGTTCGGCGGGAATTTCGTTGATGATAACCCGGATGGCATCCGGTTTTACCCCGAGGGTGTGTTGGATGGCCCGTGTGACCGCTCGAATCAGGGATTTTTTGCATTCCTCGTTTCTTCCCTCCAGCATCTTGATTTCAGCGATCGGCATTCTGACTCCTTTCTGTCTGAATTTTTAAGAAAAGGCGGCTCCCCCGGGGGATTTTGGAAAAATCCGTTATTTTATCCCCCGCGATAAATCCCCGGCCGGGGATCAGATACAGGGTCTGGGGAGCTTTGGCCAGTTCCCGGGCGATTCCCCAGGGGGTATGACCGGTCTCGGCTTTAATGGTATGGGGACCGGAATAGTTGATGATCATCCGGGTGTTATTGGGTAGAAAATCCCAGTCCGGGATCTGGTCGCCCCGCAGCAGCTGTTGATTGGGATAAAGATAGAAAGTGTGGGGATCGTTGTACTGGCGACCGGCGAAACTCCAGGCGGTATTGCGGCTGGAAATGGTGAAAACGGGCCCGTCCATCCCGTCGGGACCGATGGAATGGTTCAGCAGAACCTCGGTCCCGGCGGGAATTTCACCCCATCCCACAGCGGATTCAACCTGGTCGCCCGGGATCTTTCTTCCGTCCGGAAACAGGTAAAGGGTGCTGGGCTGGTTGTATTCTTCACCGGCAATACTCCATGCGGTGTGAGCGGGGTCGATGATATTGGTAATTCCCTCGGGAAGCAACGGCGGTGCGCCGGTCACGGGGGCGATTCGATTGCGGGCCAGGGCCTGGGAAGAATAAAAGGTGTTGTGGATGATGGGATCCTGGGTCAGGCGCTTTTCCCTGACATCCGGATCATAATCCCACATCCCGATCAGACCGGCTTCCTTGCGGACAAAATTCAAGGCGCATTTCTTGCGTCCACGGTGCTTTTTTTTGAACCAGTAGTTCGGATTTCCGTAGGATATCTGGGCATGGGTAAGCACGTCCCGGTCCCGGACCTGAAAACGGCTCTGGAGAATATCCAGAAGGTTTGAGATGGCCTGATACTGCAATCGGGTGATGGTGCCGTAGTGAAATCCCACCAATTCGATTCCGATGGAATGGTTGCTCAGATCTTCGGTGCCGTTCCACATGCTTTTGCCCGCATGATCGGCCCGGTAGCGGGGATCGAGAATCAGGTAACAATTTCCCAGTCGGTCAATGGCATAATTGGCATGGCCACCGATGGTCCGGTGGGAGGAAGATACCTTTTTCCCCCTGGAAAGGGTATGCAGGGTGCTTTTCTTTCCGGCTTCGGAGGTATGAATGATGATGTAATCTGTGGAAGAACGCTCGACCTTTTGATACTTTGGGTTCAGATGTTTCTGGTAATCGATGATCCGCAGGGTCTGGGAGAAAAGGACCGGGGCCAACCCGAAGACACACCCGAGGGATAGCAGCACTTTCATCCGGCGATTCATCATCATGGCGATTTCAAGAGGAATATTGTACCAGCATTCAGGGGAACGCGCAACTGCAAACCAATCAGTCCTGTTCTTCCCGCCAGGCCCGGTATCCCCTCAGGTATTCATCGGTTACCCGCCGGGGATCCAGCTGGAGCTGCAGGGCCAGCGTCCGGAGCTGCCAGCCCAGATAAGCCAGGGGGGGCAGGTTCGGGTAGTCGTTCTTTTCGATATTGACCAGGGTATTCTTGGGGATTTTGGTCACCCCGGATATGGTGGAAATTTCCAATCCCAGCTGCTCCCGTCTTTTTTTTAAAAAGGCCCCATCGATTGCCTGATACTCTCTCTTCGCATCCGGAGATTGTTCCCCGGCCAGAAGATCCCGGAGTATCCGGTAGGCCTCTTTCAATTCCTGTTGTATCCGCAGGGATCTTTGATCGGACATTTCATCCTTCAGTGGACGGAGGGGCAGTGAATCCTTTCCATGAATGGTGATGAGTTGGTGATAGGATTCGTTGAGTTCTTCCAGGCTGCAGTTGACATCCAGTTCCAGGATCCGGAAGTATTTTTTATATTTGCTTCTGTCCATGATGCAGGCTTTGCAGGGATATACCGGATTCCCTGATAATGTTGTCGACCAGCAAACCGATGCCGGTTCCGGGCATGGATCGGGAAAAGTCAAGCCATCCGCCCGGATTGTTGATGATCTCCCGCAGGGGAGGGTGGTATTTCAGGTACCCGCTGTACCGGGAATCGATTTGGAAATATTTCTGCAGGATGCTTTTGACCGAAAAGCCCATCCGGGCATCGCTGAGGGATTGAACCTGATTCATGATCAGGTGTATCTTTATCTCGGTAAAAAAGGCGTCGATATCCAGGGAAAGCCGCGTGGAACGGTCCTTGAGGAATTCGATGAAATCGATTATCGAGGGATTGGGTTTTGGACGGTTCTGCCAGAGGTGCTTAAGCATCCCTTTCTGACCGGAAGAAAGGAGCAAACGCTTGATTCCCCGGAAGAGCAATTTTTTAATGAAAAGGTAGAGGTTCTCCAGGGAGGTGACTTCCGGAGTGGTGACCACGATCTTTTTCCCGGCCATCAGAAAAGTATCCAGGATATTCAGGGAGGAACCGGCCCCCAGATCCATGATGACATAATCATATCCCTCGGCGCACCGGCGCACATGACCCAAAAAACGCCGTTTCTGCTGATAGTATATTCTTTCAGCGGTGATCACGGAGCGGTTGCCCACGATCAGGTCCAGGTTGGGATAGGGGGTGGAGACGATCAGGTCTCGGAGGGGGGCACGGTATTCGAAAAAAGCACTGAGGTTCCGGGAAGGGGCCGGGGAATCCAGCAGTAGATTATGCAGGTTGGGCCCGTCGAAATCCGCATCGATTATCAGGGTTTTTCCCCCCGAGGAAGAAAGAAAGACCGCCAGCATGGTTCCGATTACCGTCTTGCCGTTTCCGCCTTTGCCGCCGGCCAGCGCCCAGATATCCGTCATACCGCGATACCCCTTTTTTTATCATAACCGCCAGAAGAAAAAAAAACAATGACCTGCCGGGGAAGGCGGGAGCCCATCCCTTTTCAAATTGATCCAAATAGTTTATGATAAACCCTACTGGAGGACTGATGAATCTTAAAAAAACCATCCGGGACGTGGTCGACTTTCCCAAGAAGGGCATTGTTTTCAAGGACATCACCACGCTCCTGCAGAATGGGGAAGCTTTCCAGGAGGTGCTGGACCTGATGGTCGCCAGGTATATCGGTCAGAAAATCGATCAGATCGTGGCCATCGAATCCCGGGGATTTATCTTTGGCGGGGCCTTGGCCGATCGCCTGAAATGCGGGCTGATACTGGCCCGGAAAAAGGGGAAGTTACCCTCCGAAACCATTTGTGAATCCTACCAGCTGGAGTATGGTACCAATACCCTTGAGATGCACCTGGATGCCCTCCGACCCGGGGAAAAAATAATCATCGTGGATGATCTCCTGGCCACCGGGGGCACGGTACAGGCGGTGATCGCCATGGTGGAAAAACTGAAAGGAACCATCGAAGGAATTGAATTCCTGGTGGAGTTGGAATTTTTGAAGGGACGGGAACGGCTGGCCGGATATCCGGTTCATTCCGTCATTCAATACCCCTTATGATCCGGCTGTTCCTGCTAATCCTGGGTCTGGGGCTGGTCCCCCAGGTGGACCGGCCGCTTCACTATCCCCTGGAAAAACCGGTCCTGGCGGCATTTAAAAGCGGTGATTTTTCCTCTTTTGTCGGTATCAGCAAACAGCGGATCAATGTGAACCTTTCCCGCCCATTCGATATCAGGGGATATATCTCGATTCGCAAGTTTATTCATGAAATGTCCCGGAAATACCGGCACTTTACCCCGGAAATCATTGAATGGTACGAACGCCAGATCGATGTGGACAACCAGATTACCACCCAGTCTTTGAAATTGAAACTGAGACCCTACAACAGCAAAACCACCTTTTCCTACCAGATTATTTTCATGCTGGAAAAAAAAGATAAAAAATGGAAAATATTTTACCTCAGAAGCCTGGAAGAATAGCCGTTCTTTTTTTCCTCTCGCTCCTGCTCTTCATCCTGCTGTATATAGGGTTCAGTGCCGGGATGCGCGTCGGTGAGGCCCAGATCCTGGATTATGCCCGGCAGCAGAAATCCAGAATCGAACGGATGGTGGGAAAAAAGATCCGGCGGCTGAAAGATCGGAGTCTGCAGATCCACCGAAAACTGGCCGACGGCCGGGAGGAAGAACTCTCATTCTCGGAATCGGAAGGGGTGATTTTCCTGCGGAAGGGGATCATCGAGCGGTATCTGGGGGGGATTTACCATTACGAAATCCGAAAGAGCAATGAGGGGGATTTTTATTTGACCGGGAAGAAAAAAAAGGTGTTTTTTGTCCGTCTTTTGGGTGAAGATGTATACTACATCAATCTTCTGATCAGACTGGATGACCCGCCGTTTTTGCATACCCTGCCGGCCGGATTGTATGGAACCAAATTGAAATACATCCCCAAGGCTCAGGTGCGTGAAACGCTGACGGACAAATTGGACGGCATGACCCGCGGCAGTGACCGGGTGTATTACTACCAGTCCTTGCTGGACGGAACCAACCGGCAGCTGCTGTACACCCTGGAATTGTCACGATCCCTTTTCAGGACCTATATGAACCGCCAGCGAACCATCCTCTTCCTCGCCCTGACCGGGGGATTCTTCCTTCTGCAACTGTTCTTTGCCCTGATGATCCGCTCAGGGAGCAACCAGCCGCTTCCGCTTCAACGGGCGCTGTTCTGGGTCTATCTGCTGGGTGTGGGGATTCCTCTTTTTGTTATCCTGGGGTACCTCGACCCGCATACCCTTTTTTTCCCGGTGGACGGATTCCGGATACAATCGATCCATCAGCTCCTGATCATGGTGCTGATGATTTTCATGGCCATTTCCAGAGTGGTGAAGAGGTTTTCACCGGCCCCTCCCACAGCCGCCTGGCTTTTCCTTCTCTCTGTCATACCGGTTCAGCCTCTTCTGGATCGCCTGTTTCAATCCATTCTGATCCCTTACTATCGGTTCGAATTGAAAATCGCCTACCTTTCCCTTCTGGCAGTGGTGCTGATGATCCTCCTTCTGCCCTACCTGTTCCTACGTAAGATAGACCGGGCACATCCCCCCGGGTTATGGATCATGCTGCTCTCTCTGACCGGCGTGCTTGCCCTTGGATTCATACTTGGCCTGGATTACCGGCTGATCGGTCTGTACCTGGTGCTGTTGCTGATCCATTTCCCTCTGGGTGAGAATAAAAACCGGGCCGGCGTGATGGTGATCATCACGGTATCGGTGGTCATGTTCATGCTGGTCTCCAAATACCAAAGGATGGAAAAGGACAACTATATCACCGGCAGCCTTCGGACGGTATTCATCAGTCAGAACAATTACGCGAAATTCATCGTACGCAGTATCGTCAACGATATCCGCAGCAGCAACCTGAACTACCCGGCGCTCTTTACCGATGATCAGTCCCGGGAACTGGAGGGCATATGGCAATCGAGCCTGGCGGCCACCGAAAATGTCCCTTCCGGCATATTCGTAATCTCTGACCGCGGCGACATCATCAACGAATACTTTTACCAGATGCCTTATTACGGCAAAGAAGGGATTACCCAGCTGCCCTTCTGGTGCATCGAAGATCGCACGGTGACCGTGAACAACCGGCGCATCACCTACGCGGTGGGCATGATCAAAGTCATCAGTAATTCACAGTACCTGGGGGATATCGTGATCCAGGTAATCAATTCCCCGGAACTGATCCTCCGGTACCAGGAAACAGGCAGTATCTTTTTGCTCAACCACCGGATCGACGGCAGGAGTATCAGCTATATAAAATTTGACAGCCGGGGCCAGGTGGTGGAAAACCCCGGGAATATCGAGTTGGATATCCGCCGCGGAGAACGGAACAACTGGCTGGATTTTTCTTCCGCCAACCGTACTTTCCGCGGATACCTTTTCGAGGACAAGGGCAATACGGTGGTTATCTATTATCCCCGGTCGGGGATTTTCTTTTTGCTGGCCAATTACATCAAAATGTTGCTTTTTCTGTTCCTCATCTATTCCCTCGCCAATCTGGGAACCATCCGCAGATGGAACTGGAAGGAATATTATTATTCATTTTCCCTGCGGGTTTTTGTAATTCTGATTCTTTTATCAGTGCTGACCGGTGGGTTGCTCTCGATATTTTCGGTGGATTTTACCTCCGACCTGATGAACCGGAATTTCCAGAATGAATTACTGAAAAAGGGACGGATCGCCCAGAACATCGCCTTTGATATGCTGAGTAACGATCCCGAGTTTTCCCGACGCTCCCTGTATGACCTTTCCAAAATCATGAACCAGGCCATCAGTCTGTACCGCCGGATGGATCACAAATACCAGCAGTGGGACGCGTCCAACCAGAGGATGATCATCAATAACGAAATCCCCATTTTTCTTCATTCCCGGGTGATCAGGGAGCTGGAAAACCGGAATGAAAAGATCCTTCTGCTGGAGCAGGAAGATCAGTTCAACCTTTTTTTCAGGGTCCGCGGGTATGTTTTTTCCATACCGGTCAACGTCAACCGGAGTATCATTTACACCCAGCGAAATCAATACATGGATTTCATTACCACCCTGCTGTTCATCCTGGTCTCTTTCGGGGTTTCGGCGGCCCTGTTCTTCCGCAACAAGATCATGACCCCCATTCACCACCTGAACAACGGGATGAAAGAGGTCGAGAAAGGACATCTCAAGAGTTTGAAAATCACCCCCCGTGAAATTGATTTGAAACGACTTTATGACCGTTTCAATTCCATGGTGGAAGGCATCCGGATTCAAAGGGAGAAGATCTCGGAAATGTCTCGTTTCAAAACCCTGATCAAGTTGGGAAGACGGGTGGCACACGAAGTGAAAAATCCCCTGACTCCCATCAAGCTTTCTGCGGAGCAGATTCAGCAGTCGATTGCCGACAAAAACCCGGGCTATGAAAAATTGATCAAGGATTCGGTGGAATATATCATCGACGAAACCGAACACCTCAGAAAGGTGTCTTACGGTTTCCTAAATCTTTCCAAGATCGATCAGCTGGAGAAGGAATGGTTCGATGTCTCTCCCTTCCTGAAAGAACAATACCTGAAATTCAATCTCAGTTATTCACAGACGGATTTTGCATTTGAAGATCGTCTGGGGAGCAGGAAGGTATACTGGGACCGGGGGAAAATTGAAGAAATTCTTGCCAACTTTATCTCCAACGCCGTGGAAGCCATTCCCGGCGGGAAAAAAGGCAGGATCCGCATCATGCTTTGCCCGGGAGCAGAGAATCAGGTCCGCCTGATCATTCAGGATAACGGGATTGGAATCGACCCGTATGAAATCGATGATATATTCAGGGAAAATTATTCACGCAAAGACCTGGGCAGCGGTCTGGGGCTTTTCATTTCCAAGCGGATCGTGCAGATGCATGGCGGGAAGATCACGATCACTTCCAAGAAAAATGAAGGTACCCGGGTCGCGGTAATCCTTCCGGTCAAATGTTAAAGCCAAAGGCGATCGGTGATCAGAGCCGGGTGCTGGTTTTTGTTCCCTCTTCTCCGGTACGGAAGAAATACCTGAAGAAAGGAATCCGCGTATTGAACCAGCTGGGTTTCATTGCGGAGACGGTACCGGATGTTCTGGCCCGGCTTGGTTACACGGCCAAAGCCCCCCGGGAGGTGATTGCGGATTTACGCCGGGGATTTGAAGATCCCCGGTGCGAGATTCTCTGGGCCGGCCGGGGCGGGTACGGAGCCAATTATCTCCTGTCAGATCTCTCCCGGCTGCTTCCCTTAAGGCCCAAGATCGTGATCGGTGCTTCGGATGTCAGCCCCCTCCTGTGGTTCCTGATGGATCAGGCGCAGATGGTGGTATTTTACGGCCCGATGGTATGCACCTCCCTTGCCCGCAAACGGTTTAACCGTAGACTACTGGTGGATATTCTCCGGGGCCGGCATGATGAAATCCGTTACCCCGGGAAAGTGCTGAAACAGGGATCGGGGAAGGGAAGGATTACCGGCGGTTGTCTTTCCAATCTGGTATCTCTGGTGGGAACTCCATATTTTCCCCGACTGGATGGGCGGATTCTCTTTATCGAGGATACCCGGGAACGGCCCTACCGGATCGATCGGATGCTCTGGCAGCTGGTGAATGCCGGGAAACTGGGAAAAATCAAGGGACTGGTGATGGGAAGATGGGACGGCATGTTTTCGGATGAGCGGGAAGAGAGGATTTTTTACCGGAAGACAACCGGATTTTTCACCAGGCATGATATCCCCGTAGTCACGGATGTCCCGGTGGGCCATATACAAAACCCGGATCTTCTCCCCCTGGGGGTAGAGGCCCGGATCGATACCCGGGAATATTCCGGGCTTATCCTGACGGAAAATGCGGTGAACCCATGAAGATCTTTCTGCATGGAATCGGCGGGGTGGGGATGAGTTCACTGGCCGGGCTTTTCCATTGCACGGGCCACCAGGTATCCGGATCCGATCAACAGCTTTACCCGCCGTCTGACCGGATTCTGGCCGATCTGGGAGTCAGGGTGTTTTCTCCATACCGGGTCGAAAACATCCCCCCGGACCTGGATTTGTCCGTAATCGGCAATATCATCTCCCGGGGAAATCCCGAATTGGAACATCTGTTGAATCAAGGTATCGAGTACTCTTCAATGGCCCATGCACTCTACCGGTTTTTCATCCGGGATAAAATTCCCATCGTGGTGGCCGGTACCCATGGGAAAACCACCACTGCCTCCTTCCTGGCCTTTCTACTGAAACAGGCCGGGATGGATCCGGGGTATTTCATCGGAGGACAGCCCTTCAATCTACCCTGCGGGTACGCCGCGGGCAGAGGGGGCGGATATTTTATCGTGGAAGGAGACGAATACGAAACCGCCTTTTTTGACCGTTCTTCCAAGTTTCTCAAGTATCACCCCCGTATCCTGATCCTGACTTCGCTGGAATACGACCACATCGATTTTTTCCCCACTCCGGAATCTTACCGAAACAGTTTTGCCAATCTGGTCGATCAGGTGCCCTCCCAAGGAATGATCGTGGGCAATGTCGACTATCCCATGAACCGGGAAGTGATCAAAGGAGCCCATACACCGGTGATCGGATACGGAACAAAGGACGGCGATGCGCGGGTCGGACCGATGCAGGGGAATTCGCCGAACCATCACTTCACCTTGAGGGTCAAAGGGAAGTGCTGGTCTTTTGCCACCCCCGTTTCCGGCGATTACAATGCCGGAAATCTTGCCGCCGGGATCCTACTGGGGGTACACCTGGGAATCGACCTGGGGGTAATCCGGCAGACGGTCTCCCTTTTTCAGGGGGTGAAAAGGCGTTTGCACCTGATTCGAAAGCTGGGGAACACCCTTTTTTTCGAAGATTTTGCTCACCATCCCACCGCCATCGGATCCGTAATTGCCGCCCTGAAAAAATCCCATTCCGACTGCCCGCTGACCCTGGTAATAGAACCGGCCAGCGCCAGTCTGCGACGGAATTATTTCCTGGATCCCCTTATCAACGCCCTGGCCGGCGCCGATCAGGTGATACTGAAAAAACCCCCGGGGATGGAGAAAATTCCCGGACCGGAACGCCTGGATACCGGGCAGATCATCCGGTCACTGACCAGGGCGGGACAAAAAGCCGATCTGCTGGACAGTTACGCTGAGATCAAAGCCTTTCTGCAGGGTCTTGATACCGCAGAACCCCGGCTGGTCCTGATGGTATCCAACGGGCGTTTCGGGGACCTCCCGGCCTTTGTAAAGGGGAAATTGGACTGATCCGCTGCCGGGGCTCCGGTGAAAAGGTCAGTTGCCGTCCCATCCGGACAACCGGGCCATCAGATACCAGAAGGCTCGCGCCTTGTTTTTGCAGCTTTCCAGAGTGGTATGCCCCCCTTCATCTCCCTGAAAGCGGGGATGCTCCACCGGGATTCCGCCGCTGGTGGACTGTTCGCCCTGGTACCAGCAGTCCAGATCGGCGAAATCGAACAGAACCTTCTGCTGATCGCGGCAATAGTCCCGTATCTGCTGGTTGCGGTTCCACCGGTTGGCCTCGGCTGACTGGGCATTGCCGGTCATGTACACGAAAGTCACCTGGGGATATTCACTTTCCAGCCGGGTCAGGTTGTCCAGGTACTCGGAGGTCTGGGCGGCACTGTAGGTGTCCAGCTGAGAACACCATGCCCAGAGTGATAGGTTGATGTCAGTGGTGTCCAGATTGTCCCGGGTGATATCCAGGGCGGCCTCCCCCTGCCAGTAAAGTTCCGGTGTAACGTAGGTTTCACAGTACCCCATTTTCTGTCCGTCCATGAGGGTCAAGTGACCGGAACTGACCGGCATGGTACAGTTGTCCGGATAAAAGGCGTACCGGGGATTTTCGGAAGCCAGCAATTCCAGACCGATGGAAACCTGTGAACCGTGGGAAGTATGGGCGTAGTGGATCTTCAGGAGTTCCTTCGCCCGGTTGATCCATCGGTCGGGGATGGCGGAAAGATCGGTATGCCGGTGGTCTGAAACGATGAACCCGGTCCCGGCGTTCTCCCCTCCGTCGGCATCTTTCTGAAAAAGGTCACAGGAGCCGCAGAAAATCACCAGGAAACCCATGTATAGCCCGACCCGCTTGGTTGTATTCATGGTTCCGACCGCTGGATGGTGTCTTCGGGCCATTAGAGTACCGAAAAATCAAATTCCCGGGTGACCGTGACCTCCCGGGTGTGGTCACGGAGGGTCAAATGGTAGGTATACTGACCGGGGGGAATGGAAGTCACCTTGTTTTCCAGATAAAAGGGAACGATGGGTACCAGGAAGTACTTATGATAGGTGAGAAAATTTTCCCGCTGGATCAGGATTTCTCCATCTTTGCTTTTGATGGTCATATCTTCGGACACGTGGATCCAGTACCGGTCTCCTTCCCGTTTAACCCCGTAACCTTCGATTTCCAGGTACAAAAGCAACGGCTGGCCGCTTTTCAACTCCCGGGAATCCATTTTGTTGTAAACGCCGAAGTCCTCGATACTGTAACAGAGGTGCAGATTGCGAATGTTCAGTTCCAGCTGATTCTGGAGATGAACCAGCAACTGGATAAACTGGTCGATACTGCCCGGTATGTCACCGCTTCGGTAGGTTTCCAGGGCCTGCGCCGCCTGCTCTTCCACTTCATCCGAAAATCCCGGTCCCAGGGTCAGCGTTGCCATGATCAGCACTACCAATAGTATCTTTTTCATATTCATGCCTCCTGCCTGATGATCATTATACCGTTTGCACGGTCAGAAAGCCAGATTCTCTGCCGGAGGATTTTTTCAGGGGGTCTGCAGTTTTTTTTCCCAGGCCCAGGCGCTGGCAATGATCCGGGTGAGATCATCTTTGACCGGGTTCCATCCCAACTCCCGGCGGATCCGGTCGGAGGACGCCACCAGCACCGGAGGATCTCCCGACCGGCGTTCCGTGTGATGAATCGCAAATTCACGACCGGTGACGCTGCGGATTCGATTGACCACTTCTTTCACGGAAAAGCCCCGGCCGTAGCCGCAGTTGTATATTCCGTTTTTCCCGGTTTTTTTCAGATGCTCCAGGGCCAGCAGGTGAACCCGGGAGAGATCGTCGACATGGATATAATCCCGGACCGCCGTTCCGTCCGGGGTATCGTAATCGGTTCCATAGATCATCAGGCGGGGAATTTTCCCGAGAGCGGTCCTCAGACCCAGTGTGATCAGATGGGTGGGCAACGGGTAATTCTGCCCGATCCGGCAGTTTTCATCTGCCCCGGCAACGTTGAAGTAACGCAGGGCAAGGTAATGAAAATCCTTCCGGCTCCGGGAAACATCCCTGAGGATGTTTTCGGTGAACAATTTCGACTTTCCGTAGGGATTGATGGGTGCCGGAGGCGTATCCTCGGAGACCGGAGATTGAGCGGGGACACCGTAAACGGCGGCGGTGGAAGAAAAAACGAATTGACGCACTCCGGTTTCAATGCAGGCGCGGATCAGGGAGAGGGAGTTGGCGGTGTTGTTTTGGTAGTATTTAAGGGGATTTTCCACCGATTCGGGTACTGAAATCGAAGCGGCAAAATGCATGACGCTCCTGATTCCGCGGCTGCGGATGGTCTTTATAAGGAGGTCCAAATCCCCGGTATCTCCCCTGACCAGGTCGCCATAGAGAACATGCTCGGCATTTCCGGTGGACAGGTTGTCGTAGATCACCGGATAGTAATGATCCTCTTCCCACAGATCCCGTACCACGTGACTGCCGATATAACCGGCTCCTCCGGTGACCAGGATGGGTTCCCTCATGTGAATGAAAGGGGGCGGGTTTGTCCCGCCCCCGGGTATTCATGATGTTTAAAAGGAATTTTCCAGCACCTTGGTTTTCAGTTTGGAGAGGTACTCGGTGATGTTGATGTTTTTGGGGCAGGCTTCCATGCAGTTGAATATGGTGTGACAGCGCCAGATTCCATTCTTGTCGTTGATAATATCCAGTCTCTCATCCTGGCCGTCATCGCGGGAGTCAAACACGAACCGGTAGGCCTTGAGCAGTGCGGCGGGTCCCAGGTAATGATCGTTGGCCCAGAGACTGGGACAGGAGGAGGTACACGCTCCGCAGAGAATACAGTAAGTGGTTTCCCGGATCTTCTCAAAATCCTCGGGAGACTGGGGAAACTCCTTTTCCGGAACCGGCCGTTCCACCATCAGATAGGGTTTGACCCGTTTGAGTTTTTCGAAAAATCCCTCCAGATCGACCACCAGGTCCTTGATGATGGGAAAACCGGGCATGGGTTCGATTTTCAGTTTCCTTCCGAACCGATGAAGAGGGGTTTCGCAGGCCAGGACATTCTGGCCGTTGACTTTCATGGCGCAGGAACCGCAGATGGCGCTTCGACAGGAACGGCGGTACGCGAGGGTTCCATCCATTTTCCAGTGGATTTCATTGAGGATGTCCAGGATGGTGACTCCCTCTTCGATCTGTAGTTCATAGGTTTTAAAACCGGGTTTGGAATCCTTTTGGGGGTCATATCGCAAAATTTTGACCTTGATGTTGATTTCTGCCATTTTTTTCTCCCTAATTAATATTTCCGCTCCTTGGGCGGGAACCGGTCCATATAGAGTACCACTTCCTTGTCATGGGTGAGCTTCACGCCGTCAGTGGTTTTCCAGGCCAGGGTGTGCTTGAGCCAGTTCTGGTCATCCCGTTTGGGATAATCACGGCGGTAATGGGCGCCCCTGGATTCCTTGCGTGCGATCGCTCCTTCCACCAGCACCTCGGAGAAGGACAGCAGATTGCCCAGCTCGATCCCTTCCAGCAGGTCGAGATTGTAAATTTCTCCCCGGTCGTCGATCGTCACTTTTCGGTATCTTTCCTGCAGATCCTTGATCAGTTTCCGTAATTTCAACATGTCCTTTTCCTCCCGGAATACCCCGGCCAGTTTGGTCATGTTTTCCTGCAGTTCCTCCCGGATCAGGGCGTGTTTCTCTTTCCCGCCCCCCTCGGTGAGATGGGCGATTTTCTGACGGGCGTTGTCCAGGTTTTTATCGAAGGTTTCGAAGGGGAGTTTCTCGTAGGGATGGTTTCGAACGAATTCGGACATGCGGATCCCGGCAATCCGACCGAATGTGGCAGCGTCCTGCAGGGAATTGGTACCCAGTCGGTTGGCGCCGTGCAGTGACAGACAGGATGCTTCTCCGGCGGTATACAATCCATTGACCACCGTACCCTGCGCATCGCAGATCACCTCGGTATGGATGTTGGCCGGAATCCCGCCCATGGAATAATGGGCGGTGGGCTGAATGGGGATGGGTTCTTTGGCCCCGTCCACCTTCAGGTAATGGTAAGCCAGTTCCCATACCTGGGGCAGCCGCTCCATCAGTTTTGCCCGTCCCAGATGTCTCAGATCCAGGCACACGTAATCCTTACCGTCGATCCCCCGGCCTTCATTGATTTCGGTCTGTTCCGCCCGGGAGATTACATCGCGGGGGGCCAGTTCCATTTTATCCGGGGCGTAATTCTTCATGAACCGTTCCTCTTTGCCATTGATCAGGTATCCGCCCTCTCCGCGTGCGGCTTCGGAAAGAAGGATGCCGTGCCGAAACATGCCGGTGGGATGGAATTGAACGAATTCCATGTCCTCCAGGGGCAGTCCGTTCTCCAGGATCATTCCCAGGCTGTCACCGGTGTTGGCATGGGCATTGGAGGTGATTTTGAAGGCGCGTCCGTACCCCCCGGTGGCCAGCAGGATCGCTTTGGTATGGAATACATGCAGACCGCCGTTGCGAATGTCCCAGGCCACCAGGCCCCGGGAGACCCGGTCTTTGATCAACAGGGAAAAAACCTGGAATTCATTGTAAAAATGCACGTTGTGTTCCACACATTTTTCATACAGTGTGTGGAGCAGCACATGTCCGGTGATATCCGCGGCAAAACAGGCCCGCAGTGAACTGTGTCCGCCGAAGGCCCGCTGATTGATCCGGCCGTCCTTGGTGCGGGAGAAGGGGACTCCCATGTGTTCCAGTTCATAAACGGTCTTGACCGCTTCCTCCACAAAGAGTTCGATCACGTTCTGATCCCCCAGGTAATCACTGCCCTTGACGGTATCAAACATGTGCAGGTCCAGTGAGTCCTCCTGCACATTGGCCAGGGAGGCGGCGATCCCCCCCTGGGCGGCCCCGGAATGAGACCGGGTGGGGTACACCTTGCTGATCAGGGCGACCTGATGGCCGTTTCGGGCCAGCTCCAGCGCACCTCTCAATCCGGCCAGTCCGGCCCCGACCACAACCGCATCTATTTTATGGTAATGTTTCGCTTCGTCAATTTTCATGGTTAATCTCCTTATGCAATACTCGATACTCGGATGATGGTCAAGGTTCCGACGAACAACAGGCCGGTTCCCGCGGTAATCACCAGGCTGAAAAGGATCAACCTCCAGATCCGGTGATGCACGTAATCCTCGATCACTCCCCAGGTGCCGTTCAGCCCGTGATACAGGGCGGTCAGCAGAAAGACGAACTGAATGAGGCTGAACCAGGAGTACTGGGTGAACTTCAGGACATCGGATTTCTGAATATCGCCCTGGAAGATAAAATGATAGAGGATGAAATGGCCGATTACGATGACAAACAGAATGATGGCGGAGAGACGCTGAAAAAACCAGGCCAGTCCACCGCTTTTGGAAGTTTCTTGGATACTTTTTTTCATGATTCGTTCTCCCTTTTCTACATGTGACTGATGATAATGTATCCCCCCGCCATCCAGAGGAGGAAAGCGATCAGGATCATCACCCAGAATAGTTTTTTGTGATAGAGGGAACCGGAAAAGAAGTCGACAATTACGACGCGGATTCCGTTGAAAGCGTGGAAAAGAATGACTCCCCAGAGTCCCACCTCCAGGATTTTGAAAATGTCACCGCGCAGGAATTCCATGGTCTGGTTGAATTGGCTGCCGGACAGGGTCAGGGTGTTGATCACCCAGATATGCAGTGACAGGTAAAAGATCAGTGCCAGTCCGGAAAGACGATGCAGAATCCATGCCCAGGTTCCGAGGAATTTGTAGTAATTAAGATCGTAGAACTTTGTTTTCTTGTACAATGGTTGCCTCCTAAATTTGGGTATTGAAAGTCTCACATTGTATAATGGAATGGCCTAACATTCAAGAACCGGGAGCATTTTTTGATGATTCTCCGCCTTCCCGTCGATCCTATTGAAAATTCACCTGAAAAGTATTATCATATAGAGCATGAGAATTGGAATTACCCTGCTGGTTCTGGTTTGTCTGTTTCCGGTTCCCGGTCTTTTCGGCCAGGCGGATGATGTGCTGGTTTTAAAGAAAGGGGGATATTTTGAGATCGGAGGGCACTACTCCTCCTGGAATATAGACCTGTTGGAATCGACGGTCACCGATTTGATGATACCGGATGTCGAAGATTATGACGAAGAGCAGGGAGAGTACAGTTTTGACACCTGGGGAGAGAATTACGGGATCGAGATCCGCTGGTTCCCCGGCGGATTGGGAGGATCCTTTTCCGTGGGCCTTTCTTATGAGTGGAATTATTTCAATGGCGCCCTGAAAGGAACCTTCACCAACCGGGAAGAGAACGGAGATCTTGTGGAAGGCGAATTGGAGGCGGATTTTGAACTGCTGCCCCATTCCATGCATCTTAACCTGCGATGGGAGCTTTGGCCGAGATCCCGGGTTCATCCCTATCTGGGATTCGGATTCGGTTTTGGGGCCATGAAAGGCACCATCAAGGCCACCGGTACCGCCCGAACCACCCACCCCGACCTGACTACGGAGATTGACATCATTGAAGAAGAATACAGTCTTCAGGAAGTCCTGGAAGAGGAAGAGGGGGGTGGCCTGCCCATCAGTTTCTTCCCCGTGGCCCAGTTGCAGCTGGGGGTGCGGGCCGCGGTACTCAACCGTCTTTTTGTAACCGGGGAAGTGGCATTTTACAACGGGCTGGCCTTCAGGGGGGGGATTGCCTACCGGTTTTAATCCGGTCGTAGAACATGGACCATGAAGAGAACACCGGGTCGGATCCGAAAAGCCAGACTCTCCAGGAACAAAAAGATCAGGTAAAAAAACCCCAGCTGTACAAGGTGATTTTACTCAACGACGACTACACCACCATGGATTTTGTCGTGGATATACTGGTCAAGGTATTCAACAAGGAATCCCGGGAGGCGATCCGGATCATGCTCAATGTCCACAAACAGGGCCGGGGCGTATGCGGGGTGTATACCTATGATGTGGCGGTTTCCAAAACCAATACCGTGGGCAGACTTGCACAAATGCACGAGTTTCCCTTAAAATGTATATGCGAGAAAGCATAAGAAAAACAGCATGAAAATCAGCAGAGAATTAAATTCGATTATTACCAGTGCCATTTCCAAGGCCCGGAACCTCAAGCACGAATACATCACCCCGGAACACCTGCTTTACTCCTCTCTCTTTTTCAAGAGCAGTTCGGAAATATTGAAAAACTGCGGTGGAAACCTGGAGGAACTGAAAAAGGATCTGGAAAATTTTTTCCGGAAGAATTATATCCCGAAGGTGGAAAAGAAAGAACCCATTCAATCCATCGGATTTCAGAACGTGCTGGAAGATGCCATGTTGCACGTGGCGTCGGCCGGCAAGGACGAGCTGGATATCGGGGATGTGCTGGTGGCGATTTACAATGAAAACGAATCTTTCGCGGCCAATTTCCTGGCCAAGAACGGAATCACCAAGCTGGCGATATTGAATTTCATCTCTCATGGGATCGTGGTAGTGGGAAACGAGAAGAATCCTGAAAAGGATGAACTCAAGGAACAGCAGAAGGACAAGAAAAAGGAATCCAAGCAGGATTTCCTCTCCCTTTATGCCACCGAACTGGTCGATATGGCCCGCAAGGGTGAACTGGACCCCGTTGTGGAACGGAACGATATCATTGACCGGACGATTCAGGTCTTATGCCGGCGAAACAAGAACAATCCCGTCCATGTGGGAGAGATCGGGGTGGGGAAAACCGCCATTACCTATGGCCTGGCGGACCGGATCGCCCGGGACGACGTTCCGTACATCCTGAAGGGAGCCCGCATTTATTCCCTTGATCTGGGAGGACTGGTGGCCGGCACCAAGTACCGGGGCGATTTTGAAAGCCGGGTAAAGAAGGTGCTGGATGAACTGATCAACCAGGAAAAGGCGATTCTGTTCATCGATGAAATCCACAACCTGGTCGGCGCCGGCGCGGTGAATTCAGGATCCATGGATGCCTCCAATATCATCAAACCCGTCCTTACCCAGCGCAAGATATTCTGTATCGGCTCAAGCACCTACGAGGAGTACAACAAATATTTCGAGAAGGACAAGGCCCTGACCCGGCGTTTTCAAAAGATCGATATCCCCGAGCCCTCTTTTGAACAGGCGGTGAAAATGCTGACCGGGATTAAAAACCGGTTTGAGGAATTTCACCGCATTCGGTATTCCCGTTCCGCCCTTGAAAATGCGGTCGATCTTTCCGCCAAGTACATCAACGACCGCTACCTCCCGGATAAAGCCATCGACGTAATAGACGAAGCCGGTGCCGGCATTACCATGCACCGCGAACAAAAAGACAATCGGGTTGTCCATATAAACAAGAAACGGATCGAGCAGGTGGTGGCCAAAATGGCCCGTATTCCGAAAAAAAGCGTTTCCGAAGACGAATCCGAAAAGCTGATGAGACTGGAGGACAAACTCAAGGCGATCATCTTCGGCCAGGATCCCGCCATCGAACGGGTCACCTACGCGATCAAAAGTTCCCGGGCCGGATTTCGGGAACTGGAAAAACCGGTGGCCTCCCTTCTTTTTGTCGGACCGACCGGCGTGGGGAAAACCGAGTTGTCCAAACAGATTGCCGAGATTCTTCAGGTTGCCTTCATCCGTTTCGACATGAGCGAATACCAGGAGAAGCACACTGTGGCCCGTCTGATTGGCTCCCCGCCTGGTTACGTGGGATACGAAAAAGGGGGGCTGTTAACCGATGCCATCCGTAAAAATCCCCATTCGGTTCTGCTTCTGGATGAAATCGAAAAAGCCCACAATGACATCTTCAACACCCTGCTTCAGATCATGGATTATGCCACCCTGACCGACAACAGCGGACGCAAGGCGGATTTCCGGAATGTCATCATCGTTATGACCTCCAATGCCGGTGCCCGGGGGCTGGACCAGGCCGCCATCGGTTTTAACGAAGATGTTTCCAACCGCGATATCAGTACGCTCAACAAGGCCATCGAAAAACATTTTTCACCGGAATTCCGTAACCGCCTGGACAGCGTGGTGACTTTCAACAAACTCAGCATGGAAGTCATGATCCAGATCGTCAATAAGAAGATCAATGAATTCAGGCAGCAGCTCCGTCACAAAAACGTCACCCTGCAGATCAGCGAAAACTGCGTCCACTGGCTGGCCGAGAAGGCCTATTCCACGGTTTTCGGTGCACGGGAACTGGCCCGGGTGATTGATCAGTACGTCAAATCTCTCTTTGTTGACCAGGTCCTTTTCGGACAACTCAAGAAGGGCGGCCGGGTAAAGCTGGTCCTGTCCCAGGAACGCCCGGCCCTCCGGTACCGGTAGAGGGCTGATTTATTCTCCAATGATCTTCACCATTACCCTCTTTCGCCGCATCCCGTCGAATTCTCCATAGAATACGGCTTCCCAGGGACCCAGGTCCATTTTGCCCGCAGAGATGGCGATCACCGCTTCCCGGCCCATGACAGTCCGTTTCAGGTGCGCGTCGGCGTTGTCCTCGGTTCCGTTGTGCCGATACTGGGAATAGGGCTTTTCCGGGGCCAGTTTTTCCAGCCACTTTTCAAAATCATGGTGTAACCCCGGTTCATTGTCATTGACGAAAATGCTGGCGGTAATGTGCATGGCATTGCATAGAAGCAAACCTTCCCGGATACCGCTCTCACGGACGCAGGTCTCCAGCTGGGGAGTAATATGCACCAGCTCCCTTCGGCGTGCGGTATGAAACCAGAGCTCCTTTTTATAGCTTTTCATGGGGTTCCTCCTTTTGGGGATGGATGGGACGGTATTCGTCCAGAATGACCCGGGCCAGGTCGGCAATGGATTGCACCCGGGAGCGGATGGCCGGGGCTTTTTCCCCCCAGGCCAGTAAGGGGACCGGATTGAGGGTGTGCCGGCGGGACCGGTTGTCTTCCAGGTTGCCATGATCGGAAGTGACGATGAGGGTGGTATCGAGTGGATTCAGACGGGAGAAAAGGTGTCCCATCATCCGGTCCAGGTTCTTGATCAGTGCCACCTGGGACTCCGGGCTCTCCCGGTGGGCGAAAAGATCGGTCAGGAAGTATTCATAAAGAGTGAACTGGTTTTCACCGGCGGCCCGGGCCAGTATATCGGCGGCATCCCGGGGGGTGAAACGGGGCAGGCGGGCTCCCTTCCGGATCAGCAGCCGGTTGGTGTAATCCTGGTAAAGGGCACGCTTTTCGGTCAACTCTGTTTCTCCGAAGGGAGTCAGCCGACAGCTGAGAAGCATGCATGATGAAACGGAGATGGAGCGTTTCAAACCCGGTGGGAATTCTCTGGAAAATACCAGTCTGCCGTCCGGTTTCAACCGGAGGTGACCCGACGAGAAAAAACGGGTATGGTAGGGATAGGCGTTGAGGAAATACGAGCGGGTGGAGAAGGCCCGGAAGCTTTTGAGCAGATTGGTTTCAAAGAGGATCCGTCTCATCCGGCGGTCGGGGAAACTCCCTCTGTGCGCCCGGAGAAGGGCGGCAGCATTGATCCCGGTAAACAGGGTGGTCTGACCGGTGGCACTCTGGGGAGTCCCCGAAACTCCCAGGGTGGCGTCGATGGGCTTGACCGGTGTGCCGTCGGGCAATTCGCCCCCATGGTAAAAGGGAAGGAACCGGGAACGGGCCAGGAAAAAGGGATTTCGGTCTCCAGCCTGGCCGAACCCGACCCCGTCCAGGAACAGAAAAAGAAGGTGTGACATCCTAATATTTCTCTCCCGTGGGGGAGATGAAAACCACCTCTCTTTCCAGGGTAAGGGAGTGGATTTCTTTCACTTTTTTCACAATCTCGTCTTCCAGCTTCCGCAAATCACGGCAGTCTGCGCCCCCGTGGTGAATGATAAAATTGGCATGTCGGGAAGAAACCTCCAGGAAATTTTGGGTCCGGCCCTTAAATCCGGCTTCATCGATCAACTTCCCGGCGGACACTTTTTTGCCCCTGAGAACCGGGTTTTTAAAAAAGCATCCGGCAGTGGGAAGCTGATAGGCTGGATGGTGACGGCGACGATACTGCAGATGAGACTGGATTTCCTCCTGAATGTCCCCCGGGGACCGGCGATGGACCTGTAAGGTGATTCCCAGGAGAAATTCGCCGCTTTTCTTCAGGCGTGAATGGCGGTATCGAAATTCAAGAAAATCAGGGTCCACCCGGCGGATTCCGGATTCGGGACAAAACAGGTCCGCTGTTTCCACCACCTCCTGAATGCTGCGGTTGAAGGCGCCGGCATTTCCCACCAGGGCGCCTCCGATGGTGCCGGGGATACCAGCCAGAAATTCCAGTCCACCCAGGCCATTCTCGCGGGCGAAGGAAATCAGGTGGTGAGTGAAAACCCCCGAATCGGCGTAAAGTCGACCCGACCCTGTTTTTTTCAGTTCTTTGGAACGGTTGATCACCACCAGACCGGAAAAATGAGAGGCACAGAAGGCACAATTGGTCCCGCCGCCCAACAGGACCAGGGGCAGGGGATGCTGATGAATATAATCAAGCAGACTGGAAAGTTGCTTTCGAGATGACGCTTCGATTGCCATTTCGGCGGTTCCCCCGATCTTGAAAGAAAGGTAGGGAAGAAGGGAGCTTTTTTCCCGAAAGGACAGGCGTTCCCGAGTGAGAAAATCAATCAGATTTTTCTTCCGGTTTGGGGCAATCATCGATATTGATCCGGTCGGTTCGGCTTTTTAACTGCAGATGGTAAAAATAATTCTGCAGTTTTGAATGAACATCAAATACCCAGAAGGATTGCCGTAGGGAAAAAGGCTCTCCATCTTTGGGAGTGACAGTGATCTGCAGGAAATATTCCCCGGGTCTGGCCGGTACGATGGTTAGGGAAGGTTTCTCCCAAGGGGCGATTTCCTTATCCAGCAAGGGCGCATCTTCCCCGGTTTTGATGGCAATCCGGTACGACGGTTCCGGCAGGTTAATCGAATTCAATCGGATGGTCACCGCCTGGCCGGTCTGCAAGATTCCCCCGGGGTGGATCTGCAGGGTTACCGATTTACGATTGGATACCCGCAATACCCGCCGGAAACGGCCGGATTTATCCTCAGCCAGCATCAGCAGATTTTCCCGGTGATAGACCGGGTCGTCCAATCGAACCTCCACCTGATACCGTCGGCGTTCCCGGGTTCCGGGAGTAAAAAAATTGACCAAAGGGGCCTTGAGAGGGTAAAGAATTGTGGCCACAGAATCCGCCAGAGCCAGTGGCGGAAAAAGCAGGGACTTTTCCAGGGTCTGCACCCATTCGAGGTTCCCCGCCTTGCTGAAGAAATAAATATTGTTGTCCTCGGGGACCACTGCCAGCAAATCACCGATGGGCAAGGGGGAGTGGGAAAGACGGTGGGGTAGTTTTCTCTTCCAGGACCGGCTCTGGCCGGTCAGGGAATACTTTACGAAATACCGGTCGGGGGTACCGTAATAGAGGTGATTGCCATGGAACAGAACCCGTGATTCCACCGGTTCTTTCAGGGGGATGACCCGAAGCCGTCGATCGGCAAAGGTAAACTGATACAGACGGTGGGGGAAAACCAGATACCAGCCGGCGGTATCCAGGCGGGTTCCCAGCGGCTCCGACCGTTCCTTCCAGTCCATGCTGGAGACAATACGATTCCCCCGCAGATCCAAGCAAACCAGCCGATTCTGGGCCGTGAGATATAACATGTGATGAGAGTCGAAAAGCAGGGGCTCTTTCAAATCCGGAAGACGGATCTGTATATTCCTGTTTTCCGTCAGGGAATACAGGCTCCAGCGGGATTGTCCGCGGCTTACCAGCAGCCGGTCGCCCTGGGGATAGCCACGCTCAAAGCCGGCAAAACGGGAGACCGGTTTGAGACGCAACGCCTGGGTATCGATGGAAAAAAGCGTTCCCCGGGTGGTCAGGCAGTAGGCCCCTCCATCGGTGGAGAAAAGGTCAATCAGTGTCTCATCCTTCTTCAGGGAGGGGGCCGGAATGGAGCGGGATTGCAGCTGGTCGGAAAATTCCGGCAGGTTGATTTCCGGTTGGCAGGCAACCCCTGCCGCCAGCAGCAACAGGGCACCGAATGGGAGAGCGGCCAGTAGGCGGTTCATTGGGAAATTATAACCCAATCCCCCGGAATTTTAAACCCTATTCCCCCTTTTGATGTTTCCCCCTGTTTCTGGTATGATACTGGCAGCCCGGAAAGGAAAAGGAAAAACGCTGATGCAGAACTGGAACATTAAAAAAGAGGTGCTGGCGGCCGAACGCAATCTGGAAACCCACATCCGACAAACACCCCTCGAGTATTCACCCTACCTGAGTCAGTTAATCGACGGCAGTGTCTTTCTGAAACTGGAAAATATGCAAATGACCGGTTCCTTCAAGATCCGGGGAGCGCTCAACAAGTACCTCTCCCTTGACGAGGAAGACAAACAGAAAATCCTGGTCACCGCTTCCTCTGGGAATCACGGTATCGCTTTTGCGTGGATCATCAACAAATTCGGTGCCCGGGGAGAAATATACCTCCCCCGTAATACCGATCCGGTGAAAATTTCCGCACTGAAAACCCACGGAGTAAAAATGGTGTTGGAGGGCGATGACTGCGTAGTAACGGAAAAACGGGCCCGAAAAGCCGCTCGGGAGGAAGACCGGTTGTTTTTCCCTCCCTACAACGACCTGAAGGTCATCGGGGGCCAGGGAACGATCGGCAGCGAATTGATCAAGCAGCGAAGGGATATCAATGCGGTGCTGGTTCCGGTTGGCGGCGGAGGATTGATCTCCGGTATCAGCGGCTTTATCAAACCCTTGAAAAAAGAGATCCGGGTGGTGGGATGTCAGCCGGAAAATTCCGCGGTGATGTACCGGTCTATTCTGGCCGGTCGAATCGTGGAAGAAGAAATGAAACCCACCCTGGCCGGTGGATCCGCCGGAGGTATCGAACCGGACAGTGTGACCTTTGATATCTGCCAAAAATATGTGGACGATTTTATCCTGGTCACGGAAGAACAGATCCGTAAGGCCATCCTGCTGGCCCTCGACCGCCATCACATCCTGGTGGAAGGGGCCGGTGCCCTCGGAATCGCATCCCTGCTGAAAGACCGTGATCAATTCAGCGGAAAAACGGTGGTCTGCATTATCACCGGCGCCCGTATTTCCACCGATACCCTTCGGAAAATACTGTGAGGAACCCGCCGATATTTCCGAAACACAGCGATTTCGCTCAGTTTTTTGTCAATACCGGGGGGATAAAGGGCGCTGTCTGATGACCCGGACCAAAATTTCCCAGACCCTATAAGGAGTATGACGGTGTACAAAAAAAAAGCGGTTTACCCGGTCATTTTGCTGATGTTGTTCAGCGGTTTGTTCACCTGGTCCGGAGGACTGCGGGCCGAACAGGAAGAGCTTGCAATCATTCGGGCCAAAATCAAGTCCCAAAACCGGGAGTGGAAGGCCGCCGAGACTTTCGTCAGCCTTCTTTCCCCGGAGAAAAGGCAAAACAGGCTGGGGGGATTGATCCCTTTTCGGGTGGATTTACGCAAAATAGGGGATTTCCAGGTATTCTCCAATGCGCCGATTTCCCTGGACTGGCGGGATTACCAGGGCCAGAATTGGGTAACCGCCATTCGAGACCAGGGGAACTGCGGCAGTTGCTGGGCCTTCGGAATTGTGGCGGTAATTGAATCCCGGTACAATCTGGAACGAACCGGAATGAAAGGGGGGAAAGAAATCAATTTCCCTTCTCGCCCTTCAGGCTCTGCCGGTCTGAATTATCATTTGGACCTTTCCGAACAGTTCCTGGTCTCCTGCTCCGATGCCGGAGACTGTGACGGTGGATATGAGGATCAGGCAGTTGAATACATCAGGAACCACGGCATCCCCACGGAACAGTGTTTTCCCTACGAAGCGAGAAACCGCCCCTGTCAACCCTGCCAGAACTGGGAAAAAACCGCCACAATGATCGATGACTGGGGATACGTCACCACGCATACAGCGGACCGTGAAATGATCATTTCCGCCCTGCTGAATGGGCCGGTCAGCACGTATCTGGCTGTTTATTCGGATTTTTTTTATTACCACAGCGGAGTATATGAACATATCCACGGCAGCCTGGAGGGGGGGCATATCGTGGCCATCGTGGGATACAACAAAAACCAGAATTACTGGATTTGCAAAAACTCATGGGGAACTGGCTGGGGAGAACAGGGTTTTTTCAGAATCAGAATGGAAGACGACTCCGAAATCGGAACCTGGACCCTGTACATCCGGGGAATTCAGGAGATGAATCCGGTGAACCCGCCGCGGGATTTTACCGGCGAAAGAAAAGCCAACTATTCACTGACCCAGCGTGAATTTGTAGATGAGCTTGTCTGGCAGGCCCATCCTGCCAATGAACAATTCAATGTCAGGAAATACTGGATATACCGGATGGAAACGGGATCCCTGCAAAAAGTGGCGGAGGTCGATAATGGGGGATTCCAATACCGGATTCGAAGTGTGGACCACCGCCAGGATATTACTTACGCCGTCTGCGCCTATACCGATGAATACGGGGAGGGCCGCAAAGCCTATCTGACCATCGAAGGGGAGGGTGAGTAAATGAAAAGCCCAGTGGCCTCGGTTTTGCTGGGAATACTTCTGTTCGCCGGCCCCGTCTGGACTCTCCCGAAACCCGAGCGGTTCCAGCTTGCCCTTCAGGCCGGGGGATTTCTCCCCACATCCGAACGGTTTCAGAGTGTGTATCCACATCTTTGGATGGTCGGCATCCAGATGGATGTGGCCCTGATTCCGGATATTGCCCTTTGGGTACAGGGCAACTACCTTCAGGGGGAGGGCGAACTCACCGTAACCGCCGATCCGGTAAAACTGACCATGATTCCGGCCACCCTGGGGGGAAAGTTATTTTTTCGCCATCGCAATCTGCTTTTTTATCTCGGTGCCGGCGGGTGTTACGTATGGTACCGGGAGAAAAGCAGCGTTGAGGGAATCAGTGAGCATCGTACCGGCCAATTCGGGTACGCCGGAACCCTTGGCCTGAGGATCCACATCCGTTCATTTTTCCTGGAATTGAACTCCATGTACCGGGGACTCAAGATCCCAGCTGAATACGACGAAACCGTCAAGGTGGATGCCGGCGGAATTGCGGCCACCCTGGGGGCCGGAATTGCCTTTTGATTAATACGCGGACCGTAGACATCCCGGATCCAGCCCGGGAACGGAAGGTGAAAACGCTCACCTTTGCCATCACCGACGATTGCAACCTTCAATGTTGTTTTTGTGTGCAAAAACGGGGGAAACAGTACCTGAGCCGGAAAACGGTCCGCCTCGCCCTGGAGAATTTGAGGGGGAGGTTGCAGGATCTGGAGATAGTCTCTTTTTACGGGGGGGAACCGTTACTGGGATTTGACCGGATCCGGCAGGTTGTTTTTGCCTGCCGGGAAAGGTGGCCCGGGAAAAACATCGCCTATAGCGTGACCACCAACGGAACCCTGTTGACCCCGGATCGGATTGCCTTCCTTGACCGACACCGTTTCGCGGTCACCCTTTCCCTGGACGGAAACCGGGGGGTTGAGGAAACCGGGTACTGGTCGGACCGGATGGAATTGCTTCGGGTCCTGGGGAATCATGAAGGTATCCAAAGTTCCGTAAACCTGGTGGTCGGACCGGTCAGCCTGCACCGCTGGTCGGGCTGGGTTCAGGAACTGATCGAAAAGAAAGTGGGAACGGTCTGGGCGGTCATGGATATTCGGGAAGTCTGGGATCCAGCGTCGGTCAGCCGGCTGAACCGTGAATACGGCCAGCTGACTGATTATCTCCTGAAAGCGGGAAAAGGGTCGACAGAAGACCCTCTGCCGGGCTTCTCCCATCGCCAGGCGGGTTTGCTGGTATGCAGCGGGGGGGAGGACCGACTCACTGTCGCCCCTTCCGGTACCTTATGGGGCTGCCATCTGACCTGGGACTTTTTTCACCGGTATCCCGGTCACCCCGGGCGGAAAGATTTTCAACTGGGGAATGTGGAAAATCCAGATTGGACGGGAATCTCACGATATCATTCATTGAAGCAATGCTACTTTTCCGCCGGGGAACGGTTCTGCGTCAACTGTCCCCAGGTGAAGTACTGCTACATCTGCCCCTTCACCGCCGGTCTGGTATCCGGGGAGATCGGGGTAATCCCACCCCATCTTTGCCGGCTGGAAAAAATACGACTGCTTCACCAGGACCAATTGCTGGTCAGGAAGGGTACTGCCAATGGTGACGGGGAGAACCGGCAAAGGCACGGGTAGGGATCGGGCTCCTCTCTTTTTTGCAATTCCGATTATCTTTCAGTAAAATGAATCATACCCAAATACAGGAGGATCCGATGGAGGAATCCAGATTTGAACTTCCCAACGCGGCAATCTGCCTGGATCGGCTTCGCCGGTTCATCGATGAGGCCCGCAATTGTGAACATTGCCTAAAGGAGATGGAATCTGCCCAAGAGGCCCTTGAATACCTGACTTTTTTGCTCAGCGGGGGAAGTCAGTGGAACTGGGTCAGGTGCAATGCTTCCCAGCCGGTGATCCGCAAAGAAGGGGCCTGAGGGGTTGCGCCCCGGTCCCCTTTGATATCCAATTGCCGGAGCATTTTTCGGTATTCAAGCGCTTTTCCTTTCCAGCCCCGGTCTTCATAAATCGTGGCGATCCGTTCCAGGGCGTGGCGGTAGATATCACCCAGATGGATCCTGCCGAAGTTTTCCCGCCTGATTTTCAGATAATATTTCAACGCCTCGGCTGTCTGGCCGTCATCAAAATAAGCGTCGGCCAGGGCCCGGTAAAACAATGCCGTATCCCGGAATCCGTATCCCCGGGATAACAGGGATTCCGCCATTCTGAACTGGGAGATGGCCTCCTGAACAGTTCCCTGGGCCCGTGATACATACCCCTTTAAAAGATAGCTGTACCGGAGTTTTTTGATTCCCTGCTTGTCCCGGATCATCTCTTCCATCCGGGTAATGATCCTCTGGACCTGGGAAATTTCCCCCTTTTTGACCCGGGCCATTCCCAGGTAAAGATAGATCGTGAGCTTGTGGTAATGGGAATTGATTTGATCGGCTTCCTGAAGAGCTTTCTTGAGTATGCTGATAGCGGCGGAAACCTGGTTGTGTTCCAGCAGATAACGGGCCCGGTAGGTGAGAATGGACAACCGGGGCTCGGTCATTTGATGCTGGAGCAGGTACTCCTCGCAGCGATCCAGAAGGACCGGATACTGCCGGTGATCGGTAGAGGACAGACAGATCGAGGCCAGCATGAAGTGGGATTCAGAAACGTAATAGGGCTGTGGATCCCGGGCGCTGATATCGCAAAAAGTACGCCTTGCGGGGCCGGGTCTGTTCATCAGGTAACATACCTGTCCGCGCAGCACCTGGCTGGCAAGATCGGATGGATTCTCTCTCAGAGACTGCTCAATTTCCGCCATTCCGTCCACCAGACGATTGTCCTGAATGTCCACATAGGCCCGATAACGGTGAAACAATGAGGATTCCGGTATCAATTCCCGATTCTCCAGCAGGTAATTGTCCGCTTCCTGCAGCCGCTGCCGGGCCAAGAGGATATAAAAGATGTTGTTGACGGTTTGAAAGGAGGGTGGATCCGGTAATCGCCGGAAGGTCAACAAAGCCTTGTGCCACTCCTCGTTCAACCGGTACATCCCCCCAAGGTAGCGAAGCATCTCGGGCTGATCCGGATATAATTTCAGCAGGCGTTTGAATATCTCAATGGCCTGGTTGCGGTCTTGGTTGACTTTATCGTGGTAACAGGCTTTGATGTACAGCCTTTCTTTCAGAGTCGTGTGGCGGCTGTGGGTCAGTGCCTGTTCCAGATGCTGCCTCATTTTCAGAAACTCCCGGTCCAGTTCGTAGGCCTCGGCGATCAACAGATGAGCGGAAGCAAAACCGGGATCCAGTTTCAGGGCTTTCTGCAGTAAACCAATGGCCATCTGGTAACGATTTTTCTGAAAATATTCCCGGGCGTTGACATAATAAACCAGGGCCTGGGGATTCCTGCTGGTGACCTGTGACAGGCGTTCGTCGATGTCCGAGGTCAGCTGTTTCGGGGTCAGCTGGAGATGGTCCTTGATTTTGCCGGACAGGGAATCGACGATGTGATAAACGCTTTCTTTTCCCATCCCGGATTCACTGACGGTATAAAACAAGTCCCGGGTCTGCGAATCAAAGATCCCGATATTGACCCTGAAATTGTCGTTTTTCATGGAAAAATCCCCCCGGATCACGTAGAGGCGGGAAGGATTTACCCTTGATTTCAATTCCGTCAGGTCCGGGTTCAAGCGTATATCCAGATGGAGAGACTGGGAAAGATCGATCTTCAGCAGGGAGGTCAGCACCTTGCCCCAGTCGCCGGTTTTATCAGGCGGATTCTCCCCGCCGGACAGGGGATACAGGGCAACTGTCTTTCTGGGATGAAACAGGGGTGGGCCCGATTGTACCCGGGGAGGGACCAGGAGAAATCCCGCCATCAAACCGGCGGGTACCAGCAGGGAAATGGCAATCCAGCGGCGTTTCCAAAGGAATTGCAGGCCACCCCTCCGCCCCTTTTGAAGAATTTTGATGATGGCATCGGGATCGGCAATCCGTTTCTGTGGATCCTTGACCAGGCAGGACCGGATGATCTGTTTCATATAAGCGGGTGTCCGGGGATGACGGGGAAATACCGGTACTTCCTGCAGGTGCTTGGTGATGACTCCGTACACTGTATCCGCATCAAAGGGGGGGCGGGAATAAATCATCTCATAGAGTAAAACCCCGAAGGCGTAAAGGTCAGCGCGGTAACTGTACCGGTGATTCTTCCAGATTTCCGGGGCGATGTAATTGGGGGTGCCGACAAAGCTGTTTTCATTCACGGAATGAACCCCGTCCTTTCTCACCAGGGTGGACAATCCGAAATCCGCGATATATACCCGATCCTGATGGTCCACGATGATATTGCGGGGTTTAAGATCGTTGTGAATGATATTGGCATTGTGGGCGGCCTTCAGCCCCTGGAGAATCTGATCGGCGATGTGGCGGATCTGAGCAGTTTGGAGGGTGCCTGTTTCCCGGAGGTATTCCTTAAGGTTTTTCCCTTCAATATACTGCATGGTAATGAATAAAAAATCGTCCACATGGTCCATATCGTATATCTTGACGATATTGGGATGGGAGATTTGACGGGCCAGTAAAATTTCATTTTTGAACTTTTGGATAAAACGGCGGTTCATAAAATAATCACTGCGCATGATCTTCAAGCTGACAAAGGTCTTGAGGGTCAGGTCGTAGACCTTGTAAACCCTTCCCATTCCGCCTTTTCCAATGGACTGAATGATTTTGTACCGCCGGCCCAGAATGTATCCCGGGGGCAACTCTTCCCCACGATCCTTCAGGCCGGAGATATCGATGGTCGTTTTTTCAATATTCGGGGTTCTGCCGAGAGGGGACTCAGAGAATTGATCAGAAATTTCTTCGGTTTTGTCCATGGAGTATTCGGGGTAAAAAATAGCACGGGACGGCCGTGATGTCAAACCGCCGGTTTCACCGTTCCAGCTGTTGTCGCGCCTGCATGATCATGGAGCGGAAAAAATGACGGTCGGGATCCTTCCAGTCCTCCAGAAAACGGCGGTAGGCCTCTGTGGCCTTTCCTTGCCATCCCAGGAGCCGGTAAATTTCCCCCATCCTGAAATGGGAGATCACCACCAAATCCATACTGGAGATTTCCATCGGAGACAGTCGGCTGACCCGTTGAAAGGCATCAAGGGCCTTTTCGTATCCACCTGATTTTTCATATAATTCGCCCAGGAAAAACAAAAAACAGGCCTTGTCCGGAAATAACCGCCCAATCGTACGGGGGGGGAGAGAAACGACCGCCTCTTCAATCAATTTTCTGGCGCTCTCAAGGTTGCCTTCCTTTTCCTGCAGCCGGGCCTGAAGATAAAGGCGGAGTCGATGGGAAATGCGATTTCCTCTTTGGGACCGGCGGCGCAATTCCTCCAGGGAATCTGACGTCTCCCGGTTCCGCCCGGTGTGGAGAGCGGCGATTCCCCGGAAGAAGAAAGCGAGACCGGTTCCCGGCGGAGCCTCTGTTTCCCGTTGCCGCTCAATCAGGTCCCCGGAAGACTGAAAAAGTTTCGGGTACAGTCCGGCCTGATGGTATAGCCACAGCAATTGCCATCGGGTGCGGAGGGATAGGACGGGATTCTTCTCCCTTTCGAAATAACGGGAAAGAAATGAAAACAACTCCATGGCCTCCTGCAGGCGTCCCTGGGCATAAAATGCCTGTCCCCGGTGATAGGAATCGGTGATATACCCGGCAGGTTCCCCTTCCGGTTGCAGGGGTGGATCCGCACCGGTCAAGAGACAGAACCGGGAAAGAAGACCGGGAAAAAAAACATCGGGAATACTGCCAAAATTTCGTATTTCCGAAAAGACCGATCGGGCTCGGGGATGATCACCCCGCAGAGCATCAATAAGTCCCTGGTAAAAGCGTATACGATCGCGGGCGGGATCCTCATCGGGCAGGTTGGGCAACAAGTCCTCGGCGGATGAAGGGCGATCCAAATGGATATACAGGGAGACCATCTGCAGGCGCGCGGGAATGCTTTCGGGAAACCGGTTCAGGTATTCGGACAAAAGAACTTCAGCCTGGTCCCAGCTTTCCAGATGAAAACAGCAACGGATCAGTCCCCAAAATGCAGACCGCCAGGAGGGATACTTCCGGTAGAGGTCCGCATAGAGCGCACGGGCAGCATGATAGTCCTGCCGGAAGAAAAAATGGGAGTCAGCCTGAATCAGCGGATGGACGAGGTCGTTTGGAGCCAGACTCCGCCGCAGGGCTTCCCGGTTGTAGGCGCGGGCCTCCTTGAACTGTCCGCGGATGGTCAGCAGGTTGGCGATCTTCTGCCAGGTCAGGGGGCAATCCGGGTCTTTCTTGCGAGCTGCCTGGAAAGAGGCCAGACTGCGTTCATGACGGCCCAGAAGGAAAAGTTGCAGACCTTCCAGGTACTTATTTCTTCCCCGGCTGCCGGTATCAGAAAGATATTGGCCGACAAAACCGGCCGGGTACTGTCCGTCGGGAGAGAGGTCGAGTTGATGGGTGAGTCTCCAACACAGACGGGAGAGGGCCGGTTCTATAAGGTCCTTCCGGGAGATCCTTTCTTTATCGGAAAATACCGGACTTCCGCTGAACGGATCGGTCACCCACAAATCAACTTCTATTACGCTTCCGGCCTGGTGAATCCGCCCCCGGACCATCCACCTGATTCCTTTTTGTCTGGCGTATCTCTTTTGCTCTGACCGGTCCGTCTCCTCCCCCCAAAAGCCCTTCTCTAAGGCGGTCATCACCGGGTAACCCGAATGTGCCCGCAGAAAAGTCTGAACCATGGTAACAAAACGGTTTTCCCAGCCGGCCAGATTTCCTGCCGGAGCCAGAACGGTAACGGGGACTATCAGAATTTTATCCCTTTTCACCGGACCTGATAAACGGGGCAGGAACCAGAAAAACAACAACCCCACCACTATTCCCGCCAGGGGAACCCCCCATCGGCAGGGGGGGGGAACCCGGGATTCCCCCAAACCGGTCCGTCGGAATCTTGCCCGTATCTCATCTGAACCGGCTGTTTGCCTGCTTTCCATATATCGGAGGATGCCCGTCAGTTTCTTCATTTCAGATCGGAAAACCGGTCGTCCCTTTTTTCGCAGCCGACAGCGGATCCCTTTTAAAAAACCGATAAAAGTATCAAGGCCGCCGCTGCCCGGTTCCATGCCCCCCGGGTCGGAGGAATGGAAAGAAAGAGGGGGTATCAGGACGAGGCGGTGACGGGAATCCATGGCTATATAATCGGGTTGGATATTCAATAGCGGGGCGGGGGAGGATTCATTCAACTTCAGAAGCGAAAGAAGATCTTCAACCATCGTTAGAAAATCATTCCATTCGAGGGGTTCGGATGACGCCAGAAAGCGTTTCAGGGAGGTTCCGTCCACGGATTGCATGGTAATGAAGTAGCCTTCCCGGTAACGGTCCAGATTGAAGACCTTGACTACATTCGGGTGGGAGATTTCTCTGAAAACGACCATCCTCCTCTTAATTTTATCCAGTTTTTCCGGATCGCGGGCCAGGCAGGGATCGATGAATTGGATGAGGACATCCAGATCCAATTCCAGGTCCCGCGCCGGCAGCATCCCGCCCGGTACAAAATCGGACGTTTTTTTCAGTAAGCGGTAGCGATTGGCGATCGTATCGCCGGCAGACAAAGAGACCGGGGCTTTCATGAGATTACCATATCACATGGCGGGTCAATTTTCTATCGGGTAAAATCCTCGCAAGAGGAAACCTTTTGCCGGCTGTTTCGTTTTAAAGGTAACCAAACAATACCAAGGAGGATTCTCATGGTAAAAAAAATCTTGCCGCTACTTCTGGTGGCGCTGATCCCCGGGATCGTCCAGGCGGAAAACCGGATTCTGGCCAGTGATATCATCGCCCAGATCGACGCCGGTCGCCCGGTGGCCCTTTCCAACTGTACCGTCAGCGGGGATCTTCTCCTGATAGAGCTGAAAAACACCCGGCTGGTGAAGAAAACCGGGGGATTGTTCCGGGCCCAGAAGAAATTCCTCAGCGAAGTGGAATCGGATCTGATTTTTGACCGTTGCGTTTTTGAGGGAGACGTCACCGCCTACTGGTACGATGAGGTCAAACGGGAACTGTATACCGTGGATTTCATGGGGGACGTGGTATTCAGGGACTGCGTCTTCAAGGGTAAAACCGCCTTCAAATATGTCCATTTTTATCAAAAGGGAAATTTCCATCACTGTCGTTTCTCCCGGGAGGCCCTGTTCAAATACGCAAGGTTTTCCACCGATACCGGCTTTTCCCGTTCCGTATTTGAGAAGGAAGCAAACTTCAAGTATGCCGAGTTCCCGGGCATGGCCGATTTTTCCGACGGAGAGTTTGTGGGAGAGGCCAATTTCAAATACACCCGCTTTGACCGAAAGGGAACTTTTGTTAATTCCGATTTCAAATCCGTCGCCGATTTCAAGTACACCAAATTCAAACAGAAAGCTGATTTTTCCAAAAGCACCTTCCATCGCGAGGCGATTTTCAAGTATTGCGCCTTTAAAGGCCCGGTCTTTTTCCCGGGGGTTCAATTCCGGGGCGATGTGGACATGAAATACACCGAATTCGGGGGTACCCCGGTGGATTTTACGGGCACAAGTTTTGAACGGGATCTGGATGCCAAATATTCCCGGGTGCAGGGAGAACCGCTGAAGGATTACCTGTACCGCCGCCAGGCTCCTTAGGGGTTATGACTCCTTTCCCAAATATACGCAGGATTTGATATAATCAGGGGGTGGAAACAAGTACCCTGAAACTGTATCTGGTCCCGGTGCCGATCGGCAACCTCTCAGATATCACCCTAAGGGCGATCGAAGTCCTCCGATCCGTGCCCTTTATCGTGGTTGAAGATACCCGTTATTCCCTTAAACTGCTCAACCATTTCGGTATAAAAAAACCCCTTGTCAGTTATTTTCATCCCCGGGAACAGGAAAAGGTACCTTTTATCTTGAAAAAACTGTCGAGTTTTGGCAGCGCGGCCCTGATCACCAATTCCGGAACCCCGGTCATCTCGGACCCCGGTTTCCCGCTGGTCAGGGAAGCGATCCGCCGGGGGATTCGGATTGTGCCGCTCCCGGGTCCTTCGGCAATCATTCCGGCGGTAATATCATCGGGGATTCGCAGCGATCGATTCCTGTTTTTGGGATTCATGCCCAAAAAAACCGGCGCTCTGCAAAACGCGCTGAAAGGACTGAAGAACGCTGACTGTCCCATGGTTTTTTACCAGTCTCCCCGGAGGATCGACCAATTCCTCCAAATATCCCTGCAGGTTTTCGGCCCCCGGATCTTCAGTATTGCCAAGGAAATATCCAAGAAGAATGAAAAAATCATCCGGGGCAATCTGGCTGACTTTCGGGTATTGCTGGAGAAAGAAACCCTTTTGGGAGAACTGGTGGTGGTGATCGATGGCAATCCCTACCCTGAGACCTCCCAATCCGCTCCTTCGATCGAATCCCGGGAGGATATCTACCGATACTTCAAGGAGATTCACCGCATCCCCCGGAACCGTATCAAGGACATCCTCCAGAAGAAGAAATGAATAATGACCGAAGCAAAGATCATTGATGCAATTGAAGGGCACCTGACCCATCTGGATCCTCCGGTGCTGCGTTTCGAACGACTGATCGGCCGACAGCCCTTCCGGGTGTTGATTGCCGTCCTCCTCAGTTCCCGTACCCGGGACACCACCACCATCCCCGCAGTCAAGCGTCTTTTTTCCCGGGCCGATAATCCCCGGGAGATGGACCGGTTATCCCAGTCGGAGATTGCCGCCTGCATCTACCCGGTGGGTTTTTACCGGCAAAAGGCCCGTCATATCAAACAGATTCTGAAATTCCTCAGGGAGCATCCCGATATTCCCCCGGAACGGTCCGACCTGCTCAAGCTTCCCGGTGTGGGTGTCAAAACCGCAAATCTGGTTCTGTCTCTGGCCTTTCAAATACCGAGCATTGCCGTGGACACCCACGTTTTCAGAATATCCCGGCGCCTGGGATTTTCCAACGGTACCCGCCCCCGGGAGGTGCAGGAGGATCTTGAAGCGAGGTTTGAATCCCGGGACTGGAACCGGATCAACCGGATCATGGTGGGATTCGGTCAGACGCTCTGTACCCCCAGGCATCCCCGATGCGACCAATGTCCGGTATCGTCCAGCTGCCGCTACCCCGAATCCCACCGGATCCAGAAAGGATGAAAAACGATCAGGCGGGATATCCGTAGCGATCCTTGAATATTTTTAACTCCCGGGAAGTGACTGCCCGAAACTCGCCGGGCTTGAGACTGCCCAGTTTGAATGTGCCGATTTCCGTTCTCTTAAGCTGTCGTACGGTGTAACCGGAATATTTGAAGATATTGCGCACGATATGTTTTTTTCCCTCGTTGATTTTGATCAACACCCGGCAGTTTTTGCGGTCATTGAGCTTCCTTAAAGCCAGGGGAATGACCTTGCGATTTTCAATGAAGATTCCCTTTTGGATGATATGATCCAAATCGGATTGGTTGATGTTGCCGGTCAGTTTGACGGTATAGGTCTTGGGAACCCGGTTCCGGACTGAGATGATAAAATGGGTTAAATCACCGTCGTTGGTCAAAAAAAGCAGTCCCTCCGATTTGAAATCCAGTCGACCCACCGGAACCACACGATGCCTGATCTTTCGGATATAGTCGGCGACAGTGGGACGGCCCCGGGGGTCGGAGAGGGAGGTGATTACGTTCCGGGGTTTGTAAAAAAGGTAATAATAGAATTGAAGGGTTCCCCGGATTAAGCGGTTGTGGTAGTGAACCAGATCGCGTGCATTGTCGATCGGAGTGTTGGGATCCCGGATCACCTGGTGGTTTTTCCTGACCTGTCCCTGCTGGATGCTCGCCCGGATCTCCCGGCGGCTGCCGGCGCCCGAGATCTGAAGGTACTTCTGAATAGAAATCATGGGAGCTTATTTGGATATGGTCAACCGCTTCATCAATTCGGACAGGGTAGAGGGCTTGAGACCAAGATCACTGGCCGCCTGTTTCTGGATCCAGTTGTTGTTGTTCAAAGCCTGGATGATGAGTTCTTTTTTGTACTGGTCGACCTTCTGGTTAAAAGAACCATGGACCCGGTTGCCATTCTGGTTGTGCTCCAGAACTTCCTCGGGGAGGTCTTTTTTGTGCAATTCCTGGTCCTGGGTCATAATGATCGCCCGCAAGACGGTATTCTCCAGTTCCCGGATATTGCCCGGCCAGTTGTAATCCAGGAGATACTGGATGAATTCCTGCGAATATCCGGCGATAATGCGGTTGTTTTTGGCCGCGTGCTTCTTGATGAAGTGATCGAGCAGCATGGGGATGTCATCCTTACGGGCCCGCAGGGGGGGGAGTTTGATGCTGAAGACGTTCAGCCGGTAAAACAAATCCTCCCGGAATTCTCCCTTCTCCACCTTTTTTTTCAGATCCTCGTTGGTTGCGGCAATGATTCGGACATCCACCTTGATGGTTTTGCTGCTTCCGAGGGGTTGAAATTCCTTTTCTTCCAGCACCCGCAACAGTTTCTGCTGGGTATTGTGATCGATATTGGCAATCTCATCGATGAATATGGTCCCCCGGTCATACTCTTCGAAAACCCCCTTCTTATCCCTGTAGGCTCCGGTGAAGCTGCCCTTTTCATAACCGAACAGAATGGATTCAAAAAGGTTGGGGGGGATATTGCTGGAATTGAAGGCATAAAAGGGATTCTGACAACGGTTGGAATTCTGGTAAATGGCCTTGGCCACCAGTTCCTTCCCGGTCCCGCTTTCACCGGTAATCAGGACAGTGGAATCGGTTTCCGAGACGTTTTCGATCAGTGAGATCACCTTAAGGAAAGGTTTGCTCCGCCCGATGATGTTATCAAAGGAATACCGTTCGTTGAGTACTTTTTTTAACTGAATATTCTCTTTTTCAATGCGGTTTTCCTTGATTATCCGGTCGATCTTGTACTTGATTTCAGTGTTGTTGAAAGGTTTCTGCAGGTAATCGATCGCCCCCAGTTTAATGGCCTCTATGGCGGATTTGATGGTGCCAAAAGCGGTCAGGAAAACCGTTTTAACGGTTGGATCGTGCTTCTTTATCTCTTTGAAAATTTCAATACCCGAGGTCTGGGGTAGCATCAGGTCCATGATTACCACATCCACCCCCCGGTGATGATTGATCAGGGCCGAGGCCTTGCTGTCACTGATGATCAACTGATAATCTGGAGGCGGGAAGATCCGGTTGAATATATCATGAATAATGGACTCATCGTCCACCAGGTGCAAAATTTTTTGACTCATACCTTGACACTCCTTAGCGGCGATCGTTTGGGGAAGGTCAGATAAAAGGTGGATCCTTTCCCCGGCGCTGAATTGACCGTTATTTTTCCGTAATGCTCTTCCACGATATTGTATACGATGGAAAGGCCCAGCCCCGTTCCTTTGCCGATGGATTTGGTGGTAAAGAAGGGATCAAAGATATTTTTCATATCTTCTTTTTTGATACCCCGTCCATTGTCCTTGAAACGAATGAAGAAATCGGTATTGTCTTCATGCCCGTCAATGGTGATTTTCCCTCTGGATCCGGGGATCGCATCCGTGGCGTTGATGATCAGATTTACAAAAACCTGCTGGATCCGGGAGGGGTATCCAAAGAATGCATCCCGGAAGGTCAGGTTTCTTCTGATTTCAATATTTTTTTTCCGGAGTTTATGTTCCAGGAGGCTGATGCTGTTGGTGATAACGGTTTCCAGCCTGAACTGGGAAGGTTTCTCGGTCTTTCCCTTCTGGCGGGCAAAATCCAGCAGACTTTTAATGATCTTATTGGCCCGTTGCACCTGCTCCAGCATTTTCTCCACCAGCACCTTGTTTTTGGGATCGGAGGGATTTTCGATCAGAAACTGGCAATAGGAAGAGATGCCGGTCAGGGGAGTGTTGATCTCATGGGCGATACCGGAGGATAGCAGCCCGATGGAGGCCATCTTTTCGGTGGTAATCAGCTGATTCTGCATGTGCACCCGCTCGGTGATATCCTCGAAAACCAGGATGCTGCCGATGGTATTCTGGCTGCTGTCCCTGAGGGGCGAGAGGCGGATATCGAACAGATATTCCTGATCGGATACCGCGATCTTCTCCTGCAGGAGCGTGGCGTCGGGGTTGTTTTTAAAGCGTCCGCACAGTTCGCGGCCAAAGATGTCCTTGAGAGCGGTGCGGGCGGCTTCCTCCGGGGTGATGGAAAAAAGCTGCTGCATTTTATAATTCCAGAAAACGATAGACCCGTCCACGGAGAGAACCACGATTCCGAGATTGATGTTATTGACAATATTTTCGTTGAAATCCTTGAGCAGAGATATTTCATTGAACTGATTTTCCAGTTCAGTGTAAAGGGCGGCATTTTCTACCGAAAGGGTCAGTGAGGATGAGATGTTGAACAGCACCTCCCAGTCGTCTACGGAAAGGAAAGTATTGTCGTTTTTCAGTCCCAGGCAGATGATCCCGATCAGCTTGTCCTGGGTTTTCAGGGGGAGGAACTGCAGGAATTTATGGTCGATAAAAAAATCTGAAGCCTCCTGGTATTTGCGGATAAATTCGGCCGGGGAATGAAAGATGAGGTAATCATAATCCAGAAGGGTCAGCATGAAGGGATCTGGCAGTTCCAGCGACTGCTGGGATGGCAGTACGGTAAAGGTGTTGCCGCCCTTGTTGATCAAAAGGTTGCTGTTCTGCAGGTGGAGTCCCTTGTTGATGGTATTCAGGAAGGAACCGGAAAGGGAAAGCAGGTCCCTCTCGGTGGTCAGAGACTGCATCAGCTCGGTCAACCGAACCTTGAATTTGTAGGGTCCCCGCAGAAACAACTTTTCAAAGATATTCTGGATATTTTTCTCGATGGGTTTGAAAAGAAGACCGGCGGTCAGGATTGCGGTAACCGACCAGAAAAGGCCAAGGAATTTGTTTCTCTCAAAATTGACCCCTAAGAATATGTTGATACCGAAAACGAAGATGAAAATGGAAGCGATGGCGATCGTGCGCTTGATGATATTTTCAATGTTGCTGAATCTCTTGTGGGAGAGAAGAAAGGTGATGCTCAAAGGCAAAAACAACAGCAGCACCAGCAATATGTAAGTGTACAGATTGTCTGAAAGGGGAGCCAGCACATAGCGTATCATTACCAGGAGGCTGAGAATGATTCCGATCAGCGGGAGGAGGAATTTCCGCTGTTTTTTTTTATGGATGAGCTGGAGATTGGAGATACTGAAAAATACCACTGCCAGGATTAGATACAGCACCACGTAATAAGATATCAGATTGCGGAAATCACCGATGGTTTGATTGAGGGAGTCAAAATCCTGTCTGAAGATGTCCCGCAAAAGGAAAAAAGCATAAAAAACCGACAGGAAGGACGGGACCGTGTATATCCCGGAATTGATCAGGGAGGGTTTGATTTTGCTGATTATCCGGGACTTGACCGGGATGTAAATGGAGAACTGCAGGAGAAAGGCGGGAAAGAATATCAGGGCGATCCGGTCCAGGGAAAAAAACAGGAAATCGGAAGCGTGATAGGTCCCCAGGGGAGAGAAGATCATGAAACCCGAAAAGCTGAGGGCCAGCAGGTAGAACAACCGGGGCGCACTGAATCCGATATTCTTCTTCAGGCTGAGGTTTTCAATTCGAAGCAAAAGCAGAACAAACAGGGTTCCGCAAAAAACCAGCACATAATAGGCAAAGGGGGTGTACTCCTGGGTGATGGTGATCAGCTGGCTGTAGCGCAGATTGTCTCTTTCCACCACGTAGTTGCAGATGGATTTGGTGCCGATGATCCGGAAAATATCGATGATGTTCTCAATACGGTACTCGTTGATGGTTAAAAGGATGTCACCCGGCCGGATTTCTTCGTTCTGGGATTGGACGCAGATGATATGGTTCCCCCGTTTTTCCCATTCCACCTGGTCGGTGGGCTGGCTCCAGTTCATTTTCTGATATATATTGATCAGGGCCAGAACGGTGAACATGCCGATAATGTAGAACCAGAAGTGTTTCTTCATTATAAGAAGGTGCTCTTTTTCTGGAACTTGAAAGACCAGCGAAGACGATTGCCCGGACTGGGAGGCGGGAGGGTGAAAGGTCCCCTTGAAAAGATCTCACTGTCGTCGAGCAGGACCTGGTTGTTTCCGGGATCGGCGGGTTCGGCGGTCAAAGTGGCGCTCCTCTTTTCGGAAGGGGTTTGGATGATGACCACCAGGGCAAGAAGGAATACCAGGCTGAGGAGGATTAACCAGAACCGCTCCAGCCTCTTATTCCGTTCCTTCATAATCCCAGCAGCCGGTGAATATCCTGCATGGCCGCGAGACAGGTCATCAGGAATTCATCCAATTCCATGTCCAGCCGGGAACAGGAGCGCATCTGATCCCGATCGGCCCCCCGGGCGAAATTCTTTTCCTTGAAACGCTTTTTCATCCTTTTGAGATTGACATTTTCCAGTTTTTTACTGGGATGCATCAGGGCGCAGGCGATGATAAAACCGGTGGTGGGATCCACGGCGTAAAGGGCAAAATCCATCAGGCTTTCCGCCTCTACCTGGTGGTTGTGGGCCTTGATGGCATGGATGATCGGTTCACCGAGTCCCAGGGGTTGCAGAAATTCCCCGGTAACCAGACCGTGTTTTTCCGGTTGCTCCCGGGTATATTCGTAATCGAGGTCGTGGAGAAGGCCGGCGAGGGCCCAGCTTTCACGGTCCTGCTGAAATTTCTCCGCCAGCGCTGCCATGCAGCTTTCCACCGCCAGGCTGTGCTTGATCAGATTTTCCTGGGGCAGGTGTTTTTTCAGTAGATTCAGTGCTTCTTTCCTGTTCATGGTTTTACCTTATGCCGTCGATATTATATCAAAAGGCCGGGTTATAGTAAAACCCGATGCCGCCGGGAATTTGGTTTCCAGGGTCTTCTGATATATAATGGAAAAAACCCGATAGCGGAAAAAACATGAACAGTTCCAGGGAAAAAGTTTTTATCATCAATCTGCCTCCCGATGAGTCTCTCCAGCTCATCAATGAAAAGGTGCAGAAGGTGCTGCGCTCTGAAAATCTGCTCGGGTTTGTCAACCGACAGGACTGGGTGGCAGTAAAAACCCACTTTGGTGAAGAGAAAACCCGGGGATTTATCCCCCCGGTTTTTTTTAAAATGATCCGTGAAGAACTGGTACGTCAGGGAGCTCGGCCCTTTCTCACCGAAACCGCCACCCTCTACAAGGGACGCCGCTCCCAGGCTCCGGATCATATCAAACTGGCGCAGGACCATGGTTTTACCGTTCGAAACACCGGGCTTCCGATCATCATGGCGGACGGCCTTCTGGGCGATGAAGAGGTGTCCGTGGAAATTCCGGGGAAGCACTATCGGAAAGTAAACATCGCCGCCCTTTTCCAGAAAGTGCAGGGTGTGGTGCTGGTTTCCCATTTTACCGGGCACATCCAGACCGGTTACGGCGCGGCCATCAAAAATATGGGGATGGGATGCGCCAGCCGAAAGGGAAAGATGGAACAGCATTCCAGCATGAATCCCCGCATCGACCTTTCCCGCTGTACCGGTTGCATGGACTGCGCTTCCTGGTGCCCGGTGGAGGCCATCTCCGAACACCAAGGAAAGGCCCGAATCGACCGGGAGACCTGTTACGGGTGTGGCCAGTGTCTGGTGGTCTGTCGTTTTGATGCCGTGGGATACAACTGGGGAAAGGGGATCCGGCAACTCCAGGAAAGCTGCGTGGAATACGCCCTGGGTCTTTACCATCTGCTGAAAGGGAAGATGATCTTTATCAATTTTCTTACCCGGATCACCAAGGATTGCGACTGCATGCGGGGGAAATATCAACCGGTAACCGATGATATCGGAGTCCTTTTATCCCGTGACCCGGCGGCCATCGACGCCGCCTCCATCGACCTGGTGATGAAACGATCCGGCGGGAAATTCCGGAAAAACAGCTACGACATCGATTCCCATTTCCAGATTGACCATTGCCGACGGCTGAAATTCGGCAACCCGGATTACCAGCTCCTGGACCGGAGTTGAATCCTCCTGCCCCTGAAAAATCCGAAAAAGTCCCCTGAGAGGAAAAAACAATTTACATCTGCGTGTAAATCGATATAATCATAGGGTAGAGAAATTTGTAAGGAAACCGTGCATGAGCGAAGAAAAAAACACATACAGTTCAGATTTTCTCAACCATTACCTGGAGAAAAAACGGTTTGGATCCAAATTCTGGATGCGGATCGTTATTTTGATCGTGGTGGTGGGATTCCTGGTCATTTTCGGACAAGACCTTTTTAAAAAATCCCCTGATTCCAAGCTGATCAAAGAGGCCATATCTTTCCATGATATCAGCAGCCAGTGGGTGGTCAAAGGAAAGATCCAGCAGGACGATTTTGAAGGAATCGTTCTGGTGCCCCAGGTGCGGTTCAAGATCACCAACCGGGGGGAAATCGTCCTCAAGAATACCGCCCTGATCGGGGTGTTCACCTTCATGGACATCGCCAACGTGCGGGGAGAAGGGTACCAGGTGCTGGAAGAACAGTTTCTACAGCCGGGACAGACCACCGGTGAAATCGTCCTGACCTCCGACCGGGGATACCAGGCCACCTCCAAACAGGCCTTTCGAGACAACAAGAACTGGAAAAGATCTGCGGTCCGGTTGTTTGTCCGCAGCGACAAGGGGACCATCACCTACCTGGAAACCTTTTACATCAGTCAGCGGATAGAGGGCATGGACATCGATGTCCAGCTGTCTCCATCCACCGACTAAGGAGCCACCGATGAACACTGCCAAAAAAGCCACATCCGGAAACCGGGGGGACCGGGTTCGCTCGGACTGCTGGGTGGAGCTCACCAGAAAAAAGGCTCCACCGCCGTTGATCCGCCTGGAAAGCAAAGTTTCATCCATGTACGGAGATTCCATCAAAGGGGAGATCGAAAAGATGCTGTCTTTTTTCAAACAGGCGGCCCTGACCGTCAATCTCACCGACCTGGGAGCCCTTCCATTCGTGATCTCCGCCCGGATGGAATCCGCCCTCAGAAAGCTGGATCCCGGCCTGGAATCCAGGTACCTGCCCGATCCCCACGGATCCCTGGCCAAAAGTGGTCGGGACCGTCAACGACGTTCCCGGCTCTACCTTCCCGGCGATCAACCCAAATTCTTCCTCAATGCCGCCCTGCACCAACCGGACGGAATCATTCTGGATCTGGAGGATTCGGTATCTCCCGAACGCAAGGCGGATGCCCGAATCCTGGTGCGCAACGCCCTTTTGGCGGTGGATTTCAAAGGCGCAGAGCGGATGGTGCGCATCAACCAGCTGCCGATGGGCCTGGAGGACCTGGAAGAGGTGGTACCCGTTTTCCCCAACCTGATTCTGATTCCCAAAGTGGAAACCCCGGGGCAGGTACGGGAGGTGGAGGAAAAGATCCTCGCCATCCAGAAGTCGGAGAACCGGGATTTTGGAAAAGAACCCTATCTGATGCCGATCATCGAAAGCGCGCGCGGGGTAATGAACTGTTTCCAGATCGCCCAGGCTTCCCGTCGGATCGTGGCCCTGGCCATCGGACTGGAAGATTACACCGCTGACCTGGGAACCCGCAGAACCAAAGAGGGAAGGGAATCCCTTTTCGCCCGGCAGATGCTGGTCAACGCCGCCCGGGCCGCCGGAATCCAGGCAATCGATACGGTCTTTTCCGACGTCGCGGATATGGAAGGATTGCGGCAGAGTGTGCTGGAAGCCAAGGGGCTGGGATTCGACGGGAAAGGATGCATTCATCCCCGGCAGATCGCGGTGATCAACGAGGCCTTTTTGCCCGATGAAGAGGAAATCTCCCGGGCCCGAAAGATCGTCCTGGCATATGAGGAGGCCCGGGATCGGGGACTGGGAGTGGTATCCATCGGCAGCAAGATGATCGATCCCCCGGTGGTCAAACGGGCCCTGCGGGTCATTCAGCTGGCTGAAAATGCCGGGCGTCTCAAACCAAACTGGAGGGAAGAAAATGTCTGAGAAAACCCAACCCAATGCCGCCGGACGGCCGGTCCCCCTGCGCATCAACGGGGAGTCCCATACTCCCTTTCAGGGAGTCGGGAAGTTTCAAGTTGAAAAAACAAAGGCCGCTCCCCCTCTGCGGTTTTGTCACGATTACCCGGCCAGCGGAGATAAGCGGGTTTCATCGCTCACAGAAGCCCTCAGGAAGTGTGGAATCAGGAATGGTATGACCATTTCCACCCACCACCATCTGCGCAACGGGGACGCGGTGGCCAACATGGTGTTTGATTCTGTGGCACAGCTGGGAATTAAAGATATCCGCTGGTTTCCCAGTGCCTCTTTCCCGGTGCATGAACCGATTGTCCGTCATCTGGAAAGTGGGGTGGTCCATCATATAGAAGGCAGTATGAACGGTCCCCTTGGGGATTACTGTTCCCGTGGAAAGATGCGGGGAACCGCCATCCTTCGCTCCCACGGCGGACGTTACCAGGCGATCCAGGATGGAGAGGTGAAAATTGACATCGCCGTGATATCCGCACCGGCGGCGGATTTCTTCGGAAACGCCAATGGTCTGCGGGGCCCGGCCGCCTGCGGGTTGCTGGGATTCGCCCTGGGAGATTCGCAGTATGCCGACCGGGTAATCGTGGTTACCGACCACCTGGAACCCTTCCCCTGTATTCCCTGGCAGATCCAGGGCAATTATGTGGATTACGTGGTGGAGGTGGACTCGATCGGAGATCCGTCCCAGATTATCTCCGGAACCACCCGGCTGACCAAAAGCCCCGACCGGCTGATGATCGCAGAGACCGCCGCCCGTTTTGCCCTGGAAGCGGGGCTGGTCAAGAATGGATTTTCCTTTCAGGCCGGCGCCGGCGGGACCTCCCTGGCCTTTACCGTGTTTCTGAAGGAACTGATGAAGGCCCATCATATCAGGGCCCGGTTCATCCGGGGGGGATCCAACCAGTACATGACCGAAATGCTGGATGAAGATCTTGCCGATTATATTCTCGACGGACAAACCTTCGATCTGGCCGGGGTGCAGTCCATGGCCAAAAACCCTCATCATCAGGATACCAGCCCCTTCACCAGCTACAACTACCACGGCAAGGGTAATTTTTCCACCATGGTGGATATCGCAGTTCTGGGGGCCACCGAAGTGGATGTGAATTTCAACGGCAACGTGGTGACCCATTCGGACGGCAAGTTGCTCCACGGAATCGGGGGGTGGCAGAACTGCCTGTTCGGGAAAACCGTGATCCTGCCCATCCCGCTTTTCCGGGACCGGATCCCGGTGATCGTGGATCGGGTTACCACACTGGTGGGCCCCGGAGAACTGATCGATGTCATCGTTACCGAACGGGGGATCGCGATCAATCCCCGTCGCCGGGACCTTATCCGGGCCGTGGCCGGTTCCCGGCTTCCCATCCGATCCATCGAAGAACTGAAGGATGAAGCGGAAAAAATCTGCGGTGGAAAACCCGCTCCACCCAGGCTGGGAGACAAGATCGTGGCGGCGATCAAGTGGGTCGACGGAACGGTACTGGATACCGTCCGCAGTGTGCAGGGGTAAAGCCCCGCATAATGGTCTGCGGCATTTTTGCCTCCGGCAGAGGGCGTTTTCCATTTCGGAACAGTTGATATATAATATCAGTACTTGGAACGGTGGAGAATGACCATCAAAGCATCGAGGAACCGGGAATTCTTTTCCCGTCAGGAAATGGCTCGTATAACCCGGCTGAACACCCGGGTACTGGATTACTGGGCCGATGCCTTTGATGATGTTCTGACCACGGTCGAAAGGGGAGGGGAGCGATTCTATCACCGAGGAGATGTCCAAATAATCGCGCGGATAAAGGAGTTATTTGTACTCCAGCGCCGGGACCGTGGGGAGGTCAAACAAATTCTGAAAAAGGAATACCAGGGGCGGGGCACCGTCCTTCCAGATCAACCGGATCCCTCCTCTGAACCGTCCCTTCCCCCCCGAAATCGACAGGAAGAGAAGATCATTCTCCTCAAACAGCGGACGCCTCTGGAAGTTTCATCCAAAGACCGGGTCCAGACCAAAGATCCCCTCTGGAATAAATTAAAAAGGCTTCGACAGGGTTTGGAAGAGTTATTGACAATTCTCGATAAAAGTGATAATAATAATTCCTAAATATCGGGATGTGGCGCAGTCTGGTTAGCGTGCACGCTTGGGGTGCGTGAGGTCGGTGGTTCAAATCCACTCATCCCGATATTTTTTTATTCCAAACGGCCTTCGGCTGCAGTTACAAAATGAAAACGATTCTTTTAACCAACGATGACGGATTTTTATCCGAAGGGCTTACCCGGCTCCGGGAAAACCTACGGCGGGACTTCCGGGTGGTCACCGTCGCTCCCAGTCTGGAACAGAGTGCGGTGAGCATGTCACTGACCCTTAACCGGCCGTTGAAAATCAACCAGGTGGACACTGATCTGTATACCGTGAACGGAACCCCCGCAGATTGTGTGAATATCGGCCTGCAGAAGGTCATGAAGGTCACTCCGGATTTTGTGATATCCGGGATGAATCAGGGAGAGAATCTATCCGAGGACATCTTTTTTTCCGGTACCTGCGGAGGGGCTTTTGCCGCCTATTTATACAACCTGCCCGCCCTGGCCGTATCTCTGATTTCCGATCACAAAAGTTATTCGCGGGGAATTTTCAATTACGCAAAGGGAGTGGAGATCACCCGCAAGGTGGTCGATCGGCTGTCTGGTTTTTCCCGCAACCGTTCCGTGTTCAATCTCAATATCCCCTACGATGCCGACGGCTCCGTGACCGTGACCAGGCTGGGATACAAGCGCTACAAACCCAATATTATCGAACGCACCGATCCCCGGGGAAACCTCTATTACTGGATCGGTACCGGAAACCCGGAATACCAGGGGGAAGAAAACACCGATGTGTGGGCAGTCGAACATCAAATGAGTTCCCTGTCCATCCTCAGATACGATCTGCACCGGGAGGAAGATTTTCAACTGCTCAAAAGGTTCTTCGATGAAAAAACCTAGTATACTCCGAAAACTGTACAACTGGGTCCTGGGCTGGGCCGACAAACCCCACTCTGAGATCTTTCTCTTTTTACTGGCCTTTTCCGAAAGCAGCTGGTTCCCCGTACCGCCAGGAGTGATCCTGATCCCACTGGTACTGGGCAACCGGCAGAAATGGATCCGGTATGCGGTGATCACCCTGATCGCATCGGTACTGGGAGGAATTTTCGGATATTTTATCGGCTGGAAATTATGGTGGGGGGGAACCGAGTATCTTCCTGATTTCACCCGGGGGGCGGGGGTCAACCAGTTCCGGATGGTTCCCGGTTTCACCGCGGTGGCCCATTTTTTCTTCGACGTAATCCCCGGATTCACCAAGGAACTTTTCTGGGTTATCCGGGAAAAGTACCAGCTTTACAATTTCTGGATCGTATTTACCGCCGGATTCAGCCCCATTCCCTACAAGGTTATCACCATCAGCGCCGGGGCCTTTAATATTGATTTTCTGGTTTTCATCATCGCATCGGTCATCTCCCGGGGAGCCCGGTTCTTTCTGGTCACCGGCATCACCCGGATTTTCGGGGAACGCGCCCGCCGATTCATCGATAAATACCTGAACTTTCTGGCCCTTTTGCTGGTGGTTCTCTTGGTCATCGGATTTTTCCTGATCAAATACATCTTCTGATATCAGCCGGACAGACCCAGGACCAGGGGCGGGATATCCAGCATACGGGTTCCCCGGGAACATCCCTTTTTTAAAACCGGCATGGAAACAGCTCCCCGGGGGTCGATCCGGGGTTTCAGGGCAGCCAGTATCGCGGCCCCCGTGGGAGTGAAAAGTTCACTGTCCACGGGTCCGGCAACGGTCCACAGTTCATGCTCTTCGATCAGCACGCGGGTCGCCGGTGCCGGAGCTTCGAATCGGCCGTGGGAGAACTGGATGATCCCTCCTCCGGTGGAAACCGGACGAACCTGGGTAATGCCCGGGAGAATCCCGAGAAAGTGGAACCCGTAACAGGCCCCGACGATGTCAACGATGATATCCTGTGCTTCATGCAGGGTATCCGTGTGTTCGTGGCCGGGGATGTGAATTTGATGAAGCCGGTGGGCCCTGTTTTCGGCGTTCATCAGGATCTGCAGAATTTCTCCGGCCATCTTTCGGTGGGGCGAGGGGAGGGGAAACCGGGCAAAGGTCCGGGAAAGGATCTGTTCTCCATTCCCAAGATGAAGATGTTCAGAGTTCCGGGTGAGATCGATTTTCAGCCGCAGGGCGCCGTCATCGGACCGGCTGGTGGAAATTCGGGCCTCACCGAGCATGCGGGCGGCAAACAGCATGGGGGGGGACAGGGACTGGAAAGACACACCCAGGTCGATGAGGGCGGCGGTAAACATATCGCCCGCCATTCCTCCCGAGGGATCGATCCATAGATTCATGACAGTTCTCCGCAGAGTTCATCGACTATTTCGGCGGCCGGACCCTTGAGAAATACATCGGTGATCGTTGAGGTAAACAGGGAGTTTTGGGTATTGATCTCCAGGATCCGGGCATGGTGTTCCTTGGCCAGGCGGGGGATCGTAGCGGCCGGTAGCACCTCGCCGGTACTCCCGATGATTAGAAACAGGTCCGCTTTAAGGGCTTCCCGAAGAGAACCCTCCAGAGCCGGCCGGGGAATCGGTTCACCGAAAAAAACAATATCCGGTTTCAACCAGCCTCCGCACCCGGTACATTCCGGGGGAATCCGCTGGAAATCGATTTCGGTCAGAAGGAACTCCCGGCGGCATTGAAGACATCTCAATCTGCCGATGGTCCCGTGGAAATGAAAAACGGTGCGGCTGCCGGCCAGGAGATGAAGGTTGTCGATGTTCTGGGTGATGATCGCCCGTACCAGGCCCGCCTGTTCCATCCGGGCCAGTCCGAGATGGGCCCGGTTGGGACGGGCGGATTTCAAATCCCGGTAAAATATCTCGTGTAAGAACCGCCAGCATTCGCGGGTATGCTCCCTGAAATATTTGGCGTCAAAAATCCGGGGATCATAACGGGCATAAAGACCGTCGGGCCCCCGGAAGGGAGGAATTCCGCTTTCCACCGAGATACCGGCTCCGGTGAAAACCGCCAGATGACGTGCATTTCGAATCATTTCCCGGGCAGCGGAAAGGCTTCCTGCTTTTGTTCCCATCGGATCCCGACCACCGGCTGAAGGAAGAAAACCGCAAACCGAAGGTTGACCCTTACCGGTTTACCTGGAAAGTGGAGTCACCCCGTTCAAAGTACCCCACGATCTGGTGCATGGCCGCAGTGGCAGCGTTGATATTCGCCTCACGGGTCTGGGCGCCCATTTTCTTGGGGGTGGCGTAGTAACGTCCGCTGAATTCACTGGCGAGTTGATCATGGATATCAGGGGCGATATCGGTGACATAATGAAAATCGCTCCGCTCCCGAAATATTTTCAACAGTGAATCTTCACAGAGCACTTCCTTTCGGGCCGTATTGACCAGAACCGCCCCTTCCGGCATCTGGGATAACAAGTCATAATTCACGCATTTCTGGGTGGTTTCATTGGCCGGGATGTGCAAGGATACGTACCGGCAGTTCTGGTAGAGGAGAGACAGGGTGTTGGCCGGCTTGACCCCTTCCTGTTCCATGATCCCCTTGTCGATATAGGGATCGTAGGCGTGCAGGGTCATTCCAAACCCCCGCGTGATGCGAGCCAGGCATTGGGCCACATTGCCGAAGGCGTGCAGCCCGAGCGTCTTGTCCTTCAACTCCACTCCCGGAGCGGGCTGAAAATGATTGCGGGCGGAATACAGCATCATTCCGACCGCCAGCTCGGCAACTGCATTGGCATTCTGACCGGGGGTGTTCATGACCACGATATCCCGCTCCCGGGCGTGATCGATATCCACGTTATCAAAGCCGGCGCCGCCCCGTACAATAATTTTCAGATCGGGGGCCTGATCGATAATATCGGCATCTATTTTATCGCTCCTGACGATCAACCCGTCCATTCCATCCAGCGCTTCCAGCAACTGCTCCTTTCCATCGTACTTTTCCAGCAATTTCAAATCGTAACCGGCCTGGCGGCAGATGTCTCTCATGTTCTCCACCGCCTGTCCGGCAAAGGGTTTCTGGGTGGCAACCAGTACTTTTTTACTCATCCGAACCTCCTTTCCAGTTCTCTCTCATTTTAGGCAAAGGCCGGTGAATTGTCAATTCTTTACTTTATTTTTGAAACCTGTTAGAAATGACCTATGAAAAACCGAGTCCTTACGGCCGCAATTATCTTTCTGCTGCACTTTGTCATCACGACCGCTGATGATATCACCGATCAGATCAACCGGAGAAGCCTTGAACTTTACGAAGAGGCGGTGCAGATCCGGAGGGACCTGCATCAAATCCCCGAACCCTGCTTCTCCGAACACCGGACGTCAGCTTATATTCGAAATTACCTGCTCAAACTGGGATTGTCGGTAAAGAGCGGTATCGCCGGAACCGGGATCCGGGCCGTGCTGACCGGAAACCGCCCCCGGCCGGTCGTGGCCATCCGCTGTGACATGGATGCTTTGCCCATCACCGAAAAAACCGGCCTGCCCTTCAGCTCCCGCAATCCCGGATTCATGCATGCATGTGGCCATGATGCCCACATGACCAATGGCCTGATCGCCGCCAAAATCCTCACGGGGATGCGACGCCAGCTGCCGGGAACGGTGGTCTTTGTATTTCAACCCTGCGAAGAGGGAACCACCGACGGAACTCCCTCCGGGGCCCATCGGATGCTGGAAGAGGGGATTTTGCAGGATCCCCCGGTCGACCTGATGCTGGGCCTGCATGTCCTTCCCGGATTACCCGCCGGCACCGTGGCCTACCGGGAAGGTTCCCTCATGGCCAACGTGGCCGCCGTCTTGCTTGAAATATCCGGAAAATCCAGTCATGGTGCCATGCCCCATCAGGGAATCGACGCCATATACGCCTCCGCCTGCGCCATCCAGCAGTTTCAGTCACTGGTGAGCCGGTCACGGGATCCCAATGAACGTGCAGTCCTGACCATCGGCACCATCGAAGGGGGGGTGGCCTACAATGTCATTGCCGAGACGGTGACCATGCGCGGTACCGTCCGCACCTTTTCCGAGAAAACCGAGGAGATGATTGAGGAGGGAATGCGGAAAATCATGGACGGACTGAAACGGGCCATGGGGATATCCTACCGCTACCGGTTTACCCGTTCCACCAAATTTGTCTGGAATGATCCGCCCCTTACCCGCTTTCTGATCCCCCTGTTCAGGGAAATGCTGGAAGAAGATCAGGTAATCGAAATCGATCCCCTGACCGTTGGAGAGGATTTCTCGGTCTATTCCCATGCGATTCCCAGTTTCTTTTTCCTGCTGGGAGCGGGGGAGGGACCGCCCCTGCATCACCCCCGGTTCTCCGTGGATGAAACCCTGTTTCGGCACGGCCCCCGCTTGTTGGCCGCCGCAGCGGTCCGTTGCCTAAAGGCCTGGGAAACCCGGTGATCCGAAACCGTACCAATTGACAAATCCGCCTGGTCAGGCTATATTAAGGTCATGATGAAAAGATTACCAATCCTGTTACTTTTCCTTGTCCTGATAAAAGGTTTCCTGTTCCCCATCAACAATTCCAGCAAACCCTATGGCATCAATGTTCATACCGCCTCCAATGAAGTGCTGGCCCGGGTGAAGAATGCCGGGATCAACTGGGTACGAATCGATGCCCTGTGGCCCGACATCGAGTACCGCAATGACCGCTATTCCTGGAAGGAAATGGACCGGGTGATCAATTACTGTGACCAGAACGGCCTCTCCATGGTGGTGATTCTCAGCGACACTCCCGCCTGGGCAAACAACAACAAGGGGAGGAACTATCCGGCCACCAATGTAAACGAGTGGCGCAGTTTCATACGAACTGTCGTCAAACGATACAAGAACAAAGTGGGATTCTGGAGTATCTGGAACGAACCGAACAATCGGACCTTTTTCGCAAAATCCAAGGATGTATTTATGAATCAGATCTTTCTCCCCGCCGCCAAGGTCATCCGCGCCAATCACGGCGCCGGTAAAATAGTGGGTCCGGATTGTGCCCACCTGACCACCCCCGGTCAGGAATGGTATTTCTGGATGAAATATATCCTGGAACGGGGAAGAAGTTACATCGACATCGTCTCCCACCATATCTACAAAAATGAAGGGCCCCAGTATATCTACCGGACCATCAACGAAGGGGTGAATTACCTGCCGTCGATCAGGGAAATCATCGCGGAAAGCAAAAACGAGGGCAAGGCTTTCTGGATCACCGAGACCGGCTGGCATACCGACGATTTTACCGAAGAGACCCAGGCCGATAACTACCTGGAAATGCTCCAGCGACGCTACAATGAAGGGTATCCACAGAAAATATTCTTTTACGAAATTATCGATCTGAGCAATGCCCCCCCCTGGGGAATCCTGAGGGCCAACCTGAATCCAAAACAGGCCTACGACATCTACCGTCAGTACATCAACGGGCAGCTGCCCATGGGCCGGGATCCGGATCCGGAGGTGGAAGACAAGACCTGTTATTCCGAAAACCTCCAGGCGGCCAACCGGGACCAGATTTCCCCCGATTCCCTGGCACGACTGCGGGGCCTGAAAGAGCGGCTGAACCTTCAGTCAACGGTTTTCGCCCGCCTGGTCAGCTGGTATTACCGGCTGGGAAAGGAAATGACCGTCATCACCGCCGCCGATGCCGAATTAAACTGGCTGGCGGTAAAAATCATCAATCAGGTATCGCAGGATGCCGGGGAAAACCCGGATGACTTTCTGGATCAGCCTCTGGATCCAATCTTGGTCAGTTGCCTGAAGCGGGTGGTGGAACGACTTCGAACCAAACCCCTCTCTCCCGAACTCTCGATGCTGGTTGACCGGGCCGGGCCGGTGCTTGAGCGGATGCATTCCCGAAGCATCAACGACTGGCTGAACATAATGGCCCGGGAGGGGAGCCTTTTGGAACATTTTCCCTCCATTCCCCCGTTTCCTCTTGACAAAACTTCGCAATTGAAATATAAATAAACCTAAAATTCATGCCGAAGTGGCGGAATTGGCAGACGCGCAAGTTTCAGGTATTTGTGGGCGCAAGCCTGTGGGGGTTCGACTCCCCCCTTCGGCATTTTTCCTTATTTATCCATGACCGTATCAAAAGGTAATATCGCCGTCCTGCTCTCCGGACGGGGCTCAAATTTCGAATCCATATTCCGTCATTCTCAAAAACCAGAAAGTCTCTACCGGGTGGCCGTGGTCATCTCTGATCGCTCCGGAGCCCCGGGACTGGCCAAAGCCAGTGGATTCGGGCTGGACGCTTATCATGTCGGACGCAAAAAATACCGGTCAAAGAATGAATTTGAGACGGCGATTCTGGATATACTGAAAGGGTATCCGATCGATCTCATTTGCCTGGCCGGCTACATGAAAATCGTAGGATCGGTTCTGCTCCAGGCCTTTCCCCGGCGGATCCTCAATATTCACCCTGCCCTGCTGCCGTCTTTCCCCGGGCTGGATGCCCAGAAAAAGGCACTGGAGTACGGAGTAAAAATCAGTGGATGCACTGTACATTTTGTCAACCGGGGAGTGGACCAGGGTCCCATTATTCTGCAGAAAGCCGTTGAGGTCACTGAAAAAGACAACCTCGAAAGTCTCAGCCGTCGGATTCTGAAACAGGAGCATCAAATTTATCCCCGGGCCATTGACCTTTATTTTCAAAATCGCCTGGAAATCCGGGGAAGGAGGGTTCACATCATTCATGGGCAGTAAAATCCCTTTGATTTTCTTTCTGCTCATCCGGGTTCTGGGGGCATCCGCGGAGGAATTTAACATCAACCAGGCCAAACGGGTGAACACGATTCTGAATTCCATCGCCAAGCAGCGCCACCTGAGACGGGAGGCCGTGGTTTTGAAAAGCATCAGTTTCAGCGAAGATGAATTCAACTCCTATTTAAATACCATCTACTGTCCCAAGTTCATCCCCGAGGTTGAATACTTCAAGATTGAACTGTACGAGGAGAATCAGGTCGAAGCCCGGGCCCGGATCGAACTCCCGGAAGATAAATATCCCAAGATACCGGCTTTCTTCCGTTCTTTTACCCTGCAGACCAGCGGTCAGATCTTCTCTCGGGATTATCGCATGCGGTACCAGATGGATGCTTTGAAGATCAACCAGACCGGTTTCTCACCCGAGGTGCTGGATGAAACCTTTGGCGCTTTCCAGAGCGGTTATCAGGTGAAAAAGTCCCTGTTTGACTGGTTTCATCTGCTTCCCGGGATCAAAAAGGTGACCACTGAATACCAAAAGATCACCTTCTACTATTGAAACTAACAGTACAGTCACCGGTCCACCGGGTTCCCGGGGTGGGGACCGTGTACCGGGGGATTTTGCAGGAACGGGGAATTCATACGGTTCGCGATCTGTTGCTTCATTTTCCATCCCGTTACATCGATTTATCCCGTTTCTGCCCGGCTCCCAGAGCGGGACCTCCGGAAGGCCTGTACCGGCTGAAAATCAGGGACTGGTCCCTCAGCCGTCTCTATCACCGGCGGCTGAGTATCCTCAAAATCCGCTGTTCCATGAAAGAACGGGAAGCATGGGTGATCTTCTTCAACCGGCCTTATCTCATCCAGCAACTGGCCCGGTCCCAGCCCCTGTTCATCCACGGAATTTTTCAGTACCGGAATCAACGCTGGGAAACCGTAAATCCGCGAATTATCAGACCCGAAGATCTGGATGGCATCATGCCGATCTACCGACCCATCGGCAAGCTCCGGTCCGGCAAACTCAAATCGCTGATCCAGGGAGCGATCGATTCACTTACCGGAGGGTTTGGGAAAATCATTCCCCGGATCATTCTGGAAAAATACGGCATCGGGGCACCGGACAGCCTTTTTTACGCCCTGCACCGCCCCTCCAACCAAAACCCGGTGACCGTTGATAAAGCCCGTGAGGTGTTTGTCTACCTGGACTTTTTTCTCTACCATCTGAAACTGTACAGTTTCCGGCACCGGCACAAAAGCCGTCCTCGCCGTTATCCCCTGAAGATGACCGTGAAAACCCGCGATGCCATCGCGCAGCGTCTCCCCTTTACTCTTTCCGACGAGCAGCTCGCCTCCTTTGAGGAAATCGTCCGCGATCTGACCGGTCCCCGTTGCATGCAGCGACTGCTGATGGGGGATGTGGGATGCGGGAAAACCATCCTTTCCTTTCTGGCCCTTCTCATGGCCGTTACCAACGGATATCAGGGAGCCTTCCTGGCTCCCACGGAAGTACTGGCCCATCAACATTACCTGAACGCGCAACGGTTTTTCAGGGGAATGCGGGTGGAACTGCTCACCGGAAGCACCCCCGCCGGGAACCGGCGCATCCTGCTCCAACGGTTGGGAAAAGGGGAAATCGACATCCTTTTCGGAACCCACGCGCTGCTGCACCGTCGAATCCGTTTTTCATCACTTTCCATGGTGGTGATCGATGAACAGCATCGCTTCGGCGTTTCGCAGCGAACACGAATGTACTGTAAAAACCAGGGAACCGATCTGCTGGTCACCACCGCCACTCCCATCCCCAGAACCCTCCGGCTTTCCCTGTACCGGGACCTGTCCGTTTCCCTGCTCAAAGAGAAACCATTCCATTCACCGCCGGTCATGACCCGGAAGATCCCGGATCCAGACCGGGATCGATTTTACAATACCCTGGCCAGCAGGCTGTCCTCCCGGCCGGGAAAAGCATACATCGTCGTCCCCCTCATCAGGGATTCGGATTCTTTCACCGAACTGCGGTCAATTGCCACCGAAAAGCCCTATTACCGGGAGAAGTTCTCCAAAATTCCCCTGGGATTCTTGACCGGACAGGATACCGCCGCCCGCAAACAGAAGGCGATCGAGAATCTGCGGGAAGGCAAAATCCGGATCCTGATCTCAACCACGGTGATCGAAGTGGGACTGGATGTCAGGGATATGACCCATGTGGTGATCGAAAATGCCGATCGCTACGGTCTGGCCCAGTTGCATCAGCTGCGGGGAAGGGTGGGCCGGGGAGGAGAAAACTCCTTCTGTTACCTGCTTGCCTCCGCCAATCCCAGTGAAAACGGACAACGGCGACTGGAGGTGATTCAACATACCGATAACGGTTTTGAAGTGGCCGAACAGGACCTGAGAATGCGCGGGGGAGGGATTTTATTCGGTTACGAGCAGTCCGGGTTTCCGGATTTCAGGGTAGGGGATCCCCGCCGGGATCCGGAATTGTTTCGCCAGGCCCGTCTGGATATTCAAAAGTGGTGGTCTCGTCCCGGCTTCCAGCAGGATCCGCAGGTGCGTAATTATCTGGAAGAATGGAACCGGGAATGGCAGGATATCGGTATCAATTAACGGGCCTGTACAATAACGGTCAAAAAATCCGCGACATGGTACAATAAAAATAAAGGAGACGGTTATGAAAAAAAGATTGATACTGGTTTTGGTTATTGTTCTCTTTATCCTGGGCATTTCCCGGGGAGAAGAGACCGATCTTCTGACCCTGGGAGATTCCCCCCACCGGAAGCAGATCGGCAAAGTGGAGCAAGACCGGATACTGGAAACCGCGACCAACCGCCGGGTCACCATGGAAGAAATCATCGCCAATACCCCGGATACCCGGGTGTATATCATCGGAGAAACCCATACCAGTTATGATTGCCATACCTTTCAGCGGGATTTTATCCGGTGCCTGTTCCAGCATTATCCCCGGCTGGTCATTGGGCTGGAATTCTTTGACCGAAAGGATGATCCGACACTGGATAGATGGCGGCTGGGGGAAATTTCCGAGGAAGATCTCCTGCTTTCTACCGGATGGTTTGCCCGGCAATCCTATCATTACGGGTACACCCGCATGATCATGAACCTGATACGAAAACACCGCATCCGGGTCATCGGATTAAACATTCCCCGCCAAATCCTTCGCCGGGTTTCACGGGGCGGTTTTCAGGTTCTTAGCGATGGGGAAAAGAGCCTTTTCCCCACCATCGATGAACCCAATCCCGACCACCGATTCCTGATCAAACGCATTTTCGGCGCCTTTGCGGCCCAGGTGCCGGCTTGGTTTGAACGGATCTACTCTTCCCAGAAGATGTGGGATGTGGTGATGGCCGAATCCATGATCGCCGCCCTGGAAAAGTACCCCGACCACAAGGGAGTGATCATCGCCGGCAATTTTCATGTGATCTACCGACTGGGCATTCCTTTTCGTTACCGGCTATCCCGGGAAAACACCCCGATCACCACCCTGGTGCCGTCCTATATTCAGGAAGACCCGATCAACGGAGAAGGGGAGGAAAATCCCATGGTTCGGTTGATGGCCAAATCCCTGTCCCCGGTGGCCGTTTTCTCCCGGGGAATCGGTGATTATGTCTTTTCCACCTCCAAAGCCAACGACGACTACTTCCGGAAGATTGGAATCAAAGGGGAGATGCGGGATGGCAAATTCACCGTCCGGAAGGTGACCTCCGGCAGCGCTGCAGAAGAATACGGGATCCGGGAGGATGATATCATTGAGACGGTGATGGACGGGGAAATTACCAGTATTCAGGATTTCGAATTGAGCATGTACCGGTATTTCGGTAAACAGGAATTGCGGTTCGGAATCAAGAGGATGGGCAAAATCCCCTCCCCATCGTCAAAGCAGGACCCGGATTCAGCTCAAAGTAATGAGCGGTAACCGTCGGATCGGCTCCCGTTCTTAACCAAAAATTAACTCCCTGCTTAATCCCGGTTAATCCATTCCCGTTATGTTAATTCCAGGAAAAGACCGGAGTAAATTGTGAAAAATAACGGAATATTCTAAAATATGAAAGAAAAACAACCGAGGACGGATACCATGGCCACCGAAAAAGGTAAAAAACGAATCGCAGTGGTGGATGATGAACCGGATATCCTGGAATTGATCTCTTTCAACCTGAAAAAAGAGAATTATATCGTCGACACCTATACCGAAGGTCCGGCTTTCCTCAATGCCCTGAACCAAAAGCAGGTCCCCGACCTGCTGATCCTGGACATCATGCTCCCGGGGATGGACGGGTACGAGGTGTGCCGCGAACTGAAAAAAAAGGAAAAGTACGCCTCGCTTCCCATCATCATGCTCTCGGCCAAGGACGAGATCATCGACAAAGTGCTGGGGCTGGAACTGGGAGCCGATGATTACATGGCCAAGCCATTTTCCCCCAAGGAACTGATCGCCCGTATCAAGGCGGTTTTGCGCCGGCACCGGGAACAGTCCCAGCAGAAAATCATCCATATTAACGATCTGATCAAAATCGATCTGGACCGGTATGAGGTATGGGTCAGGGGTCAAAAAGTTGAGTTGACCACTACCGAATTCAATATACTCTACATACTTGCCCAGAAAAGAGGGGTGGTGTTCTCCCGCGAGAAACTGCTGGACAATCTATGGGGGGATGAGAAATACGTCATTGACCGCACCATCGACGTCCATATCCGCAACCTGCGTAAAAAACTGGGGCCCGATGTGGATGTGATAAAAAACATCCGGGGTGTGGGATACAAGATAGTCGAATGAAACGGTTTTTCATCCAGCTCCTCACCAGTTACCTGATCATCATCATCCTGGTCTCCACACTGCTGTTCGTCTCCTCCCTCAACGCTTTTAAAGCGTCCTACATCGAATCCAGCCGGGAATACCTGCTGGACACGGCCCGCAGCATCGGCGGTACCGTTCAGGGATATCTGCTTCGGGACAACATCGAGGGGTTGCAGGATTACGTTTCCCGATTCAAGAACAAATCGGGAAACCGGCTGACAATTGTCCGGATCGACGGTGAAGTCATCGCGGATTCCGATGAAGATCCGCGTCAGATGGACAACCATCGAAACCGGCCGGAAATACTGCAGGCCATCGGAAGGGGAACCGGATCCGCCATCCGTTACAGCAAAACCGTACGCACCGATCTGCTCTATACCGCCCTTCGGATTCAAAACGATGATTCTCCCGGAGGAATTATCCGGATCAGCCGATATCTGGCCGAGATTCAAAGTTATACCCGGCGATTGAGGAACCGGATCCTGCGCATCAACCTGATTCTGATCCTTCTATTCGTCCCCATCGCCCTATTTTTCTCCCGCCGGTTTTCCCGCCCGGTGTCCGAACTGATCCGGGCTTCCCGAAAGATTTCCACCGGCGATTTCGCCACCCGGGTCTACCTGGAAAAAAGCCAGGGAGAACTGAAGCTGCTGGCCGACAATTTCAATTCCATGACCGACCATCTTCATCAGCTCTTCACCGAGAGCACCAAGCAGCGACAGTGGCTCAAGGAAATCATCGATTCCATGAACGAACTCCTGGTGGTCCTCGACGGCGAAAACCGTATTATTCTGCACAACCGCTCTTTTGAAAACCGCTACCGGGAGGGGCGAAACCGGATCGACCGGGAACCTTTCTGGAAAATTCTCCCGGACAAGGGTTTTGAGAAATTCGTTCAGGACAGCCGGGAGAAACAGCGCAACCTTTCCAGGGAATTGATCATCGAAAACCTCTTTTATATCTGCAGCAGTTCCTACATCCCGGAAAAAGACGAGATCATCGTGGTTTTCCACGACATTACCGAAAGCCGCAACCTGAAGATCATCAAGAAAGATTTTGTCTCCAACGTTTCCCATGAAATCAAAACCCCCCTTACTTCCATAAAGGGATTTGTAGACACCCTGATCGAAGAGGAAGCGGATCCCAAAAAACTTGAATTTCTGGGAATTATCAAGAAAAACACCGATCGCCTGAACAACATTGTTAAAGATCTGTTAATTCTCTCCGAGCTGGAAAAGGAAGACACCCGACTGAACCTCTCCACCCTCAACGTCACCAAGCTGGTGGGAGACGTGATCCAGATATTTAAAAAGGATATCGAGAAGAAAAACCTCACCCTGAGAATTCTGTCCGATGAGAATGAAATCCTGATCCGGGGCGACCGTTTCAAGCTGGAACAGGTATTCATCAATCTCATCGACAACGCCGTCAAATACACCGAAAAGGGTGGCATTACCGTCACTCTGGAACGCGATCAGAAGGGGGTTCACATCTGCATCGAGGACACCGGGATCGGGATCAGCAGCAAACATCAGCAACGAATCTTCGAACGCTTTTTCGTGGTGGACCAATCCCGTTCCCGCCGCAGCGGCGGCACCGGCCTGGGCCTTTCCATCGTCAAACACATCGTCCTGCAACACAACGGCCGAATCACGGTATCCAGCGTCCTCAACGAGGGCACCCGGTTTGACATCTATCTTCCCTGAAACCTCTGCCGCCATTCTTAACCGAAAATTAACCGGGCTTTTATCGACGGTTAATGGTGGAACCTTATACTGAATTCCAAACCATAACAGGAGGAAATGATCCATGAAAGTTATTGCCACATTGATTATGTTTGTGTTCATGTTTGCCGGCAACGGGTTCGCCGGTGAAAAACAGCTGTCGCTGGACGGCTCCACCACCGTGGGCCCCATTGCCAAGGCCTTTGCCGAGTACTTTATGAAGAATGACCCAAACCTCAACATTTCGGTTTCTGAATCCGGAAGCGGTAACGGCGCCAAGAGCCTGATCAGCGGCAACTGCCATATCGGTTGCATGTCCCGTCCCATGAAAGACAAGGAATTCAAGATGGCGGTGGAAAACAACGTCACCCCCACTCCCCACGTCATCGCCCTGGACGGGATCGCCATCGTGGTGCATCCATCCAATCCCGCCAAAGCCCTGAAAATGGAACAGGTCAAAGAGATCTACCTGGGCAAAATCAGCAACTGGAAGGAGTTGGGCGGCCCCGACATGAAGATCGTGGTGGTTTCCAGGGATTCGAATTCCGGCACCTTTGAAACCTTCAACAAACTGGTTATGAACAAGGGCAACGTCGTCAACACCGCTGAAACCGTCGGCAGCAACGGCGCCGTCCGGTCCCGGGTCCAGTCCACCCGCGCCGCCATCGGGTACGTGGGACTGGGATTTGTCGACAATTCCCTCAAGGCCCTGGAAATCGACGGCGTGTATCCCAGCAAGAAAACCATCCAGACCGGAGTGTATCCCATTGCCAGACCCCTTTACATGTACACCGACAAGTATCCCAAGATGGGTTCCCTGGTTTATCAGTTTGTCACCTTCTACCTGACCAAAGACGGACAGCAGCTGGTGGAAGAGATCGGTTTCATCCCCTGTACTTCCTACTGATCTCCTCTGGAATGAAAGACTCTTTAATCATCAGTAAACGGGCCAACCGCTTGAGGCGGTTGGCCTCTTTACTGGCCAACGGAGGTTTGCTGACCGTTACCTCCCTGTCCATGATCATCGTAATTTTTATCATCCTGTTCATTGCCCGGGATGCTCTTCCCTTTTTCAAGCTGGAAGGATTCAAGGAATTTTTTACCAGCACCTCCTGGTATCCGGCCGGTGATCCTCCCCAATTCGGCGCCATGGCCATTTTTTACGGTTCCCTGATGGTCACCCTCGGGGCTTCCATGGTGGCAGTCCCCCTGGGTATATTCGCCGCCGTATGTCTGAGTGATGTGTTGCCCTTCCAGGTCAAACAGGTGGTAAAACCGGTGATCGAAATACTGGCCGCCCTGCCCTCGGTGGCCTACGGCTTTTTTGCCCTGGTGATTCTGGCGCCGATCATGCAGACCCGGGGTCCCCGGCTTTTCGGGATCGCCGCCTGGGTCGCCCTGGTTCCCGCCGCCCTGCTGGCAGCCTATTTTCTCCGCGGATTTGTGGACTCGCGGATCCGGAATGAAAAATTCAGAAAAGCAACACGCAATATTACCTTTGTTATGGCGATCTTCGGTTTTTTTGTCATTATTTCACGCATTTCTTCGTTTTTTTCCGGCTTGACGGTGGTCAGCGGCACCAATGCCCTCAACGTATCGCTTATTCTCGGTATTATGGCCCTCCCCACCATCGTCAGCGTATCTGAAGATGCCCTGAATTCGGTGGGACGGGAACTGAGAGAAAACAGTTACGCCCTGGGAGCCACCCGGGCGGAAACGGTTTTCAAGGTGGTGATTCCTGCGGCCAGCAGCGGAATCGTGGCGGCCGTCATCCTGGGGGTCATGCGGGCGATCGGGGAAACCATGGTGGTGTGGATGGCCTCCGGAAACTCCTCCCAGATCCCCCAGCCATTTTATAATTTTCTCTCTCCGGTTCGCACCCTCACCGCCACCATTGCCGGAGACATGGGGGAGGCGGCCCACGTACAGGGAGCTCCCCGGTACCATGTCCTCTTTGCCATGGCCCTGGCCCTGCTGTTGATCTCTTTTGTTTCCAACCTGATCAGCGAGTGGGCCGTGAAACGCTCCAGAAAAAAACTGCGGGGGGAATCCTCTTGAAACTGCAGAATCGCAAACTGCTGGACAAATCCACCACCATTATCAATTACGCCTCGATTTTTTTCATGACCGTGGCCCTGGTCATTCTCCTGGCCCCCATCGTGGTTCGCGGCCTGGGGGCCTATATCTTCCGGGGTACGATTGAACACCGGAAGGTTATATTCGAACAGTTTCAACGGGGACGACCGGAAATACTGCAAAACGAACTGGACCAGGTTCAGATGGCCCGGCAGCCCGTATTTGACATGTTGAAGTCTTTCGAAACCGAACTGGATGAAATGGAAGGGAGGGAATCCCGCGAGATGAACAACCAGCTCAAAGAGCTGAAAGGACTCCTCCGGGAACTGTACGGGGTACTTCCCGGGGAACGGGATCCGATACTGCTTCGCAAGCAGTACGGGAAGACCCGCTGGAAAGATGCCCGGGAGGTATTCCACCAAATTATGCAGGCGGAAAAGTGGGATTATTCCGATCCTCAACACAGCAGACTGGTACGCTTTCCCCGCCGGGATGTATTCCAGGGTACTTCCCTGGAGCCCCTCTTTGACTACCTTCCCCTGAAATTCCGGGAAACCATGCGCCCCCGGCTGGTTTTTTACCTGCATTTTTTGCTGGACGAATCCAAGGATGCCCACTTTTTCGGCGGGATCTTCCCGGAAATTCTGGGCACCGTCTATCTCACTCTCTTTGCCATTTTATTTGCGGTGCCCTTCGGGGTCATCGCCGCGGTATACCTGGCGGAATTTGCCGGTGATACGCGCTTTGTCAGCCTGCTGCGATCCTTTATCAATACCCTCGCCGGCGTGCCCAGTATCGTTTTCGGACTGTTCGGTCTGGCCTTTTTTATCAATACGGTCAAGTTGTCCGAAACCAAAAGCGTGCTGGTGGGCGGGGCCACTCTCGCCCTGCTGGTTCTCCCCACTATCATCCGGGCCTCCGAAGAGGCCATCCTCGCGGTTCCCCGGGAATACAAGGAAGCCTCCCTGAGCATGGGGGCCAGCCAGCTTCGGACCATCGTTTCGGTCATCCTGCCGGCGGCCCTGCCCGGGATCCTGACCGGCATCATCATCAGCATGGGCCGGGCGGCCGGCGAAACCGCTCCCATTATCTTCACTGCCGCCGTGAGTGTGGGCAAACCCCTCAAGCTTCTGGAGACCTTCTCCCAACCTACCCCGGCGCTGCCCTGGAATATCTACAACCTCTGCACGGAGCACGAGGCGGTAGACAGCATCCGCCACGTGCAGTTCGGCATGGTCTTCACCCTGATCGCGGTGGTATTGACCCTGAATATCACCGCCATATTCCTGAGGGCCCGAATATTAAAAAAACTGAGAGGATAACATGTTTGGAAATTTCCGTCCGGATAAACGAAACAAGGTCGAGACCCTTGCCAACGGTCAACGGGGATCGGGAGTCTATCCCCTCGTCTGCGATCAATTCTCGGTTTTTTACGGGAACAACGAGGCGGTGAAAAAGGTGTCCATGAAAATCGATTCCCGGAAGGTCACCGCCATTATCGGACCCAGCGGATGCGGCAAAAGCACTTTGTTGCGGGCCGTCAATCGCATGAACGACCTGATTCCCCATACCAGCACCGACGGCCGTTTGATTTTCGACGGGGTCAATATTTACTCCGAACGAATCGATGTGGTGACCCTGCGCAAACGGATCGGCATGGTATTTCAGAAACCCAACCCCTTTCCCAAATCCATCTACGACAATATCGCCTACGGCATCAAACTCCACCACAGTTACAGCAAGGGGAAGATCAACGCCCTGGTGGAAAAGAGCCTGCGGGCCGCCGCTCTCTGGGACGAGGTCAAGGACCGCCTGGATGACAACGCCCTGGGCCTTTCCGGGGGCCAGCAGCAACGTCTCTGTATCGCCCGGGCGGTGGCCATAGAACCGGAGGTGCTCTTGATGGACGAACCCACATCAGCCCTCGATCCCAAGGCGACCTATGCCATCGAAGAACTGGTGGACGAGTTGAAGAAGGATTACACCATCCTGATCGTCACCCACAACATGCAGCAGGCCGCCCGGATATCCGACAAGACCGCTTTTCTGTTCGAAGGGGATCTGATAGAATACAACCAGACCAACGAGATGTTTACCAATCCCAAGGAGAAAAAAACCGAAGAATACCTGACCGGCCGCTTCGGTTGAAATGGAGGAAACCATGACCAGAGTACAACGGGTACACCTGGAAAGAGATATCACCAATATAAAAAAGGACATTATCCTGCTTTGCAGCGAGGTGCTAAAGCGGCTGAACATGGCGGTGGACGCCTTTATTGAAGACGACCCCGAAAAGGCCAACCGGGTAATCGACCAGGACATCGAGATCGATGAGAACGAGGTCAAAATCGAGGAAAACATACTCAAGACCCTGGCCCTGCATCAGCCGGTGGCCTCGGATCTTCGCTTTCTGATCGCAGTGCTCAAGATCAACAACGATATCGAGCGGATCGGCGATCTGGCGGTGAACATCTCCAAAAAAGCCCTTAAATACAACCGCAGCGGCATCACCTCCAAGGACAACAGCCAGCTGCGGGAAGTCACCAAAATTGTGGTGGACATGGCGCGCGACAGCCTGGAAAGCCTGATTGAGGAGGATGTAGAGAAGGCCAAGAACATCATTATCCAGGATGACCTGGTGGACAAGCAGATGGACGACCTGTTTAAGGAAACCCGGGAGCGGATCAAACAGGAACCCCAGCATGCCGACGGTCTGTTAAGCAAGGTCAGTGTTTACCGTTTCCTCGAACGGATCGGAGACCATGCCACCAATATCGCCGAGGACATCATCTATTACAAGGAAGGCAAGATCATCCGTCACGGCAATTTTTAAAGGATCCGTGGCCTCCCGGGCCAGTTTCGTACGGCGGGTTCTCTTTTTCTTACCCATTGCTTCGTTGCTCTTCCCTGAACAACCGCCCCGAATCATTATTATTTACCCAGAATTAACCCGTATTTAATCCGACCCTAATTCTACTGCCGTAAAATCTTGTATTAAAAACAAAGGAGGATTTTTTATGAAGAAATTATTTCTGATTATTCTGCTCGGTCTGTTGTTCGTGGTGCCTCAGCAGCTCTTCTCCGACGACATCAAGGGCTACATGATCCCTGAGTATTATTACGTCGCCGGACAGAATGAGGCCGACCTGGAAGGACAGAACGGGTTCTGGCTGAGACGGATCTACTTCGGGTACAACACCAAGCTGGGTGACGGATGGAGCGCCCGGGTGCGGTTCGAAATGAACTCCCCGGCTTTTGAAGAAGGAACCGTGGACCCCTATATCAAAAACGCCCACCTGCAAAAAGAATTCAAGAGCGGGCTGAAACTGATCATGGGGATCATCGAACCGCCCAGCTTCAACATGATCGAGAAATTCTGGGGGTACCGTTTTGTCGAGAAGACCGCCCCGGACTTTTTCAAGATGGCTTCTTCCCGGGATTTCGGTCTGGCACTGGAAAAACAGGAAGACAGCGGCCTGGTCTACACCGTGATGTTCGGCAATTACAGCTCCAACAAAGGCGAAGATAACAAGGGCAAGGCGGTGTACGGCCGTCTCGGCTTTGTCAAGGACGCCTTTCATCTGGAAGTCAACGGTCACTATGCCGGCGACGGTTCCAAGAAGATCATCTATCTGGCCGGATTCGGCGGAGTCAAGGGCGACTGGGGCCGTCTGGGCGCCGGCCTGTATTTCCGCAGCGAGAATCCCGACGAGGGTGATGCCTACGACGTGACCGTACTGTCCGCTCACGGCACGGTGAAAATGGGCGAGAAATCCGAATTCTTTGCCCGGGTGGATTCTTTTTTCAACGAAGGCCTCAAGGATCCGGGCGGTTACGTGCCCATCCTGGCCAAAGGCGAGAAACCCACCTTCGTGATCGCCGGATTTAATTTTAAAATCCACAAAATGGTGGAACTCTCTCCCAACGTCAAGTGGGTGATGTACGGCGGCGACGGACGGGATCTGGATGCAGACGGGATCCTGGATGACCTCGGTTCCGATTTTTACATCAACCTCACCGCCAAGGTAAGCTTTAAAACCGGGATTGGCAAATAATCCCCAGAATCAATCCAATATAAAAAAGGTGGCGGAATCGTTTCCGTCGCCTTTTTTTTTACTGATCCTTTTGCACCTGCCGCGCCATCCAGACGTAATTGTATTCTTCCCATACCTGCTTGTTTTGCCGGTTTTTCCCGGTTTCCACGAACTCCGTGGCATGCAGGTCGCCCGGTCCCTTCCGAATGATCCCCGGTTTGATCAGAAAGGGCGACCAGCAGGGAAAGGTGGATTCCTCCTTGACCCGGTTGACCTCATACTCGGCGATGAGGTCATTGTCTACCGCTCCTCCGGGCCGGTAATATTCCTTGACGGGGTCCAGATAAATCCCCGTTTTTATCGGTCCCGATTTTGCCGGCACCGGTTCAATACGGCCGGTGAACCTGAAATGGCGGACCTCCTTGCCTTTCTTCAAGTGGGGTGCCTGGTACTGAATCCGCGTCACCCCTTCCACGTTGCGCATATGATCGACCGCTTTCTGGGATTTGTCGCTGATGCTGTCGCCGAACTTGCCCTTGGGCAGGGCAGGGGAGCCGGCCATGTTCATCAGGGCGTGCACCGACGCCACCAGGCTGTCCAGACCGGTGGTATTATTGGTGAGATCATACTCGATGGTTCCCTCTCCTTCGATCCTGCCGTTCTTGCCGACCACGAAGAGAAATTCAGTCCGGTGTTTGACCGTGAGGGTAAGCAATCCCAATTTGTGCCGGTACCGCACCTCCTCGCCGGCTCCGTGACCGGTCCAGGTCCCCGCATATAATTCCAGCCCCCGGTCCGCGGACTCTTGCATTCCACGCGAATGGACGACACCCCAGAATACCAGGATAACGAGCAGGCCCCACAGGCTTGTTTTGATCGTGACTCTCATATCAACCTCCCAGGCCCCCTCCGGGTTTGCCGGTTTCCCCTCAAATGATCTGATCATGGGGGCATTCTCATCCTTCAATCCCTTCTATAGTGGGATAAAAGCGGAAAGTCAAGCCTTGCCGCTTGTAATTCTCTCCCGGTTGTTCTATAAATACAGTAAACTCGATTTTCTGCCTCGAATTGAAGGAGCCGTCATGAAACCGTCGCTTGCCGTTTTTCTCTCGATCCTGATCCTGGGGATCGGATTCATCGGGCTGTTCATCATGTTGAAGGTCCTGGGCGCTTCCCCCAAACCTTCTCATCCGAAGACATCCATCCGCCTTCACCGGTGGCTGGGATACCTGTTCCTGGCACTCTATCTCTTCCTGTTCATCATGATGGGTCTCCGGTTGACCACGGGAGGGTCCCGGTCTTCCCTGGTGGTCATGCACCTTACCCTGGCCACCCTGGTGATCCCGGTTTTCCTGATCAAGATCCTGATCGCCCGAGGCTTCCGGGGACTTTACCGGGTTCTTCCCCCGCTGGGCCTGGCGGTATTTGTCCTGACGGTCACCCTGGTGACCATCACCGCCGGACCCCATCTTCTGGACCACCGTTCGACCGGTTCCCCGGAGATGACCGATCCCTTCGGTGATGCAAAAGTCGAGGATCTGCTGCAGCTAAAATGCACGCCCTGCCATGGACTGGAAAAGGTAAGAAGCGTCCGACTTTCAGTCAGGGATTGGGAAATGACCATCCAGCGGATGATCGGCTACACCGAAGATCCGGATTATCTTTCGGCCCGGCAGCAGGCGCAGCTGGCCGAATACCTTTCGGGACCGGCCGGACTTGGCCGTCTTCCCTGATCTTTTTAGCGGGGTAAACCTTGCCGCCCTGTTTTAACATCAGCCGGCGGTAAAAAGCCGGAAAACGGGTACAGCAGAAATAGATCCGGCGAACCCGGTGTTCTTTGACAAAGCGGCCGTCCTTGAATTCCCAGACCTGTCGCCGGCTGCTGAAATCCACGATATGGCCCACCATCTTGGTATCGTTGCGCAGGAAAATGATATCCATTTTTTCCGGCAGCTGCTGGCGCTCCGCCGGAAAATTCCATTTCTCGTCGACATAATTGATCATCCAGATCTTGCTCCGGTGGATGTCGCCATGCTTGAGATATTGCAGGTTGCCGGTGCGGCTGCTCATGTCCACGATGTTGCCGGTGACCTTTTTCCCGTCTTTCAAAAAGGTTATCGATTCCATGCCCCAGGCCAGGACGCAGCCGATCAGCAACCCGGCCACCACCGCCGTTCTTTTTACGTTCATACTCGCCTCCTGTGGTGATTGATGGTCTTGTCATCCCTGCTATTATAACCACCTTCGGATTTTTTTCCAACCCCGGTTCAAAAACCCCCTTGCTACTTAAAAAAGACCTGCTATAATGAAGGGCACGGGCCCTGGCCCGTGACAATCCGGGAGGTATCCGTTGCATTTTGTCCCTTATGGAGCGGCCCGAGAGGTGACCGGTTCCATGCATCTGTTGTTCACCGGCGAGGAGTACCTGATGCTGGACTGCGGGCTTTTTCAGGGCCGGCGCAAAAAAACCGAAGCCAAAAACAAGGATATTCCATTCGATCCCGGCATCGTGCACAACATTATCCTGACCCATGCCCATATCGATCACTGCGGCCGGACCCCGCTGCTGGTCAAGAAGGGATACCCGGGCCGGATTCTCGCCACCCGGGCTTCCGCTGATGCCAGCGCCTATCTGTTGCGGGACAGCGCCCATATCCATGAATCAGATGCCCGGTACCTGAATTACAAAACCGCCAAACGCTTCCTGATCCGGCACGCCCAGACCACCCGCAAAAAAAACCGCAACATGAACAAGATCCTCCACGATATCCGCAGACGTCTGAAAATCCGGGGGCATCACATCAACGATCAGAACGTTCTGAAGGTGATCCAGGCCAACCATCTTCCCCGCATCACCCCTCTCTACACCCCGCATGACGCTGAAATGGCGATCGAATTGATCGAGGGGTACCCCTACCGGACTCCGATCCAGGTCGGCCGGAACACCACCCTTACCTTTCTGGAGGCCGGCCATATTCTGGGATCCGCTCTCACCCTTCTCACCACCAAAGGCCGGGACCGTCAATACCGGGTGCTGTTCACCGGCGATCTGGGACGCTTTCACAAACCCATTATCAAGGATCCCTGTACCTCTTTTCCCGACCCGGAACAACCCATCGACCTTCTGATTATGGAAAGCACCTACGGAGACCGGTTCCATGAACCGGTCAAAAACCTGTCCCATCAGCTCCAGGAGGTACTGAATGACACCTGGGACCGGGGGGGGAGTGTGATCATCCCTTCCTTCGCCTTTGGGCGTACCCAGGAGATCATCTACTACCTGCACTCCCTTGCCAACCGCAAGGCAATTCCCCGGTTCCCGATCTACGTGGACAGCCCTCTGGCCACCGATCTGACCCGGGTATTCGGCGAACATCCGGAGGTGTACGATCGGGAGACCCACCGTCTTTTCCTGTCCGACGGGGAAAACCCCTTCCACTTCGACGGTCTGACCTATGTGGACAGCCTGGAGCAGTCGGTGGCCCTGTGCAAGGATCAAAATCCGAAGGTGGTGATCTCCGCTTCCGGCATGTGCGAAGGAGGCCGGATCCTGCATTACCTGCGCTATCACGTTCACAACGCCCGGGATACCATCCTCTTCGTGGGGTACATGGCCAAACATACCCTGGGACGACGAATCCTGGACCTGGGGACCTCCCAAAGCCGGAAAAACCGTCAGAAATCGCCGCCTATCATCCCCATCCTCGGCAAGGAATATCCCCTTAAAGCCCGGGTGGTGGAGCTGGGAGGCTTCAGCGCCCATGCCGATCAGGCCGAACTCCTCGATTTTATCCGGCGGTCGGAACTGAAAATCAGGAAGATCGCCCTGGTCCACGGAGAAAAGGACCAGATGTCGGCCCTCAAAAAGATTCTTACCCGGCGGGGATATTCGGTGGAGATGCCCCGGTTCGGACAGACGGTAAAAATCCAATAAGAACCGTCAGGCCCCCTGGCCGGGGGAATATTGCGATATCGATAAATCGGCCGTTTGGAGAAAAAGAAGCCCGTGGCCGGCCCTCAATGGCCTCCTGGGCCTCCTTTGGGCAGTCTTTGTTCCACATGATCGTCCCGGTTTCGGAATAAAACCCCCAATTTCCTCTTCCCTGACCCTAACCTCAATTTTTGCGGGGCAGGGGAGAGTATCCGGTTGACAGTCGCGGCTATTTGTGATATTTTTCTGCTTTCACTTCATCACTGTGTCAACCTCAGTGCTATGAAGACGAGGCGAGGAGCCCAAAATCCAAGGACCCTCACCAACCTGTCGCCTCGGCGATAAGGTGGTATTTTGGCTGAGATGCAAAACTCTCAGATAGTAAAAGGAGGTCTCCATGATTCATCGTCGAATGTGACGCCCGGATGCGGGGACACGATGGTCCCCATCACTGTTTTTTCCCTACCGCCAGAGGTGCCTTAGTGCCTCTCATATTAAAGAAAAGGAGAATACCATGAAAGAAAATCACTTGATACGGGTCGCGGTTCTGGGCGCCACCGGCATCATCGGTCAGGTGTTTGTTTGGCTGTTGCACCGGCACCCCCGGTTCATACCGGCAGTCCTGTGTGCTTCCGAAAAGAATCACGGCAGAGAATACGGGGAGGCGGTGCCCTGGCAGCTTCCCTTCCCGATGGATGAAGGAATCAAAAAGATCAAACTGGGAAAAATAGATGCCGATCATTTTAAAAAAAAAGGGATCCGGATCATTTTTTCCGGACTTCCATCCCCGATCGCACGCCGTATCGAAGGGGATCTGCGACGGGCGGGCTTTTTGATCTTTTCCAATGCCGGTGCTTTTCGCGATGATCCAGAAGTTCCCATCGTGATTCCCGAATGCAATCCCCAGGATCTCGATTCGATTCCGATCCAACAGGAACGTTACGGAGGCAGTATCATCACCAACGCCAACTGCTCCGCCACCGGCCTGGCCACGGTCCTGGCCCCCCTGCGGGAATATCAGCCCCGGGAGATTTTCGTCTCCACCTATCAGTCGATTTCCGGTGCCGGGTATCCGGGATTGCCCGCCATGGACATCCTTCACAATGCGATCCCCCACATTCCCGGTGAGGAAGACAAAATCCGCCGGGAACTGCCCAAAATCCTGCATCAGGAGATAGCGATTCACGCCACCTGTGTCCGCATCCCGGTGCTCTACGGACACCTGGAATCGGTATGGGTGAAGTTCAGGCGGCGGTTGATTTGTCAAGACATCCGACGGGCCTGGGAAAAGGCGCAGGGCGCCTTGAAAACCGATATCTTTCCCCAAAACCCGGTGGAATACATCGAAGCGTCCGATTTTCCCCAGCCCCGTCTGGCCTTCGGGGGGCATCCTCCGGGCATGCCGGTATATATCGGAAGGCTGCGCAGGGAAGGGGATGCTTTCGGTTTCCTGCTTCTGGTGAACAACGTGGTCAAGGGAGGCGCCGGAGGATCGGTCCAGAACGCCGATCTCTACCTTCACCGCTGTGGAGGGATCCTGTGATTGCCCGGGTGATTAAAATCGGCGGCTCCACCCTCCGTTCCTCCCACTCTATCCGAAAAGTGCTCGCAGTGATCGAATCCTACTCGGAACCCCTGGTGATCGTGATTTCGGCCCTGTACGGAATTACCGACGAACTCAGCGGGGCCCTCCAGGGAATTCTGGCCGATCAGAACCGTATCCCGGAGCTGTCCAGTCGGATTTTTCTCCGCCATGACCGGCTTTTGCGCCGCTACGTCACCGACCCCTCTTCCTGCGAAAAAGCCCGGCAGAAAATAAAAGGGCGGCTGGAAGAACTGGAGAACAACCTGCGGGGCATCCATTACCTGGGTGAAATACCGCCTTTTGTCAAGGATCGTATCCTCAGCTTTGGAGAACGACTATCTTCTCTGCTCCTTTCGGTGATACTGGGTGACCGGGGAGAACAAAATCGGGAAATGCTGCCCGAAGACCTGGGGCTCATCACCGACGGTGTATTCAACGACGCCTCGGTGAATTTTGAAGTCAGCGAACCACGCGTCCGGGAGCAGGTGACCAAACAAGGGTGCCACCTGGTGGTTCCCGGATTTTACGGTCACTCCCCGGAGGGAAAAACCACCCTTTTTGGCCGGGGGGGCAGCGATTATACGGCCGCGTCTATCGCCCGGTGTATTCAGGCCCGCCAACTCGACATTTACAAAGATGTGACCGGGTTCATGACCATCGATCCCAAAGGTTTTGCCGAAGCGAAGACCATCGACTATCTTTCCTATGAAGAAGCGGCAGAACTGTCCTATTTCGGCGCCAAAATCCTGCATCCCCGTACCTTCGAACCCCTGATCGATCGGGGAATTTCCCTGCGGTTGTTCGATATTCGCCACTGCGAAAACCCGCCCCGGCCTTCCACGGTGGTGGACAACGGCGGCCGAAAAAGTCCTCAGGTGGTAAAAAGTATTACCTCCAGCAAGGATTTCGGCATCCTGCGGCTCCACGGTCCCCGGGTGGGCATCAAACCGGGTATCATGGCCCGGGTCACCACCCGGCTGCACGAGGCCCGAATCAACATCAAATCCATTATTACCGCCCAGACCTGTATTAACATCCTGCTCGGACGGCAGGACCTGGACCGGGGATACCGTCTGATCCGGGCGCTGTCGCTCCCGTCCCTGGACCAGGTGGTCCGCATGGACGGGATATCCCTGATCGCCGTGGTAGGGGAGGGGATGCTGAGTTCTCCGGGAATCGCAGCCCGGATCTTTCAGGCGGTATCGGAGCACCGTATCAATGTCATGATCATTGCCGCCGGCGCCTCCCGGGTGGCCACTTATTTCGTGGTGGACCAGGGGGACTTGAGAATCGCACTGGCCGCTATTCACCGGGAGTTTTTCCAATGAAAACCATCGAGTCCATCAATCGAAAGATCAGAGAGGGAAAGGCGGTGGTGGTCACCGCCTCGGAAATCAAAAAGATGTTGCAAAAAAACGGACCGGAGCGGGTGCTGGCCCGGGTGGACGCCGTGACCTGCGCCACCTTCAGCCCCATGTGTTCCAGCGGGGCCTTTCTGAACGTCGGTCATGTCCATCCGCCCACCAAGATGGAAAAGATTACCCTGGACGGGGTTTTGGCCTGTGGAGCCCTGGCCGCCGTGGATCTGTACCTGGGGGCCACCGAACGATCGGAATCCGATCCCCGGGTGGGCGGCGCCCACGTGATCTGCAGATTGATCCAGAAAAAGGGCGTTGAACTGAAAGCCCGCGGCCGACCCACGGCCTGCTATCCGGGCAGCCGCGCCCGCAAGATAATTGATCTGAATAACATCCGCCAGGCCTATCTTTACAATCCACGGAACTGCTACCAGAATTACAATGCGGCGGTCAATTCCGGAGGCCGGCGACTCTTTACCTACCTGGGCTCCTTAAAGGAAAGGATGGGCAACGTTTTTTATGCCGGAACCGGAGAAATCTCTCCCCTCATCAACGACCCCCGTTTGCGCACCCTGGGCCTGGGCAGTCGAATCTTTTGCTGTGGCGCCCCCGGTTACATTGCCTGGGAGGGAACCCAGTCCAGTCCCGGCCAGAAAACAGATCCCGCTACCGGGCTCCCCATCGGTCCCGGACTGACCCTGGCCGTTATTGCCGATATGAGGGCAATGGATCCGGATTATATCCGGGCCGTCCATATCCGTGGATACGGCGTAAGCCTTTACATTTCAATCGGAGTGGCGATTCCACTCTTGAACCTGGATATAGTTCGATCTTTAGCAATTACCAATGAACAGATCCTGACCAACGTAGTGGACTATGCCACCGGCAACACAATTCAGACCGTGAATTACCGGGACCTTTTATACGGCAGGGTATCGATCAACGGTAAAATGGTTCCCGCCCATACGCTGACCGACCATCGGGGGGCCCGGCAGGTGATGGAGTTACTGAAGAAAAAGATAGAAGCCGGAGAGTTCCTGCTAAACACTCCGGTCAAAAGCGTATATCCGGATCCCAGTCAGGCAAAATAAAGCGAAAAGAGAAGAACTGAAAGTCTCTTTTTCTATGTCGGATAAGATATATTATGTAAACTTAATACCGTATGTTTTCTTTTTTTTACCAATTTCTCTAAAAATGGCCGTTTTTTACTCCCTGAATCTTGGGACCTGGCCGGATTTGAGTTGATCGATGAATTTCTCCAGCATGTCGATGATTTGATCGCGATCGACTTTTTTTTCTCTTATATTAAAGTTTATTTTCACTTTTTCATCTTCCGATACCACGGAAAACCTAATCTGCTTGGCTACCGTTTTTTCTGTAGAGGGATCTTCCCGGGTGTTTTTTCGGTACTCTTTGAGATCCTCTCTGGAAAAGGCATTTTTTTCGTACTGTTTCAAAATAGCCATGATTTCCCGGGGATTTTCTATTTTTGCCAGTTCCAGCACAAAGGTCTGGGAATTGATATTGAGCCGCAGGCATTCTTTCTGGATATCTTCCGGAAGACTGGAGATCTTGATCAGCTCGGTGACCGTTACCCTGCTCTTTCCCAGTTTTCCGGAAAGTTCTTCATGGGTGTATCCGTACCGCTCGGAAAGGGTTTTCAGGGAATTGGCCACCTCGAAGATGTTGAGGTCTTTCCGCTGGATATTCTCTATGATGGACAACTCCAGGGTTTCATCATCGGATATGTCCATTTGTATGCAGGGAATTTCAGCCATCCCGGCCATTTTTGCCGCCATGTATCGCCGTTCACCGGCAATGATTTCGAAATCACGATCTCTGGCCCGCACCAGAATCGGTTCAATAATCCCCTTCTCCCGGATGGAATCCGCCATTTCCTTGAGATCCCCCAGATCTTTGCGCGGCTGATGCACATTGGGCATAATACGGTCCACCGGAACATTGCGGATGATGGTGGTTCTGGTTTTGTGGGAAATTTCATCCACCAGATGATTGCTGATGATGTTTTTGGATTTCACCGAATCCGGCAATCCTCTCCGTACATTAGACATTCTCTAAAATCTCCTTGGCCAGGGCCATGTACTCCTCCGCTCCCCGGGAATGGGGAGCGAAAGAAAATATGGATTCCTTATAGGCCGGGCTTTCTTCGAGTCGCACGTTCCGCGATATAATGGTTTTAAACACCTTATCCTTGAACATGGCCCGGATATGCTTGACACTGTCACGCGCGATGGTGGTCCGCTGGTCATAAAGGGTAATCAGCACCCCCAGAAGGGTAAGCGACGGGTTGCTTCGGGATTTGATTTTATCGAAGGTCTCCAGCAGATCATCGGTTCCCTCCAGGGAAAAGTAGGAAGCCTGGATGGGGATCAGCAGATGGGTGGCGGCCACAAAAGAATTGATGGTGATCAGGCCGAGGGTGGGAGGCGTATCGATAATCACGAAATCGTAATCCAGCTTGATATTTTCCAGATTGTCCTTCAGTCGGAAATGACCATCGATCTCCCCTATCAACTTCGATTCCAGTTTGGCCAGAGAGATATTGGACGGAATCAGGGACAGGTTTTCCAGGCCGGTGGCATAGATGACATCCTTCGGATTTACCTCGGGATCCTGAAGAAAGTCAAAGGCGCTCTTCTGCACCTCTTTTTTTTCATCCACAAAAGTCACGGTGGTGTTGGCCTGGGGATCCATATCGACGAGGAGGATCCGGTAACCATGAAAAGACAATGCGGAGGCCAGGTTTATCGAGGTGGTGGTTTTGCCCACCCCGCCTTTTTGATTGGCGATGGTGATGATCACAAGGTGACTCCTCCAGAAGGTATTATGAAATCAGTTTCATATTAGGAAAATTGTCCTTCTTTGTCAAGACAAAAATGCCGGCCTTATCCCGGATGTCGGCACGCCGACATTCAGATCAACATCTTTCTCAGCTGATCAAAATCCCTGAAAAGGGTGACGAAGGGATATTCGGCGGCCAGGATTTCGGAACCGGAACCCATGATAATATAAATTGCTTCGATGCCGGCCGCCCTGGACGCCAGGATATCGTAACGGCTGTCCCCCACCGATGCAATCTCTCGGGGATCACAGCGGCATTCCCGGCTCAGATGGAGAAAGGAGTCGGGATCCGGTTTCCACAGGCAATGCTCCCGGGTGATCACCCGGTCAAAGGACAGCTGAAATTTTTCCAGTAAATACCGGGTATTCTCCCGGTTGTTGTTGGTATTCAGAGCGGTCATGATTCCCCGGTTTTTTAATGCGTCCAACAGGGAATGGATTCCCGGATTGGGAAGCGTTTTCCTCGAATTCCGGTATTCATATTCCTCCAGACGCTTCATCCTGGGAGCACACCTCCGGCCCGGAAGAGCGATCTCCTTGAGAATGTTCTCTTTGATCCCCAGGTCTTTCTTGATCTCTTTCCAGTTGTAGTGGCTTTGAAAAACCGTTCCATCCATGTCAAATACCACCAGCCGGAAACGCGCGCGGGAAGAACTCATTGCCGAACACTCTTGAAAAAAACCGGGATTCCCTCGAGGTTCAGGGCATCCCGGATCCGTTTTTTCAAATACTTCTCAGAATGGGGCTTTAACCGGGTATCCGAGCCCAGTGAAAACCGGAAAAAAAAGGGGGCCTGGGATTCGATGACCGTATACTTGGGATCAAAGATCCGTCCATCGCGGGTGGCCAGCCTTTTCTCTCCCACCAATTCTCGGACGATTCGATTGACCTGCGAGGTTTTGATCGGCTGACGGATCCGCTTGATTATCTGACCCACCCGGTCGAGCAAGGGGAACAGGCCTTTCTTGGTGAGGGCCGAGGTCAGAATGACGGGGGCAAAGTCCAGCCGGCTGAACCGGGTACGCAGGGTAAGCAGGTATTTTGCCGACTCCTGTTTGTCCGCCACCCGGTCCCACTTGTTGGCTGCGATGATGACCGGTTTGGCTGCGCGCTCGATCAAACGGCTGACAAACAGATCCTCCCGGGTAACAGGCTGAGAGATGTCTACCACAAAAATCGCGATATCGACCTGCGCGATCAGTTTCCGGGTGCGGATTACCGCCGCTTTCTCGGTGCTTTCCCCGACCTTCTGCAGTTTCCGGATCCCGGCGTTGTCCACCAGCAGGAACCGATGGCCGTGCCATTTCAATTCGTACTCCACCGAATCACGGGTAGTGCCCGGCGCAGAAGTCACGATGATCTTCTCTTCTTTAATCAGCCGGTTGATAAGGGAAGATTTTCCCACGTTGGGTTTACCGATGAAACTGATTCTGAACCCTGGTTCCGGCAGGGACGATTGACCGGCCGTGTCTGACAGGCAGATTTTGATTCTTTCCAGCACCCGGTCAATCCCCTCGTTGTGTTCGGCGGAAACGGGAATCAATTCTGTTTTGAGCGCATAATAGGACGGAGGAATGAAATGTTTGTCCGGTTGATCGATTTTGTTGATGACGGTGATCAAACGGGGATTGACCTTCCTGACCTCCAGGTACAAATCCCGTTCATATCCCATCAACTCGTGACCACCGTCAAAAAGGAAAAGAACCAGGTCTGATTCTGATGCAGCCTGCAAAACCTTTCTTTTAATTTCTACGTTGATGGTTTCCCTATCGTCAAAATATCCACCGGTATCCTGCAGAATACAGGACCGGCCATGGCAGGTGAAATATTCCCGGATGATATCCCGGGTCATTCCGGCGCTGGAATGAACGAGGGCTTTGGGTTTGCCGACGATCCGATTGAACAGGGTGGATTTTCCCGTGTTGGGAATACCGATAATGGATATCACCGGGTAATTTTCAGCCATCGGTCGGAGTTGCCGGCATGATCAGCGAAGTGCAGTAACATTCCATGGCTTCTCCCCTGCCCACTGCACCCACCCCTTCCCGGGTCTTGGCTTTGAGATTGAACCGGTGCGGTTCAATCTCCAGCAGCCGGCAGATTTCCCGCCGGATCCGATCTTTGAAAGGTGAAATTCGCATCCGCTCCCCCACGATGACCGCATCGATATTGACAATCCGGATGCGTCGATCGCTGAGTCTTTGTCGCACTTCATTCAAAAGCCGGCTGCTCCTGATGTTTCGGTAACGGGAATCATCGTCCGGGAAGAGCTGCCCGATATCCGGTTCGCCGGCAGCCCCCAGCAGCGAATCAATCAGCGCATGAATCAGGATATCCCCATCGGAATGGGCCACAAATACAAATTTATCGGATAGACGACACCCGCCAATCCACAAGCCGTCGGTCCCCGGTTGTATTTTATGAATATCGTATCCCAGGCCAATGCGGTATTTATCTTCCATTTTTACTGACTTTGCGGCCGAAAAGCATCTTTCCGGAAGTAGTCTGCAGGACCGAAGTGATCTCCACCCGCATTTTTTTCCCGATATCCTGCCGGGCATTCTCGATGATGACCATGGTGCCGTCATCTAGGTAACCGATGCCCTGGTTCTTCTCCTTCCCTTCCGCGGAAAGGTACAGGTTGATGGATTCCCCGGGAAGAACGATCGGCTTCATGGCATAGGCCAATTCGTTGACATTCAGCACCTTGACATCCTGTAATTTGGCGATTTTGCTGAGATTGATATCATTGGTAATCAGTTTCATGTTCAGGTCATTGGCCAGCAGCACCAGCTTCTGATCGACGGATTTGGCATAGCGCACGTCCTTGTTGAAAATATTGACCTTGATATTGGGATTCTTGCGCAGTTTGTCCAGAATATCCAATCCCCGGGTTCCACGGACTTTTTTGCTTTTATCGCCGGAATCCGCGATTTTCTGCAACTCGGCCAGCACGAACTGGGCGATCATGAAATCCCCTTCCAGAAACCCGGAATCAACAATGGGCAGAATACGACCGTCGATCAGCGCACTGGTGTCGATAATAAAAGAATCGGTAAAGACACTGCTGCCCCGGAAAAATTCCCGGATATTCAGGGGAGAGAACATGTCGGGTCGCTGCAGACCGATAAACAGACCGGTCACCGGGAAACCGACCAGAAACAGGGTCTTGAAGAAAATATACCCCTGAAAAGGGGCCGACATGGCAATGGTCTTGAAAAGTTCAAAAAAAATGAAACCCAGGGAGGTTCCCAGCAGGATTCCGATGAAAGAACTCCAGATGTATTTTAATTCGGTCTGTTTGAGCTTTTCGATCAACAGGATTAAAAAGACCGCAAAACATCCCCCCAGTATAGCGCTGAAAACATGGGACACATCCTGAAGCGGATTGTTATGATAGCCGATAAAAGTAAAAAATAAGATAAAAAAGATTTTTAATATTATTATAATCATTTTATTTCTTTCATCCTTATTTTTAATTATATTAAAATTTCAGCGAAATGTAAACGCCCTTTATTCTCGATTCTTAAGTTTCCCCGGCCGAAGGCGTGGTTACTGCTGACCGGACGATTTGGGTTGTGCGATCCTGACGATGAGGATACTCAGTCCGTAGAGCAGAATCATGGGGATGGCGAACATGGACTGGGTCACAATATCCGGAGTGGGGGTAATGATGGCGGCGATGACGAATATGGCGATCACTGCGTATTTAAAATATTTTACCAGAAAAGAGGAGGACAACACTCCGATCTTGGCCAGCAGAAAGGAAAGAACCGGTAATTCAAAGACCACCCCGATCCCGATCAGGATCCGGAAAATCAACTTGTAGTATTTGTCGATGGTAATGATGGGCTCAAATTCCTTTCCCATGTTTAAAAAGAACTCGACCGCAATGGGGAAAACCGAGTAATACCCGAACAGGGCGCCTCCGATGAAGAATACCGATGTGAAAAATACAAAAGGCATTACGTATTTTTTCTCCCGTCTGTAGAGCCCGGGAGACACAAACAGCCACAGCTGGTAGAAAATAAAAGGCGTGGAAAGGAACAACCCGGAAATAAACGCGATCTTGATGTACATCATGAACGGATCGGCCAGAGAGGTGAAAGCCAGTTTTTTCCCTTCCGGAAGAAACCGTATCACTGGCACCGTGAACCAGTTGAAAATCTCCTGAACAAAGAACCAGCTGATGCCAAAGAATACCAGAATGAAAAAGAGGGAATGGAAGATGCGCTTGCGCAGTTCCCCCAGGTGTTCCAGAAAGGTCATCTCATCGCTTCGATTGGTCTTCATCGTCGCTGATACGAAGGTTCCTGAGGTCTTTGATGTCTTTATTTAAATTTTGTATATCTCCGGTAATATCCGCTTTATCCAGCTCATCTTTGATGGACTTTTTGGTTTCGTTAACGGTATCTTTGAATACCCGGAGGGATTTTCCCAGAAATTTGGCGAACTGGGGAAGTTTCTTGGGGCCGATGACCAGCAGGGCCACCACGAAAATCATAATGAATTCCGGAAATCCTATGGATCCGATCATCGTTTACCAGCCACCGCTGCAGTCAGCCATTTTCACCCATATTATCACATCGGGTTGAAAAAGGCAATCCGACGGGAGGAGACTATTCCGTGAACCGCCCCATCTTCCGGTATTTAAGATATCGATTTTCAACCCGCTGCCGGGGATCCCTGGTCTCCAGCAATTCGGCGATGGTTTCAATCAGTTTCTGTTTGATATTCCTGGCGGTCAAACGGGGATTGGTATGGGCTCCCTCCGGTGGCTCGGGAATAATCCCGTCTATGATTCCCATCTCGTAAAGGTCCCGGCTGGTGATTTTCATTGCTTCTGCGGCGGCTTTGGCTTTTGTGGAATCTTTCCAGAGAATGGCGGCGCATCCTTCCGGGGAAATGACCGAATAAATACAGTTCTCCAGCATGAACACCCGGTCGGCAACGCCCAGTGCCAAGGCACCGCCGGATCCTCCCTCCCCGGTAATCAGGGAGATGATGGGCACTTTGAGGCCGGACATTTCATACAGATTGTAGGCGATTGCCTCGGCCTGCCCCCTTTCTTCGGCCCCGATTCCCGGGTAGGCTCCGGGGGTATCGATAAAATTGATGACCGGCCGGCCGAATCGTTCGGCTTCCTTCATCAGCCGCAGGGCCTTGCGATATCCCTCCGGGTGGGCCATGCCGAAATTTCTTTCGATGTTTTCTTTAACGTCCCTGCCCTTCTGATGTCCGATCAGGGTGACCGGCATCCCATCCAGCATACCAATGCCCCCGATTATGGCGCGATCATCCGAAAACCTTCGATCCCCGTGCATCTCGATAAAATCATCCAGAATAAGGTCTACGTATTCCAGGGTGGTGGGGCGCTTGAATTCTCGGGAAATACGGACGATATCCATCGAATTTTTCCCTCTGCCGTCCGACTCCTTCCCTTCCACTTGACGGGATACTTCGGGAACATCATCCATGATACCGTTCTGACCCGGAGAGCGCAGTCTTTGATTCAGATCGTTGAGCACCCGGCGCAGCTTTTTGATCTCTTCTTTGATATGATCCATTTCAGGCCTCCTCGACAGCGGATGCGGGACGGATACTGTGCCAGTGGATTAACTTTTTCAAAAGATCCGGCAGGTCTTTTCGCTGGCAGATCAAGTCGATCATCCCGTGTTCCAGCAGAAATTCGGATCGCTGGAACCCTTCCGGCAAATCTTTGCCGATGGTCTGTTTGATCACCCGGGGGCCGGCAAAACCGATCAGGGCATTGGGTTCCGCAATGATAACATTCCCCAGCATCGCATAGGATGCGGTGACACCACCGGTGGTGGGATTGGTCAGAACCGTAAAAAGAGGATTACCGGCGTCGTTCAAGCGACGCACCGCCGCCGCGGTTTTGGCCATCTGCATCAAGGAAAGAATACCCTCCTGCATGCGGGCCCCTCCCGAACAGATCAGCAGTACCACCGGGAGTTTTTCACGGGTGCAGCTTTCCAGGAGCCGGGTCACCTTCTCCCCCACCACCGATCCCATCGATGCCATGATGAAATAAGGGTCCATGATACCGATCCCGGTCCGCCTTCCGCCCATGGTGGCAATACCGGTAATGATCGCCTCGTTGATCTTGGTCAGGGCTACACACTGGTCCAGTTTCTCGCGGTACCGGGGAAAATGAAGGGGATCCTTACTCTTCATACCGGGATCCATCTCGATGAAGCTTTTTTTATCGCATAAAAAACGACGCCACTCCGAGGCCGATATTCGAAGATGTTCGTTGCATTTGGAGCAAACGTAGCTTTTCATTTTCAGAAAGGAGATGAAGTGGTTGGTATGGCAGACCGGGCATTTGATGAATAGATTAAACATCCGATATCTCCTGTGCTTAATTTAACAGACTGGTGGTGTATTTTCCACTTCGAAAAATGCGGTTTTGCATCATTTTCCGGTGAAAGGGGATCGTGGTTCTCACCCCTTCTATCACAAAACCCTCCAGGGCTTCCTCCATCTTCTGGATGGTTTCTTCACGGGTATTCCCCCGGGTGATGACCTTGGCGATCAATGAATCGTAATAGGGTGGAATAGAATAACCGGAATACACCCCGGAATCCACCCGGATATCCTTGCCCTGGGGTTCAATGTAATTCTTAATGGTTCCCGGATTGGGAGTGAAATTGTTTTCGCTGTCCTCGGCGTTGATCCGGCACTCCAGGGCATGCCCCCTTCGGACAATGTCGGACTGCTGGTGAGAAAGAGGCTCCCCGTTGGCAATCCGAATCTGTTCCTTGATAAGATCCACTCCGGTAATTTCTTCGGAAACGGGGTGTTCCACCTGTATCCTTGTATTCATTTCGATGAAATAAAACTGACGGCTCTTCTGATCGTATAGAAATTCCACCGTACCGGCCGAGTAATATCCGAGGGAACGGATGGCGTCCAGGGCGGTGGTGGTAAGTTTCTCCCTTTCCTTGGCATTCAGGATCACACAGGGAGACTCCTCGATGAGCTTCTGGTGCTTGCGTTGCACCGAGCAATCCCTTTCAAACAGATGAATGCAGTTCCCCCGCTGATCCGCCAGAATCTGCACCTCGATGTGCTTGGGATCTTCGATGAATTTTTCGACATACACGCTGCTGTCAAAAAAGGCGTTTTCCGCTTCCTGCCGGGCATAGCTGAATCGACTCTCCAATTCAGAATCGTTGTAAACCAGTCTCATTCCCTTGCCGCCACCTCCGGAAGAGGCCTTGATGATGACCGGATAACCGATCTGTTCAATGACCTCCCGTGCTTTTTCCAGGCTCTCGCAGTCATGCTCAGAGCCGGGGATCACCGGAACGTTGGCCTTCATCATCAGCCTACGGGCGTTGGATTTGTTGCCCATTTCCTGGATCACTTCTGCCGGCGGACCGATGAAAATGATATTCATGGCGTTGCATGCTTCTACAAAAGCCGGATTCTCGGCAAAAAAACCGTAACCGGGGTGGATGGCATCTGCCTGAAAGGCCTGAGCGGCAGAAAGGATATTCTGGTAATACAGGTAACTCTCGTTTACCACCGGCGGACCGATTTTAATGGCCCGGGAAGCCAGCTTGACATGCAGGGCATCCTGATCCGCTTCGGAATAAACCACCAGGGGTTCAATCCCCATATCCCGGGCCGCCTTGATAATCCGAACGGCGATTTCCCCCCGGTTGGCGATCAACATTCTTTTGATCATGTAATCGATATCCGGCGCTTACCTGATCTTGAATAAAAGCTGGTCGTACTCCACCGGCTGGGCATTTTCCGCGCAAATTTCCAGGACGGTGCCGGTGCATTCCGCCTTGATTTCATTCATGCTCTTCATGGCTTCCACGATGCAGAGGGTATCCCCTTCCTTCACCTGGTCGCCCTCTTTGACGAAGGGGTCTTTATCGGGTCCGGGGGCCCGATAGAAAGTTCCCACCAACGGGCTTTTCACTTCCTTGAAATTACCTCCGCCCGCAGCACTTCGATCCGGAGCGGTCACCGGGTTTCGGTTCCCCGGTTCCGGGTGGGAGTGGTGGGTTTCAGGACCGATAACGGAAAGGTTTCCCTGGACGCCCCCGGCCGGCAGCCGGGAAATTTCTATTGAAATTTTCCCATTTTTCAACTTGATTTCAGTGAGATCGTTTTCCCTCATCAGCTGGATCAGATCTTCGATTTCTAGGTCTGAGATATTCATATCACCTCCTTTTGATTACAAAATATCCGGTTGAAATTATCGGCTATCCGCCGATTCAATTCCATCAGCGGGATCCCTTTGATATCGGCCACCGTACGTGCCACCTCCTTGACATGCAACGGGGTGTTGGGCTTGCCCCGATGGGGAACGGGAGTCAGGTAGGGAGCATCGGTTTCGGTAAAAAGTTGCGAGAGTGGACAGATCTTTACAATTTCCCGAAGGTACTGGGCTTTTTTAAAAGTGATGATACCGGAAAAAGAAATGGCGTACCCCCGTTCAACGATCTCCCGCGCATGGGACCGGTCCCCGGTGAAGGAATGAAACACCACCGGTTGTTTAAACCCGCTCTGATCCAGGATTTTGAGAACGTCCGCTTCGGCTTCCCGGCAATGTACCACCAGGGGTTTTTGAAATTCCCGGGCCAGTTCGATCTGTTCTTTGAACACCCTCGTCTGATCCGATACCGGCGAGTGGTGGTAATGAAAATCCATTCCCGCCTCTCCCACGGCAATGGTCTTGGGGTGCATCAGAAAATTCCGGATGATTTTTTCCACCTTGGGTTCGTACTTTCTGGACTCATGGGGATGGGCACCGATCATGGTGTACAATCGGGGATTGTTTTCGGACAGCTGGCGGGCGATGCCGGGACTCCGGTCATCAAATGGGTCGGCCACTACCACGATAACGTAAAAATTCTCATCCCCGAAACACTGGTCCAGGATATCCTGCCGCTTTCCCGCGAAGGAATCCATATCCAGATGGGTATGAAAATCAATGTACCTCATGCTCCTGTTTCCATTTTAATTTTCCTCTGCCGTGAATGCATCCTCCAAGGTCAGCTGACATTATATCAGAATAACCGCATTTAAACAAAAAAATCACCCGGTCCCCTACTCCCTTTCCGTTCGATCGGACTTCGTCAGTTTTTCCCGTATGAAAATCCGCAATTCATCCGGAAGTGGCGCCCAAACCCCGATGCGTCCCCCGGTGACCGGATGGACGAATGATATATGACTGGCATGCAGGGCCAGCCGGTCCGAACGATACTGCGGAGGGGCGTATTTGCGGTCCCCGGCCACCGGATGACCGATTGATTTGAAATGAACGCGGATCTGGTGGGTGCGCCCGGTGTGGGGAAATGCCTTTACGAGGCTGTAGCCGTTCAGACGCAGTAACAACCGATAAACGGTCAGGGCGGGTCGGGCTCCCGGTTCTGCGTATTCTACAGTGGTGTAACGGGTACGATGACGGGGATTGCGAATCAGGTATTTCTCGATCTTCCCCTGCAAGAATCTCACCTGGCCATGGACCACCGCCAGGTACTGTTTGCGGACTTCCCGTTTTTTAAACTGCTCCTGCAATCTCAATTGTATTTCCCGGTCCTTGGCCAGGATCAACACCCCGGAGGTCTCCTTGTCCAGCCGGTGCACGATCCCCGGCCGGGGAGAATCCTTGATTCTTTCCAGTCCGGGATAGTCCTTCAAAAGTCGGTCCATTATGGTTTCTTCCCTCACTTTAAATGCCCCGGGATGTACGGCGATGCCGGCCGGTTTGTTGATCACCAGAAGTCTGGGATCCTCGAAAAGTCGGCAGAGAGGCCGGGGGCTGGTAATCAACGTCTCGGGAGTCGTCGTCAGGATCACGGTCACCCGATCTCTTGAATTGAGGGAGGTATTTTTCTTCAACACCGGTTTATCATTGAGGTGGATCTGGTGATTACCGATCATCTTCTGAATTTGACCCCGGGAGAGATCGGGGAGCACCTGCGACAGATACTGATCGATCCTCCGGTATTCCCTTTGGGGTCGGTAGGTCTTCACCTCTGTTTTTTTTCCCATCAGGCTATTTTTCGGATTCCCTGCAGGGCCGGGATCCGTCTTTCAGAAGAATCCCGGTTCGTCTTATTCGATTTCCTTCAGTTTCTGACTGATTTCCTTGTATTTATGCAGAGACTGTCGGAGGGTTTCTATCTGCCTGTCTTTCTCGACCAGGTCTTTTTTGAGATTCTCCAGCTGTTCCTGCACTTTTTCATTGGCCCGGCTTAATTTATCGATTTCCCGGTTCTTGGTATTGATGAAAGACCGCTGGGATTCTTCCATTGATTTCAATTCCTGTATGTTCCGGTCTTTTTCCTCGATGGTTTGATTCAACCGGTCCACCATATTCTGTAATACACCGGTTTTATCCTGTTGACCCATTTCCTTGAGCTGCCGGTGTAATTCCTGATTCTCTTTGACCAATTCTTCTTTTTGGGACCGGATCCGGTCAAACTCTTCTTCAAGCTGATCGATCTTCCCATCATGCACGGTGAAAATGCCATGATTTTTTTCGTTTCTCTCTCCGCTGTCCTCCAGATCCTTTCGCATCAGGTCATCAAACAGGGAATCGGTTTTTTTTTCAAAAGTGTCGCTGATTTCATTCTCACCATCGGTAATACTTTGGTTATCGATGGTTTTCAGGGAGATGTTTTTCAACACAATGTCACGGACTTTTTCCATGGATACCGGTTTTTTCAGGTACTCCACCGGCTGGAATTTCATATTCTGATATTCAGTGAGTGTACCCTCTGCCTCGTAGGTGAAAAAGATCGGGGTATCGGAATCGCTTTCGTGACTTTTTTTCAGCAGGTCGTAGATGATGAATTCATTGGAATCCGGCAATGAGATATTAAGAAAAATCAGATCGATGACCGCGGCATCAAAAACCTGCATAAATTTTTTCAGTGAATGAAAGGATTTGAAATCTACCTTTTCAACGAAGGATATCGACTGTAAAGTATCCATGAAACGGTCATCATGATCAATGACGTAAATGCTTTTCATTTACCTAATTCTATTGAATAACGGTACAATAGTCAAATGTTGACATGCCCCGGCCACCGGTATATGATACGGTAATGTTCCCCTCCCAAACCATCGATTCCCGTTTCTACTATCATCCCTGTGATCAGTACCGCCTGTCCACCCTGGTTGATATCCTGTCCACCGGAGTGCGTGTTCTTGGCGGACGGGCCCGCCTGTTCCCCAGAATTTCGGACCATCCGCACCCCCGCATTCTCCTCAAACCCAACCTGTTGAAAGGCGCTTCCTGGGAGCGGGCGGTGAACACCCATCCCCTTTTACTGGAGGCGGTCATTCGCCTGTTCCTTGACCTGCCCGGGGTTTCCTTCACCATTGCCGACAGTCCCGGAATCGGTAATTGCCGTTCGGCAGCCCGGGTCGCCGGTTACCGTTACCTGACGGACAAATATCCCGTGGTCATCCGAAACATATCCGACCACCGCCGGATGGGGGACCTTTTTCCCTCCTCCGAAAATTCGATTTTTCGAAATCTCCCCGTCTGGTCGTACATTACCGGATACGATTTCATTATCAATCTGGCCAAATTGAAAACCCACGGTCAGTTGGGAATGACTCTCTGTGTCAAAAACCTTTTCGGACTGGTTCCCGGCACTTTAAAAGCCGCCCAGCACTTTCACTGCGGGACCGACCACCAGCGTTTCTCCCGCATGTTGATCGATCTCTGTCTGGCTGTTTCTCCCTCCTTTCACATCATCGATGCGGTGCTTTCCATGGAAGGCAATGGCCCCGGAAGCGGAACCCCCCGGCAAACCGGTTTTGTGGCCATGGGACGGGATCCTTTCGCCGTGGATTTGGGGGTTTCCCGCATGACCGGTTTCAGGATCCCTGACCTGCCGGTTCTGAAAACCGCCCGGGAAATGGGATATCCCTTTTCCCGGGTTCGGGGCCTGCATCCTGAGGACAAATCCGTTTCAATCCGTAATTTCCAACCCGCCCGCCCGCGCGCCCTGATGAGATTGACCGGTCTGATCCCCCCCTGGTTGAACAAAACCCTGCGTCATATCCTCACCGACAAACCGGTCATCAGGCACGATCGCTGCAACCGCTGCCTGCTCTGCGTCCGCCATTGCGCAGCCGGAGCGATGAGCCTTTCTGCCGATTCCCTCCATCCCCGGGTACTGATTCAACATAAGAAGTGTATCAAATGTTACTGTTGTCAGGAATTATGCCCCCGGGGGGCCATCCGTATCAGACCGGGGATATTGTCGGTTCTCTCCCGCTGAAACTGACATTTCCCCGATTTTTCTTCGTTTATGGATCAGGAAAACACTGCCGATGATCAGGACCATACCGATGATATGCCGGTAATTAACCTGCTCACCGTCCATTACCCCCCACATCAACGCTACCACGGGGATAAGATAGGTTACAAATGATGCTTTCAGGGCATCCGATTTCTGCACCAGCAAACTGAACAGGTATATGGCCAGGGCGCTGCCCACCAGAGAGAGGATGGCGATCGCCGTGAAGGATCGCTGCACCCGCGCCGTTCCCCATGCCTTCTGAAAAAAATCAGAAGTGATGAGAATCATCATGGCGGGAACGGACATGATCACGAAAGCGACCGACGATATGACTGCACCCGGCACTCCCTGCAGTTGGCTTTTAAGGATATTCCCGCCGAAAGCGTACATCAGGGTGGCCGCTACCACCAGCAATCCAAACAGGTGATCGGAAACCGGCGAAAATACGATTCCCGCAGAGGATCCCCGGGAGAAAACCAGGACCGCGGCTCCCATCAGCCCCAGCAAAACCCCCGTCAATTGCTTGCCTTTCAAGTTCTGCTGAAAGAAAAGAACCCCGATTACCAGGGTAAAAACCGGTACCAGGCTGTTCAGAATCCCCGCCACCGAACTGTCGATCCGGGTCTGTGCCAGTGCGTAAAGAAAGGGGGGGAATCCGATTTCACAGAGGGCAAAAATTGTGATGGTACCGATCACCTTCGGTTTCACCGACCCCAGCCGGGCAATAAATACCGGCAAAAACACCACCCCGGCAAGTACGATTCTCAGGGCTCCCGCCTGCCAGGGTGAGAATGCGTCCAGACCCCGTTTGATCAGAATGAAGGAACTGCCCCAGATCAGGGAGAGAGAACCGAGTAACAGAATGATTTGGATTTTACTCTTTACGGGTCTCACCGGCGATCACCTCTGCCGCCGCCATCAGACTTTTCACCACATGGTCTGCCGCTTCACCCCCGATGCCCCCGGACGATTCCTGCGATTTGGTTCCGGCACCTGATCGTACCAGTATGGTTCGGCATCCCGCTGCCCTCCCCGCTTCCATATCCCGGGCGTCGTCTCCCACCATGTAAGACGTTTCCAGGTCGATTCCCAGATCACGGCCCGCCCGGATCAGCATGCCCGGCCTGGGTTTTCGTTCTCCCGATTCTTTTCGATAGCGGTCAACGGTCCCCTCCCGGTGATAAGGGCAATAGTAAAAACCGTGGATCCCGACTCCATGGATCTGCAGGTACCGGTTCATGTCCCGGTGTAACGCCCGTACCTGCGATTCGGTACAGATTCCCCGTGCCACCGCCGATTGATTGGTCACTACCACCGTCAGGTAGCCCAGAGATCGAATTAAACGAAGGCCCTTCACGATATCATCAAAAAACCTCACTTCCCGGAAGGAACAGATGTAGCCCCGATTTTCAATCAGGGTACCGTCCCGGTCCAGGAAAACCGCCCTCTTTAACAATTTTGCATCACCTGCTGCAGTGCTTGATAGACCTCTGAATCGAGGATGCCGGTCATACAACGGTGATCGGTGGGACAGTGACGATGGGCACAGGGACTGCAGGAAACCTTTCGATGCAGGTAAACCGATCGGATATTCAGGGGAATGCTGCAAAGGGTCGTGGGACCGAATATCGCCACCAGCGGGATACCCAAAGCGTCGGCAATATGCATCAGTCCGGAATCGTTGGCCACAAAACCGGTGCAAAGCGATATCGCGGCCATCGATTCCCTCAGGGTCAGCAGACCGGTGAGGTTGATCACCCTCTCCGGATTCTGTATCCTTCCCAGCAGTCTGCGCGCTTTTTCCCGGTCCCGGAGGCCTCCCAGAAGCATCAGCCGGGAATCAGAATCAAGTCCCTGGATGCGTTCCATCAATGCGTCAAAATAGGGCCATTCCTTGGCAGTCCCGTAGGCGGCAAAGGGCGAAAGTCCGATCAGGGGATGGGAAAAATCCACTGCCCAGCCACCCAGCATCTCCCGAATCCTATCCTTTTCCTCCTCGAGCACCCTCGGGGTGAGGGAATAGGCTGATTTTGCATTGCTATCGGTCTTTCCGGAACTGACGATCTGTTGATAAAATGTCAAATAGTGGCCGATATCCCTGGGAAATTCAATTCCCCCGCCGAGCAGCCACCCCCTCCCTTCCCGTCGATAGCCCACCAGCGGTTTGATTCCCGCCAGTCGAAAGAGAAGCGCGGATCCGAAGGAATTGGTCAGCAAAATCCCCCGGGAAAAATCGATGGACCTGACTCTTTTCCTCAGGGAGAATACCCCGGGGATGGTCATTCTCTCGGGAATTAATATGATATCCCGTACCTGGGGAAGATGACGATATATATCTGCCAGATGGGATCGGGTGAAAACATATATGGAAACCCCCGGGACCGTATCCCACAGTGATTTGACCGCCGGCAGAGACATGATACAGTCCCCGATCCAGTTGGGGGTCCGAAGGGCGATATTCATCCGGAACCGACGGATTTACTTCTTCTTCATGCCGGAAAGAGGATCCGATTTTTGGTCCATTTCCTCAAGGGATGGAGACATCTCATTCTCGGGAGGGAATTCTTCCGTTTTTTTCTCTCCCTCGTCGATCTTGTAAAAGATGTTATCTTCATAAAGGGTTTTGATGTTTTCCGCGGTTACCAGTCCTTTTCGCATTTCATCCAGGGCGATGGTCAGGGGGTTATTGGCCGGGGTATCCACCAGTTTCCTGGCACCCTTTAAAATCTGCTTGGCCCGCTGGGCAGCGATTTTGACATAGGTGAATTTATTTTCAAATCCTTTGTAGGTTTGCACTTGCTTTCCTCCTGAACCTTGAATGGACAGACTTTCTGCTGGTAATTATATCAGATCCCGGGAAATAGTCAAACCACGCAGAGGGCCTAATGCTCTATTCCTTCCCGGTCCACAATGCCCTTCATGTAGGGATGCTTGATATCCAGTATTTCACTGACCATATCCGCCCTCTTGACCACTTCAGGGTGGGCATACCGGCCGGTGAGGACCAGCTCCAGTTCCTTCGGCTTTTGGGCGATCAATTCAATTACGCTCTCCAGGGAAATCAAACCGTAATTGACGGCAACGTTGATTTCATCCAGGATCACCATCTCATATTTTCCTTCCCCAAAGGCTTTTCTGGCCTTTTCCATGCCCTCCCGGGCCATCTTGAGATCCTCCCGTGAAGGGTTTCCCTTTTTTACGAAACTGGAAAGACCGGACTGGATCAACTCAAAATTGGGGATCCGTCCGGCCATCTTGGCCTCGCCGTAGGAGGGATCTCCCTTCATGAAGGAAATCATCAAAACCTTCCACCCGTGCCCGCAGGCCCGTATCGCCATGCCGATGGCCGCGGTGGTCTTGCCCTTTCCGTTACCCGTATAAACTTGAAGCATTCCTTCTTTCGGTTGTTTGCTCATCCTTTTCACCCCGGTAAAATTGTAAAAAAATACCACCGGGTTGTCAACGAATATGCATTCCCCTCTACCCCGGTATTTCTGAATCTTTCACCCTCCTTCCGTCAATGTTCGCGGGACTCCTTTTTTCCGTCCTGTCGTTTCTTTTGATGAAAATCCGCAATTTTGCGTTCAATCACCTGTTGCAATTGCCGGATCCGGATCGGGTCCACTTCTTCCTTACGCCTTTTGAGGAGCTTCTTCAGTTGCTTTTCCATCTCGTACCGTTTTTGATATTCAGTCATGGCGCCTCCTGTTCGCTTTTTGTACGCTTTTATTTTAGCACCTTTTTCATAAAAATCAAGCCATTTGGCCTTTTTTCTTTCCCATCCTATTGTTGACACCGGGATTTCGATTATCTATCATGGATTCACCCAAAATCCTTTGATATTAAAATCCTTTTCAGGAGACCGGTATGCTTCCGGACAATTCATATTTACTGCAAAAAACGGGGATCGACCTCCCCTTGATTGGTTTGTACGATTCCCCCGATCCCAATTCCTTTTTCCCCCTGGTATCTCCCGGAAAAAAAGGCCATGCCTGTGTTTTTGCCTTCTTTAAAGCCTGGCTTTCAGGGAAAACCCTCCACCTGACCCGGAATACCGCCGGCTGCGGCGGCGCATCCCTTCACCTTTTTCACCTGCCGACCCGTTCCCGCAAAGATTTCGTTCGCTTCCTGGTGGAGGATGAGGGGTTGAAATCAGATTGCCCCTCAATGAAACAGTGGGCAGACCAAATGAACCCCTATGATCCTGAACATGATCACATTATGATCGGCCCGTTAAAACCCCATTCCGATCAATTCCTGAAGACCATCACCTTCCTGGTCAATCCCGATCAGCTGAGCATGCTCCTGATCGGTTCCCAGTATTTTTCCCGGCCCTCTGACCCCCCGCCGGTATCCGTTCCATTTGGTTCGGGATGCATGCTGCTATTGCCCCTTTTCAAAGGCCTCGATATCCCCCAGGCCATGATTGGCGCCACCGATCTCGCCATGCGACGCTACCTCCCCGCCTGTGTATTGGCCTTTACCGTCACCCTTCCCATGTACCGCAATCTCTGCCGGCTCGGTCGGGAAAGCTTCCTGGAGAAAGGATTTATCAAGACCCTTCTCAAAGCCAGGAAAAACCGGTGAAATTGTATTTATTTCCACTTTTGGTTACAATATTTTCACCCAACCCTGATTTGACAATCATCCAAGGAGGAACCGATGACCGGTTTTTTGAATGATTTTGAATCTGAAGTCAAAAACCTTTTTGCTGAATACGTGCACAAACGGATCATTCCCCTTCGCTCACAGCTGGACCGGGGAGACACCTTCCCCCGGGAAATATTTAAGGAAATGGCCGATCAGGACTTCTTCCGGGTGATGGTCCCCCGGGAATACGGAGGGATGGGCAAAAGTCAGATGCATATTTGCCTGGGAATCGAGGAACTGGCACGGGGAGACGGCGGAATCTCGGTCTCATACGCGGTGGATGCCATCGCCGCCAACGGCATTATTCTTCATGGCACCGAGGATCAGAAGAAGAAGTATCTTCCCGCCATTGCCAGCGGTGAATGTCTTACCGCCTTCGCCATTACCGAACCTGGATCCGGTTCCGATGTGACCTCCCTCTCCACCCGGGCGGTGCCCAAGGACGGCGGTTATGCGCTGAACGGCACCAAACAGTTTATCACCAACGGCGAAATAGCCGACCTGGTGATGGTGATCGCCCAGACCGATCGGGACAGAGGATACCGGGGGCAGACGGCTTTTCTGGTGGAAAAGGGCACCCCGGGTTTCTCCGCCGGTAAAAAGGAGGACAAGATGGGAATCCGATCCTCCGTCACCAGTGAACTGATATTCGATAATTGCCGGGTACCCGCCAAGGCGGTCCTGGGGGAATTGAACCGGGGGTTTTATATCGCCCTTCACCTCCTGGACTGCAGCCGGATCGGCATCGGGGCCCAGGCCCTTGGGATCGCCCAGGGCGCCCTGGATGAATCGGTGCAGTATGCCCGTATGAGGGAACAGTTCGGAAAGCCCATCGGATCATTTCAGGCCATCCAGCACCTCCTGGCCGATATGGCCACACAAATCGAAGCCGCCCGGCTTCTGGTTTGGCATGGCGCCCGGATCGCCGATCAAGACGGGGATCAGAGAGATTTGATCAAAATCTCCTCCATGGCCAAGCTTCTGGCCACCGATACGGCCATGAAGGTCACCACCGATGCGGTTCAGATTTTCGGGGGATACGGGTACACCCGGGAATACCCGGTGGAAAAGATGATGCGGGACGCCAAGGTAACCCAGATATACGAAGGCACCAATCAGATCCAGCGTAACCTGATCGCCAAACAGCTGCTGAAAGATCCGAAATAAATCAAGCAAAATCCCCAAGGGAGGAATATTCATGAAATATGACCTACTGCAATGCACGGTCTCCGATGGGATTGCAGAGATTGTCAACAACCGGCCCCGGGCCATGAACGCGTTGAATTCGCTTTTCTTTTCCGAGCTGGGAAGCCTGATCGAAGAGCTTCGATCCGACGATCGGGTCAAGGTGCTGATCATCACCGGTTCGGGGAAATCCTTTGCCGCCGGAGCCGATATTGCCGAAATGAAAGTGATGACCCCCACCCAGGCCCGTGAATTTTCCCGGACCGGACAACACATCCTCAGAAACCTGGAAAAACTTCCGAAACCGGTCATCGCCGCGGTCAACGGATACGCCCTCGGAGGCGGCTGCGAACTGGCCATGGCCTGTGACATCCGGATCGCCGGTTCTGACGCCAAATTCGGTCAACCGGAGGTCAATCTCGGCCTGATCCCCGGCTATGGCGCCACCCAGCGTCTCTCCCGCCTGGTGGGCCTGGGCAACGCTCTCTTCCTGCTGTTATCCGGCCAGATGATCGATGCCCAGGAAGCCCACCGCATCGGACTCATTCAAAAGGTGGTACCGCCGGACCAACTTTCCGAAGAATCACGGCAGCTGGCGCGTTTGATCGCCTCCAAGGGACCTTTGTCCGTCACCCTGGTCAAGGAAATTACCCGCCGCGGATATCTGATGGATTTTGATCCCGCCTGCAATCTGGAATCACAGCATTTCGGCGATCCCTTCGGCAACGAGGGATTGGAAGGCATGACCGCCTTCCTGGAAAAAAGAAAACCCGAATGGTAAAGCAAGGAGGTTGGATATGGATTACACAAAAAGACTGGAGAAGGTCGCCGTTCTGGGTGCGGCCGGCAAAATGGGCAGTGGCATACTGCTCCTCACCGCCATGGAAATGGCCGAACTGAGTCTGCGCGCGGAAAACCGGGACCGTACTTTTGTCCTCCATGCAGTGGACGTATCGGACCGTGGCCTGCAGGAACTGATGGGTTTTTTGCATAGCCAGGTGAAAAGGGCGGCGGAAAAAAAGGCGGTCAGATTGCGGGAGTGGTATCGGGATCGACCGGATCTGGTGGAAAACTCCGATATTATCGATCAGTACATACGCGATGTAATCCGGCTGGTCCGTCCCACCACTCTGCTCGAACCGGCCTATCAAAGCCACCTTATCTTTGAAGCAGTGGTGGAAGATCCACATCTCAAGACGGATCTTCTCACCCGCATCGATCAGCATAATACCCGATCCCCCTGGTACTTCACCAATACTTCATCCATTCCCATTCATACCCTGGAAGAAAAGGCCGGACTTCAGGGACGGTTGATCGGTTTCCATTTTTACAACCCGCCGGCCGTCCAGCGGCTGGTGGAACTGATCCCATCCGCCGGCACCCGGGAGGAGCTGGTGAATTTCGCGGGGGAATATGCCCGGAATCTCGGCAAAAAGGTGGTCCCCGCCAACGACGTGGCCGGGTTTATCGGCAATGGTCATTTCATGCGGGATGCCCTGCATGGACTCGCGGAGCTCCAGAGACTGTGTGAGGATCATCCCTTTGTTCAGTCACTTTACATGGTCAACCGGGTGACCCAGGATTTCCTGGTCCGTCCGATGGGCATCTTTCAACTGATCGATTATGTGGGGCTGGATGTCTGCAAATACATCATGAGCGTTATGGATCCCCACTTCCCAGGTGAACATCTGCACAGCGAACTGTTGGATCGTATGATCGAGCTGGGGGTTAAAGGAGGCCAGTTCGCCGACGGTTCCCAGAAGGATGGATTCCTGCAGTACCAAAAAGGTCGGCCGGCGGCCGTATTTGATCCGGACCGCCGGGATTATGTACCCATTGACACTTTTCAGCAGGAGGCGGATCAACGCCTGGGATCTCTGCCCGGATCCCATCAACCCTGGCGGGCGGCAGTTGGGAACCCTGACCGGGAAAATATCCTTCATGATTATTTCAAAGACCTGCGGAAAATGGATACACTGGGGGCCCGCCTGGCCCTGGGTTACGGCCGGGTTTCCCGTGATATCGCCAAAAAACTCGTGGCAGACGGCGTGGCGAAGACGGAAAAGGATGTCAATACAGTCCTGCTCACCGGTTTTTACCACTCCTACGGCCCCATTAACGAATACTTTTAACTTCCATGCAAGGAGTGATTCCAATGAAAGATCTGAAACGAAAAGTATATATGGCCGCCGGATCCACCACGATTTCCCTGGGACCCGGACGCAAGGAATTCCATCCCAAAAAACCCCGCCCCGGATTGGAGAAATACCTGAAAGAAGCCGGCCAGGCCACTCTTCAAGCGATCGGCGGGGCGGCCAATGTTGACGATTGTGTAATCGGCAATTTCATGGCTCCGCGTTTCAACCGTCAGGGAAACCTTTGCGCCTTTTTTCCCATGATTGATCCGGGATTGCAGTTCAAACCGGCCATATCGGTGGAAGGAGCCTGCGCCTCCGGGGGACTGGCCCTGATCGCCGGAATTAAGAGCGTTCTGGCAAAAACCGCCGATGTTTGTCTGGTCATCGGTTTCGAAATCCAGAATACGGTCAAACCGATTTACGGCGCGGACATACTCGCCGGAGCCGGCTGGTACGAGAACCGGAAGGCGGGACATGCCTATTTTTTCCCGGGGAAGTTCAGCGATCGGGCGGGAGCCTATTTCCAGAAAGCGGGGCGGAAAACGAGCCGCCTGGCCTTCGCCCGATGGTACCGTCAGGCGATCGAGAATGCCCGTCTCTGTCCCACCGCTCAGGAGTACCATAACCGTTCCCGTGATCCTGAATCCCTGGCTCTCGCCGAGCCCAATCCCGAGGTTTTTCTGGAACATCTTACCCCGCTGGATTGTTCCAAGGTTTCAGATGGCGCCTGTGCCATTGCCGTCCTTTCCGAAGAGGGATTGAAAAAAACCGGCATCAAACCGGAGGAGGCGGTCCAGGTTGCCGGATTTTCTCATGTTCAGTATGACATCACCCGGAGCCCCTCTGACCTCACCCGTCTTCAAACCACCGAAGTTTCGGTACAAAAGGCCCTCTCAATGGCGGGAATCACCGTTGATCACCTGGCCACTGTCGAGGCCCATGATTGTTTTACCATCGCCGGTATTATGGCCACGGAAGCCATCGGCCTGGCCAGGCCCGGTGAAGGGGCTGATTTCGTACTGTCGGGTCATACATCCCGCTCCGGCCGGATCCCCTTCAACACCACCGGGGGACTGATCGGATGGGGCCATCCCACCGGCGCCACCGGTGTTCACCAGGCGGTTACGATCCTGGAACAGTTGACCCGAAAGGCCAAAGATTCCCAGATCGATGTTCCAGAAGACCGGCCCTTTGGCCTGTCAGTGAATATGGGGGGAGATGACAAGACCCTGGTGTCAATCGTATACAAACGGGGATAGGTGGATTCAGCGTCTCAAGACTTTGGATCGGCATTCCGGATCCGACCGGACACCTCTTAGACCATCAGGCTGGCCAGAACGATGGAATAATACTTTGAATCGTCGGTGTCCGCCCTTGATACCAAGACCGTCGGAAATGGGATCCCGGTCAACACGCCAGCCAATACCGCCCCGCAAAAAATGGTGGCACTCTTGAAAAAAACATTTCCGGATACGATTTCGGGGAATATCAGGATGTCGGCATATCCCTCCACCGGGCTCTTCAGTCTCTTGATCTCACAGGCCTTTGGAGAAACCGCCACGTCAAAGGCGAGGGGCCCGTCGATCACGGCGCCCTTGATCTGGCCCCGGTCTGACATCTTGGACAGAATGGCGGCGTCAACAGTGGACGGCATTTTGACAGAGACCTTCTCGTTGGCGGATATTATGGCAATCCGGGGTTCCCGGATCCCCAGGCGTCCGGCCATTTTGATATTGTAATTGATCATCTGGATCTTCTGGTCCAGGTCCGGCTGGGGTATCATGGCCACATCGGAAATCATCAGTAGTTTTTTGTATCCTGGAATCTCCATCAGGGTGGTATGGGATATACAGGCCTTCTTGGGCAAAAGGTTCAACTCCTTATTCAGGATGGCCTTGAGAAAATAGGGAGTGGATATCAGGCCCTTCATCAGAATTTGCGCTTTTTTTTCGGCAATCATCTGGACCGAGAGGGTACCGCTCTTTTTCTCGTCGGGTTCATGGACGATTTCAAACATATCCGGGGAGACATTCAGATTGCCGCATTCTCTTTCAATGACCTTACGGTCCCCCACCAGCATCACCTTGGCGATATCTTCCTTTACCGCCCGGTGGCAGGCCTTTAGGGTATCGGGATCCTGACCGTAAGCCACTACCATCTTGGGAGATACTTTCTCCTTGACCAGTTTTTCCACCTCTTGTAAGGTCCTGATTGGTTCCATTTTTATACTCCTTGGTTGAAATTAATGGAGATTTCACTGGGGGCCGGTGCCGGCCGGGAGGTAATCAGCTGGTTTTTACCCACGGATTTCATGTTCAATTTTATAACAATCCACCTCATTTTGCAACCTGAAAATCAAAATTTGCCCCTACACCTCCCCATACCCGTATCGCCACCT